>Ga0160469_100084_pt1 | contig 152715 bp, 111 predicted proteins | sample HID1972M_E11MG_FD_108246 | JGI IMG/M metagenome (GOLD analysis project Ga0160469, IMG submission 108246) | Enriched pill bug-associated microbial communities from UW Madison campus, WI, USA - HID1972M_E11 MG | ecosystem: Host-associated > Arthropoda: Insects > Digestive system > Unclassified ...
CGCGGCGGTGGGGATCCTCTACAAGGAAAACGCGAGCATCTCCGGGGCCGAGGTCGGCTGCCAGGGCGAGGTGGGGGTGGCGTGCTCGATGGCGGCGGCGGGCCTGACCGCGGCGCTGGGCGGCACGCCGGGGCAGGTGGAGAACGCGGCCGAGATCGGCATGGAGCACAACCTGGGCCTGACCTGCGACCCGATCGGGGGCCTGGTGCAGATCCCGTGCATCGAGCGCAACGCGATGGGGGCGGTGAAGGCGATCAACGCCAGCCGCATGGCCCTGCGCGGCGATGGCCGGCACAAGGTCAGCCTGGACAAGGTCATCAAGACCATGCGCGAGACCGGGCGCGACATGCAGGACAAGTACAAGGAAACCTCCCGCGGCGGGCTCGCCGTCAACGTCATCGAGTGCTGAGCGCGTGCGCGCGCTGATCCTGCCCGGCATGGACGGCTCGGGCCGCCTGCTGCGCGGATTCGTCGAAGCGCTCGCGCCGGAAATATCGGCGGACGTCGCCATCTACCCGCCGACGCAGGTGCTCGGCTACGACGGCCTGCTGGCGCTTGTCCACGCGCGGGTGCCGCGCGACGAACCGTTCCTGCTGATCGGCGAATCCTTTTCCGGGCCGCTCGCGATCCGCATCGCGGCCGCGTCCCCGCAAGGGCTGGCCGGGCTCGTGCTGGGCGCATCGTTCGCGTCGTCGCCGCAGCCCTGGTTCGGCCCGCTGCATCCGATCCTGCGGCTTCCGTTTCCCAAACCGCCGGTCGAACTGCTGATGCCGCTGATGATGGGCCGCTGGAAGACGCCGGAGTGGACGCAACTCGAACGGCAGGCGCTCGATCCGGTGACCTCGCAGGTCGCCCGGCGCCGCCTTTCCGAGGTCCTGCGCGTGGACGCCGGCGACGCGCTTGCCCGGGTGCGGTGCCCGGTTCTCTACCTGCAGGCCAGCCACGATCGACTGGTTCCGCGACGCTGCTGGCGCGACGTGCAGCGCGTCCTTCCGCAGGCACGACGAGTGTGCCTGGACGGCCCGCACTTCATCCTGCAGCACCAGCCGGTCGAAGCCGCGCTCGCCGTGAAGCAGTGGTCGCACGGCTAGGGCATCGGGGATCCGGAGGCTTGCATTACCGCCATCCCCTTCGTCCCTCGCGCGGAGATAAGGAAAGGGGCCGGGTGCCACGATGAAGAACGATCGCGGCCGAGAATCCTTTCCCGCGTGCGCTGCAGCGTCAGCCCGCTGCGACCGAGCGCGCGATCCGCAGCACGTCGTCGAGCAGCGCCGCTGCCGTCACCTTGGCGCCAGCGCCCGGCCCCTGGACCACCAGCGGCTGGTCGCTGTAGCGGTCGCTGAAGATCGCGGCGCGATTGTCGGTGCCGTGGCCGCTGACCAGTGGATGCGACAGCGGCAGCGCGCGCAGGCCGACGCTGGCGCCGCGTTCGGCGTCGAAGCGGCCGACGAAGCACAGCCGCGCGTCGTTGCGGTACGCGTTGACGAAGCGCTCGCGCAGCGGCTTGTCGAGCGCGGTGAGCTGCGCATCGACCGCATCGACGGGCGCGTCCTGCAGCGCCTGCGGCACCAGCGAGGACACGGTGATGTCGCGCGCCTCCAGCGGCAGGCCGGACGCACGCGCGAGGATCAGCAGCTTGCGGCGCACGTCCTCGCCGGACAGGTCCTGGCGCGGGTCTGGTTCGGCGTAGCCGGCGTCGCGTGCCTCGCGCACGAGGTCGGAAAACGGGCGGGTGTCGTCGTAGCGCGACAGCAGCCACGCCAGCGAGCCCGACAGCACGCCCTCCACCGCGTGGATGCGGTCGCCGCCGGCGACCAGTTCGCGGATCAGGCGCAGCAGCGGCAGGCCGGCGCCGACCGTGGCCGAATCGCCGTAGCGCGCGCCGTCCTTCTGCGCCTCGACGATCGCCTGCGCGCGCGCGAGGTCGCCGCCGTTGCCGAGCTTGTTGGCGGTGACCACGTGGACGCCGCGCTGCAGCCACTCCGGGTGCCAGCCGGCGACGGTGTCGCTGGCGGTGGCGTCGATGACGATGTCGCCGCGCGAGAGCGACTCGCCCTCGGCCCACGGCGGCACCGCGCCCTGGTGCCGCGGCGCCGAACGCGCCTGCGCGATCGCCTCGTCCAGCGAACCGGCGTTCGAAACCTGCGCGCGCGAATTGCTCAGCCACGCGAACGGCGGCAGCGGCACGCCCTTGTCCACCAGGTGCTGGTAGCGCGCCACCACCGCGCTGCCGACCACGCCGGTGCCGAGCAGCGCGATGCGCCCGCTGCGCGCGGCCGATGCCGCGGTCCGGATCTGGGTCACGGCGCTCACGCGTCCACCCGCCTGCGGGCTTCGCCCTCGGCCTCGATGACGCGCTGCGCGCGCTCCAGTCCCGCGGCGAGATCGGCCTGCAGGTCGTCCAGCGCCTCGATGCCCACCGACAGCCGCAGCAGGCCGTCGGGAATGCCGGCCGCCGCGCGCGCTTCGGGCGTCATCGCCGCATGCGTCATCGACGCCGGGTGCGCGACCAGGCTCTCGACGCCGCCCAGCGATTCGGCCAGCGTGAAGTATTGCAGGCCGTCGACGAAGGCGCGCACCGCCTCGACGCCGCCGTCGAGCTCCAGCGACAGCATCGCGCCGAAGCCCGACTGCTGGCGCGCGGCCAGCGCGTGCCCCGGATGCGAGGCCAGCCCCGGGTAGTGCACCTTCGCCACCGCAGCGTGCGCCTCGAGCTGTTCCGCGATCGCCTGCGCGTTCTCCTGGTGCACGCGCAGGCGCGCGTCCAGCGTGCGCAGGCCGCGCAGGGTCAGGAAGCTGTCGAACGGCGAACCGGTGATGCCGAGCGCATTCGCCCACCAGGTGAACTGCTCGTGCAGCTCCGGCGTCTTCGCCACCACCGCGCCGCCGACGACGTCGCTGTGGCCGTTGATGTACTTGGTGGTCGAATGCACCACCACGTCGGCGCCGAACGCGATCGGCGCCTGCAGCGCCGGCGAAAGGAAGGTGTTGTCGACCACGGCGAGCGCGCCGGCGCGGTGCGCGGCCTCGATCACGAAGCGCAGGTCGGTCACGCGCAGCAGCGGGTTGGACGGCGTCTCGATCAGCACCACCTTCGGCGACTGCGCCAGCGCGTCGGCCAGCGAGCGCGGATCGGTCAGGTCGGCGGTGATCAGCTCGAAGTGGCCCTTCTTCGCCAGCGCATTGAACAGGCGCCAGCTGCCGCCGTAGGCGTCGTGCGGCACGACGAGCTTGTCGCCGGTCTCGAGCAGCGCGTGCAGCACCAGGGTGATCGCGCCCATGCCGGTCGCGGTGACCACGCCGCCGGCGCCGCCTTCGAGTTCGGCCAGCGCCTCGCCGAGCAGGTCGCGGGTGGGATTGCCGCTGCGGGTGTAGTCGTACTGGCGCTTGTTGCCGAAGCCGTCGAAGCTGAAGTTGCTCGACAGCACGATCGGCGGCACGACCGCGCCATGGGCGGTGTCCCGGTCGATGCCGGCGCGCACCGCGCGGGTGGCGGGCCGGCGGCTGTCGACGTCGGTGCTGCAGGTGGGGGCGGTCATGCGGTTTCTCCGGGGTTGCGCAGCGCGCCGGCGAGGATGCCGTCGATGCGGTCGGTTTCTTTCAGGAAGGCGTCGTGGCCGTAGGCCGAGCGCAGCACGCGCAGTTGTCCTTTGGGGCCGAGCCCTTCGACCAGCGCCACCGAATCGGACAGCGGCACCAGGCGGTCGCCCTCGACCGCGACCACGAGGGTCGGCACGCGCACCTGCGCGGGATCGATGCGGTGCAGGTCGATCGATTCGGACAGGCGCAACCAGGCGTTGACCGGCGTGCGCGAAACGAAGCGCGCGCCGGCGGCGTCGAGGTAGTCCTCGGCGGCGACGCGCACGCGGCCGTTGACCACTTCCGGGGGCGCGTCGAAGCGCTCCTCGAATTCCTCGGGCGTGCGGTAGCTGAGCATCGCGAACTGGCGCGCCAGCGACAGGCCCTGCACGTCGGCGCACTGCAGTTGTCCCAGCGCGACCGCCTTGCGCTGCAGCGCACGCCACGCGGCGGCATACGGATGCGCGCGATGCGCGCCGCTGACCGCGACCAGCTTCGCCAGCCGGCGCGGATGGCGCACGGCGAGCTGCAGGCCGACCAGCGCGCCGTAGGAGTAGCCGACGAAGGCCTGCAGCGACGCGATACCGAGGACATCGAGCAGCGCGGCAACGGCGTCGGCCTGGTCGGCGGTATCGATCGGCGCGTCGATGCGGCCATCGGCGCCGACGTAGTCGAAGCCGAGGAGGCGGCAGCGCGCGGGATCGAGCGCGCGTCCGTCGCCGACCAGGTCGTTGGCCCAGCCGGCTTCCGGGAACTGGGCATTCGAGGCGATGTGCCGGTGCGCCGAGATGCCGCCGGCCACGAACACCACGGGCGCATCCGCCGGGCCGCTGAGCTCCCAGGCGATGCGCACGCCGCGCGGGCCGGCATGGCGCAGCTGCAGGGGCAGTTCGATCTCGCCGCGCCGCGCCTGCGGCACGCCGGGCGCAGGCACGCGCAGCGGCAACGACGAGACTTCGTCGAGCGGCGCAAGCGTGGCGGCGGGAACGTCGGCAAGGCTCATGGCACGATCCGGTGGAAGGACGGCCATCGATGCCCGCGGGGATCGGAAGACGCCGGTCGCTGCCGGCCGATGCGCATCCGCCGCAGAGGCGTTGCGCAACCATCTTCCGGTGGACGCTCAGGTCCCCGCAGGACTTGGCACCGCGACGGGCACGACCTTGCGATCGTCCCCATCAGGTTGCCCCGGCGTCTTCGGGCCTGTCCCTCAGCCGGTCTCGATGGATGGCGGCCAGCTTGCCTGCGGTTTCGGCGCTTGTCAATCGCTTCATGCCGATAAAGCGATATCGCGCTCCGGCCCGCGTTCCGGCGATAATTTCCCGATGCGCCTCCCCCTCCCCCTCCCCCTCCTGGCGGCCCTGCTGCTGTCCGCCTGCGCGACCCCGCGCCAGCAATCCTCATCCGCTCCGACCTCCGCCGCGGCCACCCTGCCGCCCGCCGGCGTCGTCACCGTAGCCGAGCGCTACGTCAGCCGGGAAAACCCGGACGACGAGCTCGATTCTCTCGCCACCTGGCCGGCCGAGGACGGTTCGACCTGGCTGATCGCCACCGCCAAGAACACGCACGAGCTGGTGGTGTTCGACGCCGACAGCGGCGAGCAGCTGCGCACCGTGGGCCACAAGGGCACCGCGGACGGCGAGTTCCTGCGCCCGAACGGTGTGTTCGTCCACGGCGACCTGCTGTTCGTGTCCGAACGCGACAACCGCCGGGTACAGATGTTCCGGCTGCCGGCGTTCGCGCCGCTGGGCAGCTTCGGCGAAGGCCAGCTGCGCAGCCCGTACGGGCTGTGGGCGCACGAGCCCGAAGCCGGCGAACTGCAGCTGTACGTCACCGACAGCTTCATGGAAGGGGCGCGCTTCGACGTCGTGCCGCCGTTCGACCAGCTCGACCGGCGCGTGCGCCGCTACCGCATCCGCATCGACGGCGAGGGCCGGCCGGCGGTGCAGCACCTGGGCGCGTTCGGCGACACCCACGAGGCGACCGCACTGCGCATGGTGGAGTCGCTGGTGGGCGATCCGGCGCACGACCGCCTGCTGGTCGCGGACGAGGACCGGCGCCATGCCGCCACGCTGCGCGAATACACGCTCGACGGCCGCTTCACCGGCGGCGGCATTCCCGAGGGCGTATTCCTGGGAGAACCGGAAGGCATCGCGCTGTGGACCTGCGACGCCGACGCCGGCTACTGGCTCGCCGCCGACCAGCTGCATCCGCTGACGATCTTCCGCGTGTTCGACCGGACCACGCTGGCGCCGCGCGGCGCGTTCTCCGGCGAGGTCACGGCGTGGACCGACGGCATCGCGCTGCATGCCGGCGCCACCGCGCGTTTCCCGGCGGGCGTGCTGTTCGCGGTCCACAACGACAAGGCGGTCGCCGCCTTCGACCTGCGCGACATCGCCCACGCGCTCGAACTCGATCCGGCCTGTATGCAGTGAAACGCGGCGCGCTGGCGGCGGTGGTCGCGGCCCTGGCGCTGGGCGGCGCCGCCGCGCAGGCGACCGAGGTCTATCGCTGGACCGACGCCGCCGGCCGTCCGCAGTACGCCGACCGCGTCGACGCACGGGTGCCGGCGCAGCAGGTCGCCAGGGTCGAGGTGCCGGTCGAGGCCTCGGCGATCGCGCGCCTGCGCGTCGAGGCCGGCCAGGACGGGGCGCTGGCCTTCGTCGACAACCTGCTCGCCGGACCGATCGAGGTGATGCTGCATGCCGACGGCGGCGGACCGTTCGCGAGCGATCCACCGCTGCCTGCGCGCGGCACGGTGGCGGCGCAGTCGGGCGCGCTGCTCGCGCGGATCGCCTCGGGCACGCCGCGGCTGCGCGTCGTGGCCGTGCCCGGCACGCCGAACGCGCGCCCGCGCGAGGTCGAATATCTCTATCCGCTGCAGGCCGCCTCGCTGCGCATCCAGCAGGCCTGGGGCGGCGGCTTCAGCCACGCCGACGCCGAGAACCGTCACGCCGTGGATTTCGCGGCGCCGGTCGGGACCGCCGTCATCGCCGCGCGCGACGGCGTGGTGATGCAGTCTGAGGCCGGCTTCGCCGACGCCGCGCCCGGCGAGGACGAGGAGGCCCTGGTCGCCCGCGCCAACTTCATCCGCATCCTGCACGACGACGGCACCATGGCGCTGTACGCGCACCTGCAACCCGGCGGCGTGCTCGCCCGGCTCGGCCAGCGCGTGCGCCGCGGGCAGGTGATCGGCCTGTCCGGCAACACCGGGCGCAGCACCGCGCCGCACCTGCACTTCGTGCTCCAGGCCAACCGCGGGATGCGGCTGGAATCGCTGCCGTTCCGGATTTTCGGGCCGCATGGGATCCTGCGCTTCGATGATGCGCAGGCCGGCGGCGAATGAGGACCAACGTTCCTGTTTGTCATCCCGAACGAAGTGAGGGATCTAACTTACGGAGACGAGATCCCTCACTTCGTTCGGGATGACAGCCTTGGGAGCCCGCGCTCCCCGACGCCCTCCCCTATATAATTGCCGCCCTTCCCGTACCGGACCCCCGCACGCGCCATCGCGTGCCTTCGCCATGTCGCAAGTTCCCGCCGAAGCCGCCCGCCGCCGCACCTTCGCGATCATCTCGCACCCCGACGCCGGCAAGACCACGCTGACCGAGAAGCTGCTGCTGTTCGGCGGCGCGATCCAGATGGCGGGCAGCGTCAAGGGCCGCAAGGCCGCGCGCCACGCCACCTCGGACTGGATGGCGCTGGAGAAGGAGCGCGGCATCTCGGTGACCTCGTCGGTGATGCAGTTCCCGTACGAGGGCCGCATCGTCAACCTGCTCGACACGCCCGGCCACGCCGACTTCGGCGAGGACACCTACCGCGTGCTGACCGCGGTCGACTCGGCGCTGATGGTCATCGACGTGGCCAAGGGCGTCGAGGAGCGCACGATCAAGCTGATGGAGGTGTGCCGCATGCGCGACACGCCGATCATGACCTTCATCAACAAGCTCGACCGAGAGGGCAAGGACCCGATCGAACTGCTGGACGAGGTGGAGAGCGTGCTCGGCATCCAGTGCGCGCCGGTGACCTGGCCGATCGGCATGGGCCAGCGCCTGAAGGGCGTGGTGCACCTGCTCACCGGCGAAGTGCACCTGTACGAGCAGGGACGCAACTTCACCCGCCAGGACTCGACGATCTTCCCGTCGCTCGACGCTCCCGGCCTCGAGGGACGCATCGGCGCCGACATGCTCGCCGCGCTGCGCGACGAACTCGAGCTGGTGCAGGGCGCCAGCCATGCCTTCGACGTCGACGAGTACCTCGCCGGCAGGCAGACGCCCGTGTTCTTCGGCTCCGGCGTCAACAACTTCGGCGTGCAGCCGCTGCTCGACTTCTTCGTCGAGCACGCGCCCTCGCCGAGGCCACGTGCGACCACCGGCCGCGACGTCGCGCCGGTCGAGGACAGGCTGACCGGCTTCGTGTTCAAGATCCAGGCCAACATGGACCCGCTGCACCGCGACCGCGTCGCCTTCATGCGCGTGTGCTCGGGCAGGTTCTCCGCCGGGATGAAGGCCTTCCACGTGCGCAGCGGCAAGGAGGTCAAGCTGGCGAATGCGCTGACCTTCATGGCCAGCGATCGCGAGATCGCCGCCGAGGCATGGCCCGGCGACGTGATCGGCATCCACAACCACGGCACGATTTCGATCGGCGACACCTTCACCGAGGGCGAGGCGCTGTCGTTCACCGGCATCCCCAACTTCGCGCCGGAGTTGTTCCGCCGCGCGCGCCTGCGCGATCCGCTCAAGCTCAAGCAGCTGCAGAAGGGCCTGGCGCAGCTGAGCGAGGAAGGCGCGACCCAGTTCTTCCGCCCGCTGATGAGCAACGACCTGATCCTGGGCGCGGTGGGCGTGCTGCAGTTCGACGTGGTCGCCTACCGGCTGAAGGACGAGTACGGCGTGGACGCCTCGTTCGAGCCGGTGCAGGTGGCGACCGCGCGCTGGGTGAAGTGCGACGATGCGAAGAAGTTCGAGGAGTTCCGCGACAAGAACGCGCTGAACCTCGCCATCGACGGCGCCGGGGAGTTGGTCTACCTCGCGCCGACCCGCGTCAACCTGCAGCTGGCCGAGGAACGCGCGCCGACGGTGCGGTTCATGGCGACGCGCGAGCATGCGCATGCGGTGGCGGTGGACTGAGGCGGCGATCCGCGCCGCGCCGCCGGAGCCGTCCCGGGCGTGCGGCGAATCCGCCCTGCGGCGACCGGCACGCGATCTTCCCGTCGATCGAACCGACCGCCGACAAGGCGATGGTGCACGGGATGGCACCCGGCGCCCGCGGCTGTCCCCCTGCATTGCCGGGTCCCGTTCTCCCGGACATGTCCCTCCGCCACGCCATCGCGCCTAACCGACCGGTGAACGCCTCCGCCCACCGCGGGCGGCCCATGCTGCAATGCGGTAACGTAGGACGGTGAGCGGCCCCCACTCCAGCTTCCGCATGTTGCGCGACCGTCAGCGCGCGGACCATCTGCTCGACCTGCGCGACGAGATCGCCAGCGCACTGACCCACGGCCTCGGCGCCGCCGCCGCGCTCGCCGGCGGCGCGGTGCTGATCACGCTGGCCGCGATCCACGGTGACGTCTGGCAGCTCGGCGCGTCGATCGTGTTCGGCGTGACCCTGCTGCTGCTCTACCTCGCCTCGACCCTCTACCACTCGATCCAGCACCCGATCGCGAAAGGCCGGCTCAAGGTCTTCGACCACTGCGCGATCTACCTGCTGATCGCCGGCACCTACACCCCGTTCACCCTGATCGGCCTGCGCGGCCCGTGGGGCTGGAGCATGTTCGCGGCGATCTGGACGCTGGCGTTCGCCGGCGTGGTGTTCAAGCTGTACTACACCGGCCGCTTCAAGAAGCTGTCGACGCTGATCTACATAGCGATGGGCTGGCTGGTGCTGGTCGCGATCAAGCCGATGCTGTCGTCGCTGGACGTCTGGACCCTCGGCTGGCTGCTCGCCGGCGGCCTGTTCTACACGCTCGGCACCTACTTCTACCACCGCGAATCGATCCCGTACGCGCACGCGATCTGGCACCTGTTCTGCATCGCCGGCAGCGTCTGCCACTACGTCGCGGTGATGGCGCAGGTCCTGAACTGAGCACGACCGCGCTCACGGCGCGTTCGCGAAACTGAATCCTTGCCGCCGTTTTCGCACGGCGACAACACCGTGCACGCGAATACTGGCGTCATGCAGGCGCCCGACAGCCCCGGAACCACGCCCGATCCCGCGCGCCGGCAGTGGCCGTTGACGCGACGCGCGACCGCGATCCTCGCCGCCGTGGCCGCGGCCCTCGTCGTACTGGTGCTGCTGTGGGACTGGAACTGGTTCAAGGGTCCGGTCGAACGCATCGTGCAGGCGCGCACCGGGCGCGCGTTCGAGATCGCCGGCAACCTCGACGTCGACCTCGGTCGCGTCACCACCATCACCGCCGACGGCCTGCGCCTGGGCAATGCCGACTGGTCGAAGCAGGCCGACATGGCGACCGCACGGCGACTGGCGCTTCAGGTCGAATTCTGGCCGTTGCTGATCGGCAGGGTGCGCCTGCCGGAACTGCGCCTGTCGCAGCCAGACGTGCGGATCGAGACCAATCCCGACGGCGGTCCCGGCAACTGGGACTTCGGTTTCGACGACGATGGCGACGGCAGCGCCCTGCAGCTGCGCCGGCTGTGGATCGACGAAGGCCGCCTGCGCTTCGACGACGACGCCAGCAAGACCGCGATCGACGTCGAGCTCGCCAGCCGGGAATCGCGCAAGGCCGACGCCGCGCCGCCGATCGCGCTCAAGGGCAGCGGCCACTGGGCAGGCAACGACTTCACCCTGGAAGGCACCACCGAATCGCCGCTGGAGCTGCAGGACAGCGAACGCCCTTACCGCCTCAACCTGCGCGCCCGCGCCGGCGCCACCCGGGCCCACGCCCGCGGCACCCTGCTCGACCCCTTCCGCCTGCGCGACTTCGACCTGCAGTTCGAACTCGCCGGCCGCAACCTCGCCGACCTTTACCCGCTGGTCGGCCTCGCCCTGCCCGACTCCCCGCCCTACGCCGTGGACGGCCGCCTCACCCGCGACGCGGACACCTGGCATTACGACGGCTTCAGCGGAAAGATCGGGCAGAGCGACCTGTCCGGTTCTGCCGCGGTCACCACCGGCCGCGAGCGCCCGCTGTTCAAGGCCGACCTGGTTTCGAAGCGGCTGGACTTCGACGATCTCGCCGGCTTCCTCGGCGGAACCCCGGACGCCGAGGGCGACGAAGCGCTCGACCCCAAGCTCGCCGAACAGGCCGCGAAGCAGGCCGCGACCGGCAAGGTGCTGCCGTCCACGCCCTACGACCTTGCCAAGCTGCGCGCGATGGACGCCGACGTGCGCCTGCGCGCGCAGCGCATCAACGCGCCGAAGCTGCCGATCGACGACATGGACGCGCACCTGCTGCTCGATGCCGGCCTGGCGCGGCTGGAGCCGCTCAACTTCGGCGTCGCCGGCGGCGACATCCGCGCCGACATCCGCATGGACGCGCGCAGCGACACCATCACCACGCGGCTGAAGGCCGACGTGCGCCGCATCGAGCTGTCGCAGCTGTTCCCCGACGCCGAACTGACGAAGGACGCCGTCGGGCGCTTCGCCGGCAGCTTCAACCTCGTCGGCACCGGCAACTCCGTGGCGGCGATGCTGGCGACCGCCGACGGCGACGTCGCCGTGGGCATGGGCCGCGGCCGGATCAGCAACCTGCTGGTGGAGCTGGCCGGCATCGACATCTACGAGGCGGTGAAGTACCTGATCGGCAAGGACCGCCAGGTGCCGATCCGCTGCGCCTTCGCCGACTTCGGCGTGAAGCGGGGCGTGATGGAATCCCGCGCGCTCGCCTTCGACACCACCGACACCATCATCGTCGGCGAGGGCCAGGTGGACCTGCGCGAGGAGACGCTCGACCTCGAACTGCGCCCGCGCCCCAAGGACCGCAGCATCCTCGCCCTGCGCTCGCCGCTGCACATCGGCGGGACCTTCGCCAATCCGAGCTTCCGCCCGGACATGGCCCGCCTGGGCCTGCGCGGCGCGATCGCCCTGGCGCTGGGCAGCATCGCACCGCCGGCCGCGCTGCTGGCCACCCTGGAACTCGGCCCGGGCGAGGACAGCGATTGCGGCGGCGCGTACGCGCGATGACCTGCAGGCGAAACGGCCAATGGCGGCGGCCTGCCATCCGTCCGAACTTTTCATCCCGAGCGAAGCGAGGGACCTACCTCGAGCAGGTTTGAATAGCAGATCCCTCGCTTCGCTCGGGATGACATCGCCCTTGAACCGCAGATTGCCGGGGGCAGGCCATGCCCCGGCTCACTGCAGCAGGCCGTCCGGCGCAACTTCCACCGGGGGACCCCGACTCAGCCGGCGATGTACCGCTGCAGCTGGTCCAGCTCGTGCTGCTGGTCCTCGATCACCGCGGCCACCAGGTCCCCGATCGAGATCATGCCCACTACGCCGCCGCCCTCCACCACCGGCAGGTGGCGGATGCGGTTGCGGGTGACGATCTGCATGCAGTCGGGCACCCCGTGGTCGGGGCCGACGGTGACCACGTCCGTGGTCATGATCGCGCTGACCGGCGTGTCCTTCGACGAGCGCCCCTCGAGCACGATCTTGCGCGCATAGTCGCGCTCGGACAGGATCCCGGCCAGCCGCGAACCGTCCATCACCAGCACCGCCCCGATCCCCTTGAGCGCCATCAACCGGATCGCGTCGATGACCGGGGCATCGGGCGCGACCGCGAACAGGTCAGGCGTCTTGGCTCCCAGCAGTTGCCGCACCGTACGCATGGTGCTTCCCTCCCGTTGGCTGCGACGGCAACGAGGATACTCCGGTCGGCGCCGGACGCCAGTCGTCGACCAGGTACAGCGGCCGCTGCTTGGATTCCTCGTACAGCCGCCCGAGGTATTCGCCGATCACGCCCAGCGCAACCAGCTGCACGCCGCCGAGAAACAGGATCACCGTCATCATCGTCGGCCAGCCCGCCACGCGATCGCCGAAGAACAGCGCCTTGGCCACGATCCAGACCGCGTACACGAAGGCCACCAGCGCGGCACCGAGGCCGATGTAGGTGGCCAGCCGCAGCGGCGCGGTGGAGAAGCTGGTGATCCCCTCCAGCGCGAAGTTCCACAGCTTCCACAGGCTGAACTTGCTGCGCCCGGCCAGCCGCGCCTCGCGCCGGTACGGGATCGCGACGCGGTTGTAGCCGATCCAGCCGAACAGCCCCTTCATGAAGCGATGGCGTTCGCGCAGCTGCCGCAGCGCGGCCAGCGCGCGCGGCGAGAGCAGGCGGAAATCGCCGGTGTCGGTGGGGATCGGCGTCTTCGACAGGCGCTGCATCACGCGATAGAACGCGTGCGCGGTGGCGCGCTTGAGCCAGCCCTCGCCGTCGCGCTGCTCGCGCATGCCGTACACGTCGTCGTAGCCTTCGCGCCACTTCGCGACGAACTGCGGGATCAGCTCCGGCGGGTCCTGGCCGTCGGCGTCCAGGATCAGCGCGGCGCCCGTTTCGACGCGGTCGAGCCCCGCGGTCAGCGCCACCTCCTTGCCGAAGTTGCGCGACAGCCGCAGCAGCGCGACGCGGCGGTCGCCGTTGGCGAGGCCGCGCATGACCTCCCAGGTGCCGTCGCGGCTGCCGTCGTCGATGTACAGGACGCGGCCGTCGACGCCGTCGGCGACCAGCCCGTCCAGCACGCCGGCGACGCGCCGGTGCAGCAGCGGCAGGGCCTCGGCTTCGTCGCGGGCCGCGACGACGACGGTCAACAGTTCACGGTTCATGCCGGCATCCTAGAGCATTTCCGCGCCAGTCCCTTTCCGCCCGAATCCCGTCGTCCTGGCACAAACCGGCTTCGTCATCCCGGCGCAAGCCGGGATCCATTCTTGTCTCTTCACAATCCATTTTCCCGACAGGATCAGCGGCAAAATCGATGACCAGCACTTCGCGATGTTGAAAGGCGCCTCCGGCTTGCGCCGGGACGACGGGCGGAAATTCGAGCGCTTGCCGCACGCGATTCATTCCAGCGTCTTGAGATAGGCATCGCCACCGATCTGCCGCATGTTGCGCTCGACCCAGCGCGCCTGCCGCTGCACATAGGGCCCGGGGTTTGCGGCGCTGTAGCGCTTGGGATTCGGCAGTACCGCCGCCAGCCGCGCACTCTGCGACGGCGTCAGCGCCGCCGCGTCGCGACCGAAGAAACTGCGCGCGGCGGCCTGGGCACCGTAGACGCCGTCGCCAAACTCGGCGACGTTGGCGTAGACCTCGAGGATGCGCCGCTTCGGCCACATCCATTCGATCAGCACGGTATACCAGGCCTCGACGCCCTTGCGCGTCCAGCGCGAGGCCGCGCTCGATCCCTGCCACAGGAACAGGTTCTTCGCCAGCTGCTGGCTGATGGTGCTGCCGCCGCGCAGCCGCCCGCCCTGCTCGTTGCGCCTGCGCGCCTGCTCGATCGCCTCCAGGTCGAAGCCGCGGTGCGCGGCGAACGCCTGGTCTTCCGCGGCGACCAGCGCGACCGGCAGCGACGCGGCCATCCGGTCCAGGTCGCGCCAATCGTGGGCGACGCGGAAACGCCAGTCGCCCTGTGCCCAGGCGTCGAACTGGCGGATGGCCATGAACGCCGAGAACGGCGGGTCGACGAAGCGCAGCACGCCCACCTGCAGCACCGTGAACAACGCGATCCAGACCGGTAGCAGCAGGATCCGCCGCAGCCAGCGGCGGCGGCGCGGGCGACGCGCGGGCAGCGGCACGTCTCCACGATCGTCGTTCGAGGCTTGCGCCGTCGTCATCGCATCCCCATCTGTCGGGCGGCGCGAGCATCGCGCACACTGCCCCTATTCGAACACGCTCCGCACGCCCGCGCGAACCTTCCATGTCCGTTTCCACGCCGATCGACAGCGACCAGCTCACCCGTTTCCTGCTGCCCCACGCCGGCGTGCGCGGCGTCCGCGTGCACCTGCACGAGACCTGGGCGCGGATCCGAGCGCGCGACGATTCGCCGCCGGCCGTCACCGAACTGCTGGGCGAAGCGGCGGCCGCCGCGGCGCTGTTCACGGGCCACGCCAAGGTGGACGGACGCCTCTCCGTGCAGTTGCGGGGCTCGGGCCGCCTGCGCACGCTGTTCGCCGAATGCACCGCCGCGGGCACGCTGCGCGGCATCGCGCGGCTGGCCGAGGGCGACGACACCCCCGTCTCGCGCGACCTGCGCGGACTCGGCGCCGACGCCGTGCTCGCCATCACCATCGAGAACCCCGGCGCCCGCGGCCGCGAACCGACCCGCTACCAGGGCCTGGTGCCGCTGGAGTCGGACTCGCTGGCAGGCGCGTTCGAGGACTACTTCCGGCAGTCGGAACAGCTGCCCACGCGCCTGCTGCTGGCCGCCGACGGCACCCGAGCGGCCGGCCTGATGCTGCAGAAGCTGCCCGGCGACGCCGGCGACGACGACGGCTGGAACCGCGCCGGCGCCCTGTTCGAGACCCTCTCGCCGGCGGAACTGCTCGACCTGCCAGCGGGCGCCCTGCTCACCCGCCTGTTCCACGAGGACCGTCCGCAGCAACTCGGCGACCGGCCACTGGCCTTCGGCTGCTCCTGCTCCCGGGAACGGGTGGCGGCGATGTTGCACTCGCTGGGCGCGGAGGAAGCCCGGGCCGCCGTCATCGACGGCGCGGCCAGGATCCGCTGCGAATTCTGCGGCGAGCGCTACGAGTTCGATCCCGTCGCCGTAGAGGCCCTGCTCGCCGGACCCGCGGTCGACGCGACCGCCCCTGAACGTATTCAGTGACAGTGCAGGTTGCCTGTGTTGCGGGATTGTTAAATAAACATAAATGCGCTAGGATCGTTTTCCGGAAAGGGAGGGAACTCCAGCCGCACCGGCTGGTCGATAGCACACCATGGCACGCCACTTCGCCAGATTGACGATTGCCCTGCTGCTCGCCCTGTGCGTGGCGGCCGGCGCGCATGCGCAGGTCAGGCGCGGCGACCAGACCGTGCTGCCGGTGGTCGACCACAACAGCGGCAAGGTGCAGGCCTATCTCGTCCTCGAGCCCACGGCGGAGAGTCCCGCGGCCGGCGCCCGCTGGCGCTTCGGCGACAGCTCGCTCGATGCGGCCTTCGGCCTGCAGGCCGGCGATTCGCTGGCCCTGCTGTGCAACCAGAGCGGCGGCGTGTTCAACGCCGTCAGCGGCCTGGCCAACAACTGCCAGCTTGCCTCGCTCGGCGATCGCGACGGCAGCAGCCGCGCCAGCGCCACCGCGGCCTTCAACCGCCCCGGCGGCGGTTTCGGCCTGACCGTCGGCCAGGGCAAGGACAGCCTGCCCGCGTGGCTGACCCGCGACGGCTCGCACAACGGCAACAACATCGACCTCAACGACCTCACCGTCTTCGCCCAGAAGAACCTGGGCGACGCCGCCTACGTCACCATCGCCGGCACTGTCGCCAAGGCCACGCTGATCCCGTTCGCGGAGGCCCCGGCCGACATCAGCGATCGCTGGAGCAGCAAGAGCCTCGCCTTCGGCGGCGGCTACGGCGCCTTCAGTGCCAACGTCGTCGGCCGCGTCATCGAAACCCCCGGCCAGCCCCGCTTCGAGGGCCTCGGCCTCGGCGTCACCTGGCGGACCCCGTGGAGCGGACAGCTCACGGTTGGTGCGGAAAACGTCGTCACCCGCGGCAAGAACCCGTTCTCACCGAATGGCGAGACGAACGACGACGGCGCCGTGCCCTACGTCCGGTACGAGCAGGATCTCTGATCCCCAGACGCCGCGATCGCGGCGCGCCGACCTGCCGTCACACAATTCAGGCGAATTGTTAACGACACTTTAATTTCTCTCTGTGCCCGGGTAGTATCGGCCGCAACCTTGCCGGTCTTGGCGTCTTTCTTGACTCCTCCGGGGAGGTTCCCATGGGAAACACACCCAAGCCCACTTGGAGAGAGAGAAAAATGAGACTCAAGAGAAACAAGCTCCGCGACGCGATTGCGTTCTCGCTTGCCGCCAGTGCCGTCGTGCTCGCGGGCACCGGCTCGGCGCTTGCCCAGGACGCCGCCGCCGAGACCCCCACCAGCCTCGACACCGTGACCGTCACCGGCTCACGCATCAAGAGCCAGACGTTCACCGCCTCCAGCCCCATCACGGAAATCAGCGCCGAGGAATTCAAGCATTTCGGCGCCACCACGGTCGAGGATCTGGTCAACCAGTACCCGCAGGTCGACCTGAGTTTCGACAACTTCGAGAACAACGGCTCTTGGGGCCATGCGACCATTTCGATGCGCAACCTGGGTCCGGAGCGCACGCTGACCCTGGTCAATGGCCGCCGCCTGCCGGCCAGCCGCAATGAGCTCACCGACCCGTCCATCGTCCCGGCGGCCCTGATCAAGCGCGTCGACATTCTTTCCGGCGGTGCTTCGGCCGTTTACGGCGCGGACGCGGTGGCCGGCGTGGTCAACTTCGTTCTCGACGACAAGTTCGAGGGCGTCAGCCTCAACTTCGGCTATTCCGCCTATCAGCACGACAACGACAACAAGTATTTCCAGGGCCTCAACGAGGAGGCCGGCTTCCCCTACCCGACGGGCAATTCCGGCTTTGACGGCATCAGCCGCAATGCCGACCTCATAGTCGGCGGCAGCTTCGGCGACAACCGGGGTCACGCGGTGGGCTGGCTGACCTGGCGCGAGAACGATGCCCTGTATCACGGCCAGCGCGACTACTCCACCTGCGCGGTATGGTACGACGACCCGTCCTGCGGCGGCTCCGGCACGGCCGACCCGGGCCGCTTCACGGTCAACGAATATGCCAATGGCGCGGTCGTCCCATGGGCGCCGGGCACGGATGCCAACTACGTCTGGAACGGCGGTGGTTACGAGAATGGCTTCCCCATCTACAACTACGCGCCGGTCAACTTCTACCAGCGCCCCGACAAGCGCGTTACCGCGGGCTTCATGGGAAGCTATGAAATCAACGAGCACTTCGAGCCGTATATCGAGGCGCTGTTCCTCGAACGCAGCTCCGACCAGCAGATCGCGGAATCGGGCGCCTTCGGCGTGCCGATCGTCGTGGACTGCAACAACGAGCTGATCGGCTCCCTGTGCGCCGACTCGGGCGTCACCACGGCCCAAACCCAGGTCACCCTGTGGAAGCGCAACGTGGAAGGCGGCCCCCGCATCCATCTGAGCGACGACACCACGCACCGCATCACTGCGGGCTTGAGGGGCGCCCTCTTCGACTCGTCCTGGACCTACGACGTGTCGCTGGTGTCCGGCAAGACCAAGACCATCGACATCGGCAAGAACGACTTCCTGATCAGCAGGATTGCCGCCGGCGCGACGGGGTGTACCGACCCGGTCTATGGCACCTTCCCCGGCTGCTCGCTGTACGACATCTGGACCGACAACATCAGTCAGGAATCTGCCGACGCGATGGCCGGCACCAGCTTCAGCATCTACAAGACCAGCTACCGCGCATTCTCCGCAGAAGCCAACGGCTACCTCGGCTGGGGCTTCCCGACCGCGGACGGCGAGGAAATCGGTCTGGCGGTCGGTATGGAGCGCCGCGACTACTCCTACTACACCGAATACGACGGCGATTCCGCTGCGGGCAACTTCGCCGGTGCCGGTGCCGCCAGCCTGCCGGTGGATGCTTCCAACACCGTGAACGACTTCTTCGTCGAAGCCGCGCTGCCGCTCTACGTGGGTGAAGGTGCATTCAACCGCCTCGATGCCTCGTTGGGCTACCGCTATTCGGACGACGAGACCGCGGGCAACTACGACACCTACAAGGTGGGCCTGAGCAGCACGTTCTGGGACAGCAAGGTGCTGGTCCGTGCCGGTTACAACCGCGCCGTGCGTTCGCCGAGCCTGAATGACCTGTACTACACGCAGCGAATCGCCCTGAACCCCGGCGGCACCGACCTTTGCGCCGGCACGAATCCGACTTACACGGCGGAACAGTGCGCGCGCGCGGGCGTTCCGATTTCGGTCTACGGCAACGTGCCGGCCAACCCGGCCAACCAGTACTACAACGTGACGGGCGGCAACCCCAACCTGGAACCGGAAGTGGCCGACACCTACACCGTCGGCCTCGCGATCGAGCCAATCGAGAACCTGAACCTGTCCCTGGACTGGTACAGCGTCGAGATCGAGGGCGCGATCCAGGGTATCGGCTACAACGCCATCCAGATTCTCTGCATGGAACAGGAGCTGTACTGCGACCGGATCAACCGCGACGCACGCGCGGGTCAGTATGACCTGTGGGTCGGCCTGGCCTCGGATCCCGCGAGCGGCCACATCAACAACCTGCCCGACAACATCGGTATTTTCGAGCGTACGGGCCTTGACGTGGCCGTGAACTATTCCTTCGCCCTGGGCCCGGGCCGTCTGAGCGCCGGCCTCGTCGGCAACTACGTCCTGAAGGACTTCACCCAGACGCTGGCCGCCGAACCGAGCACCGGCTACGAGTGCAAGGGCCTGGTCAACGATTCCTTCCTGTGCCAAACGCCGGAGTGGCGTCATGTCGCCTCGGCGCGGTATTCGTGGGACCGTTACGCGCTGGGTCTGCGCTGGCGCTACATCGACGGCATGGACTACAACGACGTGGACGGCACCCCGCTGACCGACGTCATCTGGATCGAGGGCGGCGTGCCGTCCTACAGCTACCTCGACCTGAACGGCAGCGTGAGCTTCGGCCAGGCCGTAGTGACCCTGGGCGTGAACAACGTGCTCGACAAGGAGCCGCCGTTCGTGGGCGACAGCGGCCTCGCCGCCAACGCCAACGCCCTGGGCGGTTACGACCAGGTGGGCCGTTACATCTTCGGCAGCATCTCCCTGAGGTTCTGATCGAAGCAAGAAGCGTTAAGGCAAGAAATTGGCGGCGGGCTTCGGCCCGCCGCTTTTTTTGCATCCGCCGAAAGCGTCCGAATACCGGTTCGTGTGCGCAAAGGACGCCAATCTCCACCGGGCTCGCCCGTGACGTGACCAAAGCCTGCCCCGGGAAAGCCCGTCCAGGAAGAAGCGAGGGCCGAGTCGGTTTCACGAGTCGGTTTCAATCGCCTTTCGGATTGGTGTCCCGGATTGGGACTTCAAACCCTGTTTTTTGGTTCTTCGCCCGTTTGAGAGGACGCACGACCGGGGTTCGCGTCGGCTGCGGACGGACATCGCGCTCCGCCGCCGGGATGCGGCCCACGCCTGTGCCGCCATCGCGGCTTCGTTCACCGGGGGCGGCGTCCGCTCCCTGTTGCTCCAGCCCTTGAGCCGTGCCCGGCGCGCAACGGGTTCGCCGTCGCCCGCTCCCGCGGGCATGTCAGGCGCCAGTTCGATCAACAGCCAGCGCACCCGTCCGCGCGGGTCGCGACGCTGCTCGTGAATACGCTACCCCGCCCAGCTACCCGGTCGGGACATGCCATCCGGCCCGAGCACGGCCGCCCCGGCTGGTTGCTTCGACACCAGTAAAGTCTCCCGGGTCGATCGTGCGCCTTTCTCCCCTCCATGGGGAGAAGAAGCTGTTTTCAATCGCCGAAGTCCCTGCCTACCGGCTTGCCATCCAGCTCACGCACCAGCTCTTTCGCCGCCCTTTCGCGTGCCTCCCATTGCTCCGGCGTGTAGCAGATCCTTTTCTTCATCCGGCTGCCGGTGACATCCTCGAGTTGGCATACCTTGCCGTCCTTGCCCGGCTTGACGGTCGCCGGAGCCTGCGCAGAAGCCGGCTCCCCCGCTTCCTGCGCCGCAGCTTGCCCGATGGACAGCAGGCCGATGGCCGCAATGGCGAACAGCAGGTGGCGAATACGCCGCTGCCCTGGCGCACGGGCTGCGGGAACGTTGGACAGATGGCTGGAACCTATGAAATCGACGTGCATGGCGGCATCTTCGGCAGGGTTGCGGGGAGCCTGCCGCCGACGCGGCAGGATGAGGCTGTATTGTGCTCAATATCTGCGCGAAAACCACTCGACGCGCGTGAAATAACCTGGAATCCGGTGGATTCGATGCGTCGGAATGTCCGCCGCCGCCGGTTCGGCGACCTCCTCCCCGCCCCCGAGGCGTGCGAACCACGCGGCGGGAACGGCACGCCCTATATCTTCGGTTGCATGTCGAAGGCGATGGTCAGCCGCGATTCCCGTGCATCGAACGGCACGGTGCCATGCCACATGTAGGAAGGGAACAGCGCCAGATGGCCCGGCCTGGGCTGGATGACGTGACGCGGCGGCAGGTCAAGCCCCAGATCTTCCAACGGCTGTCCGAACTGGATCCATCCGGCGCAGGATTCGCTGTCCGATTCAAGCACGCTGCCGGGCAGCGCGATGTAGAAGGCGGAACTCGTCCAGCCCTTGGGGTGGATGTGGTTGGAATGTCGCCCCGACGACTTGAGCCTCACCGACCACGAGCCGGCGAAGCACACACTGCGCTGCTTGCGTGACAGGAATGGATGGGCCGCATCGTCCGGCAGTGTGGCCAGCCAGTTTTCGACAGCCATGCGCAGGGCGCCCTCCGTCGCGCGGACGACCGCATCGTCGCGTCCGAACAGTTGGCCCGTCGTCTGCGTGCCGCCACGCACACTTTGGTTCACCGGCTCGCGTCCGGCGTTGTGCATGGTTTCCAGCGTGGCTGCCAGTGTTTGCAGGAACGCGGACAAACCACCGAAGCCCGGTGGCGGCGCGACTTCGGCATAGCCCACCAGCCTTTCGTAGTCGCACAGCCAATGCTCGCGCTCATCGCCGGCCAGCCGCCAGGCAGTACCCAGATGGCTCCAGCCTTCCTGGTTGTGCGGATCGAGCCTGACCGCTTTTCCCGCGCAACTTGCGGCCAGGTCGAAGTGCCGCGTGCGAAACGCATGCCGCGCACGGGCATTGAGGAATTCCGGCAGTTCGTCCAATTCACCACGCGCCGCCGCCGCGTACAGTGGCGCGGCTTGCTCGTGCTGTTGCAGCGCGTCCAGCGCGTCGGCGGCAAACCAATCCAGCAATGCGTTGCCGGGTTCGCGCCGGCGCAGCGGATGCAGCAGCGCCAGGGCTTCATCCGCGCGCTTTGCCGCCAACAGCATCCGCGCGAAAGCCAGTTGCAGCGCACGATTGTCCGGCTGCGCCCGCGCGGCGGCACGAAACCCGCCCAACGGGTCTTCGCCCGGCGCAAGTTCCGCGCCGTTTTCCCAAAGCAGGTTGCTCAATGTTTCATGGGCCGGCACATGATCCGGATGCAGGGCGACGAGCTTGCGCGCGCCCGCCAGCGCTTCCGCCGGATGGCCTGCATCGGCCAATACGCCGTTGATGGCGTCCTGCAATTCAGGCGGGATGACGCCGCGTTGATGCAGCATTCCCTCTGCCTGCCGGAACGCGGCCAGCGCCTCGTCGATGCGTCCCAGCAAACGCAGCACCACGCCCAGGTCGACCCATGCAGACGCCTGTTCCGGCGACAACGCAAGCGCCTTGCGCAGCACCGGTTCGGCTGCTTCCAATTGGCCTTGCGCACGCAACGCCTTGCCGTGCCGGGCGAGGAACAAGCCGTAATTGCGCGATACCGTGGCATTGCCCGGCAGCAAGGCCAATGCGCGTTCGAACGCCGCGCCGGCTTGCTCCTGGCGACCATTGTCCGCCAAGCACATGCCCAGCAATTGCCAGGCATCCGCAGCCTGCGGCGCCTGTTCGGCCAAGGTTTCGGCAATGGACAGGGCCTGCGTGCGCTGCCCGGATTTCAATAGTCCCAGCGCCTGCCTGAAGCGCCCTGCCTGCGCTGCATTCAAAGGCTGGCCGCGAGATGCCGACACCCTGCGCTCAACGCGTGCGACGCACGCGCAAGGCCACGCCGTTCGGCATTACCAGCAGATAACCGCCCAATATGCCCTTGCGCACCTGCACGGTGTCACCGGCTTGCATGTGGCCGCTGCTGATTGAATCGGCTTGCGTCCAGATCTGTCCATTTTCAAGATGGAAGCTGCGCTGCCCGCCGTGATCAACCTTGGTCACGCGGCTTTCGATGCGCCCCGGGTCGGCTTGTTCGACCGACTGCCCCGGATTGCGCAACGGATCCCGCGGCTTGTTCAAACCGAAATCGGCCTGTGCCTTTTCCGTCGCCGCCTCGATCACTTCCGGCGGCGGCGGAAAAGTCTTGTCGTAGCAGGCCAGCCGCGCGGCGGGTTCGGCCACGCTGGCGCAGGCATGGCTGGCCTGTTGCGCTGCCAGCGGCGGCGCGAACAGCCCCAAAAGCGATAGCAGGAGACAGCGCATCGGCATCTTCCATTCGACGGAACGGCTAGGATAACTTACCGGCTCAAGCCACGTCGCCTGCGGCACGCCAGTCGCGCATCGCACCCGCCAGCGCCGCCGCCATTTCCCGCTCGGCCAGGCTGAGCAGCGGATTCCACACGTCGAACATCAGGATCACCCGCAGTTGGTCGCTGTCGTTGCGGGCCTCGTGCTCGATGGTGTCGTCGAAGACCCAGCACTTGCCTTCCCGCCACTGCTTCCAGTCGTAGCCGACGCGGTAGCTGCAGTTCTCCGGCACCACGAGCGGCAGGTGCGCGACCAGCCGCGCATTGGTCTCGCCGGTGTGCGGCGGGATATGTGCGCCCGGCGCCAGCGCCGAGAACATCGCGTTCGGGCACAGGCCGGGAATGTCCACCGAATCCACCAGCGCCAGCGCCTCGGCCGTGCGCGGGCACCGCGACAGGTGCTCGTGCACGGGTTCGCCGTGCGCGTACAGGTGGAACCCGCTCCAGTTGCGCGAGTGGTTGAGCTTGTCCCACTGGTTGACCGGGTCCCCGGGCCGGTACTGGATGTAGGGAACGAACTCGTCCCCCCGGCTGGCGATCATTTGCTGCAGTTCGGCCTTGATCGCGTCGGTGCGCGACTCCAGTTCGCGCATCCACGGGAACAATCCGTCGTCGTAGAACGTGAGCGCGGGCAGCCGCGGCACGTGCAGCTGGTTGCACTCGGAATGATAGGGCCGCGTGCGCCCCGCCAGGATCGAGACTGCTTCGTCCCAGCGTCCCGCCAGCGCGGCGTCCACGGTCGTGCGCTTCGCCGCCACCCGGTGGCTCAGGTAGTCGACGAGGTCCTGCGTGTCGCGCTCGACCACCTCGCGCGCATGCGCGAGCCGGCGGCGCAGCGCAGGCGGCCACTCGGGTTCCGCCGGCGCGACCTTCAGCACGTCGCGGAACGCCGCGGCCGCGTCCCTCGGCTTGCGCTGCTGTTCGAAGAACTCGCCCTTGCCGAGCAGCGCCGGCAGGAAATAGGGATCGATCTCGAGCGCGGCGATGATCGCGCTCCATTCCTGCGCGGGCCGCCCCCCGTCGCGATGGATCCGGCCGATGGTCAGCGCGATCATCGGATCGCGCGGCGCGCGCGTGCGCGCCTGCTGGAGCAATTCCAGCGCGGCCACCGAATCCCCGCGCTGGAAGGCGTGCACCCCGAGACTGAAGAGCGCCTGCACGTTGCCCGGATCCAGCGCACTCACCTGGCCCCACAGCTTCTCGGCATCCTGCCAGCGACCCGCAGCCGCAGCCGCACCGGCCGCCCGAACCAACGACGCCAGCTGATCGCTCACCTGCACACCCCCATGCGCCATGCGCCATGAAGCAACATTCTAGCGAGCCGCGGCCTCGGCAGTCGTGCCGTGCCGGACGACCTGCCCCGGAACGGGACCCATGACCGCGGGCAGGCCCTAGTCCCGCGCCCGACGATACGGCGCGAACAGCTTCAGCAACCACGGCTTCTGCGCCAGCACCAGGCTGACGCCGACGCGCTGTTCGGCGGGCAGCGCCGCGTCGCGCGCGAGCAGGCCGTCGAATTCGCGTGCGACATCCTCCAGGTGCTGCTTCATCTGCTTCACGCCGTCCGGGCTCAAGCTGCCGCTGAGCAGGAGCAGGCGGTCCTGCTCGCCGTCGAAGGGATCGGCGAAGTAGTCGCCCAGCAGCGCGCCGCGGAAATGGCGCTCCATCGGACCGTCGGTGAGCCAGCGGAAATTGCGCGCGGTCAGCGGCCGCGCGCGGTTGCCGGGCTGCAGTTCGATGATGCCGAGGCGATCTAGCCTGACCAGCAGCCCGGTCCATTGCGGCAGCGTGAACGCGAAGTGCGCCATCACGTCGTCCTGGCGCCAGCGGTTGATGCTGAGGAACATCGCCAGCATCAGCGCGGGATCGTCGACCAGGGCCTGTTCCTGGGCCTCGCCCAGCCGCGCCATCGGTTCGCTGCCGCGCCCGGCCTCGGCGCCGAGTTCGGCCAGCCCGATGCCGAGCACCTCGCAGACCTGCTCCAGCCGCAGCAGGCTCATCGCCCGGCGCGAGAACATGCGCTTGACCGCGGCCTCGCTGAGCTTGAGCCGCTGCGCCAGCTCGCGGTAGGTCAGCCCCTGCGCGCGCAGGCCGCGCTTGAGGGCGTTGATCAGGTCGACGGATACGCTCATGGTCCAAAAATACTCTACCGGCCGGCCTTCCGCCGGGTACTTCGCCGACGGCGCTTGCCGGGTGAACCCGTCGGGCGCCAAGTCTGCGCGCACGCCCATTCCCGACGGCCCACCACAATGCGTATCCGGATACTGATCCTGCTGTCCGTCCTGACCCTGTCCGTGCCGACCGCGCCGGCCGTGGCCGCCCCGCAATCCGACGCCAGCCGGCAGTCCGAGGCGAGCCTGGCCGCTTCGGTGGAGGTGCCGGTCGCGGTGGCCGAGGCGCTGTCCGCCGGCGCTGCGTTTTCGGTCACCGCGGTCGAAGCCAGCGGCGGCGTGGTCGCGCTGACGATTTCCGCGGTGGCGGCGGGCACGTCTGCCGTCGTCGAGATCTCCGCCGAAGCGGCGAAGGCGCTCGGGATCGCGGTCGGCACCGCCATCGTCGTCACCGCCGTGTCGGCCGGCTGGATCCTCAGCGTCGCCGGCGAATCGCTGTGCTTCGTCGCCAACGCACTCGCACGCCCGCACCTGCACTCGCACAGGCTGCCGCTGTGAGCCGCCTGCTCGCCGGACTGCTGGCGATGCTGGGCTTGCTGCCGGTCCGGGCCGAGGCCGGCACGGACTGCGAGGCGGTGCGGATGCCGCCGGAGAAAGTTGCAGCGGCGGCCGAAACCGCGCTGCGTACGGCAGCGGCGCTGGATCGCGCGGATGCGCCGGTCGCCCTGGTCGCGCGGATCGGGCGCGACCTGTCCGAACACGGACTGGTCTACAGCCACGCCGGGTTCGCCGTGCGCGACCATGCCGCCGGCCGCTGGACCGTCGTCCACCTGCTCAACGAATGCGGCAGCCATCGTTCCGGGTTGTACGCACAGGGGCTGGTGAACTTCTTCTCGGACGACTTGGTGAACCAGGACGCGCGCATCGTCTGGCTGCAGCCCGACCACGCGCGGCGTCTCGCCGACCACCTGCGCGCACTGCCCGCCAATGCGCTGTACCAGCCGAGCTACAACCTGATCGCACGACCCGGCAGCCGCGACTACCAGAACTCCACCGCCTGGGTGCTGGAAACGCTGGCGGCCACGTTGCCCGCGGCCGGCGACATCCGCGACCGGCAGGGCGCCTGGCGGGTTGCCGCGCGCGACGACTTCCGCGCAGACACGATCCACATCCCCTATTCGAAACGCGTGCTCGGCGGCCTGTTCGGCAGCAACGTCGCCTTCACCGACCACAGCGTCGGCACGCGGTTGTCCGGCGACTATCCGGTGGTCACGGTGCGCTCGATCCTGCGCTGGCTGGACGAGCGCGGCCACGCCGAGGCGCAGATGGAGTGGCGCGGCGGCGCGCTGCAGGCGAGGCCGGGGCCGGGTTAAGGGCCTGGAGCTCGGGATGCAAGAGGGAATGAACGATGGCCTCTCGCCAGTCCGTGCGTTCGCCTGTCATCCCGAGCGCAGCGAGAGATCTGCTTTCGTGCCGACTCCAAGCAGATCCCTCGCTGCGCTCGGGATGACATTGATCACGGTCTCAGGCATCAAGCCCGGCATCGGGCCGCGTTCGCTGGAATAACGTCGATGCCGCTAGCGCAATACCTCAGGCCGGCACCAGCGTCTTCGACAGGTGCTCGACGTAGGCCTCGAACTCCTCCTGCGGCATGCGCGCCTGGTGCAGCTGCAGGTTGAGCTGCAGGAAGCCGACGTAGGCGGCATAGGTCAGGCGCGCGCGATGCAGCGCATCCTCGCGGCCGAGGCCGGTCTGGCGGAACGAGGCGGCGAGGTAGTCGAGGCGGCGCTTGGACACGCGGTCGATCACCGGCTGCACCGCCGGGTGGTCGAGCGCCTTGAGCAGCGCGCTGTAGATCACGTGCGACTGGTATTCGTGCGCCACCATCTGGAACAGCGCGCGCAGGCGCTCGCGCGGATCGGGGACGCGCTCGAGCGTGCCGAACACCGCCTCCTGCTCGGCGTTTTCCCAGCGCTCCAGCGCCGCCTGCAGCAGCGCCTCGCGCGAGGGGAAATGCCAGTAGAAGCTGCCCTTGGTCACACCCAGGCGGCGCGCCAGCGGCTCCACGGCGACCGCGGCCACGCCCTGTTCCGCGATCAGGTCGAGCGCGGCCTGCGCCCAGTCCTCCGCGCTGAGGCGGCCGGTCCGCTCGGGCTTGCCGGCTTCGGCGTTCTCGGTCGCGGCGTCGACGGCAGCAGCTTGCGGGTCAGCGGCGGGTTTGCCCATGTCGATCGTTGTCCATACGGCAGCGTCGGGAAAAGTATCGTCGCCGATTCGCAGGCACATTGACAACCCTGGCCGGGGTCACCATACTCAACCGTACGGTTCGGCTCGTCACGGCCCATCCCCGGCCGCGCAGCCACAATCCCTCACTGGAGGCATCGGATGAGCGTCGCCATTCCCTTCATCGCGTTCCTGCTGGCCGGCGCATTCGCGGCCTATCACCGCCTGCGCCTCGCGGTCTGGGCCGCGATCACCGCCACCCTGCTCGCCGCCTGCTGGCTGCTCGGCGCCAACCAGGCCGCGACGATCGTCGCCGCGATCCTCGTCGCCGCGATCGCGGTGCCGCTGCTGCTGCCGTTCATCCGCAAGCCGCTGGTCACCACGCCGCTGCTGAAGTTCTTCCGCAAGGTCCTGCCACCGCTGTCGCAGACCGAGCGCATCGCGCTCGAGACCGGCTCGGTCGGTTTCGAGGGCGAGCTGTTCACCGGCGATCCGGACTGGAACAAGCTGCTCGACTATCCCAAGCCGCAGCTCACCGACGAGGAACAGGCTTTCCTCGACGGCCCCGTCGAAGAGCTCTGCACGATGGTCGACGAGTGGCAGATCAACCACGTCCACGCCGACCTGCCACCGGAAATGTGGGACTTCATCAAGAAGAACCGCTTCTTCGGCATGATCATCCCGAAGGAGTACGGCGGCCTCGGCTTCTCTGCGCTGGCGCACCACAAGGTAATCCAGAAGCTGGCCTCGGTCTCCAGCGTGGTCAGCTCGACGGTCGGCGTGCCGAACTCGCTCGGCCCGGGCGAGTTGCTGATGCACTACGGCACGCAGGAGCAGAAGGACCACTACCTGCCGCGCCTGGCCGCCGGCCAGGAAGTGCCCTGCTTCGGCCTGACCGGTCCGTTCGCCGGTTCCGACGCCACCTCGATCCCCGACTTCGGCATCGTCTGCAAGGGCGACTGGAACGGCGCCAACGTCCTGGGCGTCAGGCTCACCTTCGACAAGCGCTACATCACGCTGGCGCCGGTGGCGACGATCATCGGCCTCGCCTTCCGCATGTACGACCCCGACGGCCTGATCGGCGACACCCGCGACATCGGCATCACCCTCGCGCTGCTGCCGCGCGACACCGATGGCGTCGAGGTCGGCCGCCGCCACTTCCCGCTGAACTCGCCGTTCCAGAACGGGCCGATCCGCGGCAAGGACGTGTTCATCCCGCTGAGCCAGCTGATCGGCGGCGTCGACAAGGCCGGCCTGGGCTGGAACATGCTCAACGAATGCCTTGCCGTGGGCCGTTCGATCACCCTGCCCTCCACCGCCAGCGGCGGCGCCAAGTTCGCGGCGGTGGTCGGCGGCGCCTACGCGCGCATCCGCAAGCAGTTCGGCCTGTCGGTCGGCCGCTTCGAGGGCGTCGAGGAAGCGCTGGCACGCATTGGCGGCAAGGCCTACGCCGCCAGCGCGCTGTCGCAGGCGACCGCCGCGGCGGTCGATCGCGGTGACGTGCCGTCGGTGCCGTCGGCGATCGCCAAGTACCACTGCACAACGATGGGCCGCGAGGTCGCCAGCGACTTCATGGACATCGTCGGCGGCAAGGGCATCATCCTCGGGCCGCGCAACATCGGCGGCCGCGCCTGGCAGGCCTCGCCGATCGCGATCACGGTCGAAGGCGCCAACATCATGACCCGCAGCCTGCTGATCTTCGGCCAGGGCGCGATCCTGTGCCATCCGTGGGTGATGAAGGAGATGAAGGCGGCGCAGAACCCGGACCTCAAGGCCGGCATCGAGGAATTCGACGAGAACCTGTTCGGCCACATCGGCTTCGCGATTTCCAATGCGGTGCGCTCGTTCTGGTTCGGCATCACCGGCGCGAAGATCGGCTCCGCGCCCGGCGACGACTACACCCGCCGCTATTTCCGCAAGCTCGACCGCTATTCCGCCAACCTCGCGCTGATGGCCGACGTGTCGATGCTGCTGCTCGGCGGCAAGCTCAAGTTCAAGGAATCGCTGTCCGGGCGCCTGGGCGACGTGCTCAGCCACGTCTACATGACCAGCGCGATGCTCAAGCGCTACCACGACGAGGGCGCGCCGCAGGCCGACCAGCCGCTGCTGGCCTGGGCCTTCCACGACAGCGTGCACAAGATCGAGAACGCGCTGTCGGCGGCGCTGCGCAACTTCCCGATCCGCCCGGTCGGCTGGCTGATGTGGGCGCTGATCTTCCCCTGGGGCCGTCGCGCCGAAGCGCCGGGCGACCGCCTCGGCCATCGCGTCGCCGCGCTGCTGATGGCGCCGAACGAGGCGCGCGACCGCCTGGCGCAGGGCGTGTTCCTGACACCGTGCGCGAACAACCCGGGCGGGCGCATCAACAGCTACCTGGCCAAGGCGATCGCGGCCGAGCCGGTGGAGCGCAAGTTCCTCAAGGCCCTCAAGAACAGCGACATCGAGGCGCTGGACTTCAAGTCGCAGCTCGACGAGGGCGTGCGCGAGGGCTGGATCACGGCCGACGAGCGCAGGCAGCTCGAGGAACTGCGCGAACTGACGCTGGATGCGATCACCGTCGACGACTTCGACCCGCACGAGTTGCGCGCGGCCAGCTACTACGACCAGCCGCAGCACAAGCGACAGCCGCGCGAGGCGGCCTGACGCCACTTGTAGTGCCCCCCTCCCCCGCACGCGGGGGAAGGAGCCTGTCCGAAGGATACCCATGCCCACCACGGCCCTGAGGCTCTATCGCAAGCTCGAGCCCAAACCATTCGGCCTCCGGCTGTTCTCGAAGCTGATCTGCTGGAAAGCCCCCTACTTCGCCAGCATCGCGCCGCGCATGGTCTCGCTCGAACCCGGCCGCGGCGAGGCGACCCTGGCGCATCGACGCCGCGTCACCAACCACATCGGGACCGTGCACGCGATCGCGCTGTGCAACCTCGCCGAATTCATCGGCGGACTCACCACCGACGTCAGCATTCCCGCGTCGATGCGCTGGATCCCGCGCGGCATGACGGTCGAATACCTGAAGAAGGCCGTCGGCACGATGCGCGCGGTCGCAGCGCCGGAGGAAACGCCGCGCGAATCGCACGAAGGCTACGCGCTGCCGGTGCGCGTCGACGTCACCGATCCACAAGGCGACACGGTCTTCCGCGCGCGCATCGCGATGTGGGTGTCGCCGCGCCCGCGGTGACCGGACGCCGGCCGGCACGGGAAAGCATCGCCGCGTGTCGCGACGGCGGCGCGCCGGCAGGCCCCCTCGCGATCCCGACGCGATAACCCCGACCATGCCCACGGACACGATCCTCCTGCTCTGCGCGCTCCGCAGCTTCGGCTTCGCGCTGTTCCACCTGGCTTTCTGGCGCCTGTTCGGCTGGCCGCGTTCGCTGGAAGGAACCACGCGCCCCAACCGCGCGATCCTGCCGATCGCCAACGTGCAGCTGGTCTGGGTGTTCCTGTGCGTCGGCACCGCCTGCCTGCTGTATCCCGACGAACTGACCGGCACGCCGCTCGGCCGTGCCATGCTGGGCGGCATGTCGCTGTTCTGGCTGATCCGCCTGATCGGCCAGTTCGTCTGGCTGCGGATCGACCACAGGATGGTGCACGCGCTCAGTGTGCTGTTCGCACTCGGTGCCGTGTTGTTCGCGCTGCCGCTGCTGCGCTGAAGAACCGCCGCTGGCACGACGTCAGCCGTGGCCCTGGCGCCCTTCCGTGCCGCGCCCGTCCGGCAGCTTCTTCTCTTCGCGCAGCAATCCCCACGCGCTCGCGGTCATGACTCCGGCGATCAACAAGCCGGCGCCGAAGACCACGTGCGAGCCGAAGGCCGAAAGCACCTTGTACGTCCATGAAAAAGTGATTTCGCCGCCGCGGAAAAACGCCGTATCGATCGCGGCGCCGGCCTTGTAGCGCCATTGCCGATCGACCCGGGTGTAAATGGTTTCGCGCCCCGGCTTCATCAGCGAAAACTCGTTGGAACGCGTCACCACCTGAACGATGCCGACCACGATCGGCAGCGGCGAAGCGGTCAGCACCGCAAACCCGAGCAGCAGGGCCGCCATCGGGATCAGAAGCACCGGTGCCAGCCCGAAACGCGACAGCAGCCAGCGAGTGGCGAACAATTGCACGATCAAGGTCAGCACGTTCACCGCGATGTCGATGCCGGCGTAATAGGCGGTGCGCGCCTCGGCGGTGGCGAAGCCCTCGCGCGCGATCACCGCCTGCTGGTTGTAGAGCAACTGGCCGACGCCGACGCCGAGGAACACCAGCGCAGCCAGCCAGCGCAGCAGCGGCTCCTTCGCGATCAGCTTCAACCCGGCCAGCACATCGCCGCCCATCGCGCTCTCGTTGTCGCGGCCGATCTTCACCTCGCGCTGCAAGGCCCAGCGACGCAGGCGCCAGATGCATACCACGCACGCGGCCAGGAACGCGGCAGACACCAGCATCAGGTTGGCAAGGCCGACCTTTTCGGCCAGTACGCGGGTGATGAGCGGGCCGGTGAACGCGCCGACGGTACCGGCGGCGCCGATGTAGCCGTAGTACTTCTTCGCCTCGGCATGGGAGAACACGTCGGCCATGAAGCTCCAGAACACGGCCACCGAGAACACGTTGAACACCGTCACCCACAGGAAGAACGCCAGCCCGCGTCCGGCGACCTGACTGTCGAACAGCAGATGGAAGCCGAGCAGGCACAGGATGAAGAAACCGAACAACACCGGCAGGAACACCCGGCGAGGGAAGCGGCTGACCAGCGCACCGTAAATCGGCTGCGCGATCAGGATCAGGATGAAGGAACAGGTGGACAGCACCTGCAGGATCAACTCTTTCAGCGGGATGCCATGCGCGGCGAAGAAGCCGATCATATCCGGCGGAAACACCGCTTCGACCTCGCTCGACGCACCCATCGCATCCCGCACCGGCCTGAGCACGTAATAGCCGCTGAGCAGGCAGAAGAAATACAGGAACGACCACAGCAGCGGCGGCGACTCCGCCAGCGCGGCGCGAAAACGCGCGGCACCGCCCGCGGGAGCGTCGTGATCGGTGGGGGCGTTCATCTGTCGTCCGCGGCGTGGGCCGCGCAAACGGTAGCCGAACGCCGCTGCGTCCGCCACCTCGCCGAGCATATGCTCTAGTTCCGCCGCCTACCGTGCGCCGATGCCCGTGAGACCCGCCTCCCCGACCCCGGCCTTCGACTACATCGTCATCGGCGCCGGCTCCGCCGGCTGCGTGCTCGCCAGCCGGCTGTCGGAAGACCCGGACGTGCGCGTGCTGCTGCTCGAGGCCGGCCCGCGCGACTGGCACCCGTTCATCCACATGCCCGCGGGACTGGCGAAGCTGGTCAACCGCAAGGGCGTGAACTGGGACTACGACACCGCGCCCGAACCGCAGCTCGGCGACCGCAGGCTGTGGTGGCCGCGCGGCAAGGTGCTGGGCGGCTCCAGTTCGATCAACGCCATGTGCTACATCCGCGGCGTACCCGCCGACTACGACGACTGGGCCGCGCTGGGTGCGGGCGGCTGGCACTGGGACAACGTGCTGCCCTACTTCCGCCGCAGCGAGGGCAACACGCGCGGCGCCGACGCACTGCACGGCGCCGATGGCCCGCTGTCGGTGAGCGACCTGCGCCACGTCAACCCGCTTTCGCACGCCTTCATCGAAGCCGCTCAGCAGGCCGGTTTCCCACACAACGACGATTTCAACGGCCCCCGGCAGGCCGGCGTCGGCCTGTACCAAGTGACCCAGCGCGACGGTGCGCGCTGCTCGGCGGCGGTCGCCTATCTCGAGCCGGCGAAGGCGCGTCCCAACCTCACCGTCGTGACCGGCGCGCAGGTCAACCGCATCACCTTCCAGAACGGCCGCGCCTCGGGCGTGGTCTATGCCGCGCGCGGCGGCGCATTCCACCAGCCGGCCACGCGCGAGGTACTGCTGTGCGGCGGCGCGATCAACTCGCCGCAGCTGCTGATGCTGTCGGGCATCGGTCCCGCGGCCGAACTGCGCCGGCACGGCATCCGGGTCGTGCACGATGCGCCGCAGGTCGGCGGCAACCTGCAGGACCATCTCGACGTCTGCACGCTGTGGCACTCGACGCAGCGCGTGAGCTACGACCGGATGAGCGACCTCAGGGTCGCGTTCGACTACTACCTGCGCGACCACCGCGGCCCCGGCAGCAGCAACATCGCCGAGGCCGGCGGCTTCGTGCGCTCGCCGCTGGCGCCGGACGAGCGCGCCGACATCCAGTTCCACTTCGTGCCGGCGATGCTCGACGACCACGGCCGCCACCGCCTGCCCGGCGACGGCTACACCCTGCACGCCTGCTTCCTGCGCCCGCGCAGCCGCGGCCGGATCGCGCTGGCGAGCGGCCGCGGCAGCGACAAGCCGCGGATCGAGGCCAACTACCTGTCGGACGAAGACGGCTTCGACCTGCGGATGATGGTCGAATGCGCGAAAGTCTCGCGCGGGATCCTCGCCCAGCGCGCGTTCGATCCCTACCGCGGCGCGCCGATCTTCCCCGCACGCGACGACCTGACCGACGCGGAACTGGCCGACTTCGTCCGCGCCAAGGCCGAGAGCGTGTACCACCCGGTCGGCACCTGCCGCATGGGCGGCGACGAAGATGCCGTGGTCGATCCGCGGCTGCGCGTACGCGGCGTCGAAGGCCTGCGCGTGGTCGACGCCTCGGTGATGCCCAACCTCATCGGCGGCAACACCAATGCACCGACGATCATGATCGCCGAGCGGGCCGCGGACTTGATCCGGGGACGCACGGCCTCGACGCGGGGCGCCTGACTCTCTTTCACCCGCTCAGCCTGTCATCCCGGCGAAAGCCGGGATCCATTTGGCTTTGTGTCCTCAAGGCAACGGCAAAATGGATCCCGGCTTTCGCCGGGATGACGTCCTGGATAATTTTTGCCCTTCGGCACAAGGATCGTGAACGGGCTCTCAGCTCTCCAGCATCGGCGGCAGCGGGCAGTGCAGCACGCCGCAGATGGTGCGCAGCAGTTCGGCCTCGGCGACGGAGACGCGGCCGTCGTGCGAGACGGCATCGGTGATCGCCTCGACCGCGACCTGCTTGGCCAAGGGATCGAGCGCGTCCAGCGGCCCCCACACCGCATCCAGCGCCAGCACACCCTCGGCCGGCGGCGCGTACGGCAGGTGGTCGCGCGGCAGCACGCGCTGCATGCCGGCGAGATAGGCGCGCCGGGCCTCGTCGGGATTGGAGGGGTTGCCGGCCTGTGCGACGACCGCGAGCAGGGTCGCGAATTCCTGCCGCACGCTGCCGGGCTTGCGCCGGCCGAAGCGGGCGTAGCGCGACGGGTCCAGCGTTTCGCGCAGCTGCACTTCCAGCATCCGGCCGAGGCAGTACTCGAACAGCGAGACGCGGCCGTCGGTGTGCACCATCGCGTGCACGGTATCGAGGAAGGTCGCCAGCTCCGGGCGCGGGCGCAGGCGCAGCGTCGGGAACGCCAGCGCGGCCAGCGGCAGCCGCAGCATCGGGTGCAGCGCCCGCAGGTGCTCGTCGCGCAGGCGCCGCGCTTCCGATGCCGCCTGCACGCCGAGCCGGGCGACGATCTCGCTGCGCTGCTTGTCGGCGATCCCCGCGTCGTCGTCGAGCAGCAGGCCGAGCAGCAGCGGCGCGGCGGCATCGCGCTGCGCGGCGAGCGCGCGCACCTCGCCGGGCAGGGTAGAGACGATCGCATCGGCGCGGCGATAGTCGTCGTTCTTCGGATCGGCGACCTGCGCCGCGACCATCGGCGGCGTGATGCCCAGCCGCGACGACGCCTGCGGCAGCCCGCCATGTTCCGGCCCGGCCAGGCCGAGCTGCAGGTCCTCGTCGAGCCCGTTCGGCGGCACCGCCAGCCACTGCGCCTTCAGCCGCTCCAGGCTCTCGGCCTTGAACGACGGCTCCAGCGCCTGGATCCGCTGCAGCAGCGGCGGGTGCGTGGCGAACAGCCCGCGCAGGCCGATGCCGTCGCCGAACAGCATGTGGCTGACTTCCTCGGCATCGGCGCGTTCGCCCAGGCGGGCGCCGTCGTGGAGTCCGCCGATCTTCTTCAGCGCGCCGGCCAGTCCGCTGGTCTGGCGCGTGAACTGCACCGCCGACGCGTCCGCCAGCACCTCGCGGCTGCGGCTGACGCCGGCCTTGATCATGCGCCCGAAGAACAGCCCGACGTAGCCGACCAGCAGCGCGATCAGCGCGCCGACCAGCACCGGCATCGCGCCGCGCCCGCGCACGCGGCCGCCGTGCTGCAGGATCTTGCGCCCGATCAGGCCGAGCATCAGGATGCCGAACAGCACGCCGATCAGGCGGATGTTCAGGCGCATGTCGCCGTTGAGGATGTGGCTGTACTCGTGCGCGATCACGCCCTGCAGCTCGTCGCGGTTGAGGCGGTCGAGGGCGCCGCGGGTCACCGCGATCACCGCGTCCGAGGGCGAGTAGCCGGCGGCGAAGGCGTTGATCCCGGCCTCGTGCTCCATCACGTAGATCTTCGGCACCGGCACGCCGGAGGCGATCGACATCTCCTCGACCACGTTGCGCAGGCGGCGCAGGTGCAGGTCGGTGGTGTCCTCGGGCACCGGCACGCCACCCATCTGCTGCGCGATCGGCTCGCCGCCGCCGCGCAGCGACGCCACCCGGTACAGCGAGCCGATGCCGATCACGCCCAGCGCCAGCAGCGTCGACATCGCCAGCATCGCCGGGTCGCCGCCGAACACCAGCAGCACGCCGAGGTCGACCGCGACCACGATGCCAACGACGGCCAGCGCGAACAGGACCACCAGCCGCGTGGTGTTGCGGCGCGCCTGGGCCTGGCGTTCGAAGAAGTTCATTGGAAGCCGGGAATGGGCAATCGGGAATCGGGAGTCGGAAGATCGGGAGCAAAGCACGCCGGGAACCATGCGACAGGTTCGCACTTTCGTCTTGTCGACTCCCGACTCCCGATTCCCGACTCCCGGCTCTTCAGAACTGCACCTTCGGCGCCTCGCGCATCTCGGCCTTGTCGGCCGGGATGTCGAGCAGCGCGGCCGGGGCGAAGTTGAACACGCCCGCGACGAGGTTCGAGGGGAACACCTCGCGCCGGTTGTTGTAGGCCATCACCGAGTCGTTGTAGGCCTGGCGCGCGAACGCGACCTTGTTCTCGGTACTGGTCAGCTCCTCGGTCAGCTGCATCATGTTCTGGTTGGCCTTGAGGTCCGGATAGGCCTCGACCACCGCGAGCAGCCGGCCCAGCGCCCCGTTCAGCATCCCCTGCGACGCGCCCAGTTCGGCCATCGCCGCCGGATCGCCTGGGCTGGCCTTGGCCGCGTTCAGCCCCGAGATCGCCGCGCCGCGCGCGGCCACCACCGCCTCGAGCGTCTGCCGCTCGTGCGTCAGGTAGCCCTTGGCAGTCTCCACCAGGTTCGGGATCAGGTCGAAGCGGCGCTGGAGCTGCACGTCGATCTGCGCGAAGGCGTTCTTGAAGGCGTTGCGGGCCGTCACCAGGCCGTTGTAGATGCCGACCGCCCAGCCACCGACCAGCACCGCGATGCCGATCAGGATTACCAGCAGAATCAATCCACTCACCGTACTACCTCCCCTTGTTCATGCAATTCCGGGAACAGGCGCCTATGATCGCCTGCAGCGAGAGCATACGCAGGGGGCAGTCCCGATGAAAGCAAACCTCCATCGCCCCCGACCCCGCGCAACGCGTCTCGGACGCGCCCTGCTGGTCGGGTTGCTGTCGGCAATCGCGCTTTCCAGTACCGCCCAGACTCCGTTGGCCTGGAACAAGGACGCGGGCACCGCGGCGGATGTGACGCCCGCGCCGGCCGCGCCCGTCTATCCATCCGACCGCCCGGCGCCGCTGCCCGCGGACATCACCCGCAGGCCGCTCGCCGGCAGCTTCGACGTGCGCGTGTTCGAGGCGATGGCGCAGGACCTGGTCGCCAACCAGCGCGTGCCCGGGCTGGCGATGGCGATCGTGCACGACGGCCGCGTGCTCAGCGCGCGCGGCTACGGCATCACCGACGTCTCGCGCGCCGAGCCGGTCGACGCACATACCGTGTTCCGCCTGGCCTCATTGTCGAAGTCGTTCGCCGGCACGCTGACCGGCATGCTGGTGTCCGAAGGCGCACTGCGCTGGGACAGCCGCGTGGTCGACTACATGCCGAGCCTGCAGTTCGCCGATCCCACCGCCGCGCAGCGGCTGACGGTCGCCGACGTGCTTAGCCACCGCGTCGGCCTGCGCCACCACACCTACGACCGCGACATCGAAGGCAACGCCGACTACCACGGGCTGGTGCAGCGGTTCGCGGCGGCGCCGATGGCCTGCGCGCCCGGCGAATGCTACGGCTACCAGAACGTCGCCTTCAGCCTGGTCGGCGACGTGGTGTTCGCGGCCAGCGGGCAGTTCTACAGCGAGGCGGTGTCGCGCCGCGTCTTCAAGCCGCTGGGCATGAACGACGCCAGCCTCGGCCTCGAAGGGATCACCGCCAGCGCGCGCTGGGCGAAACCGCACGTGCGCGCCGGCGCCGGCTGGAAGTCGCTGATGCCCAAGCCGACCTACTACCGGCTGGCGCCGGCGGCCGGGGTCAACGCCAGCATCAACGACATGGCGCAGTACCTGCTCGCACAGGGCGGCCATCGTACGGACGTGCTGCCGGCGCCGCTGCTGGCGACGCTGCAGTCGCCGATCGTCGGCACGCCGGCCGAGATGCGCGGCGCGTCGTGGCGGCGCGAGCGCCTCAATGCCGCCGGCTACGGGCTGGGCTGGCGCATCTACGACTACGCCGGCCATCGCTTGGTCTTCCACGGCGGCGCGGTGCAGGGCTACCGCGGACTGATGGCGATGCTGCCCGAGCGCGACCTCGGCGTGGTGATCCTGTGGAACAGCGACAGCGCGCTGCCGTCGGGCCTGCTGCCGACGATCCTCGACCGCGCGATCGGACTGCCGACGCATCCCTGGCTGGACGTCGATCCCAACCTCGAGAGCCTGTACGCGTCGGACAACCCGTCGGCACCGGCGAGTGGCGGCCCGCAATCCAGCGGGGCGCAGGCGCGGCCGCAGTAGGCATCGCTTGCGGGAGCGGCTTCAGCCGCGACCTGCCGTACTCGCCCGATGGCTGGGCCGCACCTGAAGGCGCCCCTACAAAACCGGGAGCGGCAGATCGGGAACGGCGTGTGGGAGCGGCTTCAGCCGCGACCTGCTGCGTCTCGCCCGATGACGGGGTCGCGCCTGAAGGCGCTCCTACAAAACCGGGAACGGCAGATCGGGAACGGCTTCAGCCGCGACCTGCCGCGTCCCGCCGGATGACGGGGTCGCGCCTCGAGGCGCTCCTGCGCCCAGTCGCGTGGACGGGCGGCCCAAAAAAAGACTCCCTCTCCGCCTGGGCACGCGGAGAAGGAGCTTCGGTTACGGCTAATCGGGTTTTCAGATCAGGGGCGTCGGCACTGGAGGCAGTGTCACAGCCCTGGCTTTTTTAGCCTTTTTTTTTGCGGCTTTCTTGGCGGGCTTCTTGGCCGCCTTCTTCTTCGCAGCCTTCTTGGTCGCCTTCTTTGCAGCCTTCTTGGCTACCTTTTTCTTGGCGGCCTTCTTGGCGACCTTCTTCTTCGCTACCTTCTTCTTGGCAGCCTTCTTCGCGGTCTTCTTGGCAGCCTTCTTCGCTACCTTCTTCTTGGCGGCCTTTCTGGCGACCTTCTTCTTCGCGACCTTCTTGGCAGCCTTCTTCGCTACCTTCTTCTTCGCGACCTTCTTGGTTGCCTTCTTCGCCGCCTTCTTGGCGGGTTTCCTGGCAGCCTTCTTGGCTACCTTCTTCTTTGCAGCTTTCTTCGCGGCCATAGGATGGCTCTCCTCGTCAGTTGACTTGCGGTACTACTGCCCAGTACTCAAGCAGCGCGCGGGTATCGGACCCGCACACAACCGCCAGCGCGACAGGCGCGCCGGAACGGATTCGGCAGGGACGGCGCGATCGGGGGTTCGCGGTCCCGGTAAGACGAAAACACCCGCGGCTCGGGGCGACGCAGGTGTCCGGAATGATGGGTTCTCGTTTTCGCAGCGGAGACGGTGCCTACATCCACCTTGTAGAAGTTCGGGGCGGAGGTCTTTTTTATGCTGCGTGTTTTCGCTGTGTGCTGACTCACTCGCTTCGGCGGCAACGTCTGTTGGGCGAAACCTAATCACGGTTTTTTCAACTGTCAACACCCCGCGTCGAAATTTCTTCAGGTCGCCAGCGGCGGCGCCACCCGTTCGATCCGGCTCCGCCGCGCGCGCAATCACGACGAACGTTCGCGGCGCACGTCGGCGGCGCGCGCGCATCGCGAACGAAAGCGCGGAAAACAAGTCTCTTTTCGAAAATAGAACTGCAGGTCCGAATGCGCACGGCGCCGATGCGCCGCATCGATCGATGCGCGCGGCACGCGTCCGCAGGCGATCGGCACGCCGGAAAAAGAATGCCGGACGGACTTCGGATTTCGCGCCGCACAAACCCGTTTGCGCGAAAACTGCGCAAACTTTCCGACCTCGGCGACGCCCCCCACCCACCTCTTTCGCACGCGTGCGAGACGCGCGCAGGACGATGCGCCAAGACGAAAGTCGAAGCACGTGCGATGCGAAGGAAGGGTCGGGCCGGAGTGCGTCGCGGGTGGTGGCGACGCTTGCGGACGGTGCCCGATGCTCCGTCCGCGCGATGGTCGCGGCGGGGCGCATGGCGCACCCGCCGCGGGACAACTCAGTGGTCGTCTTCTTCGAGCAGCTCGGCGTAGTCGTCCGGGCCGAGCAGGTCGTTGAGCTGGTCGGGCTCGCTGGCCTCGACCACGAACAGCCAGCCCTCGCCGTAGGCGTCCTCGTTGATCGTCTCGGGCTTGTCCGACAGCGCGCTGTTGACCGCGGTGACGGTGCCGGACACGGGCGCGTAGACGTCGGACGCGGCCTTGACCGACTCGACCACGGCGCAGGCGTTGCCGGCCTCGACGCCGTCGCCGACCGCGGGCAACTCGACGTAGACGAGGTCGCCGAGCAGGCCTTGGGCATGGTCGGAAATGCCGACGGTGACCTTGCCGTCGCCTTCGACGCGTGCCCATTCGTGTGACTTCATGAACTTCAGGTCGCCAGGGATCTCGCTCATCGTGGACTCCGGTCGTGCGGGTTCTGGGGAAGGTGCGGCTAGTGTAGCGAAGCACGGTGGCGCCACCGCAAGCGCCATCGGTCGGGAAGCCCGGCGCTACAGCGCCTTGCCGTCCCGGACGAAGGGGAATTTCACCACGCGCACCGGCACTTCCCTGCCGCGGATGTCGACGCGCACGCCGGTCGACACATCGCCCGCCGGCACGCGCGCGAACGCGATCGCCTTGCCCAGCGTGGGCGAGAAGGTGCCCGACAGGATCTCGCCCTCGCCCTGCGCGGTGAGCACCTTCTGGCCGTGGCGCAGCACGCCCTTCTCGTCCATCACCAGGCCGATCATCTGCCGCGGGGCGCCGTCGCGCTTGTCCCGTTCGAGCACCTCGCGACCGGTGAAGGCGCGTCCCTCGTCGAGGGCGACGGTCCAGCCGAGCGCGGCCTCGAAGGGGCTGACGGTCTCGTCCATGTCCTGGCCGTACAGGTTCATGCCGGCTTCCAGGCGCAGGGTGTCGCGCGCGCCGAGGCCGGCCGGCTTCACGCCGGCGGCGAGCAGGGCATCCCACAGCGCCACCGCGTGCGCCTCCGGCACGACCACCTCGAAGCCGTCCTCGCCGGTGTAGCCGGTGCGGGCCACGAACAGGTCGCCGAAGCGCGTGCCGGGGAGATCGACCGCGGCGAACTTGCCGAGCTTGCCCGCCTTCGCGGCACCGGCATCGTCGAGCAGGCCGAGCACGCGCTCGCGCGCGGTCGGGCCCTGCACCGCGATCATCGACAGCTCGGGGCGCTCGCGCACCTCGACGCGGAACGGCGCCGCCTGCGCGGCGATCCACGCCAGGTCCTTGTCGCGGGTGGCGGCGTTGACCACGAGACGGAACCAGTCCTCGGACAGGTAGTAGACGATCAGGTCGTCGATCACGCCGCCTTGTTCGTTCAGCATGCAGGTGTAGAGCGCCTTGCCCGGCTTCTGCAGCTTGTCGACCGAGTTGGCCACCAGCCGGCGCAGGAACGGCCGCGCCTGCGAGCCGTGCAGGTCGACCACGGTCATGTGGCTGACGTCGAACATGCCGGCGTCGCGGCGCACCTGGTGGTGCTCCTCGATCTGCGAGCCGTAGTGGATGGGCATGTCCCAGCCGCCGAAGTCGACCATCTTGGCGCCGAGCGCGCGGTGGCTGTCGTTGAGGATGGTCTTGCTGGTCATCAAGCGCGGTCCGGGTGCGAGAAACCGCGATTATCCCAGATCGCATGGAGCGGAGTGGTTCGACCGGCCGCAAAAGAACCGGCCGCGAGAAAAACCGTCATCCCGAGCGCGGCGAGGGATCTCCAGCCTCCGGCAGCCAATGCGCCCGCGGACCGCAGATCCCTCGCTGCGCTCGGGATGACAATCCGGGACGCAATGACAACCTGGGGGCGCAAGGCGGGCCGGACGGATCGCGGCAGGCGCGCCTCGCGTCCGACGGCGGCACCACCGCTGCCGATGCGCCATATCCCCATCCGCGTGAAAGGACGGGATCGCGTCAGTGGCGATGGGAGTGGGAGTGGGAGTGCCCGTGCGACTGCGCCCGGCCATTGCCGCAGTCGGGCCCGTGGCAGTCGCCGCTCTCGATCTGCAGGGTGGCGTGGCCGATGCCGAAGCGGCGCGCCAGCAGTTCGACCGCGACGTGGCGCAGCGCGCGGGCGTCGACGCTGTCGTCGACCACCAGGTGCGCGGTCATCGCCGCCTGGCTCGACGCCAGCGCCCACACGTGCACGTCGTGCACGTCCGACACGCCCGGCAGGCCGGCCAGCGCCGTGCGCACCTGGGCCAGGTCGATGCCGTCGGGCACGCCCATCATCAGCACGTTGCCGGCCTGGCGCATCAGCGCCCACGCGCGCGGCAGCACCCACAGCCCGATCGCGACGGCGATGATCGGGTCGGCCAGGCGCCAGCCGGTGAAATGGATCACCAGCGCGCCGACGATCACGCCGACCGAGCCGAGCATATCGGCCCAGACTTCGAGGTAGGCGCCCTTGACGTTCAGGCTCTCGCCGCTGCCGGCCTTGAGCAGCTGCATCGCCACCAGGTTCACCGCCAGTCCGGTGACGCCGACGACGAGCATGCCGAGCGAGGCGACCGGCGGCGGCGCCAGGAAGCGATGCACCGACTCCCACAGGATGTAGCCGGCCAGCACGAACAGCAGCAGGCCGTTGAGCATCGCGCCCATCGCCTCGGTGCGGACGTAGCCGAAGCTGCGGCGCGCGTCCGGTGGACGCCGGCTCAGGCGCACCGCGACCAGGGCGATCCCGAGCGCGAGCGCGTCGGTGGCCATGTGCGCGGCATCCGACAGCAGCGCGAGGCTGTTGGTCGCGAACGCGGCGACCACCTCCACCACCATGAACATCACGATCAGCACCAGCGCCCACCACAGTGGCTTCTCGTGACGGATGCTGGCGGCGCTGGCGTGGTCGTGGTCGTGTCCCATGGCCGGCACGCTATCGGCGACGAACGCTGTTACACAATCGCGGGCGTCCGCGAATGATGATCGTGGGAGCGCCCTTGGGCGCGATGCCTTTCGCTCCATGCCGTCGTCCCGCTGAAAGCATCGCGCCCAAGGGCGCTCCCACGGGTCAGGTGGCGGATTCGACCTGCAGCGCCACGCCGTCGGTGCCGACGATGCGCACCGGCGTCCCCGCGCCCAGGTCCGGGCCCTCGACCACCCAGAACGCATCGCCGATCTTGACCCGACCGCGCCCGGCAACGATCGCCTGGTCGAGCGGCACCACGCGGCCGATGTGCTGGGACGCGCGCCGGTTGAGCGTGGGATGGTCGCTCTCGCGCTCGCGCCCCTTGCCGCGGACCCACTTCCGGTAGACCTGGATCGACACGAAGCTCAGCACCACGAAGGCCGCGACCTGCGCCAGCAGCGGGATCCCCGGCACCAGCAGCACCGCCAGGAACACCGCGACCGCGGCGAAGCCCATCCACAGCATGAACGCGCCCGGCGCCAGCGCTTCCGCCGCGAACAGCAGCAGCGCCACCGCCGCCCAGGCCACCACGTCCCAGCGCAGGTCCATGGCTCAGCCTCCCGTCGGGAAGTTCGCGCGCGGCGGTGGGGGCGGCGGATTGCCGCCACGCGGCGCCGACTGCTGCTTGCCGAGCGCCTCCTTCGCCAACTCGGCGATGCCGGCGATCGAGCCGATGATGCCGCTGCTCTCCATCGGCATCAGCACGAACTTCTGGTTCGGCGCCGTCGCCAGTTCCTTGAACGCCTCGACGTACTTCTGCGCGACGAAGTAGTTGATCGCCTGCACGTCGCCCTGCGCGATCGCATCCGACACCAGTTGGGTCGCCCGCGCCTCGGCCTCGGCCAGGCGCTCGCGTGCCTCCGCGGCGCGGAACGCGGCCTCCTTCTCGCCTTCGGCGTCGAGGATGGTCGACTGCTTCTCGCCCTCGGCCTTGAGGATCGCCGCCTGGCGGAAGCCCTCGGCCTCGAGGATGTTGGCGCGCTTCTCGCGCTCGGCCTTCATCTGCCGCGCCATCGCGTCGACCAGGTCGCGCGGCGGCTGGATGTCGCGGATCTCGATGCGGGTGACCTTCACGCCCCAGGGGTTGGTGGCATGGTCGACCACGTCCAGCAGCTTGGCGTTGATGGTCTCGCGCTGGCTCAGCGATTCGTCCAGGTCCATCGAGCCGATCACGGTACGGATGTTGGTCTGCACCAGGGCGATCATCGCGACCTCGAGGTTGGACACCTCGTAGGCCGCCTTGGCGGCGTCGAGCACCTGGAAGAACACCACGCCGTCGACCTTCACCACCGCGTTGTCCTTGGTGATGACGTCCTGGCTGGGCACGTCCAGCACCTGCTCCATCATGTTGACCTTGCGGCCGACGCCGTAGACCACCGGGATCAGGAAGTGCAGGCCCGGGCTCATGGTGTGGGTGTACTTGCCGAAGCGTTCGACCGTCCATTCGAAGCCCTGCGGCACCATGCGCACGGTCTTGAACAGGATGACGACGCCGGCCACCAGCAGCACCGCCGCGAGAAACATGCCTCCGCCCATGGTGTTCTCCCTCGTTTTCGTGGCCTTGAGTATAGGTCCCTGACCCCGGCGGCAGGCCGGATGTGACCGGGCCGTACCGACAACGGACGCCCCCCTCCCCAAAGGGCGAGGTTCAGAGAGCGTCATCCCGAGCGCAGCGAGGGATCTTCAGCTTCAAATCTCCGGTGGCGGAGATCCCTCGCTGCGCTCGGGATGACAAACCGTGCCTGCCCACCAACCACCAACTCCCAACCGCCAATCGCATTACGCCGCAAATGGCGGAGAACGCCCCGGACGAATCCACCCCCCTGCGACGCTTTCCCGCCCGGCCGCATCCACAATGGGGAATGCCGCCCGAATCCCGATCGCCGTCGAGCTTCGCCATCGAAGTGCCCAGCGCGCTGCTCGCCCGCGCACGGGCCGGGGACCATGCGGCGTTCGAACAGGTCTACCGCTGGTTCGAGCGACCCGTATTCACGCTGGCGCTGCGCATCTGCGGCGACCGCGAGGAGGCTGCCGAGGTGCTGCAGGACACGATGCTGAAGGTGATCGACCGCATCCGCGACTTCCGCGGCGACAGCCCGTTCTGGGGCTGGCTGCGGCAGATCGCGGTGAACGAGGCGCTGATGCGGCTGCGGCGCGCGAAGCAGCGCCCGGACGAACTCGACCTGGACCTCCACGAGCCGCAGGACGACTTCGCTCCCCCGCCGCCGGCCGCCGCCGACGCCGCGGCGCTGCAGCGCGCGCTGGCGACGCTGCCCGCCACCACCCGCAGCGTGCTGTGGCTGTACCACGCCGAGGGCTACACGCACGAGGAGATCGCCGCGCTGATGGCGCGCACCGCCAGCTTCTCGAAGTCGCAGCTCGCGCGCGGCACCCGCCGCCTGCGCGCGCTGCTCGAACCCGAACCGCAGTCCGTCCCGGAGTCGGCCCATGCCTGACGCCAGTTCCCGCAAACCCCTCCCGCCCCGCGACTGGCACGAGGCCTTCGCCGCGCTGCCGCCGGAATCGCCGCCCGCCGGCGGCTGGCAGGCGGTCGCCGCGAAGCTCGACGCGCGCCGGCGCACGCGCTGGCCGCTGTGGATGGCGAGCGCCGCGGTGCTGGCGCTGGCCGTCGCCGCGCCGTGGCGGCAGGTACCCGACGCCGTCGACGCCGCGCCGGCGACGACGCCTGCCGGCACCCTCGCCGCCGCGCCCGTCGATCCGCTCGAGCGGATGTACGCCGAATCGGCCCAGCTCGAATCCCTGCTCGCCGTCGCGCGCGACGACCGCGTCGCCAGCGCCACCGCCGCCCTGCTCGCCGACGAGTTCGACGGCCAGCTGGCCGCGATCGACGCCGCCCTGATGCAGCCCGGCCTCTCGCGCGAGGAGCAGCTGTCGCTGTGGCAGCAGCGCGTCGACGGCCTGCGCACGCTCACCAGCTTCGAAAGCAACCGCCGCTGGCTCGCCTCGCAGGGCGTGCGCTACGACGCCGCCCTGGTCGCCGTCGACTGATCCACCACCATTCCCATCGAGGTCCCGCCATGAAACCCGCCTCCCTGTCCCTGCTGTCCGCCGCGCTTGCCGCGCTGCTCGCCGGCACCGCATCGGCCAACGATCCCGCGCGCGACGCCACCGCCACGAAGGAACTCACGCAGGCGCGCGAGGAGTTGCGCCGCGCCGCAGAACGCGTCGCCGAACTGTCGCGCCAGCAGGGCGATGTCGCCAAGGTCGTGCGCACGCGCATCGAACAGGCCCGCAACCGCCCGCTGCTCGGCGTGCTGCTGTCGCCGGACGAGCAGGCCGGCGTGCGCGTCACCGGCGTCACGCCCGACGGCGCCGCGGCGAAGGCGGGGCTCAAGAGCGGCGACCGGCTGCTGTCGGTCGACGGCGTGCAGATCCTCGGCAGCAGCGGCGAGCTGCGCGTGGAGAACGCGCGCAAGCTGCTCGGCAACCTGCAGGCCGACCGCCAGGTGCGGCTGGGCTACCAGCGCGATGGCCGCGATGCCAGCGCCGCGGTCGTGCCCAAGGCCGGCGGCCATGCACTCGCGTTCGCCACCGGCGACGGCGGGCGCTTCGAGTGGTTGGACGAGGCGCAACTCGAACGCTCGATCTCGTCGGCGATGGAGGGACTCGACGCGGGCCTGCTGGCGCTGGAATCCGTGCCCGGGATCGCGCCGGACGTGCGCCGGGAGGTCATCCGCATCGGTCGCGACGGCGCCGACTGCAAGGGCGAGGACTGCAGGGCGCCGAGGCTGCTGTCGGCGTTCCGCTGGAACGGCCTGAACCTGGCGGAGGTCGATTCGCAGCTCGGCCGCTACTTCGGCACCGACACCGGGGTGCTGGTGCTGTCGAACGGCGAACTGGACGGCCTGCAGGCCGGCGACGTGATCCAGCGCGTCGACGGCAAGGCGGTGGCGTCGCCGCGCGAGGTCATGGCCCAGCTGCGCGGCAAGGGCGACGGCGACAAGGTGGCGATCGACTACCTGCGCGAACGCAAGGCCGGGCAGGCCCGCGTCGCGGTCCCGAAGCTGGCCTGGCCGGTGCCGCCTGCGCCGCCCGCGCCCCCTGCCCCGCCATCGCCGTCATTGGCACCGAAGCCGCCCGCGCCCGCCGCCTCCACGCCTCCCGCGCCGCCTGCACCACCCGCTTCACCGCGCGTCGCGTTCGTCGCCGACGACGGCGCGCGGTTCGAGTTCGTCGTGTACGACGTGGTGGCGATCAACGGTGCGCACAGCGACGTCGACGCCGTGTCGTGAGCTGCGCCGGTGATCCCGCCGCGCACGGTGGCTCACTTCGCCGCTGACGGCTCCGGACCCGCGGGCTCGACCCACTCGGCGAAGACCTTGTCGATCTCGGCGTCGTCCACCGCCTTGCCTTCCTGGATCTCGCCCGCCTGGGTGAACAGCGGGATGATCATCGCCATGCCGTCGATCTTGGTCTTCAGGTGCAGGCCGTCGGGGTGTTCGAGGGCCGCGTCCCAGCGCGCGCGCACCTTGGCCCAGTAGTCCTTCGTGGCGTTCCAGTAGTCGTGGGCCGGCGTGAAGTCGACGTCGGTGTCCTTCTGGTAGTCGTTGAAGCCGAATTCGCGGGCGATGGTGCGTTCGGTGCTGCCGTCGACGCGGCGCACGACCTTGGTGTTGTCCTGCTCGTGGGTCCAGCCGCCTGGAACGATGGTGTGGCGGTTCTCCACGTTCATCGCGTTGTAGTCGCTGCGCCTGGTGTACTCGCGCCGCGGCAGCGGGCGCCAGGTGCGGTCGGAGGTCCAGGTCGCCACGCCGTAGCGGTGGTTCCACCTGCCGGTGCCGCAGTAGCGCGGCGCGTCGCTCACCTCGTAGACGCATTGCGTCCACGCGCCCTTCGTCCTGTCGACGGGGATGTCGCGCACGCGCCAGGTCTGGTCCGCCGCGAACTCCCAGCGGCTCGTTGCCTCGTAGATCCAGTCCTGGCGCCAGTGCTTGGTGACGTGGCCGGACTTGGGATCGACCAGGATGTGCTGCAGCACCACCTTGGCCGGGGTGTCCTCGACCACGATCACGACCTCGTCGCCGCCGCTGCGCATCGCCGGCGCGCGCTCGTAGCCGGGCGCCAGCAGCACGGTTTCGTCGAAGGCGAAATCGACCAGGTATTCGCCCTGCATGGCGAGGATCGCGGCGCGGTCCTTTTCGGGGTCGGCGATGGCGGCGTCCTGCGCGCGGGCGGCGCCGGTGGCCAGCAGCGTGAGCGCGAGGAAGGTGGTGGCGGGCATGTTCATGCTTGCTTTCCGTTGGTGTGCAGGTGGGGATTGAGACGGATCAGGGCATAGGTTTCATCATCGCCGGATGCGCGGGCGGCCGCGCGGGCGGCGCGTTCGCAGCAGCACTCGTCGACCAGGCTGGCGGCTTCGGCGCCCTGGCGATGGGCGATGCGGCGGGCGATGCCGGCGCCCAGCGGCGAGACCGACGCGAGGCTGGCCGCCAGCACCGCCGGCGGCGCGAACCCGGACCAGGGGCCCGCGCGCAATTCATGCAGGCGCAGGATGCTGCCGGTCCAGCGCTCGCCGAGGTTGCCGGCCAGGCGCCGCAGCAGGCGTTCGGCGATGCCGGCGGACGCCAGCGGATCGGCATGCGGCGGCAGCACGGCAGCCAGGCGTTCCCACGCCAGGAAATCGCTGTCGGGCAGCAGGTACAGGCGCCAGCAGCAGCGGTCGGCACGATCGTAGAACAGCAGGCTTTCCTGCATGCCGTCGCTGTCGAGTTCGGCGCCGGCCTCGGCCCGCACCGCCTGCGACCAGCCGGCGAGTTCTCCGCCCGATGCCTGCCGGTACAGGCACAGCACCGTGCCCAGCTGCGCGAGCTGGCGCGGCGTGGGCAGGCGCAACGCCGCCGCGGACGGCGGATCCACGGCGACGGCGGCACGCGGCCTCATCGGATCACCAGTCGATCGACAGGCTGGCGGCGAGGTTGCGCCCCGCCGCGGTGTAGCGGTCCACGGTCGCGCTCGTGCCGCTGACCAGCGGCACGCTGCCGGAGGGCCAGTAGCGCCTGTCGGTCAGGTTGAAGACGCCGACGTTGACCCGGGCGCCGGGCGCGAAGCTCCAGTGCGCGTACAGGTCGAGCACGCCGTAGCCGGGCGATTCGAACCAGGTGACGCCCTCGGGCGGCGGCGACATGCGGTCGCGGCGGCCGACGAAGCGGCCCGCGAGTTCCGCGCCCCAGCTGTCGCCGCCGTAGGCGATGCCCAGCGTCGCGGTCAGCGGATCGACCGAATCCAGCGGCACGTCGTCGGTGCGGTCGTCGCCGCGCGACCACGCCGCGGCGCCGCGCAGCGACCAGCTCGCCATCGCCTCGGAGAACGCGCCGAAATCCACGCCCGCCTCCAGTTCGACGCCGTGGATGCGCGCCTCGGCGACGTTCTGCGACTGGTACAGCATCAGGCCTTCGTCGTTGAAGCCGATGAAGCGGAACGACTCGATGAAGTCCTCGTAGCGGTTGTAGTAGCCCGACAGGCTGGCGTAGACCGCATCGCCCGAGTAGCGCAGGCCGAGTTCGAGGCCGTCGCTGGTTTCCGGCTTCAGGTCCGGGTTGGCGATCGCGGTGTAGCCGAACATCACGTTGGTGAAGCCGATGTTGACGTCGGCGTAGGGCGGCGAGCGGAAGCCGCGCGCGTAGCCGCCGAACAGCGACCAGTCGTCGCTGAAGTGCCAGACCATGCCGAGCTTCGGCGACACGCTGGTCTCGGTCAGGCCGGCGACGGCGACGCCCGGGTTGTCCCCGGCGAAGATGGCGTCGAGTTCGGGATCGAGGTCGTAGTAGTCCACGCGCAGGGCAGGCACCAGCCGGAACGCGGCGTCGGCGAAGGCGATCTCGTCCTGGAAATACAGCGCGGCAGTCGTGGTCTTGCTGATCGGGAAATCGCGCACGGGGAAATCATCCGGCGGCATGCTCGGCGTCTGCACGCCGGTCAGCGGGAACGTGCGCAGGCCATCGCGCTTCTGCTTCGTCTCGGTGCGCGACACGTCCAGGCCCCAGGCGAGGTCGTGCACGACCGCATCGCCCAGCGCCTTGCGGAAGTTCAGCTGCAGCCCATGCAGGCGCTGGTCGAAGTTGAAGCTGCGCTCGCGGATGTCCTGCAGCGTCGGCGCCGGCAGCGTGCGCTCTTCGATGGTGTACTGCGTGGTCTCGCTGTCCTGGCGGTAGACCTGCCAGTCGATCGCGTCGGCGAAGCCGTCGAGCCCGTCGATCTCGTGCGCGAAAGACACCCGCGCGCGGGTCTGCTTGTCGTGCGCGGCGACGCCGGTGTTGGTGGCGCCGGTCAGCGCCTGGAACCCCTGCGAGGTCAGCATGTCGGTGTCGGCGACGTCCTCGTTGCCTTCCACGGTCAGCCGGAAGCGCTGCTGTTCGGACGGCGCGTACACGAGCTTGGCCAGCAGGCTGCGGCCATCGCGCTCCTGCGGATTGGGCAAGGTGCGCGCGCCGCCGGTGCCGCCGACTTCGCCCATGTTCTCGGTCTCCTGCCCCTGGCGATGGTTCACCGCGACCATGCCCGACCAGCGCTCGCCGCCGAAGGCCGCGGTGGCGCCGCCGAACAGGCCGTTCCAGTCGCTCTCGAAACCGAACTTGAAGCCGAAGTAGGCATCCTTGCCATCCTCCAGATAATCCGAAGGGTCCTTGGTGATGAACGAGACGGTGCCGCCCAGCGCGTCGGAGCCGTACAGCGAGCTGGTCGGCCCGCGCACCACCTCCACGCGCTTGAGCGTGTCGAGGTCGACGAAATTGCGGTTGGCGTTGGAGAAGCTGCCGATCGAGAACGCGTCCGACACCACGATGCCGTCGGTCTGGATGCGCACGCGGTTGCCGCCAAGGCCTCGGATGCGGATGTCGCCGATGCCGAAGCGGCCGAAGTTCTCGCTGACGGTGATGCCCGGTTCGTAGCGGAACAGGTCGCGCAGGTCGCGCACCAGCAGTTCGTCCATGCGCTCGCGGGTGACGACGTCGACCGTGTTCGGCACGTCGGTGATCGCGCGCTCGGTGCGCGTGGCGGACACGACCACTCGGTCGAAATCGTCGGCATCGGCGGGAACGGCGGCATCGGTGCCGGTCTCGGCCAGCGCGAGTCGCGGCAACGCCGCGACCAGGGCGGCGGCAAGCAGGGTGGGACGCATGGGCAGTCTCGAAGGGTCTTGTGGTTTCGAGGCTGGCTGGCATCCTGCACGGCAGGCGTGTCGGTGGCTTGCGGGCCTTGGGAGAGAAACGGAACTCACGCGGCCGGGCGTCGCCGCGATAGGCGGCGACGCCCGGCCACGGGTCATGCGGCGGCTTACTTGGTGAGGATCAGCTTGTCGTTGCGCGTATGCCGCAGGCGGTAGGTCTCGTTGCCGTGGCGGATGCGCAGTTCGCGCTGGCCCTGCAGCAGGCGCAGGCTGTCGATCTCGGGGGTTTGCGGCAGCGGGCGGCCGCGGTCCTGCCCCGCATCGGCCGGGGCGGCGGAAATCGGGAAGGTCTCTTGGCTCACGAGCATTGCGGCGGTCCTCACCAGTCGGGAATCACAATGCTAATGATTCTCATTTGTCTGTCAACCGGTGAATTGCCCCGATAGACAATTTCTATCGCTATCGCCATGGCTTCAATTCGTCATCCCGGCGAAAGCCGGGATCCAGCCTTCCGTTCGGTGGCAGTCCTGATCTCTGCGGGCAGAGAGCTGGATCCCGGCTTTCGCCGGGATGACGGGCGAGGTTCGAAACTTTGAACAGGCTCTTGGGCCTCAGCGGGTCGCCGCCTCCAGCCGCCGCCAGACCTGCTCGTCGAAGCGCTCGGACAGCTCCAGCGCCCCAATGTTCTCAAGCAGTTGCGCCGGCCGGCTCGCTCCCAGCAGGACCGTCGAGACGTAGGGATTGGCCAGGCACCAGGCGATCGCCAGCGGCGCCGGGGCGACGCCCAGTTCGGCGGCGACTGCGGTGAACCGGCGCGCGCGCTCGATCCGCGGTCCGGCGAGCTTGCCTTCGCGCAGCGGACTGTCCTCGCCCAGGTGCGCGAAGCGGCTGTCGTCGGGCACGCCCTCGTTGTACTTGCCGCTCAACAGGCCCGAGGCCAGCGGCGACCAGACCGTCGTGCCGAGACCATGCTCGGCGTACAGCGGCGCGTACTCGAGTTCGACCCGGTCGCGGTGCAGCAGGTTGTACTGCGGCTGCTCCATCGTCGGCGCGTGCAGGTGGTGCGCGTGCGCGACGTGGATCGCTTCGCGGATCAGCGCCGCCGGCCATTCGGAAGTCCCCCAGTACAGCACCTTGCCCTGCCGGACCAGCCCGTCCATCGCCCACACGGTTTCCTCCACCGGCGTGTCGGCATCGGGCCGGTGGCAGAAGAACAGGTCGAGGTAGTCCACGCGCAGGCGCCTGAGCGCATCGTGGCAGGCATCGCGCACGTGCTTGCGCGACAGGCCGACCTGGGTGGGACGCGGGTCGGCCGCCGAGCCGAAGCGCAGCTTGCTCGACACGCAGAAGCCGTCGCGCGGCAGGCGCAGGTCGGCGATCACGTCGCCGACCACCCGCTCGGCCTCGCCGTGCGCATAGTTCTCGGCGTTGTCGAAGAAGTTGATGCCGTGGTCCCAGGCGAGCGCGACCAGCTCGCGCATCTCGCCGCGCCCGAAACGCGCGCCGGCCGTCAGCCAGGCGCCGAATGACAGCGCCGACAGCTGCAGGCCCGAGCCTCCCAGGCGGCGATAGCGCATTGTCGTCTCCGCTTGCGGTGTCCGCGGACAGTCTATGCGAGGCGCCGTCGCCGGACGCATGGGCAAGCGGGCGGCGCGGTATCCTCGCCGCAGTCCGTCGACCGGCCTTCCAGCGGAATGCAGGAACCCTCCTCCCTCAAGCGCGTGCTCGCCACCCTGTTCGGCCGGCCCGACGAGGTCATGCTCGAACTCGGCGCCGGCGGCGAACTGCTGGTCGCCAAGGTCCGCGCGCTGCTGTCGCTGCTGGTGCTGGCGCTGCCGCTGGTCGCCGGCCTCGGCGGGGTGGACGCCACGCAGACGCTGGTCGGGCTCGGCGTCGCGGTGTTCATCAACATCATGGCGCAGATCTGGCTCGCGCTGGCGCGCAACCACCGCCGCCACCACTGGCTGCCCTACGCCACCGGCACCTACGACATCACCGCCACCAGTGGCGTGCTGGTGCTGCTCGCGCTGGACGATCCCGCGTCCGGCCTCAACAGCATGATCGTGTGGTGCTTCTACCTGCTCGCGATCGCGATGACCGCGCTGCGCAACGACGGCCGGCTGACGCTCTATGTCGGCAGCCTCGCGATCGTCCAGTACGCGCTGCTGGTCGCCGCGGTGCTGACGCTGGCGCCGCGCCCGGTGCTGTCGATCGACTACGGCACGGTCAGCTTCGGCGGGCAGGCCGAGCGCCTGGTCCTGCTGCTGATGATGACGCTGCTGACCAGCACCATCGTCTACCGCATGCAGCGCCTGATCGAGATGTCCGGCCGCGACGGGCTGACCGGCGCGCCGAACCGCGCCTGGCTGCTGCAGCGCCTGCCGCGCATGTTCGAGGCCGCGCGCCGCGACGGCCGCTCGCTGACCATCGGGCTGGTCGACATCGACCACTTCAAGCGCGTCTACGAGGAGATCGGCCACATCGGCGGCGACCGCGCGATCCGGCACGTGGCCGAACACCTGCGCGGCATGCTCGGCGAGGACGAGCACCTGGCGCGCATCGGCGGGCAGGAGTTCGTGCTGGTGCTGCACTGCCCGATCGGCAGCGCCTGGGAGCGGATCGACCGCTACCGCCGCACGCTCTCGGAGCGGCCGTTCCACCCGGACCGGGGCATCGACCCGATCACGCTGGCCTTCAGCACGGGCCTGGCGGCGTTCCCGCAGGACGGCGCCACGGCCTCGTCCCTGCTCGGCAGCGCCGACCGCCGCCTGCAGGAGGCCAAGCGCAGCGGGCGCAACCGGGTGATCGCGCGCGACGTCTAGGGGCTGTCGGCGGGGCGGTGTCCTCTCCTCGTCATTTCGACCGCAGGGAGGAATCTCCATCCGGAATGCGGGCCTGGCCAGAGATTTCTCCCTTCGGTCGAAATGACAGACGGCGGCCGCGGCCCGGGATTTCTCCCTGCGGCCGAAATGACAGGTGGCTGCAGGCCCGGAATCGGGGACGACGGGGCTCGTTCCGGCCTCTCCCGGCGGTTGCCGCGGGCTGCCCGCTGCTCTAGGCTGCCGCGTCAGTCATCGCCGGGTCGGGAACAGATGGAAGCAGTACTGGGGGTCGGTTTCGGCGCGTTCGGGCTCGTGGTGCTGATCGGCCTGACCTGGCTGTTCTCCAACAACAAGCGCCGCGTCGACTGGACCCTGGTCGCCACCGGAATCGCCCTGCAGATCGGCTTCGCCGCGCTGGTGCTGCTGGTGCCGGGCGGCCGCGACGTGTTCGACTGGCTCGGCCACGGCTTCGTGAAGATCCTCGGCTTCGTCAACGCCGGTTCGACCTTCATCTTCGGCAGCCTGATGAACGTCGAGACCTACGGCTTCATCTTCGCCTTCCAGGTGCTGCCGACGATCATCTTCTTCGCCGCGCTGATGAGCGTGCTCTACCACCTCAACGTGATGCAGGGCGTGGTGCGGGCGATGGCCTGGGCGATCACCAAGGTGATGCGCGTGTCCGGCGCCGAGACCACCAGCGTCTGCGCCAGCGTGTTCATCGGCCAGACCGAGGCGCCGCTGACGGTGCGGCCCTACATCTCGAAGATGACCGAGTCGGAGCTGATCACGATGATGATCGGCGGCATGGCGCACATCGCCGGCGGCGTGCTCGCGGCCTACGTCGGCATGCTCGGCGGCGGCGATCCGGAACAGCAGGCTTTCTACGCCAAGCACCTGCTCGCGGCCTCGATCATGGCCGCGCCGGCGACGCTGGTGATCGCCAAGATCCTGATCCCCGAGGTCGGCGAGCCGCTGACCCGCGGCACGGTGAAGATGGAGGTCGAGAAGACCACCAGCAACGTGATCGACGCGGCCGCGGCCGGCGCCGGCGACGGCCTGCGGCTGGCGCTGAACATCGGCGCGATGCTGCTGGCCTTCATCGCGCTGATCGCGATGATCAACGCGCCGCTCACCTGGTTCGGCGAAGTGACCGGCCTGCAGGCGGCGATCGGCAAGCCGCTCGACCTGTCCGCGATCTTCGGCTGGGTGCTGGCGCCGATCGCATGGCTGATCGGGGTGCCCTGGCAGGACGCCGGCACGGTCGGCTCTCTGATCGGGCAGAAAGTGGTCATCAACGAATTCGTCGCCTATCTGCAGCTGGCGGACATCGTCAACGGCCGCGTCGAGGGCGTGCAGCTCACCGAGCAGGGCCGCCTGATCGCCACCTACGCGCTGTGCGGCTTCGCAAACTTCAGTTCGATCGCGATCCAGATCGGCGGCATCGGCGGCCTCGCGCCCGAGCGCCGCCAGGACCTCGCCCGCTTCGGCCTGCGCGCCGTGCTCGGCGGCACCGTCGCCACGCTGATGACGGCGACCATCGCCGGCGTGCTGACCAATCTCGGCGGCTGAGCAGAGGTTTCGATCGTGCCGCGCGTCGTCGTCGTCGGATCGTTCAATGTCGACCACGTCTGGCAGTGCGACGCGCTGCCGCGTCCCGGCGAAACGCGGATCGGCCGCTACCTCGCCGGACCCGGCGGCAAGGGCTTCAACCAAGCCACCGCCTGCGCGCGCACCGGCGCGGAGACCGTGTTCGTCTGCGCGCTGGGCCAGGACGCCGGCGGACAGCTGGCGCGCACGCTCGCGGCGAGCGACGGCATCGACCTGCGCCCCGGCGCCAGCGAGGAGCCGACCGGCACTGCGGGCATCTACGTCGACGCGGCCGGACGCAACAGCATCGTCATCGGCCCGGGCGCCAACGCGGCGCTGACGGCGGAGTTCGTCGCGCAGCAGGCCGATGCCATCGTCGGCGCGCGGATCGTGCTGGCGCAGCTGGAGTCGCCGGTCGACAGCGTGCTCGAGGCGATGCGCCTGGCGCGCGCGGCGGGCATCCGGACGATCCTGAATCCCGCGCCGGCGAACGCGGAGAGTTCGCGCGAGCTGCTGGCCGTGGCCGACATCCTGACCCCGAACGAAACCGAGTTCGCCGCGCTGCTGGCCCGGCACACCGGCGAACGCATCGATGCCGCCGAGGTCGCGGGCTTCGAGGACGCGCGCCTGCACCGCCTGTGCCGGACCCTGCTGCCGCGCGGCACCGTGGTGGTCACGCTGGGCGAGGCCGGCGCGTTCGTATCGCATCGCGAGGACAAGTGCCGCGGCGACGACCTGCCCCACTACCGGGTGCCGGCCTACGAGGTCGCCACCGTCGACACCACCGGTGCCGGCGACGCCTTCAACGGCGCGCTCGCCGCCTCGCTGGCGACGGTCTCCGACCGCGTGTTCGCCGACCACGTGCGCTTCGCCGCGCACTACGCCGCGCTGTCGACCGAACACGAGGGTGCGGCGGCGGCGATGCCGCGGCTGCCTGCGCCCGAGCTGCGCTAGGGAAACCCTGGACAAGTCGGCCCTGTCATTCCGGGCGCAGCGAGGAATCTGCTTTCCCTGCACTTGAATGGCAGATCCCTCGCTGCGCCCGGGATGACAGCCTTGGCATCGGTTGCCGCAACATCAACGCCACGACTTCACCGACGACTCATCCGCCCTGCGCGATCGTGAAGGCATTCCTGCCGGAGAATTCCCCATGCGCGTCGCCTCCCTCGCCGCTCTCGTTGCCGCCGCCCTGCTCGCCGGTTGTTCCGGCTCGCCCGCTCCGGCGCCGACGCGGGCCGAAGCCTCGCCCGCGGATGTCGAACGCGAGCCAGCGCAAACGCAGGCGGTGCAGGACTCATCCGCAACGGATCCTGCGCCGCCCGCGGATGCCTACGAACCCTGCGACTGGGCGCGCATCGCCCTGCCCGATCATCGCGCGATGATCGACGTGGACGCACGCACGCTGCTGGAAGGCATCGGCGACCGCAGCGGTGATACCGCGCAGCTGGTCGCGTTGCTCGAACGCCCCGCGCAGCCGCCCGGCGACATCCGCGGCCGCTGGCGGGTGCGTTCCCTGCAGTACGACGGTCGCAACACCTACGTCTATCCCTTCTTCGACGCGCGCATCGACGGCGACGACTGCGGCGCGCGCTTCGCCAAGACCAGCGGTTCGCAGCGGCGCAGCGGCGTGCTCTACCCGGTCGAAGGCGATCCGGACCGGCTCGCCTTCCTCGGCGCGGCCACCGTCAACGACGACCCGCCGCGCGACTACGACCCGGCGCGTCCGCAGGACACCCAGTTTCCGGGCGAAGCCAACAGCGCCGGCTGGCTCGTCCGGATCGGACCGGACGAACTGCTGATGGTGCTCGACGCCGCTCCCGGCAGCCTGGAGGCCTACCACCTGCGCCGCTGAACCGGACCCTCGCGCGTCCGCCGCGCCGCTGCGACAATGGCACCATGCGCATCGGCCCCCACGCCATCGAACCGAAGCTGATCCTCGCCCCGATGGCGGGCGTCACCGACAAGCCGTTCCGGCAGCTGTGCAAGCGGCTCGGCGCGGGGCTGGCGGTGTCGGAGATGACGACCAGCGATCCGCGCTTCTGGAACACGCGCAAGTCGGTGCACCGCATGGACCACGCCGGCGAACCCGACCCGGTCAGCGTGCAGATCGCCGGTACGATCCCGGAAGTGATGGCCGACGCAGCGCGCCACAACGCCGACCACGGCGCGCAGATCATCGACATCGACCTCTACCGGTTACGTGCAAACCCCGGTGACACGCCTGGAACCCGCGTGGAGACTGGGTTTGGGGCGATTCCGGGCCCGTCACCGATGCCGGCGCGAAACCGGTGACACAGTCCCGGCGACGTGATCACCCCCCCTGAAGGGGCCTGATCACGCCGCCTGGGCGATCCCGGGCAGGTCCCCGGACGCCAGCCCGTCGAAGTACGCCCGGGCCAGCCTCACCTGCTCGGTCGCCGTCTCGGCCCGGTTGACGACCGCCCGGAAGCCCGCGTTCTCCGGCCGGTCCCTGGCGTACCAGCCCAGGTGCTTGCGGGCGATGCGGACGCCGTCCACCTCGCCGTAGTGGGCGTAGAGCTGCGCCAGATGGCCAACCAGGATCGCGCCGACTTCGCCCGGTGACGGGGCCGGCAACAACTCCCCGGTCTCGAGATAGTGCGAGATCTCGCGGAAGATCCACGGTCGGCCCTGCGCCGCCCGGCCGACCATCAGCGCATCGGCGCCCGTCAGTTCCAGGACCTCCCTGGCCTTCCGCGGGCCGGTAATGTCCCCGTTGGCCATCACCGGGATGCTGACCGCCTGCTTGATGGCCCGGATCGTGTCGTACTCGGCCTCCCCGGTGTAGTGCATGTCCCGGGTGCGCCCGTGCACCGCCAACGCCTGGATGCCGGCGGACTCGGCGATCCGGGCGATGGCGACCCCGTTCCTGTTCTCGCGGTTCCAGCCGATCCGGATCTTGAGCGTGACGGGCACGTCCACCGCCCGCACCACCGCGTCCAGGATGCGGCCCACCAGCGCTTCGTCCTGCAGCAGGGCGGACCCCGCCCATGCGTTGCAGACCTTCTTGGCAGGGCAGCCCATGTTCAAATCCACCACTTCGGCCCCGTGCGCCACGTTATGGCGGGCCGCCTCGGCCAGGATCGCGGGCACGGTGCCGGCGATCTGGACCCCCACCGGCTCGGGCTCGCCGGCATGGTCCATGCGCCACCGGCTCTTCTTCGTGTTCCAGAACCGGGGGTCGCTGGTCGTCATCTCGGACACGGCATAGCCCGCCCCGAGCCGCTTGCACAGCAGCCGGAACGGCTTGTCGGTGACGCCGGCCATCGGCGCGAGCACCAGCGGCGGGTCGATTTGGTAGGGTCCGATGTGCATGGATGGGTGGATCAAGCAATCAGTTTGACATTCTAAGACAGCGCCGAGTAGCGGTTGTGTCTTTGCCGCCAATCTCATCTTGCACCGTGGATCGATGATCAGGTCTTGCCCCATTGAGCAGCAGCTTCCGACCCATTGCGGTCACTGACCGATGATGCGGAAGGGCAGTTGGAGGCACGGCGCCGGCGTGCGGCACTGCAACAGGTGGCGGGTGGCAAGCGGCAGTTCTGAAGCCCCAGTTCCCAATTCCCCCTAAGTCGTTGAGCGCATCCAGAGTTACACAGATACTTGAGCATAGGTGGCCTGCGCTATATTCATGATCTGCAGGGGGCCAAACCTAGCTGAGGTTTGGTTCAGATCATGAGCGAATTCCATGACGCAAACGATTAGGACGATTTCAGCTAGTAGCTTCGCAACTGCACTGGCACTTAGGCCAAACCTGGTAGCTTGGTTCCTCGGCGCTGGTGCATCGGCAGCTTCTGGGATACCCACTGGCTGCGCCATGATCCGAGACTTCAAAGCGCAGATCTTCTGTAGTGAGAACAATCTCTCTCGTCGTGAAATCGATACAAGTGACCAAGTCTGGATAGATCGGATCGGTACCTTTTTCCGACGAACGTCGCTCCTGCCACCCGCAGGGGATCCAACAGAATACGCAGCTGCGTTCGAGGCTGTTTATCCACAGCCCAGGCACCGTCGTCAATACATTGACGACGCCATCTCCAAGGGTACCCCCTGTTTCGGCCACCGAGTGCTCGGCAGCCTAGTGGCAGCGCGGAAGGTGGATTGTGTATTCACTACGAACTTTGATCCTCTTATAGAAGACGCTGCAGTAGCCGCGAACACGCTTTTATCAGTGGCGGATCAAGCGAGACCGACGGTTGCGGCTATTGATTCAGCGGATCGAGCTATGCGGTGCCTCAATGAGTCAGATTGGCCCTTGGTGAGCAAGCTTCACGGCGACTACCAGTCTGAGACCATCAAGAACACCGGTTCGGAACTGGAGAAGCAAGACGAGCGCATGAGGCATGTACTGGTCGAGGCCAGCAAGCGGTTCGGAATGGTCTTTGTGGGTTACAGCGGGCGCGATGCCTCTGTAATGGAGGCGCTAACTTCTGTCCTGCGAGATAAGTCCCCATTCCCCAATGGCCTGTATTGGGTAACGTCTTCATCGGGCCAACTCCTGCCAGCCGTCGTCGAGTTCCTTGAGAATGCTCAGCTCTGTGGCGTTGATGTGGCCATTATCGAGTGCAAGACGTTCGATGAGTTGGCAGCTGACGTATTGAAACACATCGACTTACCCAAAACGCTGATGGAACATGTCATGCAGGGTCGATCCGCGCCTCGGCTTGTGCAAGTCAAGTTGCCAGATGCCGAGGCTCGACAATTCCCGGTGCTCCGATATTCAGCGCTTTTGATTGAGTCGCTGCCCAACGAAGCGCGACGGATGACATTGGCCGAAGCCACAACGTCGCCAGCCGTTCGGAAGCTGCTGAAAGAACATCAATGTAAGGCAGTGGTGGCGGCGAATAGCCGAGAGCTGGCTGTGTTCGGAAAGGATGACGAGGTGTTGGCCGCGCTAACTCCTCTTGGCCCCAGGTTGGCCGGTAAAGTTAAGCTAGACGCGATCAGCGACAGTTGGGCTCTAGGCCTGCTCTACGACGCGCTTGTCAAAGCGCTATCACGGTATCGGCCACTCATTCCACGATTTAAGCGTTCCGGCCACTCGCTAGTTGTTGCGGCTCCAAGGGAAGGCGAAGACGAGACGTGGGCACGAAAGCGGGTTGAAGATCTTTCGCACATGCGAGGAGCTTACGGCGGCGCCTTGACTGGAACTGTCCCTACACTGGGCTTCCCCTTCCAGGAGGGAGTCTTTCTGAAACTGGAGCGAATTGAGGAACGTTGGTGGTGTGGCTTTGAGCCATACACCTTCGTGGACATCCCCAGGGAGGAACAACCTGGCCAAGGGGGGCAAGCTTTCCCGATAGGCAATAACCCAGATGTCCTCGGCATTCCACAGGAGCACCGAGCTGGCGATCCGGCTGGCGACTGGCGCAGGGAGCGCTGGGCGTTGCGGCGAAACAAGGAGTGGGCGGCAATCATCGACGCTTGGGCTAAGATCCTGACTTTCGCAAAAAACGGTACCGTGCGCACCTTTGGCCTGGAAGATGGGGTTGGCATCGATGCCACCTTCACCGTCTCGCGGTTCACTGGGTGGAGCAGGCCCGGACATCACCACACCTACTTCGATAGGACCAAGTGATGCCGAGTCCTGCTCAGGCTTCTAGGCTTCCACCGTTCACATTGTTGGACGAGCCGCTTCTTTCCTTCTCTCCATCCGACAACGCTCAAGTAGACGTGCATCCGTTAAGGGGGCTCGTCAACTTCGGCCCGTACTCAAAGGGTTCATTTGGCGGGTACACAGCCCAAGTGCGAGTCGCAACTGTCGGCCCCGAAAGTGACTTCAAGCGCCGGGGAACCTTAATGGCCTCGCTGCGCGACACATATCAGCCTGGGGATCGTTCCGAGTACGTGCCCCCGTATCCAGGTTTTGAGTCACTGTTTCGCGTGAAGTTGGAGGCTGCGCCTGCCGTTGCGCACATCAAATGGCCAGACTCTCTAAGTCAGCTTCCTGGTAATGGCGACCTGCAGGCTAGATTGTTTCAGGCGATGGACGCAGCTCTGAGGCGTCTAGATATGGTGCGGAACGAGTTTGATGTCGTGTTATTCCACTTCCCGGATTCTTGGGAACCAGCGACACGCGCCAAGGATTTTAATGGTCACGACGCCCTAAAGGCGCTGGCGGCAAAGTACAACATCCCCACCCAGGTACTCAATGATCGTGCTTTCACGTTTAAATACAAAGCATCTCTCGCATGGCGTCTTGCAATCGCTTTGTACGTGAAGGCAGCCGGTACGCCTTGGAAACTAGCACCACTGAAAGGCGTGCCTAGCGATACGGCGTACATCGGCCTTGCGTACGCACTACGCGGCGACCAGCGCGATGCGCACTACGTTACTTGCTGTTCCCAAGTATTCGATATGGACGGCGGGGGAATGCAGTTCGTTGCCTTTGAAGCGCGTGATCCTGTGGCGGATGTTTCAGAGGCTCGCCGCAACCCGTTTCTAAGTCGCGACGACATGCGGGCGGTCCTTGCCAGAAGTCTTGAGCTCTATCAGGGGCGGAATGGGGGGAAACTTCCCAAGAGACTTGTCATCCACAAGACCACTGCATTCAAGCAAGAGGAGATCGAGGGTGCATTCGACGCTTTGTCGGGTGTTCCAGAGATCGAATGCATAGAGGTTGGCACTACGTCGTGTTGGAGGGGTGTGTGGCTTATTCAGTCGGGCCTGACGAAACCGCCGACCAAACCATCAGGCTATCCTTTGCCACGTGGAACTATGGTTGTTCGTTCCGGCGCCTCAGCACTGGTATGGGTTGCGGGAAATGCGCCTGAGGTCTCCAACAAAGGCGACTACTATCAAGGAAAGAAGAGCATCCCGAGGCCGTTGCAGCTCATTCGTCACGCTGGACAAGGATCGCTTGAGCTCATTGCGCATGAAGCGTTGGCATTGACCAAGATGGATTGGAACAACGATGCGCTTTACGACCCAGTGCCAGTAAGTATCCGGTACTCGCAGAGGCTAGCTCGTACCATTGCTAATGTCCCTGACCTGCCAGGCAATGTATATCCGTACCGCTTGTTCATGTAGTACGCGCACAAATGAGACTGATCAACGCAACCAATTTGGAGCGATCAGCGAGCTGATCCGATCACTAACCTGATGTTGACTTGTGGCCGGCTAACGATCCAAAGCAGACGTAAGCCCTTCGCTTGATGTGTGCGTTGTTGCCCTAAAACAGCCGTGCCTAGGCACCAGCGACACGGCAGAACAGGTCAAGGAAAGTTGGCAGCCGATGAAGGGCACAATGCGTTCATGTGCGTTTGCACACCAACTGCTCTATCAAAGCAATAATGTCTTAGATCGCGATAGTCTACAGCTCTAAGCAACGGGGAAACTAAGAAAATGGCAGTCAGGGGCCTCTCAATAGCGGAGCTCTATCTCGCATTTCGTCAAGCGAAGTCCGCTTTGTTCTTCGAGAAGCGTGGCGTTGGAATGAATGAGCTTGCTGCCTATGAGCAAGAGCTTCCGGAGAATCTGAAAAAACTAAAGAAAAAATTGGCGGGTGATAGTTGGTTCGACAGGCTGGAAATTGGCGAGGTCTGGATTGTCCCAAAGCGATTTCATAGCAAAGAGGAGCATGCTGATCGCGTAATACGAATCGGCACTTCTTCTCAAGCGGATCCGGTTCGTCCTGTTGATGTGCAAGTTAGGATTTCTCCGCATGCGGACTTTGCGATCGCTGAGGTGCTTTATCTTTGGCAGTTCGGGCCTTTGCTCGAAAGTGTATTGTCAGGAGATGTTTTGGGATATCGCCTGGACCTTCGTGATAATGCTATTTCAAAGTACCGACGTTGGCTTTTTCAGTACTGGCCAAAGAGCTACCGCGAGTTTCGTTCAGCGCCACTGGCAGCTGCAAAGGAAGTTCTCGCAGAGGGTGACGAGGCAATCATCCTCAGCGGAGATCTCGCCAATTTTTATGACACAGTAGATCCAAGCTTTCTTCTGAGCAAGAACTTTCTTAATGAACTGAAGCAGCACGGTGCCGGCGTGATTACGTTGCGCCAATATAAGAAGGCGACCGTTTCACTGCTTGAGGCATACAAGAGGTTTCGCGTCGCCGCATCCAACAGGTTGTCAATACCTGTGAATGTAGGAATTCCTATCGGCGCGCTTACCAGCCGTGTTGTGGCTAACGTGACGCTCGCATCACTAGATCAATACATATCCAATCTCAGTGAAGTGACCTGCTATCGAAGGTATGTAGACGACATTGTAGTCGTTGGGCGGACGCAGACGGACCGAAATGATGAGGAGATCATTCGTCAGTATCTGCCGATATTGCCTGGAAGTAGTGGGCTTCTAGAGTTGGATGTCGAAAGGTTGAACCGAAGTGGCTCGGAACTCCAGGTTCAGGAGCGAAAAATTCGCGTTCATCATCTTGGTGGAGAGCCGGGCACGGATTTCGTGGATGCTGTTGAATCAGACTTTGCAAAAGCGCTTAGCGAGCGCCGAGCCTTTATTGATGAATCAATCGTGGTCGGCGATGGAGTTGCACATCTGATAAGGGCGAGTAACGCAGAAGGCTCTCCTTTGCGAGTGTTGCGCGAGGCTGATCGCGCACGACTGGAACGTTTTTCGTTGTCTACAAGCCTTCGCTCGCTAGAGCGCGTGACGAGCATGGTAGATCACAAAGAGGCAAAGGAGTTGGTTAGAAATTGCCTCCAGCGTGTCGGGCGCGTCCTCGATGCAGAAGATAACTGGGTCGATGATCTCGATGTTGCTTTGCGCTTGCTGAAGTTAGCGATCACTACTGGAGATTGGGATTCTGCACGAGAACTAAGAAAGCGAATGGATCGTGAGTGGGGCACCATTGAAAGCCTGCGTGCCACTGCTGGCGAACTCTATTACCGAGGCCAGAGAATTAACCCGCATCGCGCCGCACCGTGGAGATGGCTTCGGAACTATCTTCATGAGCGACGGTTGGAAGCAGTCTGCGCATGCATGCCGATAGGTATGGATGCTATCCAGATTGCAAGCAAGTTCCCCGGCGGGATTCTAGTAAGACAGGCAACATTAGGAGCGACTACGCTTCGCCGACGCGCCGAGAGATTAGCGTCAGCTGATCTTCGCGCCCGTGATCGTGAGGATGACGGTATGCGTGGCTCAGCTTCAGCAGTTGAAGTGAGATGGATGCTTAGGGTTCTGAGCAGCGACTCTACGTTGAGCGCGCACTTGAAGTCAGTGAGAGCATTCCTTAACCGTTGTCGCGACCTCGGAGACAGACCGTGGCTCATGCCGGCTGCGCGTCTTTACTTGTGCACGCGGCCTCCGTCCTACTTTGACATCGCTCGGAGATGGCTAAATCGTGTCGAAGAGACGGGATTTGGTGAATCGATTTTCAGAGAGTTGCTCGAAGTCGTCAACGGTGTTCGGGGTACCAAATATAGCGATACCGTTGGGAACGTAATCGATCGCAGCACGATCTATATCGAAGACGCACCGGCAAGCGAAGATGATATCGACACCCCTATGCAAAAGGAGCCTCGCATAATTCTCGGAAATCTAGTGGTCGAAGATGATGCTTGGACGGCAGCGGCGACGCGAGTTAGTGGAAGCACCACAGGCAAGCCACTACTCACGAAGAAGCGATTGCTCGGGCTCGCGGAAGTTCTTGATAAGGCCGAGAGAACATCACGTAAAGATCGCCAAGGGCTTCTGGTACTCCCAGAACTTTCCTTGCCTCGCCGATGGCTCAGGAGCGTGGCGAACCATGTTGTAAGGAGTGGGAGATTTGGACTCGTTGCGGGTTTGGAGTACTACCACTATTTGAACGTTCCACAGGTGGCTAATCAGGCTGTTGTAATGATGCCAGGTCCGTTCATGTCTGTCGCAACTTGGCCATGGACGAAACGCCTTCCTGCTAGGGAGGAAGCGCTTCAGCTTCTGAGATTGAAAGAGCCAATGACATTTCCAACTGCGCCGAAGAATCCTCCGCCTCGCACAGTTGTACATACCGATTGGGGCTCGTTCTCCGTTCTTATCTGCAGTGAATTGATTGAGGCAAGAAGAGTCGCTGACCTCCTTGGTCGCGCTGATGTTGTGCTATGCCCCGCCTGGAATCCGGACACTGCTTCGTATGACCACTTGATACAGTCGGTGGGTTTCCAATTACATGCAATCATAGCTATTGCAAACAACGGGCACTATTCGGATTGTCGAGCGTGGGCACCTCGAAACGAGCGATGGGAGCGCGATCTCTGTCGGTTGATCGAGCGAGACGTCGATGACGTTGTTCATGTCGATATCCCGGTCGCTAGTTTGTCTGCCTTTCATGAGGGAAACAAACAATCCAAAGATCCATTCAGGCGACTACGCACTGTTCTGAAGAGAAAGCAGTACGCGCAGGCTCGTAAGGAGCTTAAGCGACTTGAAGAGAAGCTACCCGGGCTTTGGCGTCCACTGCCTCCGGACTGGCCCGATTAGCGTTCCGCATCACTGATTCAGATTGTGAAGAGGTGGCTAATACTTGCACTGGAAAGCGCGGACGTTCGTAGGGCCTCCGGGACCAGTGAAACGTAGTAGGTGACGGTGGGCTGCTTTTGGCCGGAAGAAGATGTAACGAATGATAGGCTCGGCCCCTGATCTTTATGAAACGGGCCCAGTGATCAGCTTCATCGACGTGCGTATCCCGATACTCAGGTGCACGCTGGCCTGATAGGAATGACATTCGCAGGGCTTGTAACCCGCAACCGCTCGTTCTCGATGAACAACTCCAGGATCCTGGCTTCGGCCAGAACCAGCTTGCTCATCGCATCATCCCGTTGGTTCTCCAGTTCCTTGATCCGTTCACGAAGATGCCTGTTCCGGTTCCGCTGCGCCGCCATCTTCTGACGTGATGACTTCTGGGGCGCCTCTTCCTTGTGGGCCTCGACCCAAGTACGGATTTCCGCCACGAGTTCCGGAAACCGAGACGCCCGCAAGGCGGAGGGCAACGTGCCTGCTTCCCTGGCCACGTTGTTCTGGCTCATCTTCGTACTGGGTGGCAGAACCTGCGGCTCATTCCGCTTGAGCCGCTCAAACGCCTCGCGAAACTTGCGCTCGGCACGCCCCATCGCGTTCTTGTCAGCCATTGTCGATGACATGCAATGCACGCTCCGCGGATTCGAGTTGGATACGTAGTGACTCCTGCAGCGGGGTGCCCTCCTGCACCTCTCCTAGTTGCTCTTCAAATATGGAGTGCAGTTGGGAAATCGCTGGCCGCTTGGTCTTGGAGATCAGCGCCCAGATGCAAGCCGGCTCGTCACCGTGCCCAGCGCAGCCGCTGATGTTGCTGATTCCGCCAAGCGGGCAGGCGGAGCCAGGCTTTGCGCATCCGCCCAGAAAGGTCTCCCGGTAGCTCAAGGCTCCCTTCTCGGCACTCTGCAACAACGCTTTGTGATCCTTCTCCGAGATCAGCTCGATAATCTGCGCCTTCCGCTTCTCGCCGTGCGGGGACACAAAGTCATCGCCCTGCATCTCGTTGAAATCGCGGACGATCGACTGATACATCTCGCGTAGATAGTAGCCACGCGCATCATCGTCGAGACTGGTCTTCAGCTTGTAGTAGTTCTGCCCGTAGTACCTGGACATAGCGCGAGACAGATGCTTCAACTGGTATTGCAGGGCGCCCTCTCCCACCAGCCCCGTGGCCAGCATGTTGCAGGCACCGGTGCGCCGAAGCTGGTGCCAGGTCAGGGGCCATACCTTTCCCACCGCGAACTCGTCGGGATCCAGGTTGACGTTCATCTGCAGCGCCAACGCCATGTCCGACTCGGTTATGCGCAGCACATCCTCGTCGAAGAGCTTCGTCTCGTAGCTGATCAGATCGCTGTACGACCGCGCCACCATGCGTTCTCCTCCGGCGAACTTCCTGCCCGACTTCCATGGCTCGCTGATGCGTGGCAACAGCAGCGGCCTCTCGTCATCATCTTTATTGCCCTTGTAACCAGGATCGAGCTTTGTCACCTGCATTCGCAGCTGAGAGACGCTCGTCATCGCGCGGATCGCCACTTCGACCGAAGGCGAAACGATCCATCGGGCATCGCCGTCATACATCGTCTTCGTCGTTTCGCAGGAAAGCGTGTGGATGTCGTCGCCCAGGACGTCCCTCTCGACGTCGTGGCAACCAACACGCAGCTTCGCGCCTTCATCAATTCGCATCAGGCTGAAGTTCAGCACATACGCCAGCCCCACATGGCTGATGAGCGACAGGTACCTCGGGAACACGCGAATTCCGGACTGGTCCGCCCAACCCACCCATCGCTCGAAGAGCTCATCCAAGCCAAATTTCGCTGCCGTCAGCCTGAATCCCCCATGGAAGCGACGACCATGCCTCTCCGTACCGGGAGCTATCGTGGGCTCGAAAGGATGGTGGATCTGTTTCTTTATTCCGTAGGGAGATCCCTCCAGGGCGTTGGTCGTATACGCCTCCAGGCAGAATTGATAGCACTCCTCGATCTTGTCCTGATGCGCCAGAAAGTCATCGAGACATTCCCGAAGCCGCAAAACCTGGTATGTCCAGATCCTGGGTGGGATGTAGGCCGTCTGCTCCGCCTCGTGGTCAGGAAGCAGGAAGCTCAGCTGCCTCAGGCCAGGCTCGTCAAGGATCACGAATCCCAACTGGTCGCGCACGGTATACAGATCGTGCAACTGGCCGAAGATCTTGCGCCCCTCCGAGCGCGACAGCCGCTTCGACACCTTCTCGATGACCCGGGGGAACCTCGACAGTTCGGAGGCCAGAATGCCCTCCTCGGAGCAGACGGCAAAGATCGGCTTGAAATTGGTATGCCTGGCGGAAAGCGTCGATGCAGTCTGAACCGAGTTCGGGCCAAACAGCCACCATGACGCCAGTCTTCTGAGCAGGTCGGCATTCCCGGGACTGAGCTTCGCGCCCAGTGAACTTCCCCCATCGCCAAACGAGATGCGAAGCGTCTTGCCCGCCCAGAGTGAGAGATCCCACGCCGGATCCGAGTACCGCGAGACCACGTTGCCCTGTGCGTCCACGACGACTGGATAGTCGTCAGGAAGGGGCCAGAAGGCCAGTGGCCCGCCATAGTTTTCAGGCACTTCGGCAGCGGCGATCCGCAGCCCTGGCAGTTGAAAAGGCAGCATCACAACGCCTCTGCCAGCCTGATATGTCCGTCCCATACAGGGTGGAAGATCCCGGATCTCACAGAATCCCGCGCATCGCGCACCCATTGGCACCTGACCTGGCTGCCCTTGGCGATCGCCTCCAGCTTCATCCCGATCCGATCGATCGCGGCTTGGGCGGGGTGCTCCTTCTCGCCTTTCGGAGGCCTGTACTTGGCCAACTCGAGCTTCTTCAACTCGGCATGCGAAGCCAGCTTCCAGCAATAGTCCGCACTCTCGACGTCACGCTGGTGCACGCAGAACAGGCAACCCTCCGGGCTGATGCAATCGGGCTCGGGCGCATTGGCCGGCGCATCTTCCACCATGCGCGGCCCCAACTTTTCCCGGACACACTTCCCCGATCCCGGCGCCTCAAGCGTCGGATCGGTCGCTCTGTGGAATCGGGCGAGTTCGACGGAAGCGGACTGGTGGTGGGGCTCCTCGTAGTCGCGCAGCAGCGTTTCCTTGGTGTGGGCTGCCTGCTCTGCCGTTAGCGCCGGATCCCGGCTGCGACGCAGGAGCCAGTTGACCCTGGCCTTCCTCAGTTCCCGCGGCATGACGTGCGGAACACCAGTCTCGGCGAAAAGCTTTTTCGTCGCATGAAGCGCCAACCCCGAGAACGATCCCCGCCTGCGCAGATACGGAAACATCCGCGTGTCTTTACCCCGCAGCCCCACTTCTTCCAGCCAATCCAGATAGCGTTCCAGGTGGCGGCGATACTCGCGAAAGCAGCGGAAAATGACTTCCCCACCCCGCCGCCCCTTGTAGGTTCGAAAGACGTTCAACTCGTCGCCGTCCGTCTGATACCGGAACTGGGAATGCTGAAGGGACTCGACCTGAGACAGGTTCATGCCTGTCTGCGAGATGAAGATCAGCATTTCGGTCTCGATCCGCAGGTTGATCGCGGATGGGCGCTTTTCGATGAGGCGGTCCTTCTCACAGGGCGCCTGCGGATACTTGCTTCCCGCTTTGATGGTTATCGTCTTTCCGTTTCTAAGCGGCAGCTTGGCCGGCATCCGACCGCACATCATGTCGATGCTCAGTCCATTGCACAGATCCAGAAGCGCATGCCCAAACGCATACAGATCCTCCATCTTCTGTTTCGCAGCCTTTGCACCGACCACCTTCCTACGACGCCTCGGTGCGACCATGGTGGAATGCTTCAGGATCGTCCTGCCAGGCTCCCCGCTGATGAATCCCAAAGCGAGCCCAATGATCTTCGCAGGTGCGGCAACTTCGTAGTAGGCCGACTCGTGCGATACGGTCTTCGCGATCTTGTAGCGGTGCACCATGTGGCCACACCACCCTAGGTAAAGTCCCCTCAGGGTTTGCATGTTCAGCGCAGCACCCTGCGCATCGACCCAGGAAATAAAGCGTGCAATTTTCTCCAAGATCCCATCGATAGTATGGTGAGAAACGCCTCTTTCCAGTTCAGCTTCGACGACTTCATGCAATGCGGTGAGAACAGGAAGCCTGCACATGTCAGGAACGCCGAGTTCCCCCTTCTGTATCAACGCATGCATCTTCCTACGCCCGGCGCCCGCAGCGCCCGGATAGACGTAGCAGCCAAGATTCCACGGAGTACTTCTCTTGCTGCTTGGCATCCTGGGGAACCCGAGCAACGGGATCCCGGCGTCACTGGTCATGCCCGACACCACCAAAGAGCCCAAGGAAGTCCCTCGAAAAAGCATCAGAGGCCTCCGCCATCGCCGCGCTGGTCTCGATGAACTTGACGTACTTCAACGTCGTCGATTCGTTCCGGTGCAGACAGGCCTCCCGAACGAACGAGATCGCGTCGCCGACCTCCAGGTACTTGAGCGCCGCACGCATGAGCGAAGTGGCGAACGTGGCCCTGGTGCGGTGGAAGTGGAAGTTCCGGAACACTTCGATGCCATCGGCCACCGCTGCGGCTCGCAGCCGCGAGATCTCGACGTTGACCGCCCTGCCCTCTGGATCGGCGTAGCTGTTCCCGAACCGGGTCAGGAACAGGAGATCCCGGTTGCCGGGCGACGCCAGGGCCTGGCGCTTCAGCCTCCGGGTGCTGGTCGCATAGGCCTTCAAGACGTCCAGGAGCGGCTTGGGGATGGGCACCATTCCGGTGACGGATCCCTTGGTGCGCACGGGCGGCCTTGCCCCGGGCCCCACAGCGAGTCGATACCAACTCGGGCCTGCCACCGGGTCCGGGGCGGCCCGCTCCAACGTGCCGAGCTTGAGGTCGAGGATCGAATCCAGCCGCAGGCCGGTTTCGAAACCGATGCGCAGCATCAGGGCCAGTTCCAGGCTGGCGTGCTCGTCCGCGTATCTCCGGACCTGGCGCATCCCTTCCAGCGTGAGCGGCATCACGCCGTCTTCGAGTTGCAGCGCGCCCGCCACCTTTCGATTGGGAATCGCCAGGTCGGTGCTGGTGACGCACAGTGTGTGCTCGAACCCGAAAGCATCCGTCAGCCGGATCCCGACCTGCCGCTCCGTCCACATCGGCCACGGCGAGGTCAGCAAGCCCATCGCCCGCAGCCAGCGGTACAGTCGAATGACGGCTGCCATCCGGTGCGAGGCAGTCGAAGGTGCGATGTCTCCCGCGTCTCGCGTCCGCACCAGGTTCCCCCGGAAGCGCAGCAGGCACCGCTCGGATGCCCGCGCCGGGAAATGCCACCAATCCACTTCTTCCGCTTCGAGCCAATTGGCGTACGCGAGCACGTGATTCATGGCCGAGTGGATCGTCTTGGCGTTTCTTTCCCTGGCCTTCTCCAGCGCCCACAGATTGGCTTCCGCCCAGGTGGAACCATCCGCCCACACCAGCTGCGGCAAACGGTGCATCGTTTCCCCGTGGGCCGCGACCCACCGACCCTGTTGTCCCTGCTCAACCTCGTAGCGCAGCGGTTCGCTGCGGATGAACTCCAGCCTTGCCATCACCCTCTCTCATCGATTGCCCAAGGCAGCCACGCCGCCCGCGCCTGTCAGGCAGGCCAGCGGTGCTCCGTTCCCGCGACTCACCGGCCGTACCAGCCAGACCGAAGGCGCCGCCAGTACGCGGACGGATCCGACGCCGTCGCGACATAACGCGGCTCGTCTTCGGCATCGTCCCCGTCCTCGTCGTCCGTCAGATCCAGGCCGCCTGCACTCCACCAGTCGACCGGTTGCTTCTCCCAACTGTTTCGTCCCGTGAATCCGTTCGGAACCACCACCTCCAGGGACGTGACGCCGGCGAAGCTGGAGATGATCGGATCCAGCAGATCCGCCTGCTCCCTCGCCCACGCCAGCCACTGCCTGCCGGCGTCCGCGCTACCTTCTTCCACGTGCGCCAGATGCGCTTCCACCGCGTTGGTGAACCGCCGCAGGCGGCCCGCCTGCTCCCATCGCAGCAAGCCCTCGACCATGCGCGCCCGCACCAGCCTCAGCGCCTCGATCTGCCGGGCCAGTTCCGCCTGCTGTGCCTGCTTCAAATCCCACCGGCGCTGCCATTCGGCCCGTTTCTCCCGTTCGGCCTTGATGCCCGCCGCCATGCCGGCGAGGCCGTCCAGAATGTCGCCCAACCTGACGTCGATGAGCTTGCGCTTGGTATCCGTCCAACTCCTACGTACCCCTTGCCCGCCACGCTCGTCGATCTCGAAGGTCAGTTCGCCGCTCGACACCCATTCTTTCGTCGGGTAGTAGGTCGGCGTGTAGTCCGATTGCCAGCGCGGGCGACGTCCGGGGCGTGGTTCCGGTGGTGGCGGCGGCGGAATCTCTCGGCGGGTGAGCCGCTCCCGCAACTCGATCTTCATTGCCTCGCCCTCGTAGGTCACCGTCGTCGTCCCCTCCTTGGTCACCGCCCAGGTGCAGCCCCGCTGCTCGGACTCCTTGAGCAGGGTGTCCATCACGAGTAGCGCCCGATCCAGCACATCGGGCGAAACCCGGATGCGCAGTGCCTCGGCATCCAGTACCAGCCGTCCCTCGAACACCTCGGCGGAACGCGCCAGCTTGAGCGTCTTGGCCACCAGCGGATGCGGTTCTTCCAGGGATACAGGGACGACAATCGCCGTAGAGCCCTCGTTATTTGGCGAGGCATGATCGCCCTCGCCGTCCCCTGTCCGCCGCATGCAAGGCTTCGACGCCATCAGTGCTGCATGGGCTTCCGGGTCGATGACGCGAAAGCGGATGGTGTCGTGGAACGGATCGCGGTTTTTCGGCAGCGTCGGCTGGAGACGCTGCTTGGCATCCTTTGCCCAGTAGCCCCGCCCTGGCAGTGGAATCTTCGCTCGTCGGCAAGCCTTGCCCAGCGCGACATCCGACACCCCGATGTCTTTGGCCAACTGCAACAGCGGCGTCGACCAGACCTTCTCGAACATTTCCAGACGAGTAAAGCTGAGGGTCTTGTACATGACGTATTACGGCATCATCTATGGGCGGAATTCACGCAGGCCCGCCAATTGCTTGTGGGGCGCAGTGGTCTGTGCAGGAGCCGGGCGGACTGCAGTCCCGGTGGCGTGCGGCGCTTAGCCTCATTTCTCCCGGCTAGATGCGTGCGCTGCCACGGACGACAGCTTGTACCTCGCCTCCGATCCAGACTTCACCAAGCGCATTCACCTGCACCGCGACCCGGCCATTCCGCGAAGACATCCAACGGCAGGCAGCGACGGTCCATCGGCATGAAACGGTTCCTGTCGTTTGGTAGCCAGAGAACAAGGTCAGGGTCATCGCGATTCACCGAACCGGATTGCCGTCGGCATCGATCACCTGCAGTTCGCCAAGATTCAATGCGCGAATCTCCGCCTCGATCTTCGCGCGGTCGCCGACCACTACCCAGGTTAACGGTCGCTCGCGGATCAGGCGTGCGGCTTCGGCGCGGACAGATTCGAGCGACACCGCTGCGACTGCTGCAGGATAACGGCTGTAGTAATCCTCGGGCAGATCGAACACCGTCTCGTCCATCAGGTACTGCGCCACGCCGTTGCTGGAGGCCCATGCACTGGTCAGGCCCAGGCTCATCTCGTCGCGGGCGGTGGCCAGTTCACCAGCCGTGACCGGCTTGCCTGCTGCTGCATCGACGAGCAGTGTGGCGACCTCCCTCATCGATTCAGCCGTCCTGTCGGCCTGCACCGATGCGCCCGCCGAGAAGACCTGCGCCCCACGCCCGCCGCCGATGCTGCTGCCAGCGCCGTAGGCCCAGCCCTTCTCCTCGCGCAGCTTCATGTTCAGGCGCGACGTGAACGATCCGCCCAGGACGGTACTGAACGCCTCGCGCGCGATGGCATCGCCCTCCTTGCGCGGCGGCGCAACCAAGGCCACGCGGACCACCGTCTGTGGCGTCCCCGGCTTGTCGATCAGGTACACCCTCGCCACGTCCGGCTCAGAAGCCGTCGGGGCCAGGGTTTCCGGCACGGTTCCCGGCGTCCAGTCCGCGAAGGCCCCTTCGACCAACGGCCGGACTTCCGCCAGATCGATATCACCCGTCACCACCAGCGTGGCATTGTTCGGTTTGAACCAGCGTTGATGGAGCGCCGCAACGTCCTCACGGGCGATCGACTTCAGCCCCGCTTCCGTGGTCAGGCGGCCGTAGGCGTGATCGGGGCCAAAGAGCACCGCCGGCAGCACCCGCCCCGCGGCGCGACCAGGATCCTGTTGCGTCGATGCGATGGCCGCCAGCATCTGGCCCTGCAGCCGATCAAAATCACCTTGCGCGAACGCAGGGTGCAGCGTCACATCGGCGTAGAGCGCCAGGGACGGGCGCAGCGCGGGCTTGAGTGCCGACAGCGTCACATAGCTCGTTTCCCCGCCACCGCCGGATCCTAACGTCGCTCCCAGCCCCGCCAAGGCGTCCACCAGTTGCTCTCCAGTGCGCGAGGTCGTGCCCTCGTCGAGCAAAGCCATGGCGAGGTGGCCGGTCCCCGGCGTGATGGAAGCGAAATCGGCGGACGTCCCGGTACCGAGCAGCAACGTCGCATTCACCAGCGGAACCCCGCTGCGGCGCGCGACGATCAGACGCAAGCCATTGTCGAGCCTGGCGCGTTCCACAGCCGGAAACGTCGCCGGCACCACCGACACCGGCATCGGCATCTGAGAACGATCCGCACCCTCCCCGCTCGCAGCCAGATCACCGAACGGCAAGACGTGCAGCACGTAATCGCCATCCGACAGCCAGTGGCGCCCCGCGTCCCGCACCTGTCGTGGCGTCGCCGTCTTGTAACGCGCGAAGCCCGCCTTCCAGCCGTCAGGACTGCCGAGGAACGTCTGGCTCTCGGCCAGCAGGTTGGCCTTGCCGGCGATGCTTTCCAGCGAGCGCACGAACGACGCGATCGTCGACGTGCGGATTCGCGTCAACTCGGCCTCGGTCGGTCCCTCGGCCAGCACCCGCTCCAGTTCCTCGTCCACGATGGCCTCGATCCGGGCGATGTCGCCGCCCGGCTTCGCATCCGCCGTGATCAGGAACTGTCCACCGATCTCGCGCGTCCACACTTCGGCGTCCACGTGCGTGGCCAGTTGCTCTTCGATCACCAGCCGCCTGTAGAGCCGCGCGTTCTTGTCGCCGGCAAGCACCTGTCCCAGGAACTGCAGGTCGCTGGTATCGGGCGATGCATAGTCCGACACGTTCCACACCCGGTACAGACGCGGCTGCGCGACCCGGTCGTAGGCGGTCTCGCGCACCGTGCCGGTCCGCTCGACCACCCAACTGGTCGGCTGCGAGACGGGCGTGCCCGGCGGGATGTCGCCAAAGTACTGCTCCGCTTTCACCTTGGCTTCGGCCAGCGTGATATCGCCGGACAACACCAGCACCGCGTTCGACGGGCCATAGTACGTGCGGAACCACTCGCGCACGTCCTCGACGCTGGCTGCGTCCAGGTCCTCCATGGAGCCAATCGTGCTGTGCGCGTAGGGGTGCCCGACCGGCATCGTCGCCCGCATCATCAGGTCCCAAGCCTTTGCGTATGGCTGGTTGTCCCCCTGCCGCTTCTCGTTCTTGACCACCGCCCGTTGCTCGTCGAGCTTGTCCTGGTCGATGGCGCCAAGCAGGTGGCCCATGCGGTCGCTCTCCAGCCACAGGATCGAATCCAGCGCCGCCTTCGGTACCGTCTGGTAGTAGTTGGTGCGGTCCACCGAAGTCGTGCCGTTCTGGTCCGTGGCACCGATCTTCTGCGTGGCCTTGAAGAAATCGTCGTTGAAATGCTTCGACCCGTTGAACATCAGATGCTCGAACAGGTGGGCGAATCCGGACTTGCCGGACGGCTCGTTCTTGGACCCCACGTGGTACCAGAGATTGACGGCAACAAGAGGCGCCGAACGGTCCTCGTGGACGACCACCGTCAGACCGTTCGGAAGCACGAACCTCGAAGCTGGCACATCGACCGACAGGCCGGCAACAGGATCACGCGTCTCCGATGAAGCCGCTATCGATTCATGAAAGAACGAAGTTACGGCGACCGCCGCAAACAGCAGGACCGTGACGCGCAGTCTGCGCGCGCTCCAAAGTAATGCCATCAGGATCTCTCTCAGAGGAACATGGCACCGGCACGCCGGCAACTATTGGGCAGCGGAAAGCACGGCGTCCCTTTGTGCTCGAAGCACCCGCCAGCGTTGATACTGCTCGACCTTCTCCTCCGACGAATCCTCGACATCGCTCAACCAGAAGAGCATCCAGTCTATGATTCTTTCCTGGGATGATGCTTTCTGGGAAGGAACCACCAGGTCATGCTCCCCTGTCGGATAGTGCACAAACTCGACAGGGCGGTGCGATCGCTTGAGCAGCACGAATACATCCCACGCACCAGGAATACGTCCTGGTCCGTGATACTCATACATGATCGGCGTGCGGATACTGCCAATGTTGAAGGTCGGCGACCGGCGCTCCCATACCTTGATGCCGTCTCCGACAAATGGGGCATCGATGTATGAGGGCACGCTGCGGTCATTCCTGCCAAGCCCATCCCACGCCATCATTCCGGGACGCGGTGCGCCATAGCGACTCACATAGTCCCATAGCGTTGATTGCACGGAGTCGACAACCACCGCGGCTCGAAACAGGTGCTGGCTGAAAGTAACCGCATGGGTGACATGGTTGCCGGTAAAGCTGAATCCTATGAGTCCGACTCGTGCGGGGTCGATGATCGAACGTTTGGCCAGCTCCGCAATAGCACCCTCTACACAGACCGTCCTGCTCGTTAACTCGTCCCTCTGCCTCTCTCGAAGCTCAGGATTGCCGTCGTCAGATCTCGCAGCGCACGATAGCCTCAGAACCACGATCCCCTTACCGGCAAACAGCTGACCCGGCGCGTGACCCGGCCCTGGCAACGAGAACCCTTGCGAGGCATTGGTCTCGATAACCAGTGGGTACTTGCCACCCTCTTTATAGCTCATTGGCAATTGCAGCGCCCCCGAGTAGTTCCGGCCCCAACTGTCAGTCCACGCAACCTTGACAAGATCGCCAAACCGCACGCTGTCAAGGCCATTACTGAAGTTGGTTATCACTCTTTTCCTACCCGACTCTTCGTCGATAACCTCAATCTCGATCGCGCGATTCGGGGCTTGGACAAACGCAAACCGCAGAGGATCGTCAACTTGATTGCCGGTCTTATCTTGAGCGGATGATTCCTCCCATGCTGCACCGTCAGCGAGATTCACTTTCACTCGCGTTACGGTCAAGGCGCGACGAAGAGCCTCGCTGTTCGAGACACCCCGCAAGGGGAGATGCGCATAGGGCAGGACAACACTGGCTCCGTCTTCCCCCCAATCAATTCTTTGCCTGTCCGCAATGTGGAGTGGAATGGGCGCATCCAGAAGCGGCCGCATCTGGTGCTTCTTCAGATCGAGAAGCGCGTACCGCTCCACTCTCAATACCAGACCACCATGCGTTTCGTCCTCACGCAACATGTCGTTACCCGCGAGCGCCTCCGCAACTGCCGTAGCAGTCAGAGGCGACTCCCAGTCAACACCAGGCCATACGCGGCCAGCCCACGCCTTCCCATACAACTCTCGAACAGTTCCATACAAAGTCCAAGCCCGCGGGATCTCCCGGACTCCTGAACTGACTATTGCCCACGCCCCTGTCGGATCAACTGATATCGGACCATCAACAGCAGCGAGATCCGCATGCTCCTCTATACGCGCAGTGATCCCAGTAGTGGTGTCCAACACAAAGTATGCGCGGCGCGGCGCCCGATCTGGATCTGAATTGACTAGATCGTGCAGTGTGTTGCCACCACCGAACACGTAGCCATGGCTGTACCGCAGGCTCCAATCAGAAGGCTCGTCCGCTGCGAACACCACTCGTTGACCGTCAGCCGTCGCTTGAAACTCTCGCACCGGGTATGGGTGGTGAGTGAGCTGACTAAGCTTTCTAGTGTCAAGGTCATAGGTAAAAATCTGACGTACCCCATCACTCTCATCAGAGTCGCCGAGAAACGCCAGCACATCCCGTTCACCGAACCATCTCAAAGAGCCAACAGCACTCTCTGATTCCTTCGTGCTTCGCGAGAACAAAAGCTCTTGCGATGGCAGCGGATTGATCGCTGAACCTGATACGAATCTCTCAATCTCCCCTCGCTTAAACTTGACCACCTCAAACAGGTTCTCGCCAGTACCGACGTCCCCGCGGCGGATTACAATGGCAAAGAACCGGCCGGACGGAGATTGCTCCGGCAGCTCGCCATGTCTCGCCGCCCACCCCATCCGGTCCGAATGCCGTAGAGCGGCTCCAGCAGAGCTAGGTACCTTGATCAGTGTTTCTATCGATAGTTCTTCGGCAGCCAAGCTCTGTTCAGTGACACCAGATGCTGCGGTAGCCATAGTCACTCCGAGCACGATCCTGTGAAATCTCACGCTTACCTCATCAATGACCTGTGTGTTCTCTTATTCGACGGATCGCCGTCTTGTGATTGAAGGCGGAAGAAATCAGCAAACGAAAAGCGCAAAGCGCATGGGGTCGCTTGAATACTCCGTTAACGTTTGCCGGAATCATGCGGACGCTGTCACTCCGAAGTGGAGAACACTACGCAGCGAGCACCGTTAGTCGTTCCAGCACCGCCTCACCACTCCTTAGAGATCTGCAATCCAACCATCCGCCCATACGGCGACGCGTTAGCGGTGTCGTACCCAAGCCCTGTATCAACGAATGGTGGGTTCTTGTTGGTGGCGTTAACTACACTGAAGCCCATGAACAGGCCGTCGAGTGGTCTGCGCCCATAAGCGGATCTGTATCCGAACGTGAAATCAAAGGTGACCCAAGAAGAAACTGGCCTGGTCTCATTATCCAGATATCCAGCAAACGGATCCGTATAGCCTGGCGTGTAGTTCACAGATGCTGATGCGCTGAACTCGTCCCTGGTCCATGACGTGTCCAATCTGGCTCTCCAAGAGAGTGGTGCGCCAGGCACATCGATGAAGTTGACATCGGGGGTGTTGCGGCTTAGCTGTGTGCTGCTCTCCAGTGTTCTGGTGATGTTCGCCGCTATCGCAATCTCACCGACAGACGTATCGATGGCCTGATGCACCTGAAGGTCCACGCCACGAATTCGATGCAGAGCCAGATTCCGCGTGCGATAATCGAATATCACGTCGATAGGGCGGACGCCCGCCTGGGTTAGGCAGTTTGTGGGGTTAGGAGTTGCCGCACATAACTCATCCACCAACTCAGGACTTGGATTTCGGATGATGATGTCTCTCCAGACGTCCTCCTGCTGGAGCAATGCCAACGGCTGCCCGGGAATCCCGCCTCGCCCGATCTTGTCCCTGAATCGCGTGTCGTAGTAGGTCAGCGAAATCCGACTATCCAAGTTGCCTTTGGGCGACCAGTCGAAACCATACGATCGCGAAGTGGCCTTCTCTTCATGTAGGCCCGGATACACCCCGCTCCCCACCACCATCGCGCGTGCTCTGCCAGTGGGAGAAGTTGGGTCTAGAGCAGCATTTTGGAAGCTTACATTTGACCGATTGAAGTAGGTTCGCTCTCTGTCGGCAGGAGATGGCGCGCGGAATGAAGTCCCCCACATACCTCTGAATCGGACGGAGGAGATGGGATTCCAGTTCAGCCCGATCCTAGGATTGAAGGAGTCTTTGAAATCCACATAGTTTTCGTACCTCGCCGCCAGCGAGATGGCCAGCGTTTGCAGTCCAGGACGAGCGTTGCTTTGGCTGAAGAACGGAAAGTACATCTCCGCATACGCAGCGTGAACCTCTTGATCGAGCCCTTCAGCAGCCAACGGGGTCCCCGCCGGTACGGAATTCGAGGAACTTCCTGTCTCCTTTCTGAGGTTCACACCGAAGGCCAATCGCAGATCGCCTGCCGGCAGGGAAGCTGCACTACCGTCAACCTGGAGCGTGGTATCCGTCGTCGTGAATCGTGACTGGTAGACTTGGTGGCCAAGCAATTGCCTGAGTATCCCGATATTCTCCTGCGATCCGCCCGCGAATGGATTGATGTAGCCGCGCTGGCCTGGATCATAACCACCAGTCGTCGGAGGACTGCTACCGACTGCCTGTTGCATCCACACGGGGTTTATCGACTCAGCACGGTAGTCTAATGTTTGCTTGGAGTATGATGTTTGGAGAGAAGCCCTCCAATCTCTTCGTAGCTTTACCGAGATCGCCGCGTCGGCGTTTTTGGTTTCGGTGATGCCTCTCGTTCTCACTGAGAAGCCGGCTCCCCATCCAGTCTGAACGTACAGGTTAGAAGAGTCGCCGAAGATATCCACATAGTATGGGTTAGCGCTGGAAACTTGCATAAAGTCTCCCAAATACGCACGCTCAAAATCGATGGGCCGCCTGTTGTACCGGAAAGAGGCCTCCAGATCTACGGTCTCTCCCATACGCTGAGACGCTTGTAGATACGCGCTCGATTTCCTCTCTGCAGGAATAAGCTCGATTCCTTCATTTATATTCTGAAAGTTCGCTCCATCGAAATCTGGAGCAGGACCCACAGGAATGAGATCGCTTAGCGATGGGGCGCGGCCTCCCAGATTGTGCGGAATCGCGTACAAGGGCTCGAAGAATACGCAGCTACCGTCAAAGGCACTGCACAGGATGTTTCCTGGCTCTGCAGAGAGCGAGCTGAAGTTGCTTCCGCCATTCTCCCGCTGATCGCTGTCCTTGGAGAACGATCTATCCACTGCACGTAGCGGATTCTGTTCGTTGTGTTCGATCCCTACAAACAGCGCCCCCGATGTCCACGAGAAACCGGCAGTCTGTGCAATCTGATACTGATTGGCATCGCCATCAAGTGTCGTGAACCTGAGTTTCGACTCGAACCCTTGGTAATCCTTGCGCAGAATGATGTTGACCACTCCGCCTACGGCATCACTTCCGTACAGCGCGCTCGCGCCATCTGTCAAGATCTCGATCCGATCAACCGCGCTTAGGGGGATGGACGAGATATCCACGAAGTTGCCAGCGGTGCCCCCGTTCGCTTGCCTCCGCCCATTGACAAGGACGAGGGTTGCATCTGCGCCGAACCCTCGAAGGTTCACACCGACCCCGAGACCGGGATTCCGATACAGTCCTCGCATTCCGTCATTTGAGCCGAACTGGTTCGGACCAGAGCTCAGCTGTGGTACGGTCCTCAGCACATCCTCAATCGTCGCGTAGCCGGTTTTGTCGAAGTACGCATGATCAAGAACTATGCGTTGCGAGCCGACTGCATCGACACCCCTCAAATGCGTTCCAGTAACTACCATTCGATCCAGTTCTGTGACCTCCTGCGAGGAGATGGCCCCCGGGCTCCCACTTCTGCTATCGGTCCGCCTCGTTGCTGGAGGGAGGTCGTCCCCTGGAGCTGAATCGGGCGTGGATCGATTGACTGGAGACGCTGTGGATCTATCGCTGATCGCAATCGTGTTCTCGCCAAGCCGGCTGAAGGAGAGCCTCGTCCCATCCAACATTCGGCGCAGGGCCTCCTCGGCGGAGTAACGCCCCTTGATGGGCTTGGTGTTCACCCCGGAAACCAGCTCGTAAGAGAAGACGAGCGTGATGTCGGCCTGTTTCGCAAACTCATTCAGCGCCGCAGCCGCCGATTGTCCGGGGACGTCGAAGCTGCGGGACGATTCACGCCTGCTTCCTGCGCGCGTTGAGTCTTCTCCTGGCGCAACTCGCGCCTGACCATCTTTTTCTTGGGCGCAGACGCCGGACGCCCCGGAACCAATGAGCATCGCAACGATCAAGGCCTTGCAAAGTGCAGTACGCCTGAACGAGTGGTGCAAGAGAATGGTGGACATCGAATCAGCTCCTCCCCGGAGAGACTATGGCTGTGACCCACGGCGGCAGTGCCGGGATTCCATAGAGACGCCAAAGCAGGACTTTTCCTCTACTCATCTTGACGGTACGCCTCTATGGCCTAAACCCTACCCCCACAGTAGGCGTACTCCAGACACGCATGATCACCAGTCAGCCGAGCAGCGTGCGTGGTTGGATGCTGGCGGAGAGTACGCCATTCCGCCAGGCAGTCCAGCGCCGCAGGGTTGGAATCGACCCTTAAGACCGCGCGTAGTCGAGATGCCCGATTCCTTCGCACGTCCTACGTGGCCCTCTTGTTACTCCGGCCGCCGCAGTTCCCTTTGTTCCGGCCATAGCTCATTGAGCGTATCGCCCTCATACAGCCGTCCATTCTTCATCACATATCGAATCGACTGCGAGTACTTGATATCGTCGAGCGGATTCTCGTCAAGAATCTGTAGATCCGCGAACTTGCCGACCTCGATAGACCCAAGCTGTTCGTCCAGCCCTAGAAGCTTCGCTCCGTTGATAGTCGCCGCTCGCAGCACACGAGATGTTGGCATGCCCCCGATCGCATGCAACTCCATCTCCCAATGGAATCCAAGGCCCATGAAGTCGCCGTGGGATCCGATACCCACCATCACACCGGCATCCATCATTTTGTTCAAGCTCTCAACTTGCCGTTCAAAGTCGAACTCGTCGTCAGCGTACCATTGGTCCAGACGCCTCGACTTCTCTTCGATCCGTCGTAGTGGCATGAAACGACGAAGCTTTTCATCCTTACTGTAGTTCCGCCGCGTGAAGAGGTAGTCGAACTGAGGCGGCCCGGCTATTCCGGTACCTAGCGTTGCCACATGGGCCATTCCCGTCGTCGACATGAGTTCCACGACGTCTTTGTATATCGGATAAGTAGGCCACCCGTGCATCATGGCCGCGTAGCCATCCAGCGCCTCGGTTATGATTTTCTTGGTGTCACCGAATGTTTCAACTACTGCTGTGACCTTCTTCTCGCGAGCCGCTTCGGAGAGCCATCGGCGGACCTGCCGCTCTCCTGCACCATACTGCTTGATGTAGTTGGTGCCATAGTGATCGACGTAGCGCGCCACCGTCTGCCTCGCGTGATCCTTGCCGGAGACGTTCTCTGATTGCCGGATCGCAGGGCCGGTAGACAAGATCCTCGGACCTATCATCACGCCGGAGTCCACCAGGCTGGCGTATCCGAATACATCGTTCATAGCCAATGGATCGAAGTTGGTTGTCACACCGTACGCCAGCTGCGCCAAGTACTGCCAAGGCTGAGACCTGGTGACCCCATTTGGTGTATGGATATGTCCATGAACATCTACGTACCCTGGAATGATCGTCTTTCCCTGCACGTCGATGATCGTCACATTGTCATTTGCAATGCCCAGTGTTCCCTCGCCTCCGATCGCAGCGATCCTGTTGTCCTTGATCAACAGATCCCCTCTTTCGATCACTTCATCTTCTCGCATCGTGACTATGCGCGCGCCTCGCAGCAGAAGTGCTCCCCTCGGCCGATCGGCCGCTAAGCTCAGTCCTATATCGATCCTTTCTGGTTTACGCGTTGCACCCGTCGTAACGTCGTGACGGAAGATGGAGCCACCAAGCGAGTAGTAGACGTATCGGCCGTCGGGGGTCCATTGGGGATCTTCGGCGCCAATCGACCTCAGTGGCAAAACTTCCGGAGCCAAGGCATTTGTCAGTGAGACTGATCTCCCCGACTCGTCCGGCATTGAAACAAGATACGGCAGTGACGAGGGCCCTCCGATCGCGACGAGGCGACTGCGGTCCGGCGAGATCAGTACATCAGTTGCTCCCAAGACCTTGAGCTCTGACTTCTCATTCACGTCATCCCATGGCCGGGAGCGAAGATCTCCGCCCATCGATGTCCAGATATGCTCGGCATCGTCGGAAAATTGCGTGGCGCGCGTGCTTCTTCCAATTGCCGTAGCCTTGCCACCGGTTGCGGGAATCCATACCAACTCTAACGGCCGGATGTATCCGGTCGGACGCTCCAAGCGTGCCGTCCTATTGACCCGACCTACGACTATTCTCGCGCCATCCGGAGAGTAGATTGGGTTCTCATAGTAGTCCGGCTCCTGCGTCAAGCACTGCGGTACTTCTGCAGCATCAGTGGATGAAACAGGAACTCTGCACACCGCTCCTCCAGCAGGAGATCTCCAAGTGATGAATGCGATATGCTTTCCATCCGGCGCCCACGCGGGCTGGTACTCGTCCATATCTGACAGCGTGGCCCGGTAAGGCTTGCCGTCAGGCAGATCCTTGATCCAAAGCTTGTTGAGCGCCTCGAACACAAGCTTGCTGCCGTCCGGAGAGATGCGTGCACCGCGAACATGGTGCACGTCCAACCGTTCATCATCGATTCGATACTTGAACTTCGGCGCCGGCGTAAACGGCACGGACACGTCTACCTCGAACGGTATCGAAGTCAGCTGTCCGTCGGCAAGCTCCAGGCGCCATACCCCGCCATTGCGATAGAAGATCAACGCGTTGCTGTCCGGGGTGAAAGCGGAGCCGGGCATGAGGTCCCTCGAGTAGCCCCACAGCGGCTCCTGGGCATCACGCTGAACGTCGTCAAGCAACCAGCGCTCTTCACCTGTCCGGAGGTCATGAAGACGGAATGCCGTACGTCCTTCACGACGGGTGGCGTAGACCATCCATCTATCGTCAGGGCTCACGATGGGTCGAAACGCGCCATCTGGCTGGTTGGAGGCCACAGGGCGTGTCTCGCCGGATGTACGATCGAACACTACGATCGACCACGTTCTGTAGGACGATGCAACCCACACGCCAGAATCGAATACCGACGATTCGGCGACATACAGATGACGCGGGTCTGAGCCGAATGCCGGTCCCGCAAAGCTGCGTCCCACAACCGGCAGTTGCTCGGACACACCCGTATCAGGGTCGTAAGCGACCAGCTTGTACGACTTCAGTCGGTACATCCGACTTCCGAACTCGGGATATGGATTGAAATCGAGGCCGACGCCTTCAGCGACAACAATCTTTCCGTCTGGGCTCCATTCAGGGGACAGGAACCGGTTCATCGCACCGCGCGTCACGGCTTTGGGAGATGATCCGTCTGAACGCGCAACCCACACGTTCTCCGCCCCATCCCGATCGCTGACGAACACGATTCTCGACCCATCCGGCGAGTAGCGTGGCTGCGAATCGTAACCGCGCCCGGAGGTAATACGATGCGCCTTTCCACCTTCAATGGGCAGGGTATACAGATCCCCCAATAGCTCGAAGACGATCGTCCTTCCATCGGGGCTAACATCGAGATCCAGCCAGGTTCCTTCGTTTGTCTTGAACTTCAATGTGGACGCTTCGACAGTCCCTACCAGGATCGAGAAGCACACGTACAGCGATGCCACGAATCGCAGGCATCTTGCCGCGAAAATCAGGCCGCTTTTTGGCGCAGCGTGACTCAACGAGGTTCGCAGCATCATGTTGGACCTTGGCTCTTTGTGGAAGCGATATTGGCTTGTCGACGACAAGTCAGGCCTGCATTCGAAGCGCCGCCATGAAGTTCGCTACTCATCCGAATGGGGAACGCCTGCGGGGCTTCGCTCACCCGATCCGTGGGAGAGTGCGCTCGACTCACATTGCGCCTCCGCGCAGATTGCGTATGTGTGATCGGACAGGATTCGGTAGTTCAGGCCGGTATCCTTCAGAAGGTGTCCGAGACCTTCATCGACGGTGAAGGTGCCCGTCACCGGTCTTGTCCTGGCACCGACTGCCATGTCGTATGAGAAGACCAGGGCGATGTCGGCCTGCCGCGCGAACTCGTTCAGCCCAGCGGCCGCTGGCTGTGCGGGGATATCGAATCGCTTCAGCGCCGTGTCTCGCTCTGCGCAACTCGCCAGTAGCAGCAAGCAAACCAACGCCCAGGCGCGTGACAGCGTTCTGAAGGATCTCCCCATTGAGTCTGCCAAGCCGAACTGAGACGAGCTGGCGCCCGGTCCCCATAAGACGGCGAAACAGCAGAAATCCGCTACTGAGGGGAGCGACCCTGACTATACGGACGGCTATTGACGGCTTTTGGCAGCCTGCTGGATGTAGATCAGCCCATCATCGTCGCGACGCACAACGACCGGAAAAGCCTCGCTCAGCGCCGCAGTGAACCCATCAATATCGCCGGCGCGAAATCGCCCGCCTATGCGAAGGTCATTCAGCCGGGCATCGGCCACGACCAGACGGGCGTCCGTATAGCGGTTCAACTCGGCAATCGCTTGCCCCAGAGGCTCGCCATTGAACACGATGGTCCCTTCTCGCCAAGCAAGGGCATCGGAAATGGCAGCGGCGTCTATATCAACGATGGCCTTGGCCGCCGCGGTCTCGAATCGCTGTCCTGCGGCTAGCTCGCGCCTCGCATGCGACGCAGGCTGGTCCGCACCGGCCGCCATCTCGCCTCTCTTTGCGACGAACTCCGGTGTCTCCACCGCGACGCGCCCTTCCGAGACGGTGACCTCGATGTCGCGTGTATCGCGCAATCGCACGTTGAATTCAGTTCCGATCGCACGCACCACGAGGTCGCCAGCGTAGACTAGGAATGGCCGGTCCGGATTTCGCGCGACCTTGAACGAAGCCTCGCCCTTGCGCAGGAAGACCACGCGCTGGTCGCGGTCGAAGCGCGTTTCGACGATGGTGTTGGTATTGAGCTGGACGGAGGATCCGTCAGCCAGGATCGCGTCCCGTTGCTGTCCGACGGCCGTCGCCAAGGTCTGCGCTTCCTTGTCCCGCTGGAACCAGGTCATCGCGCCAATCGCCACGGCCAGCGACGCAACGGCAGCCCAAGGCGCCGCGTTGCGCAACCAGGCTCGCCTTGGACGTGCACTTTCGTAGAGGCGTCGCTCCTCGGCCACGAAGGTCGCGATCTTCTCGTCGCGCTTGGCCTCGGCCAGATCGTCCAGGGCGTGCCACACGCCACCCAGTTCCTCGAAGGCGCGTTGATGGCGGGAGTCCCGACGCAGCCATTGCTCGAACTCACTGCGGGTCTGTGCCGAGACACTCTCGTCATCCAGCCGCCATACCCACGCGGCCGCCTCCTCCTCGATCTCGGCCAGGGTGCGCAGCCTCACGACATCGCTCATGGCTGCGCTCCCTCATCCTTGATCCGAGGCATGTCGGCCACCTGCGCCGGAGCCTCCACCGCGTCGTACAGACCGTGCTTGCGCAGATGATCCCGGCAACGCACCATGCCTTTGACGACGTGCTTCTCGATCGTGCTTTGCGACATGCCCAGTACCGCGCTGATCTCCATCTGAGACAGCTTGTAGACCTTTCTCAGGACGAACACCCGGCGGCAAATCGGAGGCAAGTGGTCAACCGCCGCGCAAAACGCCTCGAAGCGACGCCGCGCCTCCAGTTGCGCCTCCGGCATTGCCGTATCGGAAGAGACGCCCAGCGCCTCGAAATCCGCCACCGCATCGGTCACCTTGTTGGTGCGGTTACGCACCAGCGACACCGCCAGGTTGTGGGCGATGGAGATCACCAGCGCCTTGGGTGATTCGACCGTCGTGTAGTCCTGAATGCCGTAGATCCGCAGATACGTGTCCTGGATCACGTCCTCGATGTCTTCGTCCGACTTCAGGTAACGGCGCAGGTACTGCTGCAGCATGACCCGGTGGCAGAAGACTTGGTTGAGGAACCATTCGCGGCGATCGGGCGGCATGGTGGCTGACATCGTCCTGTAACGTTCCTATGGAACCTCCGATGCGCTCCGAAGTAAAGCCCGAAAGTGCTTGTAACCGCCTGATTCTGCTGGTTGAGTTCGTGGATGGCGGAAACGGCCCCGTCAGGCGTCTCTAACGGGTTAAGCACAGCGCATCCGTGTGCGCGAACACGCACTTTGAGGCGCGATCTAGATTCCGCGCGGACGTTCGACCAGCGTGAAACCACGCGGCCTCGGAAGTTCGAACGCTACCTCGTGCCCGGCGAACGCGCCGAATCCGTGCCGGTCGCAGAATCGCCGCGCACGCAGGTTCAGCACGTCGTAGGCGCCGAACAGGCGATGCTGCGGGGGCTGGTGCTCGCACCAGGCGAACGCTGGATTCACCAGCAGCCGCGACGCGGCCGTGCCGCGGTAGGCCGGGCGCACGTACAGGCCCCACATCCACAGGTACGGCCATACGTGCGCCGACAGCCGCCGCGAGACGGCGACCGTGCCGACGAGCATGCCGCCATCGAACGCGCCCCACAGCGCCGTCGCAGTAGCCATGTATGTGGCGATCAACTGATCCGGCCCACGCGCGAGGGCTTCCAGTTCCTTCTGCAGTTCCGGCGCCCGGCAACTCGATGTTCGCTCGCGGAATTCTTCTACACGTAATGCCGCATAACTCCGACCTTCCTGCGGCCGCAATACTCTTGCCTCCATCCCCGCCCCTTGGTTGCACTACAGGTCCGCCCCAAAAAAGGTCCCCCCGGGCCAAGCCGGGGGAAGGGGCAAATCGAGAGAGATACCGGTACGCGTTCCGTTGACGCCCAAGCAAGACGTCGCGGAGCGGGAGAACCGCCATGCCGGATTCGCGTTTGGCCGATCGACCGATCGTGTTCTTAAACACACGCCGGCGTATCGACGCAGTGCCGCGGGCGCGAAGCGGTCGATATGAGCGCGCTCCGGAATCGCAAGGTCGCACTCAACCCCCTTCAATGGCGGTTATCGCCTTGTCTCGCGTCTTGCTTGGGAAGTGGTCGCGCTTGCCACGTCGCGAAGCCAACTGCCCACTTGCGCAGGCACGCCGCGGCGCCATGAATGATGAGGGAACGCTATGGCCTGCGATGGAGCGGGCGACGCCATCGAACTGGCGGTACGACTGCGGCAGCAGATCCGCATCCTCGCCGCCGATCTTGCCCGCGATGAAACCCGTCCGGGGTTCTCGGTGGCCGAATGGCGGGCTCTGTCCGAACTCGCCCGGCTTACCGAAAACGATGAGGTGTCGCTGACCGAACTCGCCGATCGCGCCGGGATAAGCAAGGCCAGCGCCTCGCGCACGGTGCACCGGCTGGCGGCAGCCGGACTGGTTGGATGGCGCACCGTCGCCGACAACCTGCGCCTGCACGCCATCGGCATCACGCCGCTGGGGCGACGGATCCACCACACAACCCAGCCATCGGATCGCAGCGGCGCGCGGGGCGCGATCGACAGATTACCGACTGACGATCTGGCAAGAGCTGTCCGGATCCTGGACGCATGCCTGAACGGTCGTGAGCCGATCGACCTATGAGATCTCCGGACCATGCCCCTACCCACGCAACCGTATCTGGCCACGTCCGGACTGAGACGTCGCGTTCGCCCCAACCGGTGCGCCGCCATCGGCCCTTCGCCACTGACCTATCTCCACCCCAGGAGTCGCCCATGCCGCTTTCCGCACTGTCGAACCGCACCGTGGTCATCACCGGCGGCTTCGGCGTCCTCGCCCATGCCGTTGCCACCGCCGCGCTCACTGCCTCGGCACGGGTCGCGCTGATTGATCGCGGTCCGGCGCCATCGAACATCGATCCAGCCCTACTCACCATCGCCAACACCGACCTCGCCTCGTCCGAAGTGACACGACGTGCGTTCGCAAAGGTTGAAAAGGAGTTCGGACCGATCGACGCCTTGCTCAACCTCGCCGGCGCATTCCGACAGTTCACGGTCGCCGAGAACAGCTGTGACTTGTGGCTGGATCTGTACTACGACAACGTCCTGACCGCGGTCAATGCCTGCCGCACCGCGCTACCGTTGCTGCAACCGGGCGCGGCGATCGTCAACATCGCCGCGGCCGCCGCGCGTCGAGGCGCGCCGGGCATGGCCGCCTACGCCGCCGCCAAGTCTGGCGTGTTGCGCCTGACCGAATCGCTCGCCGAAGAACTCCGGCCCAGCGGCATCCGCGTCTACTCGGTCTCGCCGACAATCATCGACACCCCGCGCAACCGCAAAGACATGCCGGAGGCGGACACCGGCACATGGGTCGCGCCGGAAGCGGTCGCTCGCACGATCCTAGCCCTCGTGTCCGACGCCACGGTTGCGAAGAGCGGCACCGACGTCCTGGTCGGCGCCACGCCGTAGATACGAATGCGATCAGTCCAACGAAGACCGCACAATCGCCTTGACTTCTCGATCACGCCCGACCCGACGCACAGGGGTCAATGCCGCATGGCCGCGACTCGCAGCGACGCGTGGTGCAGCCCGCGAGCCTGACGGCCGCACGAAGGGACGAATAGGGAGAATCCCTACACGCCGCCGCAATTCGCACTGACTGTTTGGCACCATCCAATGCAGGAGGCTGTCCCCACCCCGGCAGCACGACCCTTGCGCCAGACATGGACGCCGCTCAGCAACGGAAACGGGCCGCGACCTTGAGCAAGTCGTCAAGCTAGGCCGGTGTGCCGTGCGAGCATTGGAAGTCCGACACTGTCCGACACGTGCCCTCTCTGTCGTTGGTACAAGTGATCACTCGGGGAAGACCGCGCCATGCACCCCACCGCCCGCACCGGGATGGCTTTCGTCATACCGTGTTTGACCGTCATCCTGTGCGCGTGCGCGAGCACGCCCAAGGTCTCGGTCGGTTACTACTTAGCCAGGACCGAGTTTTCGATCAAGGCGATCCGAACGATCGCGTGCGACAACGACAATAAGCCCGTCATCGAGCAGCAGTTTCTCCCGACGGCCACGTTCGTGGCCGACACACGCGAGACGCTTCCGGTTCATAAGCTCGACGGGGCGCTGAGCAACACCACCGCGAAGCTCAGCTTCTATAGCGATGGCCGATTAAGCGGCGTCAATGCCTCCGCCACAGGGCAGGGTCCCGCCATCCTGAAATCCGTCGCCACTGTGGCCTCCTGGATACTGCTCGACCAGGATGGGGCGAGAACCGACCACTCCACCGCGTGCAGCTACGTTGACAAGCACGCCGATGATAAGACAAAGACGTTGACGCTTGTCTATGAAACGAAGCTCAATCTCGTCAGCGGACAGGCCACACTGATCGAGCCGGTTCTGGCCAGCAGGCTCCACCATGGGGAGATCAAGTCGATGATCGGCGATCTCTATGCAGCCGTGAAGAAGACGGAGTCGCGCGAAAAACCGGTCGAGATCGTCAAGACGCCGATCAGAGCCGTCATGTTGACGTTGCGGGAACCGGCGGTGACGACCATCCAGGTCACTTCCTCAACTGGCGATGAGTACTGGTCGACGGACGTACTCGATGCCGCGGCGGGCGAGCGCTACTCCATTCCGATCCCTCGAGCCGCAGCTTTCGGCAAGCAGGAGTTTGAGGTCGAGGTCGCGGAATCGGGTGCGCTGAAGTCCCTCAAGTACGGCAAGGACTCGGGAGTGGGTGGCGCATTCGATGCGCTCGACAACGTCGTCGGCGCGTTGCAAGGACCAACCGCGGCAGAACAGGCTGCAGCTCTCAAGGCCGAAGCCGACCTGATCGCACAGCAACAGCGGCTCGTACAGTGCCGCGCCGACCCCGCCGCCTGCAAGTAGGGTGGGCCGACCTGCCGCACCGAGGATGCCACGGCCGCCGGGCGATCACGGAGAGTCGTCATTGCGCCGCATGATACAGACGCCACGCCATCGCATAGTTGATTCTGGTGGCGCCGCTGTGCGGGGCCACCGACACAAACTGGCCGATTTCGGCGGGACTGAAGGACCAGCGTTCCGGCAGGCCCAGTTTGCGTTTGGCGGCGCCATCCGCGGAATTGCAATCACCACAGATCAGGGTTCTGGGAAACCGGCCGCTGCCATGGCAATGGTGATGAGTCATCGAAATGGAAAATCCCATTCCGTGCACATCGCCGAATCGTACCCGCCATGAAGGCCCGAGGATCCTGGTCCAACGAACCAGTTCCTGCGCAGAACGCCCACAAGAAGGACACCTCCAACCCGTTGCCAGCGCTTCCCGATAAATCCTCGCGCAATGGAGGCCTGTGAAGGCATCGAGCTCGGCCTGACTTGGAATCCTCGAATACTTATTCGTCTTTGTCATTCGTACGGTATCGGCCAACGGCGAGAACTGGTGGCGCCGGGATCGATTGCTAGTGCTTATCGGCATACTCCACTGCCAACTCGATGAGACGATCGCCATTGATTGCGAATCGCTCGGCGTTCTCCGAAAACTCGTCCAGCATCCACGTCATCGACCAAGCATCAGCGAGTACCCGACGCAGGATGTGCAACGCCGTTGGGGATAAACTTGCGAGATGTCCCACTGGCCCTGCATCAGCGCGCGCAGGATCGAGCGGGAAGTGCATGCGCAGCTTCTTGACGGATTCTGCGGTGCCCATGATGAAACTTTCCGTCAGGAGCACAATCATCGATGTCGTCCGCAGCACACCGTCGCTCGGGAAGTAATGCTGTGCATCCGCAGCCTCTGCTGCCAACCCGAGTTCCATCTTGTCGAGCAAAAGGCTCCGATAGAGCTCCAGGATCGAATGCTTCAGGGACAGCGGTGACACCTTGTCGGTGTACCCCACAACCGCCATGAGTGGCATCGGTCTGCCCTCGGCCGCCCCCAGCACCAACCCTTCGCCGTAGCAGGCCGCACCTACGACGAGAAGGTTGAATCGTGTGGCGACGTTCAGTGGTCGAAGAATGTCTCCCATCCGTTCCCAAGTGAGGAGCTCTCGCCCTCCCCTGCCGTCTGGCCCAACGAAGCCGCCGGGGACCGTCCCGTGAGAGGCGTCCTCGCCGTGCGCCTCGATGTGTACGATGGGGTTTCCTCGCCTAGGAACATCTCGCCGCGCTTGGTCCAGGCGTGCTTCCAGTTCGGCAATCGAACGGCAGCGGGCATACTCGATCTTATCAGCAGGAATCCTGACTGACAGCCACTCGTAGAGCGCTAGACCGGTTTGCTGGTCGTCATCGAACAGCCATTCGATGATCAAGACGTAGTCGAATCTCAAACCGAGCATCCTGTTTCCCAAGACGTCGGTCAGGTCGAATTCCTCCTCCTCGTTGGATCCCGGACTCGTCATCATGCATATCCCGCCGCTGCGCAATCGAATGGCCTCGCGACCACCACCATAGGCCAGACCCGCACGAAGCGCCAGCACGCACACCCACAAGCCCAAGGCTGTTCTCGGAGTTCGATACCGTTCGGTTTTGACATCAACCGACAGCAGCGCTCCATCTCACCTGGTCATGCGGAAATGCCGGCGGGCCGCCGGAGACTTACTCCTCGTCCTCTTCGGCTTCGCCTCGTTCCGCTGCCAGATGCACGAACATGAACTGGTGGGCCAAGCGACGAGGCACATCCACGTCCGGGTCGTGATGATACTGGGGCTCATCGAGTTCCGCGCCGTAGCGACCCTGCAGCCGATGGACTATCTGATCAGCACTCACGAGACGCGAGATGGCGGCGTAATCTTCCCGGCTGAAATCGGCCCTGGTAGGCAAGCCCGTTTCTAAGCCCCATGCCTCGCGCGCGTAGACCTCGAGGAACCTGTCGACCTCCTCGGGCCTCTGGTCGAGGTGGGCCAGAGTCCGGGCAGCGGCCTCTGTTGGGTTTTCTGTGTGCCAATGCCAGTACAGTTCTCTTGCTTGGCTCCCGAACTGCGAGTACAGCGGTGATTGGTCGTCTGCCTGCCTGATCCGCTCTGCCAGCAGCAGCCCCAATCGATCCAGCACTTGCTGCGGTACGAGGTACTGATCTTCCTCCTCGTCGCGCCCTGGCGACATCCAGCGCAGGCACTCCATGGCAAACACTACCGGAGTCGCCTGCCGCACAATCTCCTCGGCCTTGCGAGCACGCACTTCGCGGTCAGGAATGCGGCGCAAGAGGCGCGCGATCAGGATCGCTGCCTGCGCACGGGTCCCGCCCAGTACGAAGGGACCGCGTTCTACCGGGAAACGGTCGCCATTGCGCGCCAGCGTTGCCGCCAGCAAGGCAGCGACCGTCTCCGGGATCTCCTTCTCTCGCAGCCTCAGCTTCCTGACGAACACATCCGGAGCGGCCGCCGCGAATTGCTCGAGCGAAGCGTCCTGCTGCTCCGTTTCAAGTTGCTGCAGTTCGGCGACGAAAGTGTCGATCAAGCGGTCGGAAACGTCGTTCGGCGGGATGCCGTAGCTGAAGTATCGGCGGAAGTACGCTTGCGAGCATACGCGCTGCTCGTTCGCCCAAATTGATTCCCATTCGCTGCCGTAATGCATGTTGCCGACCCGCGGGAACAAGTGCAAAAGCAGGCCAGCGGAAAGCTGCTCTCGCTCGGTCACGGTCAGATCTGCCGTCGCTTCCTCGATCAGCCGCGGGACCGGCGAATCCGGCTCCCGGCGGCCGTCTCGGCCGGCTCCCAGGAATGCGGATGGACTGTCCCGTATCGCGCTGTAGAGCCTCGGATAGAAGATGCGCAATCCCTCCACCAGCATGAAGTCGGCGGCATTGACCTCTCCCTTGACGATCGGAAGGGCGAACATCAATGCATTCGAGTACAACCTCGCCTGCCGCGGCGTGTCCAGACGCGGTTCCAGTCCGCTCATGAACTGGATGGTGAACGTATCGACTTCGGCCTGGGCCAGATCGATGCCGGCTTGCGTCAAGGCGGCATCAACACCTTCGAAAGCGAACCTGCGCAGGGCGGTGGGATCCGCTGGAGGAAGATGGAGGGGGACCTGGATAATTTTTTCCAGGAAGGCGAGACCGGCCGTATAGCCGCCTGCACCGTACCTTTCCCCAAGCGCCGCTGCTACGACCTCCGCATCGAAGGCCAGGAGATAGGTCGTATGCTCGAAGCCCGCCGAGAGTTTCACGAGTTTGAAGATCGCGTGGGTTTCGGCCTTGTCCAACCGATCGATATCGTCGATGAGTACAACGACCTGCTTTCCCGACGCTGCCAGCAGTGCTCCAATTCTATCCTTGAGCGTATCGAGCTCGACCGTGGACATCGATCTCCCAAGGTCCTTCGCTGCCTGGCCCGGATTGATGCTCAGAAACCCGCCCGAGACCGAGGCCGACGCCACGGCCAGAAGCGACCCGTACTTCTCCAAGGCCTCGCCGATCTGTTCGCCCCTAGTCTTCAGGCTCTTGCCGATCGCCGCCGCTAGAGTTCCAAAGAACCCGCGCATGAGCTGATCCTCGGACGCGAAATGCCACGGATTGAACCGCAGAGGAATCAACGCGTCGTTCGATTGCAGTCGTTCCTCGATCATGTACAGGACCGATGTCTTCCCATCACCCCATGCGCCGTACAGCCCAAGCACCAGACTGGAGGGATCTTTCCGTGCGGCAATGGTGTCCGCGACCCGTGCCGCGAAGACTGCGCGCGCGAACCTATCATCGGTCGCGGTGCGGATCGGCTGGTCGCTCGAGTACGTCGCCTCCACCTGCAGAGCCTCCGGTTGCGCAACTGGTTGCACAGCCGATCGGCGGAAATTCAAGAGCCCACTGAGCCAAGCCGGCATCTTCATATACCCTCCCATCCTGAAAGATTGTTCCCAATCTATGATTGGTTTGGCCGCCGACGGCGTGCATTTCGCCGATAGCCCCAAGCACCTTATGTACGTTTGTCTACACGAGAAACTTGAGGATCCGTTCCACGAACTCTGTTAAAGGCGGTGGGCAATCGCCTTCATGGAGGCGCTGCAGCGCCAGCTGGTTCCAACTGTTTCCCTTGGAAACACCCAGACCCATCCATGACTCAAGCTCACCGCATGGAACGACAAAAATTCCCCGGGAAGAGAGGCGTTCGATAAGATCGAGTGCAACGGGTTGTTCCGCGTCCGGCAAGGCCTTTATGCCCACCTTCTTCGCGTGATCCCACTTGTTCGAACCTGCCCTTGCATATGCGACAAGGTTCTTCCTGGCCTTTCGAAGGTCATCCGATCCAACTTGTTCGATCCAAGCGGCAACACTGGTCTTAAGATCATCAAGGGACTGCTTCTCGCTCTTGGCCTCGATTGCCGCAGCCACGACATCCCGAAGTGCCTTCTCATCCTCCCCGAGCCCGACTCCAGTCAACGATTTCGCAATTTCTTCCAAGGTCTTTTCTGAATTCATGGCGTCGAAGTCAACGACTACACACACCGGCGTTCCAGTTTCGCGAAGCAATTGAGCAGGAATCTTTGCCGCGTCCTTTCCGTTGCTGTGGATGAACAAGAAATCTGCGCCAATCCTGTTCTCGACGAATCTCTGCGCGACTGTTTGATACACCGCTCGATCCGGATCCCCTTCGCAGATGACCACGCCACGATGGAACATCGAGTCCAGGACTGGCTGGCTGGAAAGCAGCGGCGATTCCACCAACCCTGTCGTGATTTCCGGCGCAATGACGCGGAAGCGAGTGGTCATTTCTGCGCGACTTAGTCGCATGATCTTCGCTTCTTTGCCGGCGCCAACGAGTCCGGCCAAGAAATCGGAGCTATGTGTTGCCACGATTACTTGGGCGGATCGCAAGGAGGCGCGCCTTGCCACCCAATCACCGAGCACACGCGCTTGCGCAGGATGCAGGAATGCCTCTGGCTCATCCAGCAAAATGATGCGGCTCGGATAGGTCAACAAAGCCAGCGCAATACCCGTGAAGGACCGGAAGCCGTCGCCCTGACCTTGGAGATCATCCGCGTCGGACATGAGCGCGTCCAGTTCCGCGCGCGTATCGGGAATGGCACCAAAATCCTCGGAAACGCGAAGATAGAACTGGGTCAGGGCCGCCCAATCCAAGCCGATATCCATGTCGAATGCGGCCTTGAAGGCTTGACGCAACTCAGCGAGGACCGTTGGCTCAGCGGCATAGAGCGATTGAATCGCATTAGATGGGGCTTCGGACCGTGGATTGAATGCCGCAGAGCTTTGAGTGAGTTTGAACCGGGCCTCTGCCCCTAGGTACGCAATGAGGCACGTGCCGAGGCTCCGCAGTATTTCTCGCTGTTGACGCGAGCGGTCCATGTCGCCGTTAAACACATCTTCGAACCAACTCTTGCTCGGCCCAAAACTGACCTGGCTGAGCAAGTCATCCTTGACGCCTATCACATTGATGTGATCCGCCGTATTCTCGTGTGGCCGGATTTGCACACCTGCTCTCAGTTCAGTCTCATCCGGCAAGGACACACCGACTCCATCGAGCACAACCAAACGATCCAAGCTTCCCGAACTGGTGAACTCTCGGATGTCTTTCAGGGTTTGCGATTTCCCGCAATTGTTGGGACCCACCAAGACGGTCAATTTGCCGAGATTGATTTCCAGCGCCCCTTTTGGGCAGATTGAGTTGATTTGATATGGCACGGGGTTGACTCGATGGCGTGTTGGATGGTGGCGACAACTAGGCGGACCCTCACCGGGAACTCGCCGAGCATACCGGTCGGGCGGCATACTTACTCGTACTGTCAAAGGAACGACTTCGCCGACAACCTCGGCACGTTCTGGTCGCGATCGACATTCTTCACCTGAAATCTCGACTCCGCACATCTAGGCTGCTCAGCAGCGGCGTCAGGTTGTGCAGTCGTTTCGCGATCAGGTGCCGCACGCCGTTCTCCGCCTCCAGCGTTCCCTCCACCATGAGCAATCGCGATTCCAGGAATGGCCGACGTTGCCGTTCCGCCACCTGCCGCCACACCACCACGTTGACCATGCCGTGTTCGTCTTCCAAGGTGACGAGGGTGACACCGCTGGCGGTCTGGGGGCGCTGGCGCCCTACCACCAGCCCGGCAGCCTTGATGCTCCGTCCGGAAGGGATGCCAGACAGTTCCTGCGAGCTGCAACAACGCCGCGCCCTCAGCTGAGCGCGCAGCAGGGATAGCGGATGCCGCCCCAGCGTCGTGCCGAGCGTGGCGTAGTCTGCGTGCAGATCCTCGCCGATGGTTGGCAGCGGCAGGGCCGCCTGCCGTTCGCGCGGCTGGGTCGCCGCGCCCAGCAGCGGCCGTCGCGCCTCCACGCCGGCCACCGCCCAGCGTGCGCGGTGGCGGTGCCCCGCCAGCCCGCGTAGCGCACCGGCGTCGGCCAGCAGTTCCCGCGCGCGCGCCTCCAGTGCCGCACGCTCGCACAGGTCTCCGACGTCGGCGAACGGCTGCACTGCCCTCGCCTGCTCGATCCTGCGTGCATCGTCCTCGCTGAATCCGCGGGCCATCCGCAGCCCCATCCGCAGCGCGAAGGTGCCGCGCTTGTCCGGTTCCAGCGTGCAGTCCCAGTCGCTGTAGCGCACGTCGACCGGACGCACCTCCACTCCGTGGCGGCGCACGTCCTGCAGCAACTGGTCGGGGGAGTAGAACCCCATCGGCTGGCTGTTGATCAGTGCGCAGGTGAAGGCCGCCGGATGGTGGCGCTTGAGCCAACAACTGGCATAAGTCAGCAGCGCGAAGCTCGCCGCGTGCGATTCAGGGAAGCCATAGCTGCCGAAGCCCTTGATCTGCTCGAAGATGCGCGCTGCGAAATCGGGCGAGTAGCCGCGTTCCAGCATCCCCGTCGTGAGCTTCTCCCGGTGGTGCTCCAGCCCGCCGTGGCGCTTCCACGCCGCCATCGAGCGGCGCAGGTCGTCCGACTCGCCCGGCGTGTAGCCGGCCGCGACCACCGCCAGCTCCATCACCTGTTCCTGGAACAACGGCACGCCCAGCGTGCGCTCGAACACCTTCTTCAGCGCCTCGGACGGATACGTGACCGGTTCCTCGCCGGTGCGCCGGCGCAGGTAGGGGTGCACCATGTCGCCCTGGATCGGCCCCGGCCGGACGATCGCCACTTCGATCACCAGGTCGTAGAAGTTACGCGGCTGCAGGCGCGGCAGCATCGCCATCTGCGCCCGCGATTCGATCTGGAACACGCCGATGGTGTCGGCGCGGCAGATCATGTCGTAGGTGTCCGGATCTTCGGCCGGGATCGTCGCCAGCGTCAGTTCCTTGCCGTAGTGCTGCTGCACCAGATCGAAGCAGCGGCGCAGGGCGGTAAGCATCCCCAGCGCCAGAATGTCGACCTTGAGCAGCCCGACGGCATCAAGGTCGTCCTTGTCCCACTGGACCACCGTACGGTCTTGCATCGTGGCGTTCTCGACCGGCACCAGCGTGTGCAAGGGTTGCTCGGAGATCACGAACCCGCCCGGGTGCTGCGACAGGTGCCGCGTGAATCCAACCAGTTCGCCGGTCAGCGCCAGCACCCGGCGGAGGATCGGGCTGTCCGGATCGAAGCCCTGCTCGCGCAGCCGCTCGGCCGAGGGCAGCGCGTCGCTCCAGCGGCCGATGCAGCCGGCCAGCGCATCGACCTGATCCGGCGGCAGGCCCAGCGCCTTGGCGACATCCCGCACCGCGCTGGCGCCGTGATACGTGTTGGCGACGGCGGTCAGCGCCGCGCGATGGCGGCCATAACGCTCGAATACGTACTGGATGACTTCCTCTCGCCGCTCGTGCTCGAAGTCGACGTCGATGTCCGGCGGCTCGTCACGTTCCTTCGAGACGAAGCGCTCGAACAGCATGCCGATGCGGTCGGGGTCGATCTCGGTGACGCCGAGGGCATAGCAGACCACTGAGTTCGCTGCCGAGCCCCGGCCCTGGCAGAGAATGTGCTGGCTGCGCGCGTAGCGCACGATGTCGTGCACGGTCAGGAAGTAGCTCTCGTAGCCGAGTTCCGCGATCAACGCCAATTCCTTCTCGGCCAGGTCTCGCGCTTTTTGCGGGATCGCCCCCGGCCAGCGCCAATGGAGTCCCTGCTCGGTCAACTCCCGCAGCCAGGATGTCGCGGTCTGCCCTTCTGGCACCAGCTCGTGCGGGTACTGGTAGCGCAACTGGCCGAGGTCGAAATGACAACGCTGCGCGATGCGCACACCCTCGGCCAACAGTTCCGGCGGATACAGGTCGACCAGCGCTGACAGCGGACGCAGGTGCCGCTCGCCGTTCGGGAACAGCCGCAGGCCGGCCTCCGCGACCGTCGTGCGGTGACGGATCGCGGTCATGACGTCCTGCAGCGCACGCCGGCCCCGCGCGTGCATGTGCACGTCGCCGGCGGCGACCAGCGGCAAGTTCAGTGATTCGCCCAATGCCTGCAGCCGGGCCAGCTTCGCGCTGTCGTCCTGGCCACGGTGCAGTTCCGCCGCGATCCAGAGCCGATCCGGGAACACCGTTCGCAACCAGGCGACTTCCTGTCCATGGGTCGGATCATCCGGAATCCACAGTGCGAATAGTCCTTCCATCGTGTCGGAAAAATCCTCGCGCCGCAGTCGGTATTCGCCCTTCGGGGCCCGCCGGCGCGCGGCAGTGATGATCCGGCACAGCGCCTGGTAGCCGGCCAGGGTTTCGACCAGCAGCACCAGCTTCGGGCCGTCCTCGATCCGCATCTCGCTGCCGACGACCAGCGGCAGCCCGACGTCCTTTGCGGCCTGCCAAGCGCGCACGATTCCGGCCAGCGTGCATTCGTCGGTGATCGCCAGCGCCGTGTAGCGATGCCGCTTGGCGCGCTCGAACAACTCGCGGGCGCTGGAGGCGCCGCGCTGGAATGAGAAGTTCGACAAGCAGTGGAGTTCGGCGTAGCTCATGCGAACCAGCCGTGCAGCCAGTAGTTGCCGTCATCGCCCACGGGTCGATAGACCCAGGCACGCTGCCCGGTGTGCAGTTGTGCGATGGAATAGTCGCGGCGAACGTCGGAGCCGTCCCACCACCCCGACTCGATGCGCTCGGCATCGCCGACAAGGCGCGGTGCCGGACCTCGTAACGGAATCGGCGTCGGCAAGAGCCAACCCGGACGCGCCGACATTGCCACGGGCAGCGACGCCTGTTGCGATCGTTTCGCCGGCGGCATCGACTCGTCGCGCCACGCCTGCTCCGGGCGGTGATCCTCGTGGGTGCATAGGCCGTGCACCGCGTTTTCGCCCAGTCTGGCGCGGAGGCGTTCCCGAAGTTGTTCCCACGGCATCGCTTGCTGCGGGCGCTCGTCGAACAGTTCGCGGTGCGCCGGCACGAACGCCGGCAGTTCATCGGCAACCAACGCGATCGCACGCACCGCCGCCGGCACCTGCGCCTGCTCCAGCCGGCCGCGGGCCAGCTCGAACAGCAACGCGGCATTGCGTTCCGGCGCCAGCAGCCCGACCGGCACCACGGTGTCGGCATGCCCTTCATGCTCCAGGTGCAGTGCGAACCGCTGCACGCCGCCATCGCGGCCTGCCAGGAATGCGGCCAGATCCGCGGCCAGCCGCTTGAGCGGGAACAGCAGCGCCTGCGAGGACTCGACCTCGTAGCCCAGTTCGATGCGCATGTCGAACCGATCCGGCGGCCGGTACCAGTCCAGTGCGGCTTCCCGGTCGCCCATTAGCGTGTCGATGTGCCGCAGCACCTCGACCGGGAAGCGCCGCGCCAGCCCGTCGCGCGGCATGTCCAGGACTTGCCGCAGCGTGCGCAGGCCCATCCGCGCGAAGGCAGTCGCCACTTCCGGCATGAAGCCGGCGCGCTGTATCGGCAGTTGCCCGAGCGCCCGCCGCATCGGTTCGATGCCAGCGACGGCGATCCCGTCGTGCGCGTTGGCGAGCACGCGCGCCGCGGCGGGATTCGGTGCCGCGACGATGCGGTGCCGGAATCCCAACTCCGTCAGTTCCTCCCGCAGCCGCGCCTCGAACCGCGGCCACGGCCCGAACAGGCCCAAGCTGCCTTCGATCTCCACGATGAGTGCGTGCGGATACTGCGTGCTGACCTGCGAGCTGAAGCGATACGCCCATGCGGCGAGGAACCGGTGCCAGCGCGCTTCGTCGTTCGGGTCATGGTCGACCGTCGCGAATCCTCGTGCCAAGGCCTGTGCCGCAGTCAGTGCCATGCCCCGACGCAAGCCCAGCACGCGTGCCGCCGGATTGACCGCGTGCAGGACGCGGCGCTGCTGCGACCCGGCGACCAGCACCAACGGCGCGTCGGGGTCGGCGCAGCGCCGCAGCACGCCATCCAGCGCAAGCTGCGGCAAGAGGATGCAGGCCCAGCGCATCGCCTAACCTGCGAGCGGAATCGGCCGTGGCGGCGCCAATCCGCCGCGACACTTGAGCACGCGCAATTGCGATGGCTGCGCATCGATGGCGATGCGCAGCGCTGCCGGCGAGGGATTACGCGCTTCGGAAAGCGGCCGGGTCGCGAACGCCAGCGTGCGCCCCGACTCGGCCGCGACCTGCAACCGACGCAGTGCGCGGTCGTCGGCCTTCAGCGGCCAGGACAGCACCGCACCGCAACTGCCCGAGCGCAGGCACTGCTCAGTGGCCCACAAGGCGTCGCGTGGCGAGGAGGCTTCGACTAGCTGAAGCATCCGTAGTTCGATTCCGACCGACTGCCAAGCCGGCGCGAACGGTACATAGGGCGGCGCGACCAAGATGATGCGCTCGCCCTTCTGCGACAGCCGCGCCAGCGTTGGCCACAGCAGTTGCAACTCGCCGATGCCATCGACCGGGATCAGCAGTTCGCTCAGCGCCGCTTCCGGCCAACCCCCGGACGGCAACGCTGCATCCAGTTCGGCATACCCGGTCGGCTGCAAACTCGGCGGCAGCGCCGCCGGTTGACCCTTCCACACACGCCGCTCATGCAGCAGCGCGTCGATCGCGACGACAGCGGCCATTTCAACCCCGCCGCACCAGGCCGCAGAACACGCCCTCGATCGCGAAGTCCTGCCCAGGCTCCACCTGGATGGGCGCATAGGCCGGATTGCGCGGCAGCAGATGCAAGGCATCCGGCGCTCGCGACAGCCGCTTGATGGTCAGCTCGCTGCCGAGCCGCGCCACAACCACCTGCCCGTCGCGGGCCTCCGGGGTGCGCTTCACCCCGACCAGGTCCCCATCGAGGATCCCGTCCTCGATCATCGAATCACCCTGTACCCGCAGCAGGTAGTCGGGCGTCACCGAGAACAACCGCGCATCCAGGGTCAGGGTGTCGGCCAGCCCGGCATCGGCCCCGATGGGGCTGCCGGCCGCCACCCGCCCCAGCAGCGGCACCCGCAGCAAGTCGGCACGCGCCCGCATCCCGGCCGGGCGGATGCCGCGCGCCTGCCCGGAGGTGACCTCGATCAGCCCGGCCTCGGCCAGCGCCAGCACGTGCTTGCGCGCCGCACCGCGCGAGGCCAGCCCGCAGGCGGCGGCGATCTCGGCCAGACTGGGCGAACGGCCGTGTCCGGCCACCCGGTCACGGATGAACGACAGGACGGTGGCACGGCGGGGGCTCAGGGCAGACATGGAGTACATTTGTACTCCAATGAGGTGCTTCTGGCTACGGCTACGATGCAAGCCCTCGGACGATTCCTGGATTCAGCGCCAGCGGCGGCCAATGCACCCTAAGCCGTTCAGCTGAGAATGAATGAAGGACTTTCCACCCGTTCCATCACGAGCTCAAGGCATTCACATGCCGAATTGGCCTCATTGAATGAGGTGCTACCCCAGAACCGAAACCGCGTGCTCATACACTTGGCTGGCCGCTTCCCGATGCCACAGTTCGGAAGGAAAGAAATGGATCTCGTTCTGATGGGTAGGCCATTGCCCGGCTCGCTGTCGACACAAGTAGGCAACCTCAGCCTCCACAATCTCCATCTGGTTGAGCGACGCATGTACGCCATTCGATCTGGCAGTCCACACGGAAAGTTTCAGGTTGCTCTCTAGGAACTTCCATTTGTAACCGTGATACCCGCGCCTGCCGTTTGCACGGAACCCATAGCCCAAGCGCGCTGAAACGGACTGCTTTGTGATCCCCACATATATCAAGGAATCGTCGCTCGAAATGGTGTACAGCTTGGCAATCCCACGCAACGTCAGCGGTGGAGAGAATTTGCATGATCTTGAATCGCGAGCCAAACAGTACCTGCCATCAGTAAGACATAGCTCGAAATCATGAGGCGGATCAAGAACCATCATGGAAGAGTCGGAAGATTGAGCCAAGCGCATGGTATCGGCTGCCTGAGGTCTGAACCGCTCTGTCGGATCGCTTCTCCGTCAGAGTGCTTAGTCGAACAACGGCACTAGAAGAGCGTCAGGTATCCATGCTCACCAAGAGAAGCGCGAACCTCGGGAAGAAGCCGAAGACTGGCTGCCTCTGGATATTCCTTCAGGAAAGTGAGAAGCGCATCTGGCGCTTTTTCACCTAACCAGCACAAGACTAAGTAGAGGGCCGTCTCGGCGACATCGTAGTCGCCACGGCGCATCGCAACGCCAGCTGAGGCATTCAAGATATTTTCAATATCTGGATCCTCCTGCAGCAGCATATAGGCGGACTCCCCCACTTCACCACGTTCAAAAGTGCTTAATGGCGCCGCACGCAGCATCGCAAGGACGTCATCAGTACCCCACCGGAAATGTGGCCTGAGCGCTTGCTTCACCTCGTCCGGTATCCAATTTCCTTGGTGCCACATAATGTCTGGATGAGGCGTTGCATGCGACAAAACATGTATTGCCGCCCTCCGCGGTCGTTCGCGCAATGCTCGCAGAATATAACGAAGCCCCACTAGCACACGAGAATCACTTCTGCCAATGGCGAATGCATCGAAGATGGCAGAGATGCTGATATCGTCGTTGGCATCAAGAGCCTGGGCCAAGACTCCTGCCTGCTTGCCGGCTGCCGTCCTGCGAATGGAGTGAGCTAGCGCAGCATGTAGGTTTCCAACGCAAAGTATCTCCGTGGCGCGAACAGATACTGAACTTGCAGATGGATTCGTCCGGAGCGCCTCAGAAATATTTGTCCAGCGCAGCAAGCCATCATCTGGATCGTGGATGATGCCAATGATCGGAATCGTCGACTCTGACCACACGCGTCTGTGTGCGTTGCTGATCGGTATCCGATAGTCGCCGTTAGCCGTCCGAAATGAACGGCCTCCCTTGATCTGTAGAGCAGCGCAAGTACCGGTCACCAAACCATCGGCGCCGATGTCTACATACGCGTCCTTACCGTAGTCGTTTGCACCATCAATTTCCCCAAACACACAATCATTCTCTTCAAAGAATGCACGGGTAGCATTGACAGCTGCCCGCTCAACTCGTCTATTCGCGCGAAGGCGCATACGTGATCCCCCATCAATCGGAACCATCTCGAATGAAGGTGTCAATTTCGTATCACAAAACTGCTTAGCTCCACTGATCCGCAGAGGCCAGAACAGCGTCGACGACGACCGCAACTCTAGCTGCCGCTTTTCCCCTCAAAGCCACGCCCATCTCCATCGAGTGCTCAAGCGACGCAGCAGTCATGTTCGAAGAACCCACATAGGCAGAGTGTTCGTCACAGAGCAAGATTTTTGCATGAAATGTCTCGCGGCCACTACGGCCGATTCTTGGAATCGAGTAATTGAATACGCGAATGCCTGTATCCTTCAACCACGCCGAAATTTCCTTATACCCATGAGGATAGTCGGACCTATCAGGGGCTTCTAAACTACGTAACACCAATACTCGATCCACATCTTTCGAGGTCACTCCAAAGAGCTCCTGCACCCATCTTGCGCCTTTGGAATCCAGAAAAGGACTCATAACGACAAACCGCGATCTCGCCGAGCGCGCGATGCCATGAAACGCGTGTTGCGTTTCCTCCAGCTCAGCAGTACGCCAGCCTCTTGCCGCCAGTCGATTCTCCAATGCGCTGGGCTGTGGTGGCTTCGTCAAAACAACGGCGACGTTAGTTGCATCACGATGCACCGCCGATGTGAAGTAAGCGATCCCGTCCAGCACCAACGCCAAGCGCTTGAAGCTATCAAAGCTGGTCTTATATGCACGATAGCCGTGTGGCGAATGCTCTACCATGCCGAAGTCTGCAAGCACACCTAGCAGGTGATGCGCTGCTGCCTCTTCGGTAACACCATACCCGGCAAGATCGACGAGCGTTCTGGTGGTCTGTGCCGACTCCACTGCCAGTCCCGACCAAGAAGAAAGCAAATCGGACGAAATGCGCGCATTGATCGATAGCGCGGCGAGAACATCTCTTTCGTTCGCCGTGAGCTTCTGTGGATCCATCCACATCATTCTTCTCCCGCAAAATCCAGGAATCCGCGGACGGGAGAAGCGCGCGTATCAAATCGGGTTGGACGCCCGCCAATCGACCCCAACACTGAGCGAGACAACAACTTGTTGCTCGACAGGCAAGACGTTTCTGGAATCATCAGGCAATCAGGGCAAGCCCCGCCCCGGTGCGTGCACAATGATCCTGTGCCACATTGCGTTGCTCTCGAACTCAACATTGCCGACAACATGCCGTTTCCAGCATTGCGCCACATCGCAGACAGGTTCCCCAGATCCATCGTGGTCCCATTGCGGTACACCACAAACGCAAGGTCGGCAGGAAACAGATACTCCCCAAGAGAGCCAAGATCCAAGCCCGAGTACTCCGATACATGCTTCATCAACATGTGGGAGTAGCTATGCAGTAGTGCATAGAGATAGTAATAAATGGGCGGATCTTCTGATCTGTTTAGGTTATCCAGGAATGAACTCATTGGCTTGGCGGAAGCCAGAATGCCCGCACCCAGCCTCTCGCCCGGGCTCAACGCAAACATGTCTGTGCACTCAAGCGATCGCAGCCACGCATGAACCTTGGACTCCTTCAGCCGCACATAGATCGCCTCATTGCTCTGTTGGACAACATAGATTGGCGATTTGAAGGTATCGTCGACACGCACAGACGGGAACAAGTTGAGTCGAACGGGCATGTCCATGCCTCGCTTCTCCAGAAGCACTGGACCAGCCTCCATGCGCGAATAGCCATAACTGAACTTGCAAAGATCGAACTCGCGGATAAGCCCCATATCATCGACGCCGAGCTTGTCAAAGAAGCTCTGCGTGATGCTTTGCTGCTTCTCGGCATCCTCGCGGTTCTCAGGCGAAAGATCATCATCCAGCCTTACGAACGAAACATAAGGACGTTTGCCTCCCCTCGACCTATCGACGTCCAACCGTGTTTCCTTCAGCGTCGCGTGCTCAAGGCCCAGACGAAACGGATCGAACTTGGAGGCAAAGTAACTTTGCCGGTGAGTCAGGTTCTCCAGCACTGAGACAGGAAGATCGATCTTTGGCGTCAGCATATGGCGGCTGTACAGATCATCCAGCACTCTTTGCTTCGTCTTACGCGCCAGATTGATTGAACTTTGAACAGCGGCCCGCCCTGCCTCAGGCAACGTTGGCAGGAGGCCCTCCAGAACCGGAATCGTTCTAACCGCTTCTCTGAATTCGAGCAGCGGCTTCTCACACTCCGGTCGGCCAGCGCATGCTGATTCGACCTCGGAATCGGTGATAGCGCCAACGGAGAATCCGTATCTGTTGGCAATGAACGTCTTCAGATCATCTTCTCTACCCCGGTGTAGGTAAGCCAGCAACTGCTGTGAGCCGCTCTTGAAATCAATGAATAGATCTGTCTTGACGTAGTACGCACTTGAAGCTCGATATGGCGTAGCTTGCATGCGCACTTCGGTGTAACGTTGCGCGCTCATCTGTGGCCCGATCATCTCCAGCGTTTCTGGGTCGTTCTGCAACCATTTTTCAGACACTCTCGTGTTGCACGAGGCGCACTCAAAGTACCAGTCACCAACACCCGCCGCCTTTCTATTCAGACGGAAGACCAAGCCCCCACATGTGCACCGGGATCTGTTCTTAACGACCTTATGCTGTGTTTCGTTCCAGTTGTACTGGCCGGGGAAGGGCGCCACCCAGGACCCGGACCAATGGACGAAGATCACATCCATCTGCTCCCAGTCACAGTCGCCGTGCTGCTTCGGGTTGATGCAACTCTTTGAGTTCAGCTTTGGAAGCGCCTTGTCTAGATCCTTGAGCGTCTCGAAGTCCTGAAATGCCCCGCATGTCCGGCAGACGAAGCTCAACGGCGCTGGCGTGTACTCCATATGGGATGGACGACACAAATGAATCCGATCCCTGCCTGGAACCTGGACGTTCGTTCGGCTCGCATCAAGCAACCAGCGATCTACACACTGCGCAGGAACTGGTTGCGGTTTAGATGAATCCGCCTCGCGAGCCCTCATCGCCGTGTCGAACCAGGCTCTGCTGACCTCTTCGAGCCTTTCAAAGATCAGGTCTATCGTTGACTCGGAGAGTTGACTAATAGGCTCGCCTGCCGATGATCTTGCGAGGCAAGCACCGAGTCCGCCCTCGAAAGTGAAAAAGCTTCCAGGTGCGTAAGCGGTGGCAAGCTGGTTACGCGACCGGTTCATTGTCTTGGCTTGTGCCATGGCGCTAGCCTGCCCCTCTCGTTTCTGTTTTTTCGTCGGTGGAATCAATATCCGACCCCGGACCTCCGCGAATGAACTTCATCACACGTGCAGTAGCGCCTTCTTCGACCCTTGACGACGAGCAGTCCTTAGCAGACTCGTAGATTAGGCCCGGCAGATCCACGTCACGCAACGACGTCATCGGACGATTGAGACGATCCCGCATCTCAAAAAAGCGAGTCAGTCTTGTACTGACAACCAGATCGGGTCGGTCCAGGTCCTGCTGATAGCGATTGATCTGTTCTCTCAAAAGCGCCTTGTAGTACTCCAGACCTTCCGGCGGCGGATCAAACCCAAAGCCAAGTGCGCGCTCCATGAACTTTTGCACAGCATGGACGCTGTCTGCGCTGGAAAGGTAGCTCTTGACCTCGCTGGCCCACGCATTGCTGCGAACGACCGACTTCTTGTCATCCTCGGCCGCACATACGTCACCAATGGCGGACACTCCACAAACGAACTCCTGAAAAAAGCTCGGCATGGCCCGGACGAGTGCCTTCTCAGCCCATCGATCTATGGATGCTGGCAAGATCATTCGCTCCAGGAAGCGATGGAAGATGTCGTGTATCTCAAGCACGAATCGATCCCGGTGCCTCTGAGGGATGGGAACCAGCATCGAGAACCCGACGTGGGTTCGCCCAACGCGGGAAGACGCTTGAATGTACTCGGCGATCTCAGATGGCATGCCGGCGAAGAACATCGCGTTGAATTCCTCGACGTCCACTCCGTGTGATATTGCAGATGTCGCGATTACGGATCGCAGTGTGTCGTTGAGCTCCGGGAACTCGTCCCCGGCCTTAACCCGCTTCTCTGCGCGTCTGACAATGTCCTGAATGTCCGCCGCAGATACTGCACCTGAGATCAGCTCGGAGGAAAGACCGTGGTTCGGGTAGCCGGCCTCATGATGGAGCTTCTCAGTCTGGGCCCTTTCCGTGTCGATGACCTGGTCGCCACCCTTCTTGTTTGTAACGTACGTCAACGCGATTCGATGCAAGTCCACCAGCGTAAGCAGTACGCTCACTGTCGCAGACTCGATCAAGCGCGTGAACTGACCGTGTGATGGCCCCGCAGAAACCCATCGTAGAAGCTCTTGTCTAGCAGCCTCAGCTTGATCCCCGTCACCGCTCCTTAATCTCTCGTACAACGTGGTTATCAGCTGATGGTAATGCCCAAGCACCGAAGCCATGGCAACGGTATGCCTGTGGCCGTTGGTCAGCAATGCCGCGTATACGCGCGCCCAATGGTTCCTTGTCTCGACATCCTCTGGCGCGATCAACCGCCTTTCATCGTCCTCCTGCCCCTCGTCGGGCGCCTTGGGGGCTGCATAGAAGGAGGTATAGAGATCAGGTCCCGGATATGGAAACTGCACAGTCATCGATCGCTGATAGAGATTCCTCATCTGGCGCTGAGGTTCGGTGACTGTCGCAGATGCCGCGACAACCTTGATCCTCCTCCGCGCCCCGCCTGGATCACACGCAACCTGATCCTTCAACAGAGGCGACAGTTCATCAAAGGCTGCCTCCAAGGCCGACTCGAACAAGCCGGCAAATGTCCCCAGTGACTCGTCAAGAAGGTGCGCCTCGTCCTGAATAAGAAGCGACGGGAAAGGATCGAAGTATTGTCTCGCACCATCAGAGAAGGAGGGAAACAAAGATCTCGTTCCAGCACCAGGGTGTCCTTCCCATTCCTTCGCACTCGTAGGAATGAATAGCCGGTCTGCCTTGGTTTCTAGGAGGGGAGCAAAACCGAACATCCCGAAGAACTTGCGGATAGTTCCTTGCGATTGGCCCAATGCCGCTAGCTTGTCAATCGTTCCGAGTAACACACTTGGGGCCAAGTCATAGATGTCCTCATCCACCACATAGAATGGAAGGGGTGTTGCTTCCTCAAACCTTGCGTTCCATGTGCACGTCTGTTTTGGCGAAGAGCAGAAGTGTCCGAGCGTATTGTCTCCGCGCGACCATCTGCGCAATGCCAGTACGCGCCCTTCCCTACTCCCGCAGAACGGGCAAGTCGAAAGTTTCAGCCAGCGATCACGTAAGGTCTTGTATTGCTTATTGGCAGCACTAGTCAGGTAAGTGGCTTCTTGGTCTGGCGAAACGGCCTTCTCAGTCGGAACGTCCGAGTAGCCCTCCTCACGATGCCAGTTCGGCGTGTTGCTCCCTCCCACCCAGAACCCAAGAGAGAACGGCTCGCCGGGATGGCCTCGTGCATGCCGCACTTCTTCCGCTGCGCCCAGAGTCGCAAACGTCCGCCTGGCCTGCTGCAAGGTGAGGAGGCGCAACGGATAGCGCATAAGCGCGGAGACGCCTCGCAACTTGCCGCGCAGGCGATCGAGAAAGAGGACGTAGGCCAGCAACCCCAAGAATGCTTCTGATTTGCCACCGCCCGTGGCGAAGTACAGTAGCGTGACAGCGTTCGCGTGACGCTCCACGTCCTGCGTGTAGTACCGGTGGAACTCCGGCATTCTGGTTACAAACGACGGGATCGACGAAAGAATGAAGGCGACCTGGAACAAGCGCCAATCCTTGTAACCCTTGGCCTCGGCCATCTTTGCCATGGCCGCGTTCATCGACAGCCAGGCTTCGAAAGGGATGCCCCGAGGATCTTTCTGGTCCCCTGGACCCGACCAGTAGGCCTTGGAATCTTCCAGGATATCGAGCCCGCAGCGAATGGCTGCCAGCTCGGAAGTCCACCTGCTCAGGTCTTCCCGCAGCTTGTCGCGCTCGCGCGCCCTAAGCTCGTCGGCATCCGCGCCATCAATGCCTTTGTCGACCGGATACCCTTCCGCGCTCTGCAGCCATTCCTCGTACGACGGCACCAATGGGCGCAAGCCGTCCAGACCATCTGGTTGAGCTAGATGCTCGATGCACAGATCCACCCTGTCGTCAGCTGGAACTATGCGCGGGAGGACATACCGTGGAGACCAGGTAGTGGAGAGCCTGTGCAGATCCCCCTCTTCTGTCTGCACTACGGCACCGTTGTAGCCGAGCGCAGGATACTTGAGATAACGATTGTATCGATACGATGGCTTGACGCGATCGAGACGCAACGGAACATGGGCAGCCGCTGCAACCAAAACACTCACCGACACTTGAAACAACGCTGGCTCAAGTTCTTTGGCGTTGTTGCTGCTCAAGGGGGGCGTCCAGTTCTCCAGGGCTAGATGAATCGTGGATCTAGCCTTGTCTACTGGATCGACGGTAACGGTTGCAATCCATCTGAAGTCAAAACTTGGCAGCACCACGGCGCTGGAAGAGGCACGCATCGCGGCCAGGAATGCTTCCCAATCACGAATATGGGAAGGCCGTATCCGAATTCCCCGCCTGTACCCCCAAAGCTTCCCGGGCCACACACCCCCAGTACTTTCCGCCCAGGTTGACAGCTGGTCTGAGATTGCAGCGTTCAGGGCTTCCGTCGCTGACCGCGCATCATCCGACACGGTAAATGCTGAGAACTCGAACTCTGGAAGATCGAGATCGATCCGAATCCACTTTGCTGGAGGCGGAATGTCTTCAGCCAGTCCGTCCGGAACGCTTTGCGCGACTGTAGTGCCCCGTGCCTCTTCGCCGTCATTGTCTGCTGCACCCTCCTCATCGGCTTCTTCAGCCGCTGTGCGATCGCGCCCGCTATCGAACGGAAGCCCCATTGAGGCATAAGCTGCTGAGCGAGCTTCCAAACTTCTCAACGGCCAGTCCGGATGCCCTTGCCCGCCCAGTTCTTCTTCCAGGTTCTTCAGGGAGGAGCGCACGCGATCCCTGAGTTCCCGCCCAACTTCGCGCTTCAATGGGAAGGAAACCTCAAGAATGCCACCACTTGCAACCTCGTCCGCCGTTGGGACGACACGCACATATACAGATCCTGACAGCTTGACACGCATTTTCTCAGCAGAAGCATCCGTTCTAATCTGGAAATCAAGCCCATGCGCACTAATCTGGATTGGATCCGCCTCTTCGTCCCCTTCGCGCTCTCCCGCGGGCATGGGCAGAATGAACTCGGACAGCAGCGTCTTGCTCGGCTTGCCTCCATAGATGACTTTGTAATAGCAATCCCTGCCGGAAACCCGGGCCGATAAATTGTTCAGGAGGCTGTCAACGACCGCTTCCTTGTATGCATCATGTATCTTGCGTGGATCGTCACTTCTGATGGCCATTGGCGGCGCCTCCCCCTACCTCGTCTGGCGGCACGATGCGGTCTACTCGGTAGACGTTGCGCACGGCCTCCTCCTGCAGTCTGGGAATAACACCGGGAGGCACTTTTCGATACGCAATTGCGCTTTCTGGATGGAACAAGATCTCCGCATAGCGCGCCGAAAGTTCTCGGCCTAGATCCTGGTTCAGACGCCTCGCGCCCCTGACATAGTTCCAATTGTGTTCTGCTTTTTCATCCTCGATCCCTATCGCACGGCAGAACATGCGAAACAGCTTTATCTCTTTCGGGGCATGAGGACGCTGATCACTTCCATTATCCAAGTCAAGCCAGTACTGAACTCGTTCCGGTTTGCACTCACTTGCACTATCATTCTCCGAGATCATTCGTTCAAGAACTTGTTTCGCCAAGGATGCCCGGCTGTTTGCATCGGGAAATAGCTGCGCGCACCTGGCTTGAACCTCATCGTGATAGAGCTTGAGCAGTTGGCGTTCCGGATAGTTGGCACCGCCGGTCCAGTTGCCCGTCAAGTGCAGTGCTTCTTCCAGCCTCGAGCGGAGATCCTCGCTCATATCGAAGACGAGATCTCCTTCAACAATGTCCTTTGCGTGAATTCTTCTGAATGCGGGTCCGTCCTCTCCAATGTCATAGCGATAGACCCAACCGGACGCGCAGAGATGACCGCCGCCGTCCAGCTCGAATCGATAGTGCGCCTGCTCCGGTGCTCCTGCGTTGGCGCCATGGCCAACATCAAATGCCATCACGAACTCGCCAGCTCGGGTTAGCTCCGGAGGCGGAGGTAACTCATTGAGGCGTCTCTCTAACTCCTGTACCAGCAGGCCAATACGCCCACGGTACGGCGTGAGAGCGTCGATGCGCTTCATCCCCTTGAGTGTTTTCAGGGCCCCCTCAGCTTGCTTATAGGGCAAGAGAATGCCGGTACCGTGTGGAAGATTCGGGTGTGTCAGGAGCAAGCGCATCACGCTTTGATTGAAACCGACGACCAAGTAATGCCGTTTTCTTTGATCCTCACTGAGTCTGAAAGAAAAACTGGAGAGCGTGTGCCATTCAAGGCGCTCCTCAATCTGGCCCCAACCTTCTGCCAGCCGGCGCTCCAGAAACCTTCGCGCGAGCGCAATGTTGCTCTGATTCGGCAACACGATGGCAAGTGGTGCTTTACCCGACGAGTGCGCCTGCAAATGGGCAAGAACCTTCTCCGCCATCGGCGTCGATTCCACCCAATCGGAAACAAGCCGTTGGGCACACTCAATGGCCCTCTCGACCTGCAGGCGCCTGCTGGCAAGAACTCCAGATTCCGCGGCTGTGCGCAGCCTAACGACAAGGTTCGCCCACGAATATCTGTCAGCATGACCTCCAGCCTCTGGTTGCACGCCCGACTCCTCAATGAGATCTCTTAAGCCAGCGGGCATACTGGAGAGGCGCATAACGAAGAAGGAGGCCTCCATCAGCAACTGATGGCCCGGATGCTCCTCTTTACCGACTTGTTTTGCCAGCCGTTGGAACTTGGCTGCGATATCTGCAGCATCCCGGTCAACGATTCCGATCTTGCAGTTGGCGTTGCTGCGCAAGTCAGGCTGCCAGTCATCGGAAAACGGATTTGGCGAAAGCAACGCATCGTTACTCTCGGCGGCCCGAACATGATTCTGGCAGTTGATGTGCATGTCTGCCAGTTTGGACCTCAGAATCAAAAACGTTCTGGGATCATCAGTTATCACGACCGCACCGCAGTCCTTGAGATTCGATTCTCTGCTGAGCCGCAAGAACTCTGGAATTCTGTGCACCGCGGAAAAATTGGATCTTGCCGCTGCCATCGTTGCGTCGAGAAGTAGGCATTCCGGGCGCCCATCACCTACAAACTCTTCAGCCGCGAATGCAGATTTCCAGGCATTCTTTGTGGTCTCGTTGTGCATGACAAAGAGCGCACCTGGCGCCTCAGCAGTATTTGTCCAACCAGGCGCCACCTGTTCCATCAGATCGCGCCGATTGACCAGACGCTGCACTTTACTGACGGCAAATTCAAGCTGGTTCCTCGACGAACTTTTCCAGCCGGATGAGACATCCTCATAGATAAAGCAAGGAATCAGGGCGCCAAGTGGCGGATTGGATGTCGGATTGTTCCAAATCTCGATCTCGTTGAGCGCTGCCAAGAGAGCCTCATATGAGACGGATCGTGTGCATGCGTTGAACTCAGCGCCACGCGAACTTGTAGACCATCCAGCGCGATACAAGGTAGTCAACCCATCACGGCCAACACGCAACGACTGCAATGCCAAACGAGTCGCGTGGCTTCCCGGGTAGAGTAACGTGCGCAACCCCCTGAAGTCGGTTGCAAAGTTGCGCTGTAGACTTGCCATGCCGTGCAACAACGGTAGTCGACCGAGCTCCAGCGGCCACGCTAGAAACAAGTGCTTTCCACCATTCTCTGCGGCATCTAGAACAGCATCTACCAGCTCTTTAGTCCATGGTTGAGCGAAAACTTCTTCTTTCGACGTGCTCTCGAAGTAACGGAAAGACGATCCGTTAAAGCGAGTACGCTTCCACGGCATGGACGGCTGTGCTTCAACTCCCTCGTGCTCCACCAACCGAGGTTGCTCTTCAATCGACTGGCGCTGATCTTCTTGTTTCTTTGCAATGAGTTTCAGCCTTTCGGCCAGCTTTTCCTTGGCCCTGGCCTGATCCGCCTGACGCTCCGCAAATGACTTGAAGTGGCTCATCTTTACCGTCTCGACAACCCCATCAACTGCTTAACCGCCAGTTCAATGGAAACGCCGCGCCGTAGCGCCTGCTTCAGTTCGTTAGGGTCTGGAAGCGGCAACTGTCCTAGCTCAAAGACTGAAACATTGGCTGCACCGGAGATGCATCGATACAAACGATCAATCTCATTGCATCCAAGAAGAGCTGCCAGCTGCCTGGGAGAGATCGTCGGACGAGCTACCGTCGGAACCAGAATGATTGTGTGGTTCTCGCCAACAAAGCCGCCGTAGCTGCGGAAAAGCGACTCTGGAACCGCCGCCGCCACCAGTCTCCTTTGTTGATAATTGCACGTTACCCTTTGCAACAGAACACAAGGCTTTCGGATGAAAGATGGATTGTTCCTGTCTTCGTAAACAACGAATCTTCTCTCACCGTTGCCTTTTTTCACTCCATCAAAATGGACTTCCTTCCCGGCCTTGATATCGCTCGACCAAAGCAGCGGCACGACGGTCTTTTTGTTGAATCTATTCGCAATCCTTTCCGACAGATATGCTTTCCTCCTGTCGCGGTTCCAAACATAGTTTCCTATGCGGGGTTTGTATCCATAGTCACTGATCCGATGCTTCAATTTTGTCGCTGCCTGGATCAGAGCCACATCCGATGACGTCCTAGGCACAGGCCATGCCGCTTCCGAGCACGGCAAGTGGCAAGCTCCGACAAGGTTATCGCTTCCATCTGGAAAAATAAGCGTCACCGAGGTTGCCGACGGTGACTTCTTCGAACCACGCCTGATCGTCGTAACTGCAGTTTCCTGTTGCACGTCGATGTAGACGCCTTCCCGCTCACTTAGTATTCCCACTGAAAGGACTTGATTGCCTTTGGTAATGAACTTCCTGAGCTTGGCGAACGAATGCCCAGACAAGAAACTTGTTGGGGTCACGACAGTGCATAATCCTCTGAGCCTCAAGAAGAGAATGCAGCGCGCAATAAACACACCGTACAAGTTCGGTTGGGGAGACAAGACGTTATCAAAATCGTCTCGGAGAGACCTCGCTTCTTCCGCGCTCATTTTCCGGTAAGGCGGATTACAAACGACGACATCTATCTTTTTGTTGAGATGCTTGCTGTTCCTCAGCGAATCGTCTTTGCTTACCTGAAATTCTGGATCGAAGGACGTAGCTACAATCTCTTCATACAGAACACCACGAAGGAACTGCTTCGACATGACGCAGAGGGTTTCATCGATCTCGATACCCAGCAAATGGCTTTGTACATGTTCGATTACTTCCTTCGCGGAGATTCGCTCCTTCATGCTCTGCTTCATTCGAAGCGCTATTGGCACGAGGAATGCCGATCCGCCACACGCAGGATCGAGGAACACATCCGCATCAAACCTGGCTCCACGCGCGGCCAGATCGTCGAGCACCCGTCTTGCCAACGCGGGGGGCGTGAAGTACATCGACAGATGCTTGCGGCGATCCTCTTGCAGCAGCTTTGCGTACGCGGAACTTAGCCAGTAAGCGGCGTCAAGTAGCGGCTGCCTCGATAGGGCTGTTGCAAATGCCTCAATTCGGCCATTCCCATTCAGCGAGGGAGAGGTTGTCACCTGGCCCGGCGCCAATAGTGGATACGACTTCCGATACCACGCGTCCAGAACGGCGTTCACGATGGACGCCGCACTGCCTCGCGCGCGAAGCGCTGCTAGTTGATTTACGTGTAGCAGGAACGAACGATGGTCCAAGCCGACCGATTTCTCACTCCTACCAGAGCCATCCCCCATGACCTTGTTCCCAGATCCCAAGATTTTCAGCTCTGCCGAACCCCCAGCCACCGATTCTAGGGGGATACCGCGATCGGAGCGAGGTGCTTGACTAAAGCGCTGTTTTTAAAGGCGATCTTGTCCAATTTCCGCTCAACCTGGGGCAATCGACATGTTGTCATTGCGGTCGCACCCTAGTGCGTCCGAGACTCTTTGCTGCTGGCGATCCGCCGCAATGCTGTCAATGCTTCAAAGGGATTTGCTCGACTAGCTGCGCCGCCTTGGCCGGTTTGTCGCCGTCATCACTATGGCAACTGAACCTTCGAGCCTCGCGGGCGCATGCAAGCGGTCCACCTCCAACCGTTTCGATTCGGCTGATCTAGCCTCGCCGCCCGCCAAGTCGTGTCTCAATGTTTGAGATCAAGGCTCGCTATTGATGCCGGCTCCCCACGGAGCCACCGATGCAGCCTGCCCTCGCCTTCGACGCACCTCCTTCTCTCCCGGACAGCACCGACGGCGGACGCTTGGCCGTCCGACTCGCCGGCAAGCACGCGGCGTGCGTCACCGGCCACTTCGTCCAGCCCAGGCGGGAGGGCCGGTTCGCCGAGCTGCCGACGGACATCCCCGCACCGTTGGCCGAGGCGCTGCGGCATCGCGGCGTCGATCGCCTCTACGCCCACCAGGCCGATGCATGGGATGCGGTGGCCCGCGGCGAGCATGTGGTCGTGGCGACGCCGACCGCCTCAGGCAAGTCCCTGTGCTACACCCTGCCCGTCGTCGCCGGCGCCATGACGCGGCAGGCCAAGGCCCTGTACCTGTTCCCGACCAAGGCCTTGGCGCAGGATCAGGTGGCCGAACTGCTCGAACTCAACCGCGCCGGCAATCTCGGCCTGCGCCCCGCGACCTTCGACGGCGACACGCCCGGCGACCAGCGCCGGGCCATCCGGCTCAACGGCGACATCGTCGTCTCCAACCCCGACATGCTCCACCAGGGCATCCTGCCCCACCACACCAGATGGGCGCAGTTCTTCGAAGGGTTGCAGTACGTGGTGATCGACGAGATCCACACCTATCGCGGCGTGTTCGGCTCGCACCTGGCCAACATCCTGCGGCGCCTGAAGCGGGTCTGCGCCTTCTACGGATCGTCGCCGCAGTTCATCCTGTGCTCTGCCACGATCGGGAATCCACAGGGTCATGCCGAGGCGCTGCTGGAAGCCGAGGTGACGGCCATCACCGAGTCCGGCGCGCCCAGCGGCGAGCGACACGTCCTGCTCTGGAATCCGCCGATCGTGAACCCGGACCTGGGGCTGCGGGCGTCGGCCCGGTCGCAGACCAACAAGATCGCGCGCACCGCAATCCGCGCGGGCCTCAAGACGCTGGTGTTCGCCCAATCGCGGACCATGGTCGAGGTGCTGACGAAGTACCTGAAGGACGTTTTCGACCACGACCCGCGCAAGCCGGCACGCATTCGCGCGTACCGCGGCGGCTACCTGCCGACCGAACGCCGGGAAGCCGAACGCGCCATGCGCTCCGGTCAGATCGACGGCATCATCTCGACCTCGGCGCTGGAACTGGGTGTGGATATCGGCAGCCTGGATGTGGTCCTGCTCAACGGGTATCCCGGCACTATGGCGGCTACCTGGCAGCGTTTCGGCCGCGCGGGCCGGCGGCAGCAGGCCTCCGTCGGCGTACTGGTGGCCACGTCTGATCCCTTGGATCAGTACGTGATCCGGCATCCGCAGTTCTTCTCCAACTCCACGCCGGAGCACGCCCGGATCGCGGCCGACCAGCCGGTGATCCTGCTGGACCACATCCGCTGCGCGGCTTTCGAGCTGCCGTTCCTGAAGGGCGAGCGCTTCGGTCCCGTGGATCCCGAGGTCTACCTGCAGCTGCTGGCCGAGGACGGCGTCGTCCATGCCGAAGGCGAGCGCTGGGAGTGGGTGGCCGACGCCTATCCCGCCAACGCGGTGAGCCTGCGCTCGGTGGCCGACGGCAACTTCGTGGTGGTCGACCGGACGGACGGGCGGCAGGTCATCATCGCGGAGGTCGACTTCTCCTCTGCGCCGCTGATGCTCTACGAGGGCGCCATCCACATGGTGCAGTCGACGCCGTTCCAGGTGGAGAAGCTGGACTGGGAGGGCCGCAAGGCCTTCGTCACCCGCACCCATGTCGACTACTACACCGATGCCATCGACTACACCAAGCTCAAGGTACTCGAACGGTTCGAAGGCGGGATCGCCGGTGCCGGCTCGTGCCACCATGGCGAAGTCCACGTGGTGCGGCGAGTGGCCGGCTACAAGAAGATCCGCTACTACACCCACGAGAACATCGGCTATGGACCGGTGACCCTGCCCGACCAGGAGATGCACACCTCGGCGCTGTGGTGGCAATTGCCGCAAGCCGAACTGGATACGCGGTTCGGCTCGCGACAGGATGCGCTCGACGGCTTCCTTGGCGCCGGATATGCGTTGCATGTAGTCGCCAAGGTGGCGGTCATGGCCGATGGCGCCGACCTGCAGAAAGCGGTGGGCAGCGGCGACGGGGCCTGGTTTGCCACGGGCGACGCCCGGGGACGCGGGCAACTGCGCCGCACGGACGGGAGCGTTGCCGATCCGGGCGCCCATGACCAGTTCGTCCCGACGGTCTATCTCTACGACAACTACCCCGGCGGCATTGGGCAGAGCGAGCCGCTCTGGCGTCGACAGCGCGAACTGGTCACCGGCGCCCGCGAACTGGTCGAAGGCTGTGACTGCAGGGCGGGCTGCCCGGCGTGCGTCGGCCCGGTGCTCGCGGCCCAGGAAGACGCCGATACCACCCCGAAGTCGCTTGCTCTGCGCGTCCTGACCGCGCTGGAGGCCGCTTGAGCCTCACCCTTGCACGCCTGCAGCAGCTCAAGCGTCAGTCCGGTTCGGTCCCCTCGGAGACGGCGCGTCCGCAGCCTCATCCTTCCGGCGGTTCGTCGATGGACGAACTGCGGAGATTGCTTCGACTGCGAACCAAGACGGTCGCGCCGGTTCGCTCCGCGGATCGCGACCTTCCCGGCATGGAGATCTCGCCCGGGCTGTACCTGACCGAGGAACGATTGCCCGACGCGGACGTGCCGGAGGCCTTCGACGGCACGTTTGATCGAGGCGAGCCGGTGACGTCGCGGGATCTCCTGTTCTTCGACACCGAGACCACCAGCCTGGCAGGCGGCACGGGCACCCGCGCCTTCATGGTCGGCGTGTCCGACTGGCACGACGGCCACCTCCGCATCCGGCAACTGACCATCGCCAGCATGGCCGCGGAAACCGCCATGCTCGACACGCTGTCCGGCTGGGTCGGCCGGCAGACGATCCTGTGCAGCTACAACGGCAAGTGCTACGACGCACCACTGCTGGCCACCCGCTACCGTCTGGCCCGGCGTCATCATCCGTTCGTCGGCCTGCGCCACGTCGACCTGCTCTACCCAACCCGCCGCCGCTACCGCGGCGTGTTCGAGAATTGCAGGCTGGCGACGATCGAGCGCCGGGCGCTGAAGGTCGTTCGGGAAGATGACCTGCCGGGCTCCGAAGCGCCCGCGGCATGGCTCGGATATCTTCGCGGCGGGAGCGCGGAACTGCTCCGACGGGTACAAGCGCACAATCGACAGGACGTGATCTCCCTCGCGCGGCTGCTCCGACATCTCTCTGGCTGAGGACGGCGTGGTTTCCTGCCGACCGGCGAGTAGTGGTCACGACACCGGTGACGTCACCACTCTGACAACTAAACCTTCGGTTTTTTACTGCGTACCTTACGTTTGAACATGGGCTGCCCTGCCAAGAAGGTCTGCAGCGCCTGGGCCGGCTCGGCGCTGATGCAGGACGAAGCGCTGGTTGCGCGCATCCTCGAGGCTGTGGTGAAGGCTGTCGACGTGCCGGTCACGCTGAAGATCCGCACCGGCTGGGACGCCTGCCACCGCAACGCGCCCGCCATCGCGCGCATCGCGCAGGACCGTAGCCTTCCCCTGATTGGTCGTCATTGGTAAGGAGAACATCTGGCAGGCTAAGCCTGAAGGAGGTTCTCAATGCGCAAGAGTCGATTCACCGAGTCCCAGATCGTGGCGATCCTGAAGGAGGCCGACAGCGGGCTTCCGATCAAGGATCTGGTGCGCAAGCACGGGGTCAGCGTGCCGACGTACTACAAGTGGAAGTCGAAGTATGGCGGCATGGATGTGGCCGAGCTGGCGCGGGTTCGCGAGCTTGAGCAGGAGAACAGCAAGCTCAAGCGGATGTACGCGGACCTGGCGCTGGAGAACGCGGCGATCAAGGATCTGATCGCAAAAAAGCAGTGGGACCGCTGAGGCGCCGCGAAGTCGCGGAGGCCTTAGTGGTCGAGCATGGGATGTCGGTCCGTCGTGCGTGCCGTGTGGCCCGGCTGCCGCAGCGGTCCTGGTATCGGGCGCCGTCCGATGCCCTGGCCGGCGACGCCGAGGTGATCGAAGCGCTGCAGGCCATCGTCGCCCGGCACGGGCGCTGGGGGTTCTGGAAGTGCTTCCGGCGGTTGCGGCTGGACGGCCGCCCCTGGAACCACAAGCGGGTGTGGCGGGTGTACTGCCGGCTCGGGTTGAACCTGCCGCGGCGGACGAAGAAGCGGCTGCCCAAGCGGGAACGGCAAACGCTGGAGGTACCGATGCAGGCCAATGCCCTGTGGTCGATGGACTTCATGGCCGACACGCTCTACGGCGGACGGCGGTTCCGGACCCTCAATGTCCTGGACGAAGGCGTCCGGGAAGCTCTGGCCATCGAGATCGACACCAGCTTGCGGGCCGAGCGGGTGATCCGGGTGCTGGAACAGCTCAGGGACTGGCGGGGCCTGCCCCGGGCAATCCGGTGCGACAACGGCCCGGAGTACACCGCCCAGCCGGTGGTGGACTGGTGCCGGGATCACGGCATCGAACTGCGCTACATCCAGCCCGGCAAACCGAACCAGAACGCCTACATCGAACGCTTCAACAAGACCTACCGCACCGAGGTGCTGGACGCCCACCTGTTCGAGGACCTGGAACAGGTCCGTGAGATCACCGACACCTGGCTGCAACGCTACAACGACGAACGCCCGCACGAGTCGCTCGGCAACCTGCCACCGAGTCTCTATCGCCAGCAACGCGAGCGGGAAAACTCTCCTTATGAATGCACTACTTGACGGGGAAGGCTACGCGAGCACTCGTTCGAGCAGCGGCGCGCGTTCCTCGCCGTGGTCAACCGCGCACAGGCCGCGGAGACGCAGCTGCAGTTGACCCGCGACTACTTCGACGCACTGGTCGCGGGCGTGTCGCCGGACCTGCCCGTCGCCGCCTGATCCACGGACGCCGGCTCGCTCCAGATGCGTTCCCACATCTCCGGCAGCCGGCGTCGCGCTTCCCACGGCCACGACAGCTGTTCCGGCGCGATTGCGCGCCAGCCGGCGCCGTCGCGTTCGGCCACGGCGAAGTTGAAGCTGTAGTCCGGCTCGGCGCCCATGCGCAGGTCGCTGAGCACGAGCCTGCCGTCGCGCACCTGCGCCTTCATGAAGCCGTGGTTGAACCACGCCAGCCGCCGCACCGCCGGCAGGTCGGCGGCCTGCGCGAGCGCGGCGACATCGGAACCGTATCGCCGGAACGCAACGGGCCGCTGGTCCGCGACCAGCGAGTGCTCGCCCTCGACGAAGCCGTCCTGCGTCATCGCCACCACCCGCCAGAGCAGGGTGTTGAACGGCATCGGCACCGAGAAGCGCGGCGCGTCCTGCAGGCCAAGCGCGGCCAGCGCGCGTTCCGCCTCGCGTTCGACCATGGCCTTCGCGGCCAGCGACCAGCCCAGGTATGCCGTGCTCAGGGCAAGGCCGGCCAGCAACGCCCGTTGCGCGAACGGCTTCGGGCCGGCGAAGGCGGCCACCACGACGCCGAACAGCAGCCAGAACGTGTAGCCCGGATCGATGATGAACACGCTCGACCACATCACCGGCGGCGTCGCCAGCGGCCACAGCAGCTGCGTGCCGTAGACGGTGAACGCATCCAGCAGCGGGTGAGTGACCAGCGCCAGCTGGATGGCCCAGAACCAGCGCCGCGGCGATTCGGCCACGCGCGTGCCGCGCGAGCGGTAGAACGCCCAGATCGCCCAGGCCAGCAGCGGCAGCACGAACAGCGAATGGCTGAAGCCCCGGTGCAGGGTCATCAGCGCCACGGGGTCATCGGTGAACAGCTTGATCGGGAACGAGTCGAGGTCGGGCAGCGTGCCGAGCGCCGCGCCTGCGAGCATGGCGGCTCGGCGATGCGCGGGAGGCACGACGGCACCGGCGACCGAGGCGCCAAGCAGGATCTGGGTGATGGAGTCCATCGGCTGAGCCTATCCGATCCGCGCATGCGATCGATCAATCGGCGGGATATGACGATGTCATCCCGAGCGAAGCGAGGGATCTGCTTCATGGTTGCCGTTCGGCAAGCGGATCCCTCGTTTCGCTCGGGATGACAGACTTGCATGTCGCGCAGCCGTGCGGTTCCCATCCGGAATCGCGGGCATCGCAATGAAGCCTGCCTCGATCCTCCTGTCGACCCGGCTCATCTCCTGCAGGAGGGGGGACCGGACGACGTTCTTCAGGCGGCGCGCGCCATCGGCCCACTGGACACCAGGCGCAGCCGCGGCGGCAGTTCGGCAAGCACGTCGCCATGGTGCGACAGCAGCTGCAGCGTGCCGTCGTGATCCTCGGCCAGCGCGGTCAGGCTTTCCACCCAGTCGCCGTCGTTGGCGTAGACCAGGCCGTCGCGCCCGAACAGCGCGGCGCGGTGGATGTGGCCGCAGATGATGCCGTCGAGGCCGCGCGCGCGGACGTCGCCCAGGCCCGCCTGCACGAAGCGCTCGATGTAGCGCTCGGCCGCCCCGCTGCGCCGCTTAAGGAACTCCGACAGCGACCAGTAGCGCATGCCCATGCGCCGGCGCAGGCGGTTGAGCACGCGGTTGCCGGTGAGGATGCGGTAGTACAGCCAGTCGCCGAAACGCTCCTGCAGGCCGCCGAAGTGGGTGATGCTGTCGTAGTCGTCGCCGTGCACGACGAGCATGCGGCGGCCATCGGCGGTGACGTGGATCGCGCGGCGGCGCACCTGCATGCCCGGCAGCATCAGGCCGCAGAAGCGGCGCACGGAACGGTCGTGGTTGCCGGGGACGTAGAGCAGTTCGGTGCCCTCGCGCGAGAGCCTGTGCAGGGCCTCGACCACGCGGTTGTGCGCCGGGCTCCATGCCGCGCGGCGCATCGACATCCACCAAAGGTCGACGATGTCGCCGACCAGGTAGAGCCGTTCGCACTGCAGCCGTTCGAGGAAGTCCGACAGTTCGGCCGCGTGGCAGTGGCGCGATCCCAGGTGCACGTCGGAGATGAACACGCTGCGGCGCGGCGGCAGCATCGGCGATCTGGACTTCATGCGATCGCTCCTTGCACGGCGCATGGCCGCAGGTAGCGCGCGCCCTTGCCGGCGCGGATGCGTTGCAGGTCGACCTCGATCAGGCCGTCGATCGAATCGCTGAAATCGGGGTCCACGCCGAACGCGAGGAAGCGCGCGCCGCCGGGCTCGCACAGCGCGGTGTACTGGCGGTAGAGCATCGGCACCGATACGCCGTAGCCGGACAGATCCTCCCGGAGCCGGTCGAAGGCCGCCTCCGCATCCGTCTCCGCGCACGCCGGCACGGCGGTTTCGGGATACGGCCGGCGCGCCACCGCCAGCGGTTCGCCGTCGACGCCGTGATGGCGGCGGTAGTAGGCGACGATCTTCGCGCTCGCCGCGGCCGGCAGCGCCGCGCTGATCGACACCGCGCCGTACAGGTAGCGCACCTGCGGATACCGCCGCAGGTAGGCGCCGATGCCCTGCCACAGGTAGTCGAGGCTGCGCCCGCCGCGATAGTCGGGATCGACGAAGCTGCGCCCGAGTTCCATGCCCTCGGCCAGGCGCTGCAGCGCGGCGTCCGCGTAGCGGAACAGCGAGGCGGTATAGAGCCCGCCGGGCCCGCGCCTGGACAGCAGCGCCGCGCCGCGGGCGATGCGGTAGGCGCCGGCGATGCGCGCGGCCGCGTCGTCCCAGACCAGCAGGTGCTCGTAGTCGAGGTCGTAGCCGTCGATGTCGCGGGCGCGCCCGGTGCCCTCGCCCACCGAGCGGAAGGCACGCTCGCGCAGGCGCCCGATCTCGAGCAGCAGCGGCGAACCTTCGCCGCAGGTCGCCAGGCGGATCTGCTTACCGTCGCCGGTGCGGCCGAGCAGTTTGGTGCCCGCGATCGCCTCGCGCAGGCGATGCGCCGGCAGCGGCGGCGGCAGCGCTTCCGGCACCCGCGCCGGCGCGGTCGCGCGGCCGCCGAGCCGGTACAGCGCGCGACGCACCTCGCGCAGTTGCCGGCGCAGGTCGCCATCGGCCGGCAGGCGCATCGGCGCGCCGACGTACAGCCGCACCGGTTGCCGCCGCCGCGCGAACATCTCGCGCGCCAGCAGCGCGGTGCCCGCGGGCTTGAACAATGCCGATGCGCCGTAGAACAGCGCCGAATTGCGCGCCACGATCCGCACCGGCAGCACCGGCGACGCGGTGCGCCGCGCGAAGTGCAGGAAGCCGCGACGCCAGTGTCCGTCGCGCACGCCGCGCAGCGACAGCCGCGACACCTCGCCCGCGGGGAACACGATCACGCAGCGCTCGCTGCGCAGTGCGTCCTCGATCGCATGCAGGCTGCCGGGCTGCGGACGCCCGCCGAGGATGCGCACCGGCAGCAGCAGGCCCGCCAGCGGTTCGATCGACGCCAGCAGGTCGTTGCCTACGATGCGCACGTCCTGGCGCACTCGGCCCACCGCCTCCAGCAGCGCCAGCGCGTCCAGCGCGCCCGAGGGATGGTTGGCGACCAGCACCACGCGCCCGCGCGCCGGGATCCGCGCCAGGTCCGCCTCGCCGACCGCGTGTTCGGCCTGCAGGAAGCGCAGCGCCGCCGACACGAACGCCAGACCGCGCAGGTGCCGGTGCGCGTCGAGGAAGGCGTCGATCTCGTCGAACCGCGACCAGCGCGCCGCGCCGCGCAGCAGCGGCCGCGCGAGGCCGGCGCGACGGCCGCGGAACCACTGCGGGAAGCGCTGCTGCAGGCGGTCTTCGATCGGCGGCATGTTGGACGAGGGTCGGCCCGGTTGGCCGGCAGCCTGCGCCCGCAACGCGACAGTCGCGTTGCCGGATTGCGGCAGGCCGGTGACATGGCGGCGGGCAAATCCCTGCGCGCCGCTACGGCGTACGATCCCCGACGACGCCTCGACTCCCGACCGGCCGCGACCTGCCGCTTAACCCGCGGGCAACGGGATTGGCGGCATGATGCGCCGGGGCCCGGTCGCGTGTATCATTCGCGGCCATCTTTTCATCCGCATTGAAGGATATAAGCCGATGTCCAGCTACCTGTTCACCTCCGAATCGGTCTCGGAAGGCCATCCGGACAAGATCGCCGACCAGATCTCCGACGCCGTGCTGGACGCGATCCTGGCCCAGGACAAGCGCGCGCGCGTGGCCTGCGAGACCCTGGTGAAGACGGGTGCGGCGATCGTCGCCGGCGAGGTCACCACCACCGCGTGGGTGGACATCGAGGGGCTGGCGCGCAAGGTCATCAACGACATCGGCTACGACAACTCGAACGTCGGCTTCGACGGCCACACCTGCGCGATCATCAACATGCTCGGCAAGCAGTCGCCGGACATCAACCAGGGCGTGGACCGCAAGAAGCCCGAGGAACAGGGCGCCGGCGACCAGGGCCTGATGTTCGGCTACGCCTGCAACGAGGCGCCGGAGTTCATGCCCGCGCCGCTGTACTACAGCCACCGTTTGGTCGAGCAGCAGGCCAAGGTGCGCAAGAACGGCAAGCTCAAGTGGCTGCGCCCGGACGCGAAGTCGCAGGTCACGCTGCGCTACGACGGCAACGCCATCCTCGGCCTCGACGCGGTGGTGCTGTCGACCCAGCACGATCCGGACATCAAGCAGAAGGACCTGGTCGAGGCCGTGCGCGAGCACATCCTCAAGCCGGTGCTGCCGAAGAAGTGGCTGGAGTCGCTGTCGAAGAACAAGGTGCACATCAATCCGACCGGCAAGTTCGTCATCGGCGGGCCGGTGGGCGACTGCGGCCTGACCGGCCGCAAGATCATCGTCGACACCTACGGCGGCATGGCCCGCCACGGCGGCGGCGCGTTCTCGGGCAAGGATCCGTCCAAGGTCGACCGTTCGGCAGCCTACGCCGCGCGCTACGTGGCCAAGAACATCGTCGCCGCGGGCTTGGCCGACAAGTGCGAGGTACAGGTCTCCTACGCCATCGGCGTGGCCGAGCCGACCTCGATCTCGGTCACCACCTTCGGCACCGGCAAGGTCGGCGACGCCGTGATCGAGAAGCTGATCCGCAAGCACTTCGACCTGCGCCCGTATGGCATCACCCGGATGCTCGACCTCGAGCACCCGATCTACCAGGCGACCGCCAGCTACGGCCACTTCGGCCGCAAGCCGAAGGAAATCTCCTACGTCGACGGCGCCGGCAAGAAGCACAAGGCCACCGCCTTCTCGTGGGAGAAGACCGACAAGGCCGACGAGCTGAAGAAGGCGGCGAAGCTTTAGGAGCGGCTTCGGCCGCGACCATGCATCGCCTCCGCGCACTCGTCGTGCCTGAAGGCGCTGCTACGCTCCACCCCATCGTCCCATGACGCCATGACGAACGGGCCGCGCAAGCGGCCCGTTTCGTTCCCGGGCGCCGGAAGCCATGCCGGCGACACCGGGAAGCCGCGGCGCTTCGACGGCGGCGGCCTGCCCCCTCGAGGCATCCGACAACTGTAGGCCAGGCGCTTATTGCGCCGCAACATCTGGCGGGCGGCCGGATGCACGTGCTATTCCTACGCCACGGGACCCCACCCGCCGGGAGCCGATCCGCCGATGTCGCCGGGCTACGACGAGATGCACGATGCGCAGGGCCTCGTCCGGGCGCACTATGCGGCGTTCGACGACTGGCTCAGGCGCACCCCGGAACAGGAAATCGAGCGCAAGCGGCGCGAGGCCGAGGTTTCGTTCCACCGCGTCGGCATCACCTTCTCGGTGTACGGCGAGGAAGCCGGCAACGAGCGCCTGATTCCCTTCGACCTCGCGCCGCGCATCCTCCCGGCCGGCGAATGGCGCATGCTCGAGGCCGGGCTGCGCCAGCGCGTGCTAGCGCTCAACCTGTTCCTCGCCGACGTCTACGGCGAGCGGCGCATCCTCCGGGAAAAACGCATTCCCGCCGAACTGGTGCTCGACAACAGCGAGTACCTCAAGGAAATGATCGGCGTGGAGGTGCCGGGCGGCGTCTACTCGCACATCTCCGGGATCGACCTGGTGCGCGCCGGCGACGGCCTCTACTACGTGCTGGAGGACAACCTGCGCGTGCCGTCCGGCGTGTCCTACATGCTGGAGAACCGCCGCATGATGGCGCGGCTGGTGCCCGAGCTGTTCTCGCGCCAGCAGATCGCGCCGGTCGAGCGCTATCCCGATGCGCTGCTGGAAATCCTGCGCGAGGCCGCGCCGGTCGGCGTCGACAACCCGACGGTCGCGGTGCTGACGCCGGGCGCGGCGAACTCGGCCTACTTCGAGCACGCCTTCCTCGCCCAGCAGATGGGCGTGGAGCTGGTCGAGGGCCAGGACCTGTTCGTGCGCGACGACATGGTCTACATGCGCACCACCGGCGGCGCGCAGCGCGTGCACGTGATCTACCGCCGCATCAACGACGACTACCTCGACCCGACCGTGTTCAAGCCCGAGTCCCTGCTCGGCGTGCCCGGCATCTTCAACGCCTACAAGGCCGGCAAGGTCACGCTGGCCAACGCCCCCGGCGCCGGCGTGGGCGACGACAAGTCGGTGTACCCCTACGTGCCGGAGATGATCCGCTTCTACCTGTCCGAGGAGCCGATCCTGCTCAACGTGCCCACGTACATGCTGCGCAAGCCGGACGACCTGCAGTACGTGCTCGACCACCTGCCGGAACTGGTGGTCAAGGAAGTCCACGGCGCCGGCGGCTACGGCATGCTGGTCGGGCCGGCCGCGACGAAACAGGAGATCGAGGACTTCCGCCAGCGTATCCTCGCCGATCCCGACAACTACATCGCCCAGCCCACGCTGTCGCTGTCCACCTGCCCGACCTTCGTCGAGAGCGGGCTGGCGCCGCGCCACATCGACCTGCGGCCGTACATCCTCAGCGGCAAGCGCATCCACGTGATTCCCGGCGGGCTGACCCGGGTCGCATTGCGCGAAGGTTCGCTGGTGGTGAACTCGTCGCAGGGCGGCGGGACCAAGGACACCTGGGTGCTGGAGAGCTGACGTGGCGGCACGAGCACACCTTCAGGAATCCCCGAATCCTGTCATCTCGAGCGCAGCGAGGGATCTGCCTGCACGCAGATTGACCAGCTGTCGCTGTTGTAAAGCGCTTCTCACTGCGTCCGGAATGACAGCCTTGAGTTCGATGCGCGGCCCCGCGTCGCCGCGGCATCGCGCCGCGCGCGGCTACGAACGGCGGGCCTGCTGATGCTCTGTCGCACCGCCAACGACCTCTACTGGGTCTCGCGCCACATGGAGCGCGCGGAGAACACCGCGCGCCTGATCGACCTCGCGCTGCGCATCGCGATGCTGCCCGAGCGCTACGACCGCGGCAAGGCGCAGGCGGCACCGTGGCGGCGCGCGCTCGACGCGCTCGGCGCCGGCAACGACTACATCGAGAAGCAGGGCGCGATCGAGGCCGACGACGTGCTGCACCACCTGCTGCTGTCGCCGGAAAATCCCTCCTCGGTCCACAGCTGCCTGCGCTGGGCGCGCGAGAACGCGCGCGCCCAGCGCGTGGCGATCACCGCCGAGATGTACGAGGACCTCAATACCTCGTGGCTGGAGATCCGCAGCCGCACCTGGGGCAGCGTGCGCAGCGACGGCATCAGCAACATCGTCGAATGGGTGAAGACGCGCTCGGCCTCGTTCCGCGGCGTCACCATCGGCACGCTCGGGCGCGGCGAGGCCTACCAGTTCCTGCAGCTCGGCGCCTTCATCGAGCGCGCCGACTGGTCGATCCGCCTGCTCGACGTGGTCGGCAGCGACGGCGAGATCGACGAATCCGGCGAGGCGCGCGACGCGATCGACTATTTCCAGTGGAGCGCGCTGCTGCAGTCGCAGTCCGCGTTCGAGACCTACCGCCGGCTCTATCGCGAGTCGATCACCCCGCGCAGCGTGACCGACCTGATGCTGCTGCGCGACGTCAACCCGCGCTCGCTGCAGACCTGCCTCAACACGCTGCACGAGGTATTGCGCGCGATGACCGGCGGCGAGTCGCAGGAAGTGGTGCGCCTGGCCGGCGCGCTGTCGGCGCAATCGCGCTACGCCCGCATCGACGAGATCATCGCGCGCGGCCTGGAGCCGCACCTGCAGGACACGATGGCGCGCCTGGCCGGCCTCGGCGAGGCGATCCACGACCAGTTCATGGTCTCGCTCGACGCCGGCCAGGCGCAGTCGCAGGCGCAGGCCTGACGCGGCCCGCGCCAGAACTCCCGCCATGACCTATTGCGTCGGACTGCTGCTCGATGACGGCCTGGTGCTGGCCTCGGACTCGCGCACCAATGCCGGCGTCGACGACATCCGCCGCACCAGCAAGATGCATGTCTACGCGAAGGACGGCGACCGCGTGCTGGTGGCGCTGTCGGCCGGCAACCTGTCGCTGACCCAGAACGTGCTGAACCTGCTGGAACACCGCGCGCGCTTCGAGAGCGACCGGCCCGGCATCCACAGCGCGCGATCGCTGTTCGAAGTGGCGGGACTGGTCGGCGATGCGATGCGCGAGATCCGCGCGCGCAACGAGGAACACCTGCGCGACACCGGCATCGACGCGACCGGCTCGTTCATCGTCGGCGGCCAGATCGCCAGCGAGGCGCCGCGCCTGTTCCTGGTCTATTCCGAGGGCAACTTCATCGAGGCCAGCCCCGAGACGCCCTACTTCCAGACCGGCGAGATCAAGTTCGGCAAGCCGATCCTCGACCGCGTGGTCACGCCGCGGACGCCGCTGGCGGAAGCCTGCAAGAGCGTGATCGTCTCGTTCGACTCGACCATGCGCTCCAACCTCTCGGTCGGCCTGCCCATCGACCTGCTGGCCTACCGCCGCGACAGCCTGCGCGCCGACCTGCGCCACCGGCTGGAGGAAGGCGACCCGTACTACGAGACGATCCATGCGCGCTGGAACGAGGCCATGCGCGAGGCCATCCACGCATTGCCCGAGCCGGATTGGCTGATCGACTGAACCGCACGAGCGGCGTTCGACATCGGCATCCCAATGCTCTGGCCGTTGTAGGAGCGCCTTCAGGCGCAACCCCTCGCCCGGTCCCGTCGGACGCCCGGTCGCGACTGAAGCCGCTCCTACAGAACCAAGAGTGTCTGACGGAATGTCATCCCGAGCGCAGCGAGGGATCTGCTTCCGGGCGCCATGCGCAGGCAACAGGCAAGATCCCTCGCTGCGCTCGGGATGACAGGATCCATTTTTGTTGGACGCTCCAAGGGCCGGATCGATGGCTCCGGTCCCGCGACAGCACAGCGGCGCTCCGGATCAGGTCCGCTCGAAGATGGCGGCGATGCCCTGGCCGCCGCCGATGCACATCGTCGCCAGTCCGTAGCGGCCGCCGCTGCGCTGCAGTTCGTGCACCAGCTTGACGGTGATGATCGCGCCGGTCGCGCCGACCGGATGGCCGAGCGCGATGCCGCTGCCGTTGGGGTTCACTTTCGCCGGGTCCAGGCCCAGTTCCTGGGAGACGGCGCAGGCCTGTGCGGCAAAGGCTTCGTTGGATTCGATCACGTCGAGGTCGTCGACCGACAGTCCCGCGCGCGCCAGCGCCGCGCGCGTGGCCGGCACCGGCCCCATGCCCATGTACAGCGGCTCGACGCCGGCGTGCGCGTAGGCGACCAGGCGCGCGAGCGGCGTGAGGCCATGCCGCTCGACGGCTTCGCCGGTGGCCAGCACCACGGAGGCGGCGCCGTCGTTGATGCCGGAGGCATTCCCGGCGGTGACCGTTCCGTCCGGTTTGAAGACCGGGCGCAGGCCCGCGAGGTCGTCCGCCGAGAGCTGGGCGCGCACGTGTTCGTCGGTGCGGAATTCGGTTTCCCTGCCGCGGCGGCCCACCGTCACCGGCACGATCTGGCCCTCGAAGCGCCCTTGTGCAATGGCGGCGGCCGCGCGCCGGTGGCTTTCCAGCGCGATCGTGTCCTGCCGGTCGCGGTCGATCCCGTAACGCTCGGCGACGTTCTCCGCGGTGATGCCCATCAGCACCTTGTCGAACGGATCCTTCAGGCCCTCGTTGAGTCCGTCCACCAGGGTCGCGTCGCCGAGCTTGCGGCCCCAGCGGTGGGTCGGCAGGTAGAAGGGCGTGCGGCTCATCGACTCCGCGCCGCCGGCCAGCGCCACGTCGCAGTCGCCGAGCAGCAGCGACTGCGCGGCCGAGACGATGGCCTGCAGGCCCGAGCCGCACAGGCGGTTGACGGTCAGCGCCGGCGTTTCCACCGGCAGGCCGGATTCGATGGCGACGACGCGCGCCAGGTAGGCGTCGCGCGGCTCGCTCGGCAGCACCTGGCCGTAGACGGCGTGGCCGATGGCCTCCAGGGGAATCCCCGCACGGGCGATGGCTTCCTTCGCGGTGGCGACGCCGAGCGCGGAAGGCGGGGTGTCCTTGAGCGCGCCGCCGAAGGCGCCGATGGCGGTGCGCACGGCGGAGACGATGAAGACGTCGGTCATGTCGTGGTTCCTCAGGAGTGGAAGAGTTCGGGCGCCGTCGACGCCAGCAGGTCGCTGCGAGCGACCACCTGATCGATCCAGGCGTCGACCTTCGGCAGTTCGCATTCGAAGAAGCAGCGCGCGGCGACGCGCTTGCCGCGGTGGAAAGGCGTGTCGCCCGTGCACAGGCGGGCCATGTCGAGCCACAGCCAGGCGACGACGGCGTGGCCGAAGGCCCACAGGAAGGGCGTCGCCTCGTCGAGGACGTGGCTCGGCTCCGATGCCGCCAGCGTCGCCACCGCGTCGGCCAGGCGCGCCCAGGCGGCGTCGAGTCGTTCAGCGTGCGGCGCGAGCTGCGGCTGCCCGCGGCTCGCCTCCAGCGTCGCATCAACCAGTGCGCGCAGTTCGGCGAGCGCGGCGCCGCGGTCGCGCAGCAGCTTGCGTCCCAGCAGGTCCAGCGCCTGGATGCCGGTGGTGCCCTCGTGGATCGGGTTGAGGCGGTTGTCGCGGTAGAGCTGCTCGACGTCGTAGTCGCGGGTGTAGCCGTAGCCGCCGTGGATCTGGATGGCGAGGTCGTTCGCGGCCAGGCCGTATTCGGACGGCCAGGTCTTGACCACCGGCGTGAGCAGGTCGAGCAGGCGGCCCGCGCGTGCAGCGGAGGCATCGTCGCCGCTGAGCTGCTCGTCGATCAGCCGCGCCGCGTACAGCGTCAGCGCCAGCGCGCCCTCGGCGTAAGCCTTCTGCGCCAGCAGCATGCGCTTGGCGTCGGGATGCTCGATGATCGCGGCCGGCCGGGTCGTGCCGTCCGCGTTCGCGATGCGGCCCTGCACGCGGCCGCGCGCGTAATCGACCGAAAGCAGGTGGCCGCGGCAGCCCGCCGCCGCCGCGCCGAGACCGACGCCGGTGCGCGCCTCGTTCATCATGTGGAACATCTGCGCGAGGCCTTCGCCGATGCCGCCGATGCGCCAGCCGATCGCGCCCGCGGCGCCGGAAGGCGCGTGCCTGCCCTCGCCGAAGTTGAGCATGCAGTTCGAGGTGCCGCGATAGCCCATCTTGTGGTTGAGGCCGGCCACGGCGATGTCGTTGCGCTGGCCGTCCGGCAGCCGCTTGGGCACGACGAACAGCGAGATGCCCTTGATCCCAGGCAGTGGCTTTCCATCGGCGCCGGACGTCTTGGCCAGCACCAGGTGGACGATGTCCTCGGTGATGTCGTGGTCGCCGGCTGAGATCCACATCTTGTTGCCGGTCAGGCGATGGCGGTGTCCGAGTGCGTCCTCGCCATCTGGAATCGCGAGGGTGCGGATGTCGGCCAGCGAGGAGCCGGCCTGCGGCTCGGACAGGCACATCGTGCCCAGCGCCTCGCCGCGGATCTGCGGCAGCGCGAAGGCCTCGACCTGCGCCGCGCTGCCGAACGCGACCAGCAGGCGCGCGTTGGCGATCGCCAGCATCGGATAGGCGGCGGTGGCGAGGCTGGCCGCCATGAAGTGCGCGATCGAGGCGTAGTGCAGCAGCTGCGGCAGCTGCAGGCCTTCCACTGCTTGATCGAACGGACCGGCCAGCAGCCCGGCCTCGGCGTACTGGCGGACCGCGGCTGCGACTTCCGGTGCGACCTTCACTCCGCCGGCGGTCAGCTCCGGCTCGCGCTGGTCGCTCGGCTTGAGCGCAGGCATGAACGCGCCCGCGGCGAGCCGCTCGCTGAGGTCGAGCACGGCGGCCACGGTGTCGCGCGTGTGGTCGGCGTAGCGCGGGCGCGCGAGCAGCGCTTCGATCTGCAGCCAGTCGAACAGCAGGAAGTCGAGGTCGCGGCGGTCGAGGAGCGGGACGGTCATGGCGATCGCGCTCCGCTCAGATCACCGACGCGCCGCCGTCGATCGCCAGCACCTGCCCGGTGACGTGGCGCCCGGCCTCCGACACCAGCAGCAGCGCCGCGCCCTTGAGGTCGTCGTCGCCGCCCAGCCTGCCCAGCGGCGTGTGTTCGACCAGGAAGTCGCCGTGCGATTCGAGCAGCACGTTGGCCAGCCTGGTGGGAAAGAAGCCCGGCGCCAGCGCATTGACGTTGACGTTGCGCGGCCCCCATTCGGCGGCGAGCGCGCGGGTGAAGTTGACCACAGCGCCCTTGGCGGCGTTGTAGGCGATGGTGCCGACGATCCGCGGGTGGTGTCCGCCCAGGCCTTCGACCGAGGCGATGTTCAGCACCTTGCCGCGTCCCTGCGGGAGGAAGGCGCGGCGCCCGGCCGCCTGGGTCAGCAGGAACAGGCCGGTGAGGTTGAGGTCGATGACCTTGTTCCACCCCTCCAGCGGATAGTCCTCCATCGGCGCGCCCCAGCTGGTGCCGGCGTTGTTGACCAGGATGTCGAGCCGTCCGTGCCTGTCGACGATGCGCTCGACCAGGGCATCGGCCGCTTCCGCGCTGCCGAGGTCGCAGGCGATCGCGTCCGCGGCAATGCCGAGCGTGCCCAGGTGCGCCACCGCGGCGTCGAGGTCGGCGGCCTTGCGCGCGGCCAGCACCACGGTGGCGCCGTATTCGCCCAGCGCTTCGGCAATCTGCAGGCCCAGGCCGCGGGAGCCGCCAGTGATGAGGGCGATCTGGCCGCGGAGGTCGAACAGTCCGGCGAGCCGGTGCGTTTGCGAAGGGGTGGAATCCGTCATTTGAATTCTCCGGAAGAAGTCTTGCCCGCCTTGTCTGCTCCACGCCACGCTCTGCGGAGGGAGTTCTCTTGTAGGAGCGGCTTCAGCCGCGACCGGACGTTCAACGGCGCCGGATGGGTGGTCGCGCCTGAAGGCGCTCCTACAAATGGTCCGGTTTCAGGCATCCGTGAACGTCCTGTTTCCGCGCGCCAGTCGCACCAGCAGGTCCGCGGGTTGCCATGCCCAGCCCTGGTGTCCGCGGCCGAAGCCCTCGATGGCGGCGAGCACGCGCGCCAGCCCGATGCCGTCGGCATGGAACATCGGTCCGCCGCGCGCGGCGGGGAAGCCGTAGCCGGCCGTCCACACCACGTCGATGTCGGCCGCGCGCCAGGCGATGCCTTCGGCCAGGATGCGCGCGCCTTCGTTGACCAGCGCAAGCACGCAGCGCTCGACGATCTCGCCGTCGTCGATCGCGCGGCGTTCGATGCCGATCTCCCGCGAGTGCGCGATCACCAGTGCGTCGATCTCCGGATCCACCACCGCCTTGCGCCCGTCGGGATAGCGATAGAACCCGACGCCGGTCTTCTGGCCATGGCGCCCGAGTTCGCAGACCCTGTCGGGAATCGCCGAATAGGGGCGTTCCGGCTGCTCGACGGCGCGTCGCTTGCGGATGCTCCAGCCGATGTCCTGGCCGGCGAGGTCCATCACCCGGAACGGCCCCATCGCGAAGCCGAACGCTTCCATCGCGCGGTCGACCTGCTGCGGCAGCGCGCCCTCCTCCAGCAGGAAGTAGGCCTGCCGCAGCAGTTCCTCGAACATGCGGTTGCCGATGAAGCCGTCGCAGACCCCGGCGACCACGCCGACCTTGCCGATCCTGCGCGCGAACGCCATCGCCGTACCCAGCACCTCCGGCCGCGTGCGCGCGCCGCGCACGATCTCGACCAGGCGCATGACATTGGCCGGGCTGAAGAAGTGCATGCCCATCACGCGCCCCGGATCGCGGACCGCGCCGGCGATCGCGTCGACGTCGAGGGTGGAGGTATTGCTGGCGAGGATCGCGCCCGGTTTCGCCGCGGCATCCAGCGCCGCGAAGACCTTGCGCTTGACGGCCATGTCCTCGAACACCGCCTCAATGACCAGGTCCGCGTCGGCGGCCGCGGCTTCGAGGTCCGCCGTCGCCACCAGCGCTGCCATCCGCGCCTGCGCGACGGCGGAGGTGATGCGCCCCTTGTGCACGTCGTGGCGGAAGGTATCCGCGATCCGGGACGTGGCCCGGTCCAGCGCGGCGCGGTCGGGATCTACCAGCGCGACCGGCAGGCCCGCAGCCAGCAGCGCGGTGGCGATGCCCGATCCCATCACGCCGGCGCCGACGACGGCGACGCTTTCGACCGGCTGGGTGTCCGCACCGGCCAGCTGCGGCGGAAGCCGCGCGACCGTGCGCTCGCCGAGGAAGACGTGGCGCAATCCGCGCGATTCGGAGGATATGAGCAGTTCGTCGAACAGGCGGTACTCCAACGCCCGTCCGTCGTCGAAATCCCGTTCGACCGCGGCTTCGACGCAGTCGACGATGCAGGCGGCCGCCTTGGCGGACGCGTCCCGGCGCCCGGCGGCCGCTTCGCGCGCCGATGCGATCGCCGCCCTTGCGCCTTCCGTCGGAATCTTGCGGTCACGCGTGCGAACGAAATCGCCATCCAGCGTAGCGGCGTGCCGACGCGCCGTCTCCAGCAGATCGCCGTCCGCGATCGCATCGATCAGCCCCATGGCGAGGGCGCGTTCGGCATTGGCCGGCTTGCCGCTCGTCATCAGCGACAGCGCCGCTTCCGCGCCGACCAGGCGCGGCGCGCGCTGCGTGCCGCCCGCGCCCGGCAGCAGGCCGAGGCCCACTTCCGGGAAGGCGAAGCGCGCATCCGCCGTCGCCACGCGCGCATGGCAGGCCAGCGCCAGCTCGAGCCCGCCGCCGTAGGCCAGTCCGCGGATCGCGGCGACGACCGGGACGGGCGAGGCGTCCAGGGTCTGCATGAGCATGCGAATCGCGGCGGCCTGCCCGGGATCGCTGCCGAGTTCGCCGATGTCCGCGCCCGCGCAGAAGAGCTTGCCGGCGGCGGCAAGGACGATCGCGCGCGTGCCCGGATCCGCGCCGATCTGCGCGATGTCGCGGGCCAGCGCTTCGGCCAGCTCGCGCCCGAGGGCGTTGACCGGCGGCGACGAGAATTCCAGCACGGTGCTGTCGCCGCACCGGATGCGGGTGGTGGGCATGGTGATTCCCGGATCTGGATGTGGAAAGGTGGTTCCCGCTGGTCGCTATCGATTGCCCCGCAGCCCCGCCCGTCGTTCTGTAGGAGCGGCTTCAGCCGCGACCGGACACTCAAACATGGCTGGGGAAGCGGTCGCGGCTGAAGCCGCTCCTACAAGGTTCGGGGGCGGATCAATGGGCCAGCGCCTCGTAGATCATCGGCCTGAGCGCATCGCGCGCGGGCGCGGCGGTGACGGGCATCAGCTGGGTCATCACGGTGACCGACAGGCCCAGCCCCGGCGTGGCCCAGAAGCCCGTGCCCGCCGCGCCGCCCCAGGCGTACTCGCCGGCCGATCCCGGCCCGCTGCGATCGTCGATCCGGGTGATGCCGCCCAGCGCATGGCCGACGCTGCCGGGCGCATAGCGGCCGAAGCGCTGCAGGGCGGGCAGGAGCGCATCCTGCGGTCCATAGGGCGTCGTCAGCGTGCGCACGGACGCCTCGTCCATCACCCGCACGCCATCGCGCGCGCCGCCGTTCGCCAGCATGTCGGCGAAGCGGCCGTAGTCTTCGAGGGTCGAGAGCAATCCACCGCTGCCCGCATCGGCGTAGGGCCGCGCCAGCGGCGAACGCTCGCTGCCGTCGGCGACCGCTTCGATGCCGCCATCGCGCGCGGTGTACAAACCCGCAAGCCGCCCGGCCTGCGCCTCGGGCACGAAGAAGGCGGTCGAATCCATGCCCAGCGGATCGAAGAAGCGGCGCCGGAGGAAATCGTCCAGGCGCTCGCCGCTGATCCGCTCGATGACCAGGCCCGCGATATCGAGCCCGTAGCCGTAGATCCAGTTCGTCCCCGGCTGGAATTCGAGCGGCTGCTTCGCCAGGCGCCTGGCGAAGCCTTCCAGCCCGCCGATGTCCGCGTCGTACATCCACGCAGCGGCGACCAGGCCCGCCTCGCGGTAGAGCGGCGCGATGCTGGCGTCGCCCCAGCTGTTGGCGAGGCCGCAGGTGTGGGTCAGCAAGTGCGCCACGGTCATCGGCCGCGCAGGTTCCAGCTGGTCCAGCGAGCCGGCCACGACCTTGAGGTCGGCGAACTCGGGCACGAACTCCGCCACCGGATCTTCCAGCGCCAGCTTCCCGTCCTCGACCAGCAGGGCCACGCCCGCCGCGACCACCGGCTTGGTCATGGAATAGATGCGATAGAGGCTGTCCGGCCCGATGGTTTCGACGCCCGGGATCTGCGCTTCGACCAGCACTTGGCCCCGTTGGGCGATGCGGATGGACGCGAACGGCAGTTCACCCTCGTCTACGAAACGGCGCAGGCGCGCGACGGCCGGATCGAACCGGTCGGCGGCGAACGCCCGGAAGGCCAAACCGCCCGCGGCGGCCGCGGCACCCGAGATCAGGAACTGGCGTCGACTGAGCACTCGTGAATCTCCGCTTGCGTTGACGGGCCCCGTTGATCCGGCCCTGCATTTGCAGGAGCGGCTTCAGCCGCGACCGGAGTTCAACGGGTCGCGGCTGAAGCCGCTCCTACGAGATAACCCCTTCCCCCGCTTGCGGGGGAAGGAGCGGACCATTGCTCCTGCGAATATCCATGTCGAATCGACAAGGCAGATCTCTCGCTGCGCTCGAGATGACATGTTGATGGCACTTGAGCCGAGGGACGCCACGCCGTGCCTACGCGGTTTCCGCCGTGTTCGTGTTCGCGCTCGCGCTGGCAACCTCGCGCTCGGCCTGGGTGAAGCCGTACTCCGGCACGATCTGCCCTGCGGGATCGGAAACGGCATCCCACTCCGCGACCAGGCGTTCGCCAGCATCCCCGCCCGCGCCGAGATGGCGCCCCTCGGTCAGCGTCACGTAGGCGCGGGCGAAATGGCCGGCGCCGGCGCAGACGATGGCGCGCGTCGGCGCGTCCTCCACCACCAGCGGCAGCAGGGCCGGGCTGACCAGGGCCGGATCCAGCGCGCGCAGGCTCTCCTCGGGCAGCACGCCCGCCGTCATCCCGGTGGACGCGGTGGGCGCCAGGCAGTTGACGCGGATGCCGTACTTCCGGCCCTCGATGGCCAGCGTCTGCATCAGCCCCACCAGCGCCATCTTGGCGGCGCCGTAGTTGGCCTGGCCGAAGTTGCCGTACAGGCCCGAGGACGAGGTCGTCATCACGATGCGGCCGTAGGCCTGCGCGCGCATCGTCTCCCACACCGCCTTGGTGCAGATCGCCGCGCCCATCAGATGCACGTCCACCACCTGCCTGAATTCGTGCAGATCCATCTTGGCGAAGCTCTTGTCGCGCAGGATGCCGGCGTTGTTCACCAGGATGTCGATGCGCCCCCAGGTGTCGATCGCGCGCGCGACCATGGCCGCGACGCCCGCCTCGTCGGTAACGGAACCGGCGATGGCCATCGCCTCGCCGCCGGCCGCGCGGATTTCGGCGGCCACCGCTTCGGCGGCCTCGGGCGCAAGGTCGTTGACCACCACGCGCGCACCCTTGCCGGCGAGATACAGGGCGTGCTGGCGACCCAGCCCGCCGCCTGCCCCGGTGATGATCGCTACGCGTTCCTTCAGTGGCATTGCTGCATCCCCCGTCTGTCGAAAAATCCCGACGGGGCGGTGCCCGGGCTCAACGCGCCCTGCCGTCTCCCCGTCGCTTGCCGATCGCCCTGAAGCCGGCGGCCATGAAAGTGGCCATGCGCGCCTTCACCGCGTCGTAGTCGTCCGAATGGCACAGGCCGCCCGAAAGCCGGTCGATGCGGCCCGTGCGCGCCAGCGTCAGCATCAGCGCGCCGGTGACGAAGTGGTAGCCCCAGAAGATGTCTTCCTCGGCGCACTCGGGCATCGCCTTCTTGAGCAGGTCGATCAGGCGCAGCACCACAGGATCGAAGTGCTTGTCCATCAGCTCGCCGCCGTGCGGCGTGTTGGACATCAGCGCGCCGAGCGCGCCGTAGTTCTTCCAGTTCTCGCCGCCCTGGCTGTAGAGGTCCAGGTCGGTGTCGAGGAACGCATGCAGCGCGCCCTCGAGCGTCGGCTTGCCGCCGCAGGCCGCCTCGTACTCGTCGAGCGCCCGCATGCGCGCGCTGCTGGTGACCCCGGCCCTGCGCGCGATCACCGCGTCGAACAGCGTCTGCTTGTCGTTGAAATAGTAGTTGAGCAGGGTGTGGTGCACGCCGACGCGCTTGGCCACGTCCTTGAGCGTGACCCCGTACAGGCCGTCCTTCGAGAACAGGTGCTCGGCGGCATCGAGGATCTGCTCGGTCATCTCCGCGCGCTGTTCGGCCTTGCTCGGACGTTTCGTCCCCGGCTTGGCCCGCTTCGCCTTGCTCGCTTTCCCGGGCCGGGAAGTCGCGTCCTTCTGCACGCTGCCGCCTCCAATGTCTCGCCGGGCGTGCGCTGCGTCGGGGCGTCATGCCCCCGGGTCCCCGCAGGCGCCGCCGAATTCGGCCCTGAGGCGCATTCTGTCAATTTTCCCGGTCGCTGCCAAAGGCATGCGATCCACTCGGATCACCGAATCGGGCACCCACCACGAAACCACGCGATCGCGCAGCGCCTCGATCAGCGCCGCGTCGCTCATTGCGCTGCCTTCGCGCATCTCCACCAGCAGGACCGGGCGCTCGCCCCACTTCGGATGTTCGCGCCCGATGACGGCCGCCAGCGAGACTTCGGGGAACTCGCCGACGATGTCCTCGATCTCCGCGGGATTGATCCATTCACCGCCCGACTTGATCAGATCCTTGGCCCGTCCGGTGATGACCAGGTTGCCGTCGCGGTCGATGCGCGCCAGGTCGCCCGTCGCGAACCAGCCGTCGCGATCGACCGCCGGCGCGGTCTCGCCGAAGTAGCGCTGGATCGTGCTCGCGCCGCGCACGCGCAGGTGCCCTTCCACGCCGCGCTGTTCGGGCAGGGCGACGCCATCGGCATCGGTCAGCAGCAGGTCCACGCCGATCGACGGCCGCCCGGACTGGTGGGCCGCGCGCGCCGGGTCGTCCGGCGTGGCCACCGTGCCCGTCGGCGACATCTCGGTCATGCCCCAGCTGGTCTGGACGGTGACGCCCAGGCGCTGCTCGATGCGCTGCATCAAGGCCGGTGCGATCGGCGCGCCGCCGACGATCACGCGCCTGAGCGAAGGCGTCTGCCCGCCGGTCGCCTCGAGGTGTTCGACCAGCGCCAGCCAGACCGTGGCCACGCCGAGCGCCACGGTGACGGACTCGGCGTTGATCAGGGCGGCCAGGCTGGCGCCGTCCAGGTGGCGGCCGGGCAGGACCAGCCGCGCGCCCACGGCGGGCGTCGCGAACGGTACGCCCCAGCCGTTGGCATGGAACATCGGGACCGCCAGCAGCACGCTGTCGCGCGTCGACAGGGCCATGGTATCGGCCTGCAGCGCGCGCAGGGTGTGCAGGAACACGGCGCGATGGGTGTAGGTCACCCCCTTGGGCGCGCCGGTGGTGCCCGAGGTGAAGCACAGGCCGCAGGGCGCGTGTTCGTCGAATCCGCCCCAGGCCACTTCGCCCTGCGCCGACGCGATCATCGGTTCGAGGGCGTCGATCGCGAGCACGCCGTCGTCCTCGTCGACGACGCCGTCGATCGACAGCACGCGCTCGACCGTGTCCGCCTTCGCGGCGATGCGGCGGGCCAGCGGCGCGAGGTCGGCGGCAACGACCAGCACGCGCGGCTGCGACTTCGCCACCATCTCGATCAAGCGCGCTTCGCTCAGCCGTGGATTCAGCGTATGGCAGACCGCGCCCGCGCCCATGACGGCGAACCAGGCCTCGACGTGCGCCTGCGTGTTCCAGGCCAGGGTCGCGACGCGGTCGCCCACGCCGACGCCGAGGCCGGCCAGCACCACCGATGCACGGCGGCTGCGCTCGCGCAGTCCGGCATAGCCGATCCGATGCGCGTCGCCGCCCTCGTGCGCGGTGACCACCTCCACCTCCGGATGCCACTTCGCGCCATGGTCGAGGAACTTGTCGAGGGTCAGCGCATACGCCTGCATATCCCCGTGGATCACGGACATCCAGTCTCCCCCGGAGGCAGCGGCGGCGAGACGATGCCGACGTTCCAGTGCCACGGCAGGTCGCCCTGCGCGCGACGCCGGCACACCACCATCTCGACCAGTTCGTACGTGCCGGGCAACAGGTGCTCGCCCGGGATCGGCGCCGCGTCGAAGGTCATGTAGGCGCGCGTGTCGCCGTAGGCGCGCCACTCGGGTGCACCGGCCGCGGCGGGAACGCCGTCGCGCGCGAACGCGGCCCAGTAGCCCATCATCGCCTCGGACAGGTTCTTCTCCGCCTCCGTGTCCGGAATCTTCGGCCAGTGCGGCGGCGTGCGGTCCGCCGCGCCGAACACGTAGGGAATCTCGCTGGCGTGGAACGCGTGCAGCCCGGCCTCGTTGGCCGCCGGATAGCCGTGGTTGAAGTAGTAGAGGAAGGACGGGTGGCCGAGCGCGGTCTGCTTGCGCACCAGCCGCTCCGAGGTCCAGCCGTACATCGCGTCGCGGGTCGTCGCCAGCATGGCCTCGTCGAGGTTCGCGGACGGATAGCGCTCGAGCATCGCTCCGGCGAACTCGCCATAGCCGGCGCGGATCGCCGCCTCGTAGGTGGCGGCGTCGGCGGGCTGCGGCGGCAGCAGGAAACGCAGCGAGCGGATCTCGCCCTCGTTGAACCCGGCCAGGATCGGCACCGGCGCCTGTTCGCCGCGATCGAACGCGTCGACCATCTGCGCCGGCAGCACGTGGCCGTCGACGCTGCCCAGCGGCAGGAAGCCCGACAGCGCCGCCTGCACGGTCAAGGTCTGCGCATCCATCGCACGCAGGCGCGCCAGGCCGCGCACCTCGATCTTGCGGCTGAGCGCCAGCCCCGACTCCTCGGCGGAAGGCGTGCCGTGCACCGTCTCGCGCAGCGCCTGGGTCGAGATCATGTAGGCGCTCTGCGCGATCGCCTTGTGGAACAGGCCATGCGCGGACGGCGCCGTCATCAGGTACATGACGCTGAGCGCACCGGCCGATTCCCCGGCGATGGTGACGTTGCCCGCGTCGCCGCCGAAGGCCGCGATGTTGCGCTGGACCCAGCGCAGCGCCTCGATCTGGTCCAGCAGGCCGTAGTTGCCCGAGACGCCGTCCGGCGATTCCTCGCTCAGCTGCGGATGCGCGAGATAGCCCAGCACGCCGAGGCGATAGTTGATGGTCACCACCACTAGGCCTTGCGCGGCCAGGCGCGCGCCGTCGTACATCGCCTCGCTGCCCGCCCCGCCCGACAGCGCGCCGCCGTGGATCCAGACGAACACCGGCGCCTTGTCGGCGTCGGCCGGCGCCCAGACGTTCAAGGACAGGCAGTCCTCGCTCATGGCCGGCGTTTCCGCCGGCGCATAGATGCTGCCCGGCCGCGAAGGCGGCTGGTGGCAGGCGGGGCCGAAACGGGTGGTGTCGCGCGCGCCCTTCCACGGCTTCGCCGCCACCGGCGGCCGCCAGCGCATCTGCTTGGTCGGCGGCTCGGCATAGGGAATCCCGCGGAAGGCGTTGACGCCTGCCAGCGCCTCGCCCTTCACCGCACCGGCGGGCGCATCCACCACCGGCGCGCCCGCGGCGGCGACCGGAGCCAGCGCGGCCAGCCATAGCGTCGCGGCACCTGTGAGCGTGAAAACCAACGGACGGATCATGGTGCAACCTCCTTGCGCTGCTGTTTGAGTGCCTTGGCCAGCCAGAGGAACAGGCCGATCGCCACGCCATAGAAGGGCAGCAGCGTGTAGAAGGCCATCTGCAGCGAGCTATCGGGATAGGCGGGGCGGAACAGGTCGCTGGCCAGGCCCAGGTAGGTCGGGCCGAACCCCAGCCCCACCAGGTTCATGACCAGCAGCAGCAGCGCGCCGGCGAGCACGCGCTGGTCCGGCCGCACCTCCTGCTGGACCAGGGTCACCGCCGGCGACAGGTAGAAATAGTTCAGGCCCATGGGCAGCAGCAGGAAGGCCAGCGCCAGCGGCCAGCCCGGCGCCCAGATGAAGCCGACGAAGAACGGGACCGCCAGCATCAGCCCCGCCGCCGGCACGTAGGCGTAGGCCGCCTTGCCGCGCGGGACCAGGCGGTCGACCAGGCGGCCCGAGGCGAGCATGCCCGCGCTGACGCCGAACAGGACCACCAGCGCGTACCAGACCGCCACGTCGCCCAGCTCCATGCCCTTTTCCCGCATCAGGAACAGGACCGTGAAGTTCATGGTGGCGTAGGTGATGAACTGGGTTGCGGCGCAGGCCAGCGCCACCCGCAGGAGCACCGGGTCGCGGAAGAACATGGCGCAGGTGGGCCAGAAGCCGGGGGCGGTTGTCGCGGCAGCGGGACCGGCCTGCCGTGGCGGCTCTGGCGCGGCGTTGCCGTCCAGCCCACCGCGCCTGGGTTCACGCACCGCGAACCACACCACCAGACCGGTGACCACGCCGATGACGCCGACCCAGATGAACGCCAGCCGCCAGGAATAGGCGGCCGCGACCGACGCGCCGAACGCCACCCCCAGGGCCTGGCCGATCGGCGGCCCCATGTTGTAGAGGCTCAGGGCGGTGCCGCGCATGCCCGGGGGGAAGTAGTCGGAAATGATGGCGTAGGACGGCGGCACGCCACCCGCCTCGCCGATGCCGACCGTCATCCGCGCCAGCACCAGCTGCGGATACGTCGAGGCCATGCCGCAGGCCGCGGTGGCCGCGCTCCACAGCGCACAGGAGAAGGCCAGCACCTTCACCCGGTTGGTCCGGTCCGCCAGCCAGCCGACCGGGATCGCGAGGATGCAGTAGAACATCGCGAAGTAGAGCCCGCCGATCAGGCCGAGCTGGCCGTCGCTCACGCCCAGCTCGTCCTGGATCGGCTTGGCCAGGATCGACAGCAGCTGCCGGTCCAGGAAATTCAGCACGTAGACGAAGGTCAGGATCGCCAGCGTGATCCAGGCCCTCGCCCCCGGGCGCGCGACGTGCGCGCCCGGAGTCGCCGACAGCGCCGGGGTACGTACCATCAGAACCGGTACCCCACGCGTACGCCGACGGTGCGCGGCCGCACGACGCCGTAGCGGCCGTCGATGAAGGCTTCGGGATGGACGTAGTTGATCGAACGGTCGTCGAACAGGTTCTCCGCATAGAGGCCGACGGTGAAACGTTCGAAGGCCGCGGCCAGGCTCGCGTTCACCAGCGTGTAGGACTCGGTGTAGTCGTAGGTGGGGCTGACCACGCCGGGCTGGCCCGGCACGTTCGGGAACGAACCGGGGAAATCGCCCACGTGGACCACCGCCAGCGATGCGTTGCCGACCGAATTGCGGAACCAGTCGAAGCTGTAGTTGACCGTCAGCGAGCCGCTGAGCTCGGGACCCGACAGCCGCGCCCCCATCACCGCGCCCGACACCGCGGCCTCTTCGGCCGTGAGCGTGTCCACCTTGGCGCGGTTGATCGACCCGTTGAGGGCGAAGGTCCAGCTCGAGTTCGGCATCGCCATCAGCTCGAACTCGAGGCCGCGGCTGTAGGCGCCGCCGATGTTGGTGGCGAACTGCACCTGGTCGGAGACGCGGTTGGCCTGCACCTGGATGTCGTTCCAGTCGGTGTGGTAGAGCGCCAGGTTGGCCGCCAGCCGACCGTTCATCCAGCGCCCCTTCATGCCCAGCTCGTAGCTGACCAGTTCGTCGGAATCGGCGCCATAGGGAATGACCAGGTCGTCGGGATCGATCGTGCTGACCGCTCCGGCGCGGGCGTTGACCACCGGCGCGCGGAAGCCGGTCGCGACCGCAGCATACGTGGTCAGCGACGGCGTCGGACGCCACGATGCGCTCACGCGATAGGACGGCCCGCTTTCCTTCGCCTTGACGCCCTCGGCCGCCTCGACCGGCGTGATCGTCACCGGCAGGCCGCAGATGCCGAGGAAACTGCAGTAGTAGGCCAGGGTCAGGTAGTCGCTGTTGTAGCCCCCTTCCCTGGTGAAACCCTGCGCCTCGGTGCTGCCGTAGCGCAGGCCGAACGTCGTCCAGACATCGTCCGTGAAGCGCCAGGTCAGCTGGCCGAACAGCGCCTGCTCCTTCGACACGTCGAAGCTGTGGAACTTGAGGTAATACTCGTCCGGCAGGCCGGTGATGCCGCTCGCCGCGAGGTATTCCTCGTTGGAGCGGTAGCCGAAGTACACGTCCCGCTCCCGCTTGAAGTAGAAGCCGCCCAGCACCCAGTCGAACGAACCGCCGGTGTCGGACACCAGGCGCATTTCCTGCACGAAGGTCTCGTTCTCCCCGGGGGCGTCCAGCGCGAAGGCGAAAGCCTGGTCGTAGGTGCCGGCGAGGTCGACGTTGAACAGCGCCTCGTAGTCGGACCACGTCGAGGAGCTGGTCAGCTTCGCGCCGTCGAACTGGTAGCCCACGGTGAGGTTGTAGTTCGTCATCTCGCCGGAGAATTTGTCCGGCCGGTCCGAATAGCGCTTGTCCAGGTCCGCGCCGCGGTCGGGATTGATCAGCGATGAATCCTTGGGCGTGCTTTCTTCCCGCGACAGGCGCAGCTGCAGCGAAAGCCGGTCGGTCGGCTCCCACAGCAGGGTGGCGCGGCCGCCCCAGCTTTCCAGTTCGTTGGACTTGTCGATGCCCGTGCCGAGGTTGTCGACGTAGCCCTCCTCGTTGCGCGAGAAGCCGACCACGCGCAGCGCCAGCCGGTCCTCGACCAGGGGAATGTTCACCATGGCGTTGTAGCGCTGGCGCAGCGAACTCGACCCGGTCACGCCCACGTCCGCCAGGACCGATCCCTCGAAGACGTTGGGATCGGGCGCGTGGGTCAGGATGCGCAGCGCGCCCGCCAGCGAGCCCGACCCGAACAGCGTGCCTTGCGGCCCGCGCAGGAACTCGATGCGCTCCACGTCGTAGAGGCTGGGATCGAGGATGGTGGAGTTGCCGTTGGCCGAGATCGGCAGCTCGTCGATGTAGATCGCCACCGTGCTCTGCAGGTTGGCGTTGTAGCCGTTGGTGGCGATGCCGCGCGCGGTGAAATTGTTGAAGTTGGCGCTGGCCCGGTTCAGCACCACGCCCGGCGTTTCGTACGCCAGCCCCTCGTAGCCGACGATGCCCTTCGCGTCGAGGTCCTCCTGGGACAGTGCGGTCACGCTGAGCGGCACGTCCTTGAGCGGTTCGGCGCGTCGCGTCGCGGTGACGAAGATCGTGTCCAGCTCGGTGGCCCTGGCCGGATCCTGCGCCTCGGCCTGCTGGCGTTCGGTTTCGATCGCCTCGGCCGTGGCTTGCGCCAGCGCCGACACGGGTACGGCAAACAGCGCGGCCATCGAAGCGGCCGCAATCAAACGACTCCCCATCTTCAGATCCCTCCCACAGGATGCTGGTTTCAGCAAGATGCCTGGCCGGGATACTGCACACTCGCCGGGCAGGTGTCAACACTCACTCACTCGAACGTGAGTTTCTTTCATTTCAATTTAATTCCCTTTTAAATCAATTTGTTGAATCACCCCATATGCCTCTCCGCAGCCGGCCGCCGCACCTCCCGGCTTGATGGGCACGGGTTCCTGGACGGCCCGCGATGGAGATGGCTGCGGCTGCCCGCTTGTCACGCCTGAAGGCGCTCCTACGCAGGCGCGGATGGTCTGGGGAACGCCTTCAAGCGCGACGTGGCGGAAACCCGCCGCGCGCGGGACGCAACACGCCGGCAAGCCCTTCTCCAATGCCAATCAAGCACTTCCCCTGTCCCATGGCGACCAACGACGGCAGGCGGCGGGCACCCGGCAGCCACCCGCGACGCTGCCGCATCCATGGAAACGATATAATTCGCGGTCCGTCGAGGGGCGCTGCGACCGTGGAAAGCCACGGCCAGGCTCGACGCGATCCCACTGCGACAACGGCGCCCGTTAATGCGAGTCCCGCGGACTCCCAACGACGGAGCACCACCATGAACGCACAACGCAAGACCTTCTCGACCGAGGGCGACTACAAGGTCGCCGACATCACGCTGGCCGACTGGGGCCGCAAGGAACTCGACATCGCCGAGCACGAGATGCCCGGCCTGATGTCGATCCGCCGCAAGCATGCCGCCACCGCACCGCTCAAGGGCGTGCGCGTGACCGGCTCGCTGCACATGACCATCCAGACCGCGGTGCTGATCGAGACGCTCAAGGACATCGGCGCCGACGTGCGCTGGGCCTCGTGCAACATCTTCAGCACCCAGGACCACGCCGCCGCCGCGATCGCGGCCACCGGCACCCCGGTGTTCGCCTGGAAGGGCGAGACGCTGGAGGAATACTGGGACTGCACCCTCGACGCGCTGACCTTCTCCCTGCCCGACGGCACCCTGACCGGCCCGGAGCTGGTGGTCGACGACGGCGGCGACGTCACCCTGCTGATCCACAAGGGCTACGAGCTCGAACAGGGCGACGAGAACTGGGTGAACTCGCCTTCCGGCAGCCACGAGGAGCAGGTGATCAAGAACCTGCTCAAGCGCGTGGCGAAGGAGCGCCCGGGCTACTGGACCCGCGTGGTCAAGGACTGGAAGGGCGTCTCCGAGGAAACCACCACCGGCGTGCACCGCCTCTACCAGCTCGCCGAACAGGGCAAGCTGCTGGTGCCGGCGATCAACGTCAACGACTCGGTCACCAAGAGCAAGTTCGACAACCTCTACGGCTGCCGCGAGTCGCTGGCCGACGGCCTCAAGCGCGCGCTGGACGTGATGCTGGCCGGCAAGGTCGCCGTGGTCTGCGGCTACGGCGACGTCGGCAAGGGCTGCGCCGCCTCGTTGCGCGCGTACGGCGCCCGCGTCGTCGTCACCGAGATCGACCCGATCTGCGCGCTGCAGGCGGCGATGGAAGGCTATGAGGTCACCACCGTCGAGGACACCCTCGGCCGCGCCGACATCTACGTCACCACCACCGGCAACAAGGACATCATCCGCGTCGAGCACATGACGGCGATGAAGGACCAGGCCATCGTCTGCAACATCGGCCACTTCGACAACGAGATCCAGGTCGATGCGCTCAAGGCGCTGGCCGGCGTGGAGCAGGTCAACATCAAGCCGCAGGTGGACAAGTTCATCCTGCCCAACGGCAACGCCATGTTCCTGCTCGCCGAAGGCCGCCTGGTGAACCTCGGCTGCGCCACCGGCCACCCGAGCTTCGTCATGTCGAACTCGTTCTCGAACCAGACCCTGGCGCAGATCGACCTGTGGGCCAACAAGGACTTCTACGACCCGAAGGTCTACATCCTGCCCAAGAAGCTCGACGAGGAAGTCGCGCGCCTGCACCTGGAGAAGATCGGCGTGAAGCTCACCACGCTGACCAAGGACCAGGCCGACTACCTCGGCGTGCCTGTCAGTGGCCCGTTCAAGCCGGAGCATTACCGCTACTGATCGGCATCACGATCGATGCACACGAAACGGGCGCCGCATGGCGCCCGTCTTGTTTCGTCGGTGGCGGTTTTCTACACGAAGCGGTCATGGCAGCCCGGCCACGCGCTTCGCGGTCGCCTTGGCCGATTGCGGGTTCTGTCCGGTCACCAGGCGGCCATCGACGACGACATGCGGAACGAACGGGAGGAGCGCCTTCTCGTAGCGGGCACCGCGATCCTTCATCGCCTGCTCGGCGTTGTAGGGCATCTTCTTCGCCACGCCGGCAAGGATTTCTTCCCGCCACGAGAACCCGGTCACGCGCCGCCCCGCCACCAGCAGGGTGCCGTCCGACAGCCGGGTGTTCAGCAGGCCGCAATAGCCGTGGCAGACCGCCGAGACGATGCCGCCGCGCTCGAAGATGTCGCGCGTGATCCGCTGCAATCCCGGATCGTCCGGGAAATCCCACATCACGGCGTGCCCGCCGGTGAAGTAGATGGCGTCGTAAGCTGCGGGATCGATATCGTCGGGCCTGGCGGTCTCGGCCAGCAAGGCCATGCGCACGGCATCGTGCAGCCATGCCTTCGTCGAGGCATCGGCGAGCGGCCACTTGAGCGCGCGCGGTTCCAGCGGCGTGAAGCCGCCCTTCGGGCTGACCAGGCGCTGCTCGAAACCGCGCGCTTCGAACACCTCCCAGGCATGGGTCAGTTCCGACAGCCACAGGCCTGTCGGGTCGGTCGGGTCGGCGTAGTGGGATACGTTGCTGACGACGTGCAGGATGCGTCGGGTCATGTGACGGACAACTCCCGTTCGTTGTCGCTGAAGTACCGGCCCGCAGCGTAGGGCTCAACCGCACTTGAAGGTCAAGGCCGCGGACAGGGCGTCATGGGCTGCGAGCCGGCTTGCGCGGCGACGACACCACGCCCTTGCTGCGCAACTGGTCGAGCACGCGCTTCCTGTTGTCCTCGCAGTCGATGCCGTCCGGGCGTTGTTCGATGCTGTCGATGGCCACGAGCAGTTGCGCCCTGTTCTGCTTGAGGCGCTCCAGCAGCGCCTCGATCTCGGCCACCTTGGCTTTCAGGGCGACCAGCAACTCGCCATGGTCCCAGCCGCCGTCGCCGACCGGCAGCAGGTGGCGGATCTGCGCCAGCGAGAAACCGGCGCGCTGGGCGCTGTCGATGACCTCCAGCACCGATGCCGTCTCCGGCGGGTAGTCGCGATAACCATTGGCCCGGCGCGCCACCGCCTGGACGAGGCCGGCGCTCTCGTAGAAGCGGATGCGCGAGGCCGTGAGGCCGGTCAGCTTCGCCAGTTCCCCGATCTTCATGCCGTCGGTCCGGATGCGTTGACCTTCAAGTTAACTTCAAACATACAGTCCGGCAACGCCCGAAACGACAAGGTAGGAACAGCAGGGTGTTGGACGGCATGTCCATGCGATCCGCCCTGCCGCGCCATCGGGCGACGAGCCCGCATCCGGGCGGTCCATCCGCGGGCTTGCCGATTCCCATCCATTGCACAGGAGAAGACCCATGGGATACGCGACGACGAAAGACGGCGTCGAGATCTTCTACAAGGACTGGGGTCCCCGCGATGCCCAGGTCGTCTACTTCCACCACGGCTGGCCGCTCAGTTCCGACGACTGGGACGCGCAGATGCTGTTCTTCGTGAACAAGGGCTTCCGCGTGGTCGCGCACGACCGGCGCGGCCATGGCCGCTCCACGCAAGTGTGGGACGGGCACGACATGGACCACTACGCCGACGACACGGCCGCGGTGGTGCAGAAGCTCGGCGTGCAGGGCGCGATGCACGTGGGCCATTCCACCGGCGGCGGCGAGGTCGTGCGCTACATCGCGCGGCATGGCGAGGACAAGGTGTCGAAGGCCGTGCTCGTCAGCGCCGTGCCGCCGCTCATGGTCAAGACCGAGAGCAACCCCGGCGGCACCCCCAAGGAAGTGTTCGACGACTTCCAGGCCCAGCTCGCCGCGAACCGCGCGAAGTTCTATCACGACATTCCCGCCGGCCCCTTCTACGGCTACAACCGTCCCGGCGCCAAGCCGTCGGACGCGGTGGTGTGGAACTGGTGGCGGCAGGGCATGATGGGCGGAGCCAAGGCGCACTACGACGGCATCGTCGCCTTCTCGCAGACCGACTTCACCGAGGACCTGAAGGGCATCACCGCCCCGGTGCTGGTCATCCACGGCGACGACGACCAGGTGGTGCCTTACGAGGACTCGGGGGTGCTGTCCGCGAAACTGGTGAAGAACGGCAGGCTCAACACCTACGAGGGCGCGCCGCACGGCATTCCGACCACGCATGCCGACCGGATCAACGCCGACCTGCTGGCGTTCCTGCAGCAGGATTGATCGCGGCCAGTTGGAATGATGCCGGCCCGCGCGCGATGCGGGCCGGCGTACCGAATCCCGAGGAACCAGGATGCAGACGATACTGGGCGCGAACGGCCAGATCGCCGTCGAGCTGGCGCGCGAACTGCGGCGCAGCCACACGAGCGAGCTGAGGCTGGTCAGCCGCAATCCGCGCCAGGTCAACGACAGCGATGCCCTGGCGTCCGCCGACCTGCTCGATGCCGGGCAGACCGCCAAGGCCGTCATGGGCAGCCGCATCGTCTACTTCACCGCCGGCCTGCCGCCCGACACCCGCCTGTGGGAGACGCAGTTCCCGGTGATGCTGAAGAACGCGCTCGACGCCTGCCGGGCGGCGGGCGCCGGCTTCGCCTATTTCGACAACACCTACATGTACCCGCAGGACGACCGCCTGCAGACGGAGGACACGCCGTTCGCCCCTGTCGGGCGCAAGGGCGAGGTGCGCGCGGCGATGACCACCATGGTGCTGGAGGAAATGGCGCGCGGCGAGATCCCCGTCCTCATCGGCCGCGCGCCCGAATTCTACGGCCCCGGAAAGACCCAGAGCTTCACCAACGCGCTGGTCATCGACAGGCTCGAGGCCGGCAGGAAGCCGCGCGTCCCGGTGCGCGACGACACCCGGCGCACGCTCATCTGGACGCCCGACGCCAGCCGCGCGCTGGCGACCCTCGGCAACACGCCCGATGCATTCGGGCAGACCTGGCACCTGCCCTGCTGCGACGATCGACCGACCTACCGGCAATTCGTCGCGATGGCATGCGAAGCCTTTGCAAGGCCCGTGTCGTACACGGTCATCGGCAAATGGTCCCTGGCCGCCGCGGGCATCTTCTCCCGGCAAGTGCGGGAGATCCGGGAACTGCTTCCGCGCTACGGGCAGGACGCCCTGTTCGACTCCACGAAATTCAAGCGCCGGTTCCCGCAATTCGAGGTGACGGGCTACCGCGACGGCCTCGACCTGATTCGACGGGAAGCGTCCGGAAAGAGGTAAGTATCCCCCGGCAAAGCCGGGGGCTTTAACGATCGCTGGCCCCTCAAAGGGGCCTTTCCGCGATCGCAAGAGCAAAAGCCTTCGTCATCCCCGCGAAGCGCTTCACAACAGCCTAAAGGCTGGTCAA
>Ga0160469_100086_pt1 | contig 152231 bp, 147 predicted proteins | sample HID1972M_E11MG_FD_108246 | JGI IMG/M metagenome (GOLD analysis project Ga0160469, IMG submission 108246) | Enriched pill bug-associated microbial communities from UW Madison campus, WI, USA - HID1972M_E11 MG | ecosystem: Host-associated > Arthropoda: Insects > Digestive system > Unclassified ...
CGCAGGGGTGCGCCCCCTGGAGGGGGCTGAGGGCCGCGGCTCCAAGCCTGCCTGCGCAGGCTTGGACGGCCCCGAAGAGCAGCCGCCTCTGGCGGCCGCCCGACAGAGCCACACGCAGTGGGCGAGGCTGGGGGTGGGCATCAGCTACGGCTGGCGCGCTTGCGCTCGTGCTCCTTCAGGAAGCGCTTGCGCAGGCGGATGCTCTTGGGCGTGATCTCGACCAGCTCGTCGTCCTCGATGAATTCCACGCCGTATTCCAGCGTCAGGTCCACCGGCGGCGTGATCTTGATCGCGTCTTCCTTGCCGCTGACGCGGAAGTTGGTGAGCTGCTTGGTGCGGGTGGCATTCACCACCAGGTCGTTGTCACGGCTGTGGATGCCGACGATCATGCCTTCGTACACCGGGTCGCCGGCACGCACGAACATGCGGCCCCGGTCGTCCAGCTTGCCCAGCGCGTAGGTGAAGATTTCCCCGTCGTCCATCGAGATCAGCACGCCGTTCTTGCGATTGGCGATGTCGCCCTTGTGCGGCTCGTAGCTGTCGAAGATGTTGCTGATCAGGCCGGAGCCGCGCGTCAGGTTCAGGAATTCGTTGGTGAAGCCGATCAGGCCGCGCGCCGGGATGCGGTATTCCAGGCGCACGCGGCCGCGGCCGTCCGGTTCCATGTTGACCAGTTCGCCCTTGCGCTCGCCCAGTGCCTGCATCACGCCGCCCTGGTGGCCTTCCTCGATGTCCACCGTCACCAGCTCGATCGGCTCGCAGCGCTCGCCGTCGATGTCGCGCATCACCACCCGCGGCTTCGACACGGCCAGCTCGTAGCCTTCGCGGCGCATGTTCTCCAGCAGGATCGTGAGGTGCAGTTCGCCCCGGCCGGACACCTCGAAGATGCCGTCCTCGTCGGTCTCGCGCACGCGCAGCGCCACGTTGTGCTGCAGCTCGCGCTGCAGGCGGTCCCAGATCTGGCGGCTGGTGACGAACTTGCCTTCGCGGCCCGCCAGCGGGCTGGTGTTGACGCAGAAGTTCATCGTCAGCGTCGGCTCGTCCACCTTGAGCATCGGCAGCGGCGCGGGATTCGCCGGATCGGTCACCGTCACGCCGATGCCGATCTCGGTGATGCCGTTGATCAGCACGATGTCGCCCGGGCCGGCCTCGGTGACCTGCACGCGGTCCAGCCCCTGGAAGGTCAGCACCTGGTTGACGCGGCCCTTGAAGGCGGCGCCGTCGGGGCCTTCCATGACCTGCACGTCCATGCCGGGCCTGACCGTGCCGGCATTGATGCGCCCCACGCCGATGCGCCCGACGAAGGTCGAGAAGTCCAGTGCCGAGATCTGCAGCTGCAGCGGCGCGGCAGGGTCGCCCGAATGCGGCGGCACGTGCTTGAGGACGGTGTCGAACAGGGCCGACATGTCGGGGCCCCACTGCTCGCCCGGCGCGCCCTCTTCCAGCGAGCTCCAGCCGTTGATGCCCGAGGCGTACACCACCGGGAAGTCCAGCTGCTCGTCGGTCGCGCCGAGCTTGTCGAACAGGTCGAAGGCGGCGTTGACCACGTGGTCCGGCCGCGCGCCGGGCTTGTCGACCTTGTTGACCACCAGGATCGGCCGCAGGCCCAGCGCCAGCGCCTTCTTGGTCACGAAGCGGGTCTGGGGCATCGGGCCTTCCTGCGCATCGATGAGCAGCACGACGCCGTCGACCATCGACAGCGCGCGCTCCACCTCGCCGCCGAAGTCCGCGTGGCCGGGGGTGTCGACGATGTTGATGTGCGTGCCCTGCCAGCTCACCGCGCAGTTCTTGGCCAGGATGGTGATGCCGCGCTCGCGTTCGATCGCGTTGTTGTCCATCACGGTGTCGACTACCTTCTCGTGCTCGGCAAAGGTGCCGGACTGGCGCAGCAACTGGTCGACCATGGTGGTCTTGCCGTGGTCGACGTGCGCGATGATGGCGATGTTGCGGATCTGCTTCGTGCTACTCATGGTGTGGCTTCTTCGCTCAAAAGGATTTGCTGGATTTCGATGGGGCTCAGCAGCCGCCCCGGAATGAGTTCGCCGGCCTTCACGTGGCCCGTGCCCAGGAAGGCCGGCGGTTGTTCGCCGAACACGGCGACGGCGGCGCTGTCGGGCCAGGGGCCGCGGCGGCGCAGGCCAGACAGGAAGCGCCCGGCATCTTCGGCGCCGAGCGTGACAGGCGCATGGCCCGCGAGCAGCGACTCGGCCGGCAGCAGTTGCGCCAGCCGCTCGTCCTCGGCCAGGGCTTCGAGCGCCTCGAGGGTGATGCAGCGCGCCGCGTCGAAGCCGCCGGTCTCGATGCGCCGCAGCGCCGTCAGGTGCGCGCCGCAGCCCAGGGCCTCGCCGATGTCCTCGCCCAGGGTGCGGATGTAGGTGCCCTTGCTGACCGAGGCGACGATGCGCAGCGCGTCCGGGCCCTGCAGCATCAACTGCAGCCGATGGATCCGGACATCGCGCGGCGCGCGCTCGACCTCCACGCCCTGGCGCGCGTACTCGTACAGCGCCTTGCCGTCCTTCTTGAGCGCGCTGTGCATGGGCGGCACCTGGCGGATCGGGCCGGTGAACTGCGCCTGCACGCGCGCGACGTCCTCGGGCCCGACCTGCACCGGCCGTTCGGCGAGCACCTCGCCCTCGGCATCGCCCGTGCTCGTGCGCACGCCCAGGCGCGCGACGGCCTCGTAGGTCTTGTCGGCATCCAGGTGGAGCTGGCTGAACTTGGTCGCCGCGCCGAAGCACAGCGGCAGCACGCCGCTGGCCAGCGGGTCGAGCGTGCCGGTGTGGCCCGCTTTTTCCGCGCGCAGCAGCCACTTGGCCTTCTGCAAGGCCTGGTTGCTGGACAGGCCCAGCGGCTTGTCCAGCAGCAGCACCCCATGCACGGGGCGCCGAGCAACCCGTGCACGCGGCGCGTTCATGCCTTCAGTCGTCTTTGGCGCGCGAGGAGACCGCGCGGGCGATCAGCGCGTTCATGTCCGACGCACGCTCGGTGGTGCGGTCGAAATGGAAGTGCAGCGTGGGCACCGTGTGGATGTGCAGGCGCTTGAACAGGCCGTTGCGCAGGAAGCCGGCGGCCTGGTTCAGCGCCTCGGTCGTTTCGGCCGGGTCACCCACCAGCACGCTGAAGAAGACCTTCGCATGGGCATAGTCGGGCGTGACCTCGACCGCCTGGATCGTGACCATGCCCACCCGCGGGTCCTTCAACTCGCGCGCGATCAGCTCCGTCAGATCCCGCTGGATCTGATCGGCCACCTTGAAGGCGCGGTTGGGGGTTGCTGATTTCTTCTTGGGCATGGTGGCTGGTCACCCTCCTCTCGCGGGGAACACCGCGCAACCGGCTTTGCCGGGCCGCAGGTGTTGCCCTCTCGAAGGGGGTTGGCACCTGCGAGGCAGGTAGCCTGGGGGTGGGTCAAAGAGTCCGCGCAATCTCCTTGATCTCGAAGACCTCCAGCTGATCACCCTCGCGGATGTCGTTGTAGTTCTTGAGCTTGATACCGCACTCGAAGCCTTCGCGCACTTCGCGCACGTCGTCCTTCAGGCGCTTGAGCGACTCGATCTCGCCGGTGTAGACGACCACGTTGTCGCGCAGCAGGCGGAAGCGCGCATTGCGCGTGACCACGCCGGACGTGACGTACGAGCCCGCCACCGTACCGATCTTCGAGGCGACGAACACGGTGCGGATCTCGGCATGGCCGATGATCTCCTCGCGCTGCTCGGGCGCCAGCATGCCGGCCATCGCCTGCTTCAGCTCGTCCACGGCGTCGTAGATGATGCTGTAGTACTTGATCTCGACGCCGTTGCCCTCGGCCAGCTTGCGCGCGCCGGCGTCCGCCCGCACGTTGAAGCCGATCACGATGGCCTTGGAGGCGATCCCCAGGTTGACGTCCGATTCGCTGATGCCGCCCACGCCGGCGTACACGACCTGCACCTTGACCTCGTCGGTCGAGAGCTTGAGCAGCGATTGCGCGAGCGCTTCCTGCGAGCCCTGGACGTCGGCCTTGATGATGATCGGCACATTCTTGACTTCGCCGGCCGTCATGTCCGCGAACATGTTCTCCAGCTTCGCCGCCTGCTGCTTGGCCAGCTTCGTGTTGCGGAACTTGCCCGCGCGGTAGGTGGCGATCTCGCGCGCACGGCGCTCGTCGACCATCACCATGAACTCGTCGCCGGCCTGCGGCACTTCCGTCAGGCCCTGGATCTCGACCGGGATCGAGGGACCTGCCGACTTGGTGGTGCGGCCGTCCTCGTCGAGCATGGCGCGCACGCGCCCGTAAGTGGCGCCCGCGAGCACCACGTCGCCGACCTTCAGCGTGCCGGACTGCACCAGCACCGTCGCGACCGGGCCGCGGCCCTTGTCGAGCTGCGCCTCGATCACCAGGCCCTTGGCGGCCGCCTCGATCGGCGCCTTGAGTTCCAGCACTTCGGCCTGCAGCAGCACCTGCTCGAGCAGGTTGTCGATGCCCTGCCCCGTCTTGGCCGAGACCTCGACGAAGGGCGAATCGCCGCCGAACTCTTCCGGCACCACCTCCTCGGCCACCAGCTCGCTCTTCACGCGCTCGGCGTTGGCTTCGGGCTTGTCGATCTTGTTGACCGCGACCACGATCGGCACCTTGGCCGCCTTCGCGTGCTTGATCGCTTCCTTGGTCTGCGGCATGACGCCGTCGTCGGCGGCCACCACCAGGATCACGATGTCGGTCGCCTGCGCACCGCGGGCACGCATGGCCGTGAAGGCCTCGTGGCCCGGGGTGTCGAGGAAGGACACCATGCCGCGCGGCGTCTCGACGTGGTAGGCGCCGATGTGCTGCGTGATGCCGCCGGCCTCGCCCGCGGCCACCTTGGCGCGGCGGATGTAGTCCAGCAGCGAGGTCTTGCCGTGGTCGACGTGGCCCATGACGGTCACGACCGGCGCGCGCGGCAGCGATTCGCCGGCCTGTGCGCCGACGTCCTCGTCGGTGAAGGCTTCGGGGTCGTCCAGCGCCGCCACCACGGCCTTGTGGCCCATCTCCTCGACGAGGATCATCGCGGTGTCCTGGTCGAGCGACTGGTTGATGGTCGCCATCTGGCCCAGCTTCATGAGATGCTTGATGACCTCGGAGGCCTTGATCGCCATCTTGTGCGCCAGCTCGGACACCGTGATGGTCTCGGGCACGTGCACTTCCAGCACGCGCTGTTCGGTCGGCGCGCTCTGCATCTGATCGTGGCGATCGCCGCCCCGGTGGTCGCCGCCACGGCGTCCGCGCGGGCCGCCGCGCCAGTTGCCGCGGCCGACGCCGCCGCTGGAATCGCCGCGGGTCTTGATTTCCTTCTTCTTGGCCGGATCGCCGGCCCAGCTCGAGGAGAGCTTGGCCGATTTCACTTCCTTGCCGGCGCCCGGCGCCGCAGGCGCACCTGCGGCCGGACGCACGCCCGTGCCGCCGCCGGCCGGCTTGTGCAGCGTGCCCTTGACGGCGGGCTTGGCCTCGACCGGCTTGGGCTCTTCCTTCTTGGCGACGAGCACGCGCTTGGGCGCGTTCATCATCTCGCGGATCGCCTCGGCCTCGGCCAGCGCCTTGCGGCGGCGCTCCTCGAGGTCGCGGGCCCGTGCGGCCTCCTCGTCGGCACGGGCCTTCGATTCCGCCGCGGCCTTGGCCTTGGCTTCCTCGCGGGCCTGCGCGGCGGCGGCTTCGACCGCGGCCTTCTCGGCAGCGGCCTTTTCCGCCGCAGCGGTGTCCGGCTGGCTCTTCTTTTCCGCAGCGGCCTGCGCCGCGTCCTTGGCGGGCGTGCCAGTGGCTTCGGCGGCCTGGCGCGTCTCGGCCTCGGCGCGGGCCTGCTGCTCGGCGCGCTCGGCGGCTTCCGCCTGCGCACGCGCCTGTGCCTCCGCCTCCTCGCGCTGGCGGCGCTTCTCGGCGAGCTCCTGCTCCTGGCGACGGATCAGCTCGGCCTGGCGGCGGGCTTCCTCCTCGCGGCGGGCGAGTTCGGCATCGTCCGCGCGCGGCGCGGCCGGCGCGGGCGCCTCGGCGTGCACCGGCTCGGCCGGATGGCCCTCGTCGCGCTGGATGAAGGTGCGCTTCTTGCGCACCTCGACCTGGATCGTGCGCGCGCGGCCGGTGGCGTCGGCCTGCTTGATCTCGCTGGTCGACTTCTTGGTCAGCGTGATCTTCTTGCGTTCGGGCGCGGCGCTGCCGTGGCTTGCCTTGAGGAAGCCGAGCAGGCGCTGCTTGTCCGACTCGGTCAGCGCGTCGGACGCGGCCGACTTGGTCACGCCCGCGCTTCGGAGCTGGTCAAGCAGGATTTCGGGGGTCTTCTTGAGCTCTTGAGCGAACTCGGCAACAGTGGTGCTGGACATATCTGGTTCGTGCCTCCATGGCCGTCACTCTTGGCCGGCGAACCAGTGTTCGCGGGCTTTCAGGATGAGGGCTTTGGCTTCATCGGCGTCTTGGCCGGTGATTTCGGTGAGTTCGTCGACGGCGAGATCCGCCAGGTCGTCGCGCGTGTGCACGCCGGCTTCGGCGAGCTTGGCGATCAGTTCGGGCGTCAGGCCCGCCAGGTCGCGCAGGTCCTGCGAGACGCTCTCGACGCTTTCTTCCCGGACGATTTCCATCGTGAGCAGCGCATCCTTGGCACGGGCGCGCAGTTCGTTCACGGTATCTTCGTCGAAGGACTCGATCTCGAGCATTTCCGACAGCGGCACATAGGCCACCTCTTCCAGGCTGGTGAAGCCTTCGGCGATGAGGATGTCGGCGATTTCCTCGTCCACATCCAGCTTTTCCATGAACAGGCCGCGGCTGGCGCTGGTCTCGTCGGCCTGCTTCTGCGCCGACTCGTTGGCATCCATGATGTTGATCTTCCAGCCGGTGAGATCGGACGCCAGGCGCACGTTCTGCCCGCCGCGGCCGATCGCGATGGCGAGGTTCTCCTCGTCCACCACCACGTCCATGGCATGCTTCTCCTCGTCGACCACGATCGACGAGACGTTGGCCGGCGCCAGCGCGCCGATCACGAACTGGGCCGGGTCCTCGCTCCACAGCACGATGTCCACGCGCTCGCCGGCGAGCTCGTTGGTCACGGCGTTCACGCGGGTGCCGCGCACGCCGACGCAGGTGCCGATGGGGTCGACGCGCTTGTCGTGCGACAGCACGGCGATCTTGGCGCGCGAGCCCGGGTCGCGGGCGCAGCTCTTGATCTCGAGCAGGCCCTGCTCGATCTCGGGCACCTCGTTGCGGAACAGCTCGATCATGAACTCGGGCGCCGCGCGCGAGAGGATGATCGGCGCGCCGCGCAGCGTCAGGTCGACCTCCATGATCATGGCCCGCACGCGGTCGCCGTTGCGCAGGTTCTCCTTGGGGATCATCTCGCTGCGGCGCAGGCGCCCTTCGACGCGGCCGGCCTCGACGATGATGTCGCCCTTGTCCAGGCGCTTGACGGTGCCGGTGAAGATCCGCTCGCCGCGCGACATGAAGTCGTTGAGCAGCATCTCGCGCTCGGCGTCGCGGATCTTCTGCAGGATCACCTGCTTGGCCGCCATCGCGCCGATGCGCCCGATCGGCACCGACTCCACCGCTTCCTCGATGTACTCGTCGACCTCGATGTCGGGCATCTCTTCCTTGGCCTCGAACAGCAGGATCTCCTGGTCGGGCAGCTGCAGGCCGGCCTCGTCGGGCACCACGTGCCAGCGGCGGAAGGTCTCGTAGTTGCCGGTGTCGCGATCCACGGCCACGCGGATGTCCACGTCGCCCGCATAGAGCTTCTTGGTGGCCTGCGCCAGCGCCGACTCGACGGCGCCGAACACGACGTCGCGCTCCACGTTCTTTTCGCGCGAGATCGCGTCCACCAACATCAACATTTCGCGATTCATGCCATTACGCTCCTTGTCACTGCGGGCTTCCCTCGCCCGTTTTCGGCCTGCGGCCCTTGAAATCCACGATCGGTGCGAGACGCGCCTCGCGCAACTCGTCCAGCGCGAAGCCCAGCGCCTGCAGCGGCGCCGGCAGCCTCTTGCTGCTCACTCTCTGTCCCGGCTTGGCGGCCGGCTCGTCGCGCCAGACGATCTGCCAGCCGCGCTCGCCCTGCGGCCCCTCGGTGCGCTCCAGGGTGCCGCGGAATTTCTTGCGGTTGGCCGGCATCTGCCCGCCCGCCGCCGCGCTCAGTTCGGCCCCGATGGGGGCCTTCAGCGTGATGTCGATCACCTCGCCGGCAAAACGTTCGAAGTCGCGCTCGCCGCGCAGCGGCCGGTCGATGCCGGGCGAGGACACTTCCAGGCGCTTGTAGTCGGCGCCGTCGACCTCCAGGGCGAATTGAAGCTGGCGCGTGACCTTTTCGCAATCCTCGACCGTCACCAGCGGCTCGGGCTGCCCCGCCGCCGGGTGGCCGCTCCACGGCAGATCGATCGTGACGCGCAGCAAACCACCCGCCGAGCGTTCGATCTCGACCAGGTCGTAGCCGAGCCCGGCCACGGTTTGTTCCACTGTCTGCTGCAATGCCACGTGTGAGAAAGCGTCCTTGAATGCCTGCGGGGGTGTCTCCATCGCAAGCCTCGTGCCCAAGCCTGCCCGCCTTCCGGGGCCCGCGACGGATGAAAACCGATCGACCAATAAAAAACGGGCGGTTGGTACTCGCCCGTGTGGTCGTGAGCCTCGGATTATAGCCATTTCGTTCTTTTGACGCATCTCCCCGCCGCAAGGCGAGCCCCTGCAGGCCTCAGCCGTGGCGCCGCTTCCACACCCACACGAACATCACGGCCCCTGCCGCCAGGGCCGCCGCCGCCACGAGCAGCGGCAGCGTGAAGGCGCCGGTGCGCTGCGCCAGGGGTGCGGCGAACAGCGGGCCGACGATCTGCCCCACCCCGTAGGACGCCGTGGCGTAGCCGATCAGCCCCGCCGACGCGTTGCCGCGTAGCCGCCGGGCGTCGCGCATGGCGAACAGCGTGATGGTGGTGAACGGCAGGCCCACCAGCAGGCTGCCGAGCGCGAAGCCGGCGACGGTCGGCCAGACCACCGACAGCAGCACGCCCAGTGCCTGCAGGGCGTAGGCCGCGGCCAGCAGCAGCCGGTTGTCCCAGTGCACGGGCGCGCGCGCGCCGATCAGCGCGCCCGGGATCACGGCCAGGCCGACGAGCAGCCAGAACAGGTCCGGCCAGGGCGAGCCCGGCAGCGCCTGGCGCGCGATCACGGGCAGGAAGGTGGCGGTGATGATGTAGCCGAAGCCGGCCAGCCCGTAGAGCCCGACCAGCCAGCGCGCATCGCTGCGCCCCCTGGCGTCGAGCGGCGGCACCGGCGGCGCCGACGCATGGGCGGCGCCGGTCGCGCCGTGGCGGCCATCGTCGAACACGCGCCAGACCAGGGCCGTGAGCGCCAGGGCGACGATGCCGAAGCCGATCCACGCGAGGTCGGCGCCCCAGCGCCCTGCCGCACCGCCGACCAGCCCGGTCACGACGATGCCGATGCCGGGCCCGGCGTAGATCACGCCGCCGAGCGCGGGCGCGTTCGTCTCCGCGAGGCGCCGCAGGCCCCAGCCCGAGGCGAAGACGAACACCCAGGCGCTCACCACGCCCGCCGCCGTGCGCAGCACGCCCCAGGCGGCGAAGCCGTGCCACAGGCCCATGCCGGCCAGCAGCGCCGCGGTGCCGAGCAGCCCGCCGCGCATCATCGCCGGCGCACGCCAGCGGATCGCGGCGCAGGAGAAGGCACCGACGAAATAGCCGAGATAGTTCAGCGAGGCCAGCACGCCGCCGCCCTGCAGGTCGAGCTTGCCCTCGTGCAGCATGATCGGGAGCATGGGGGTGAAGGCGAAGCGGCCCAGGCCCATGGCGACCGCCAGCGTGACCATGCAGGCCAGCGCGGCACGCCAGGCACCGCGCGGGTCGTATCCGATCTGCGACATTTCCTGGCGTTCTTCTTTTCTCAATCCGCCAAGGCGGCGGCCACGAGCTTGCGCGTGTAGGGGTGTTCGGGGGCGTCCAGCACCCGCTCGACCGGGCCGGCCTCGAGGATGGCACCGTCCTTCATGACGACGACGCGGTGCGCCATCGCGCGCACCACCTCCACGTCGTGGGTGATCAGCAGGTAGCTCAGCTGCCGCTCGCGCTGCAGGCGCTGCAGCAGGCTCAGCACCTGCTTCTGGATGGTGACGTCCAGGGCGCTGGTGGGCTCGTCGAGCACCAGCAGCGCGGGATCGACGATCAGCGCCCGGGCGATCGCGATGCGCTGCCGCTGTCCGCCCGAGAACTCGTGCGGGTAGCGCGCCAGCAGGTTGGGGAACTGCGTCTCGTGCAGCCCGACGTCGGCCAGGGCGGCGCGCACCCGCGTGCGGCGCGCCCCGGCGTCGAGGCCGGGCTCGTGCACGCGCAGCCCCTCGCCGACGATCTGCTCGATGGTCAGGCGCGGCGAGAGCGAGGAGAACGGGTCCTGGAACACCACCTGCACCACGCGGCGCAGCGGCCGGTCGGCCGCGCCGCGCCAGGCGACGCGGCGGCCCTGCAGCTCGAGCGTGCCGCGGTGCGGCACCAGCCCCAGCAGGGCCAGCGCCAGCGTGGACTTGCCCGAGCCCGACTCGCCGACCACGCCCAGCGTCTCTCCGTCCTCCAGCGTGAAGCTGGCGTTCTCGAGGGCGACGAAGGCGCCCTTGCGGAACCAGCCGCCGATGCCGGCCTTGGCGATCGGGTAGCTCACCTGCAGTTGGTCGATCCGCACCAGCGGCGCGCGCGGCTCGGCATCGCGCGGCGGCAGCGCCACGACGTCGCGCGTCGGGCGGCTGTCGATCAGCTTGCGCGTGTAGGGGTGCTGCGGCGCGTCGAACACGGCCCGCACGGCGCCCTGCTCCACGATGCGGCCGCGCTCCATCACCGCCACGCGATCGGCGAAGCGGCGCACCAGGTTCAGGTCGTGCGTGATGAGCAGCACCGCCATGCCGTGCTTGCGCTGCAGCGCATCCAGCAGGTCGAGGATCTGCACGCGCAGCGTGACGTCCAGCGCGGTGGTCGGCTCGTCGGCCAGCAGCAGGCGCGGCTTGCAGGCCAGCGCCATGGCGATCATCGCGCGCTGGCGCTGCCCGCCCGAGAGCTGGTGCGGGAAGGCGCCCGCGCGCCGCGCCGGCTCCGGAATGCCGGTGTCGGCCAGCAGTTGCACCGCGGCCGCCTGCGCCGCGCGCGGCGACAGCGCCTCGTGCAGCTGCAGCACCTCCGCGATCTGGTCGCCCACCGGGTACAGCGGGTTGAGCGCGGTCATCGGCTCCTGGAAGATCATCGCGATCTCCCGCCCGCGGATGCCGCGCAGCGTGCGCTCCGGCAGGGCCAGCAGGTCGCGCGCGCCCTGCCCGTCCTCGCCGGCGAGCAGCGCCTGGCCGGACAGCGCCGCGTTGGGCACCAGCCGCAGCAGGCTCAGCGCGGTGACGGTCTTGCCCGAGCCCGACTCGCCCACCAGCGCCAGCTTCTCGCCCGGGGCGATCTCGAAATCCACGTCCTGCACGACCGGCTTGCCCTCGAAGGCGACGCCCAGCTTGCGGACTGTCAGCAGGGGGTTCATCGGTCCGCCTTTCGCGGGTCGAGCGCGTCGCGCAGCGCGTCGCCCATGAAGGTCAGCAGCATCAGCGTGAGCACCAGCACGCCGAAGGTGGAGATCGAGATCCACCAGGCGTCGATGGCGGACTTGCCCTGGTTGAGCAGCTCGCCCAGCGAGGGCGTGCCCGGCGGCACGCCCAGGCCCAGGAAGTCCAGCGAGGTCAGCGCCAGGATCGCCGCGCTCATGCGAAACGGCAGGAAGGTCACCACCGGCACCATGCTGTTGGGCAGGATGTGGCGCCACATGATCTGCAGGTTGCCCACGCCCAGGGCGCGCGCGGCGCGCACGTAGTCCATCTGGCGGTTGCGCAGGAACTCGGCGCGCACGTAGTCGGCCAGCGCCATCCAGCCGAACAGGCTCAGCAGGATCAGCAGCAGCGACACGCTGGGCGCGAAGATGGCGCTGAAGATGATGAGCAGGTACAGCTCGGGCATCGCGCCCCAGATCTCGATGAAGCGCTGCATCAGCAGGTCGGTGCGCCCGGCGAAGAAGCCCTGCACCGCGCCGGCCGCGATGCCCAGCACGGTACCGATGGCCGTGAGCGCCAGGCCGAACAGCACGCTCACGCGAAAGCCGTAGATCAGCTGCGCCAGCAGGTCGCGGCCGCGGTCGTCGGTGCCGAACAGGTTGTCGCGCGAGGGCGGCGCCGGGCTGGGCGCCTTGGCGAAGTAGTTGATGGTGTTCTGGCCGTAGGGGTTGGGGGCGTACACCGCCCAGTTGGCGCCCTGCGTGATGCGCTCGCGGATGAAGGGGTCGAGGTAGTCGGCCGGCGTCTCGAAGTCGCCGCCGAAGGTCTTCTCGGAGTAGTCGCGCAGCACCGGGAAGTAGGTCTGCCCCTCGTAGCGCACGACGAGCGGCCGGTCGTTGGACAGCAGCTCGGCGCACAGGCTCATCACCACCAGCACGGAAAACAGGATCAGGCTCCAGTAGCCGAGCCGGTTTCGCCGGAAGCGCCGCCAGGCATGGCGCCCCAGGGACGAAGAAGTGTTCGCCTCGCTGCCAGTATCAGGGCCGCCGCGGAACCGGCTCTGCCGGTCCGCCGGCGGCGCCCCCTCGGGGGGGAGGCGGCCGGAGGCCGCTTCGGGGGGGTTAGTCAAACTTGACACGCGGGTCCACCCAGACGTAGCAGAGGTCGCTGATCAGCTTGGTCACCAGCCCGATCATCGTGAACAGGAACAGCGTGCCCAGCACCACCGGGTAGTCGCGCCGGATCACGCTCTCGTAGCTCAGCAGGCCCAGGCCGTCGAGCGAGAACAGGGTCTCGATCAGCAGCGAGCCGGTGAAGAAGGCGCCGACGAAGGCGGCCGGAAAGCCGGTGATGATCGGGATCAGCGCGTTGCGGAACACGTGCTTCCACAGCACCTGCTTCTCGTGCAGCCCCTTGGCGCGCGCGGTCAGCACGTACTGCTTGCGGATCTCCTCCAGGAAGGAGTTCTTGGTGAGCATCGCCGTCACCGCGAAGCTGCCGAGCACCATCGCGGTGACCGGCAGCGTGATGTGCCACAGGTAGTCGACGATGCGCGCGCCCCAGCTCAGCTCGTCCCAGTTGGAGGAGGTGAGCCCGCGCAAGGGGAACCACTGCAGCTGCCCGCCGAAGATCACCAGCAGCGCCACGCCCAGCACGAAGCCGGGGATGGCGTAGCCGATCAGGATCAGCAGCGTGGTCACCAGGTCGAAGCGCGAGCCGGCGCGCACCGCCTTGGCCACGCCCAGCGGCACCGCGATGCCGTAGCTGATGAGGAAGGTCCACAGGCCCAGGCTGATGGACACCGGCAGCTTCTCCACGATCAGCGCGCCCACCGCCTTGTTCTGGAAGAAGCTGGTGCCCAGGTCGAAGCGGGCGAACTGCCCGAGCATCTGCAGCAGCCGCTCGTGGGCCGGCTTGTCGAAACCGTACAGCGCCTTGATCTGCTCGATCTGCCGCGGGTCCACGCCCTGGTCGCCCCGGTACGCCACCCCGCCCGATTCGAAACCGCCGCCGCCGCCGCGCCCGCCGACGCCGGCGCGCGCCTCGGCCATGTACTGCTCCACCGGACCGCCGGGCACGAACTGGATGACCACGAAGGTCAGCAGCAATACGCCCAGCAGCGTGGGCACCATGAGCAGCAGCCGCTTGAGGATGTAGGCCATCATGGCTTGCCGGCACTTTCCGGGCGCTTGGCCCACCAGGTGAACATGGCCCAGCCTTCTCCGTCGGCATAGGACGGCATCGGCGCCTTGTAGGCCAGGCGCCAGTCGTTGTAGACGATGCGGTGCGCCGACATCGTCCACTGGGGAATGAGGTAATGGCTGTGCATGACGACGCGGTCCAGCGCACGGCAGGCCGGCACGAGTTCTTCCTTGGTCTCGGCGCCGACGATATCGGCGATCAGCGCGTCCACCGCCGGGTTGCGCACGCCCATGTAGTTGCCCGAACCCTCCACCTCGGCCGCCTTGCTGCCGAAGATCTCCGCCATCTCCTGCCCGGGGTTGTGCGTGCCGCGGAAGTTGATGGTGGTGATGTCGAACTGGAACTTGTCCAGGCGCTGCTGGTAGAGCGCGAAATCCACCGGGGAGAAGCGCAGCCGGATGCCCAGCTTCTCCAGGTTGCGCATCCACGGCGCGACGGTGCGGATGCCGCCCTCGCGGCTGTCCAGGTACTCCAGCACCATCGGCTCGCCGGCTGCGTTGCGCAGGGCGCCGTTGCGGTAGGTCCAGCCGGCCTCGGCCAGCAGCGCGCGCGCGCTGCGCAGGTTCTCGCGCAGCGACTGGCCATCCGCCTCGGTGCTCGGCGGCACCGCCATGGGGCCGAAGGCGGCATCGGGGATCTTGCCGCGCCAGCGCTCCAGCAAGGCCTTCTCTTCCGGCGAGGGCGGCCCGCTCGCCTCGCAGGCGGTGTTGCCGAACAGGTCCCTCACGCGCGGATAGCTGAGGTAGAACATCTGGCGGTTCATCCAGTCGTAGTCCAGCGCCAGGCCCAGCGCCTCGCGCACGCGCGCATCCTGCAGCTGCGGCCGGCGGCTGTTGAGCACGTAGCTCTGGAAGCCCGAGGGCTGCTTGTGCTCGAACTCCTTCTTCACCAGCTCGCCGCTGTCGAAGCGCCGACCGTTCACCCGGCGCGCCCAGTCGCCGGCCGAGTAGAAGCTCATCAGGTCGAACTCGCCGGCCTTCAGCGCCTCCAGCCGCGCGGTGTTGTCCTTGTAGAGCTTGACGGTGATGCGGTCGAAGTTGGCCGTGCCGCGCCGCACGTTCAGCGCGCGCGCCCAGTAGTCGGGATCGCGCACGTAGGTGATGTCCTTGCCGAAGCGCACCGGGCCGATCCTGTAGGGGCCGCTGCCGATGGGGATGTCCATCACCACCTGGTCGAAGGGCTTGGCCTTGCCGTCCACCACGCCCCAGTTGCGGCTGAACACCGGCAGGCTGCCCACGGTCAGCGGCAGCTCGCGGTTGGGCTTGGCGAACAGGAAGCGCACGGTGAGCCGGTCCACCACCTCCGCGCCGCGCACCTCCTGCAGCAGCGTGCGGTAGCCCGGCGAGGCGTGCGGGCCGATGAGGGTGTCGAAGCTGTGCTTGACGTCCGCCGCCTCGACCGGGCTGCCGTCGTGGAAGCGCGCCTCGGTGCGCAGCCGGAAGGTGGCGCTGAGCCGGTCGGACGCCACCGTGACGTCCTCGGCCAGCAGGCCGTAGCCCGAAGCCGTCTCGTCCATCGAGCCCGAGAGCAGGGATTCGAACAGCAGCCCGTCGAGATAGGCCGGCGGCGAGCCCTTGATGGTGAAGGGGTTGTACTTGTCGAAGGTGGAATAGCGCAGGTTGCTGACCAGCCGCAGCTCGCCGCCCTTGGGCGCCTCGGGATTGACGTAGTCGAAGGCGGCGAAGCCGGGCGGGTACTTGAGGTCGTCCCACAGCGCGTAGCCGTGCGCAGCCCAGCCCGGCAACCCCACGCCGCCGAACAGCAGCGCTGCCAGGATCTTCGAAACTCGCATGCGACAATTCTGCACAAGATTTTCAAGAGGCAGACTCATGGGTTTTCTTTCGGGCAAGAAACTTCTGATCACCGGCGTGCTGAGCAACCGCTCCATCGCCTACGGCATCGCCAAAGCATGCCATGAACAGGGCGCCGAGCTGGCATTCAGCTACGTCGGCGAGCGCTTCAAGGACCGCATCGGCGAATTCGCCGCCGATTTCGGCTCCAAGCTGATCTTCGACTGCGACGTGGGCGACGACGCTCAGATCGCCAAGCTCTTCGCCGACCTGTCTCGGACCTGGCCCAAGTTCGACGGCTTCGTCCACAGCATCGGCTTCGCGCCGCGCGAGGCGATCGCGGGCGACTTCCTCGACGGCATCAGCCGCGAGGCCTTCCGCGTGGCGCACGACATCAGCGCCTACAGCTTCCCGGCCATGGCCAAGGCCGCGCTGCCCCACCTCAACGACAAGGCCGCACTGCTGACGCTGACCTACCTGGGCGCCGTGCGCGCGCTGCCCAACTACAACACCATGGGCCTGGCCAAGGCCAGCCTCGAATCGTCGGTGCGCTACATGGCCGGCTCGCTCGGGCCGAAGGGCATCCGGGTCAACGGCATCAGCGCCGGCCCGATCAAGACGCTGGCGGCCAGCGGCATCAAGGGCTTCGGCAAGCTGCTGCCGGCCGTGGCGGCCGCCTCGCCGATCCGCCGAAACGTGACCATCGAGGACGTGGGCAACGTCGCGGCCTTCCTGCTGAGCGACCTGGCCGGCGGCGTCACGGCCGAGATCACCTACGTGGACGGCGGCTTCAGCAACGTGGTCGGCGGCATCGACGAGCCGGCCGAAGGCTGAGCATCGACGCGCCGATGCGCCGCAGCCTTGCGCGGTCGGCCGGCATCGCGGGACTGCGGCCATGGCTGGCCGCCATGGTGGCCGCCGCGCTGCCGCATGCCGCGGCGGCGCCTTCGCCGCAATTCCCCTCGTCCGGCGGCCACGTGCGCTGGGTGGGCTCGGCCCAGCATGCGCAGCAGGAGGCCGGCCCTCTTGCCGGCAGCACCCCCGCCTGCGCCTTCGAGGCGGTCGACGCCATGCTGCGCGTCGAGCCCGGCGTGGTGCGTTGCGCCGAACGCATGTCCATCCTGGTGCGTGCGCCCGTGGCCGCGGTCAGGGCTGCCCTGCAGCAGGCGCCCGGATTGCGGCGCATGCAGTTCGAGGACACGCCCGGCAACGCGCTGTTCGGCAGCTCCGACTGGCAGCCGCTGCTGCTGGCCCGACGCCCCGACCTGCGCCGCCAGATCGTGACGCAGCGGCTGCGCGACCCGTTGGCCGAGGCCGCGCGCCAGGGCAGCTTTGCGCCCGCGCAGCTCGCCCGCATCGAAGCCGAGGCCCTGGCCAGCCACGACGCGGCCTTCAACGACATCGTCGCCCTGCCCGAACGCGACCTGCCGCTGCCCGGCGTGACGGCCCGGCTGCGCCGCGGCAACCCGCAGGAAAACGAGGGTTCGGGCACGCTGGAACAGGTGCAGGTGCATGACGCCAGTTCCTTCTTCGGGCCCGGCACCAGCGTGGTCAGCCTGTACAGGCTGGAGGTGCAGCGGGAATGGGCACGCCGGGGCGGCTTCCTGCAACTGCCCTTCCCCCTGGACCTGCAACGCATCGGACTGAAGCGGCAGTTCGTGCCCCGGGCGCTGTTCGACGAAGTGCTCGGCGCCCTGGGGCCGCTGGCGGGCGCGGAGGGCTTGCGCACCAGCGACACGCCTGCCCGGGACTGGATGTCCGCGCCCGCCGCGCCGCCGCAGGGCCCGCTCATCGCGGCCACCACGGACGGCGCCTCCATCCCGGAATTCCACCGGTTCGAAGGCGAAGGATTCGTCTATGCCGGCGATCTGCTGGCCCTGCCCGACGGCAGCCTGCTGGCGGCCGGCGAGAACTGGGGCCGCCAGGAAGCGAACGTGGCATCGGTGCAGCGCCTGCGGCCCGGCGCATCCGGCGCCTTGCGCCACGAAGCCGCCTGGCGCAGCGCGGACGAGGCGTTGCGCGGCGTCCGCCATCTGCGAATGGGATGGGCGCACGACGTATGGTGGACCGCACGCACGCCGGAAAGCCGCGACGGCGACCTCCAGACCGACCAGGTGTTCCGGTGGGCTTTCGATACGGCCGACGCGCAACAGTGGACGGTGCAGCGCCCGGCCACCGCGCGCGACTGGCTGCTCGACGCCCAGGCGGGCCCGCTCTTCCCGAACCGCGAAGCCCTCTACGGCCGCGGTCGCGGCGAGGCGGCGCCCGCCCTGCTGGGCGCCGCCGCGGACGATTGGCGCACGGCGGCACAGGTGCCGACTGCCATCGCCTTGAGTCCCCGCGTGCCGGTGCCCACCGCGCAGCGTCTCCAGACCCTGCAGACGGCGTTTCGCCAGGTGCTGGAGGCGCAATCCCTGCGCGTGCGCGATGCCGACCGCCACTGGTGGCTGGATCGCTACCTGTTCAGCACCGACGCGCGCACGGGGCGGATCCGCAGCGACGCCACGCACGCACGGCCCATCGATTGCAGGAGCATGCGCTGCCTGGGCAGCCGCGAAGCGGGCTGGCTCGCGCATGCCGGTACGCGCACCCTGCCCGTCGATGCCTCCGGGGCGCCGGATCGTGCAGTGATCGAGGCGCTGGACCGCCACGAGCCCGACTGGCAGCAGCGCGCCTTCGATCCGCAGCGGCGGTACCGGGACATCGCCGGCGCCCTGATGCAGCGTCGCGTCCCCTTTGCCCGTTTCGCTTCGCTCGAGTTCTACGGCCTGGCCGATGGCGACCACAGGGCCGCGGTCCTGCTGCCGGGTGATGGCGCCCGGGCGATGGCCCGCTCGGCGCACGGCCGCTGGTTGGCCGCCGTTTCGCCGGATGGCGGCCGCCAAGCCGCCGTTCTGGTGGACGTGGAGGGCCTGCAGGTGCTGCAGGCGCGGTTGCCGGAGGGCGCGGGCCGTGTCGATGCACTGGCGTTCTCCTGGGATGGCGCCACGCTGTGGGGCCTCACGCGGCGCGGCCTGATCGCGTGGCCGCTGGCCGGCGCAACGCGCGATGCCGCACGCGGCACGGCGGTACCGGACCAGGTCCGGCGCTGACGGCCGGCGGCCGACAGGCGCGACGGACCGCACCGGCACAATGCAGGCCGTGTCCGTGCTGTCCGGCCTCCCCTCCTCCTTCGTGCGTCGCATGCCGTGCCGCCGAATCCGGCTTCTTCTCGCCGTCGGCGCGTTGGCCTGCTCCGCGTTGGGCGTGCAGGGCCGCACGCCCGAGGCGTTCACGCCCGCGAAGCAGCCCCCTGCGCTCATGCGCGCGGAGGTGTACCGCCCCGGCATGCCGCTGGCCGGCTACTGGATCAGCGAGAAATACGACGGCGTGCGCGGCTACTGGGACGGCCGCCGGCTCTGGACCCGTGGCGGCACGCCCATCGCCGCACCCGCCTGGTTCACCGCGCCCTTTCCGCCCAAGCCCTTGGACGGCGAGCTCTGGGCCGGGCGCGGACGCTTCCAGCAGACCGTGTCCGTCGTGCGCACCGAGACGCCCGACGACCAGGCCTGGCGCGCGATCCGCTTCATGGTCTTCGACCTGCCCGCCGAGCCGGGCCCCTTCAGGCAGCGCCTGGCCGCCCTGCAGCGGCTGCTGCCGATCCCGGCGGCGCCCTGGCTGGTCGCGGCGCCGCAGCAGCGCGCCACCACGGCCGCGCAGTTGCAGATCCTGCTCGACCGGACGGTGAAGGACGGCGGCGAAGGACTGATGCTGCACCACGGCGACTCGCTCTACCGGGCCGAGCGCAGCGCCGACCTGCTCAAGGTCAAGCCCTTCGACGACGCCGAGGCGCAGGTCGTGGCCCATCTGCCGGGCAAGGGCCGGCATGCCGGACGCATGGGCGCCCTGCAGGTGCGCATGCCCGACGGCCGGCAGTTCAGGCTGGGCGGCGGCTTCACCGATGCGCAGCGCGACGACCCGCCACCGATCGGCAGCCGCGTGACCTACCGCCACCAGGGCACCACCGCCGGCGGCCTGCCGCGCTTCGCCCGCTTCCTGCGCGTGCGCGAGGACGAGTGATGTGCGTCAGCAGCGCGCGCCAGCCATGAGCGAGCCGCCGCGCCGCCCTCCTGCCCTGGTGCGCTGGCTGCTGGCCGGGCTGGCGCTGCTGTGCCTGGTGCTGGCGGCGATCGGCGTGGTGGTGCCGGGCATGCCGACCACGGTCTTCGTGCTGCTGGCGGCCTGGGCCGCGGCGCGCAGCTCGCCGCGGCTGGCCGCCTGGCTGGACAACCACCGCCTGTTCGGCCCCCTGATCCGCGACTGGCGCGAGGGCGGCCAGGTGCGCCGGCGCGCCAAGTGGAGCGCCACCTTCGCCATGGCGGTGTGCGCGGTCGTGATCGCATGGACGGCGCCCTCGCCCTGGCTCGCCGCCGCGGTGATCGGCATCATGGCCGCCGTGCTGGTGTGGCTCTGGCGCCGGCCCGAGCCGCCGCCCTGAGTCAGCCGGCGCGCACGCAGTCCGCGTAGTAGCGCTTGCGACCGCCCTCGTCGACGCGCGCCACCAGGCCGTGGATGTCGGTTTCGAAGCCGGGGCACTCCAGGTTGAACTGGCGCGCGAACTTCAGGTAGTCGACGATCTTCTTGTTGAACACCTCGCCCGGGATCAGCAGCGGAATGCCGGGCGGGTACGGCGTGATCAGGCTGGTGGTGATGCGCCCTTCGAGATCGTCGATCTCCACCCGCTCGGTCTTGCGGTGCGCGATGTGCGCGAAGGCGTCGCTGGGCTTCATCGCGGGGGTGAGGTCCGACAGGTACATCTCGGTGGTCAGCCGCGCCACGTCGTAGCGCGCATAGAGCTCGTGCACGCGCTGGCACAGGTCGCGCAGGCCCATGCGCTCGTAGCCGGGGTGGCTCTGGCAGAACTCCGGCATGATCCGCCACATCGGCTGGTTGCGCGCGTAGTCGTCCTTGAACTGCTGCAGCGCCGTCAGCAGCGTGTTCCAGCGGCCCTTGGTGATGCCGATGGTGAACATGATGAAGAAACTGTACAGCCCGGTCTTCTCCACGATCACGCCGTGCTCGGCCAGGAACTTGGTGACGATGCTCGCCGGGATGCCGGTCTTGGCGAACTTGCCGTTCAGATCGAGGCCCGGCGTGACGATGGTCGACTTGATCGGGTCGAGCATGTTGAAGCCGTCGGCCAGCTTGCCGAAGCCGTGCCAGTTGCGCGCCCCGCTCTTCGACGCCTTGGCGGAGGTGCGCCCCTCGCCCTTGATGATCCAGTCGTCGGCGCGGCCGATGCCCTCGTCGACCAGCTTCTCGGGCCCCCAGACCTTGAACCACCATTCGTCCTCGCCGAACTCGGCCTCCACCTTGCGCATCGCGCGGCGAAAGTCGAGCGCCTCCAGGATGCTCTCTTCCACCAGCGCGGTGCCGCCGGGCGGCTCCATCATCGCCGCAGCCACGTCGCAGCTGGCGATGATCGCGTACTGCGGGCTGGTGGACGAGTGCATCAGGTAGGCCTCGTTGAACAGGTCGCGGTCGAGCTGGCGGTTCTGCGAGTCCTGCACCAGGACGTGGCTGGCCTGGCTGATGCCGGCGAGCAGCTTGTGCGTGGACTGGGTGGCGAACACCAGCGACTCCTTGGGCCGCACGCGGCGCTTGCCCATCGCGTGGTAGGGCCCGTAGAACGGGTGGAAGGCGGCGTGCGGCAGCCAGGCCTCGTCGAAGTGCAGCGTGTCGACGTAGCCGTCGAGCATGCCCTTGATGGTCTCGGTGTTGTAGATCACGCCGTCGTAGGTGGACTGCGTGAGCGTGAGCACGCGCGGCTTGACCTTGTCGGCGTCCACGTCCTTGAGCAGCGGGTTGGCGCGGATCTTGGCCTTGATGGCCGCCGGCTCGAACTCGCTCCTGGGAATCGGGCCGATGATGCCGTAGTGGTTGCGCGTGGGCTTGAGGAACACGGGGATCGCCCCGGTCATCACGATCGCGTGCAGGATCGACTTGTGGCAGTTGCGGTCCACCACCACCACGTCGTCCGGCGCCACCGTGTGGTGCCACACCATCTTGTTGCTGGTGCTGGTGCCGTTGGTCACGAAGAAGCAGTGGTCGGCGTTGAAGATGCGCGCCGCGTTGCGCTCGCTCGCCGCCACCGGACCGGTGTGGTCGAGCAGCTGGCCCAGCTCCTCCACCGCGTTGCACACGTCGGCGCGCAGCATGTTCTCGCCGAAGAACTGGTGGAACATCTGCCCCACCGGGCTCTTGAGGAAGGCCACGCCGCCCGAATGGCCCGGGCAGTGCCAGGAGTAGGAGCCGTCTTCCGCGTAGTCGATGAGCGCCTTGAAGAACGGCGGCTGCACGCTCTCCAGGTAGCTCCTGGCCTCGCGGATGATGTGGCGCGCGACGAATTCCGGCGTGTCCTCGAACATGTGGATGAAGCCGTGCAGCTCGCGCAGGATGTCGTTGGGCAGGTGGCGGCTGGTCTTGGTCTCGCCGTAGATGTAGATCGGCACGTCGGTGTTCTTGCGCCGCACCTCCTCGATGAAGGTGCGCAGGTTCAGCACCACCGGGTCGATGTCCGGCCCGAGCGAGAACTCCTCGTCGTCGATCGACAGGATGAACGCGCTGGCGCGGCTTTGCTGCTGCGCGAACTGCGACAGGTCGCCGTAGCTGGTCACGCCCAGCACCTCGAAGCCCTCGGTCTCGATCGCCTGTGCCAGCGCGCGGATGCTCAGGCCCGACGTGTTCTCGGAGCGGAAGTCCTCGTCGATGATGACGATCGGAAAGCGGAATTTCATGGGGAGCTCCGGGGCATTCTCGAATAAGCCGCGAAGTGTAAGGAATTCATGTGAAGGCCCGCGCGGGTTTTGAACCAGAATGTGGGGCGTTCAACACACGAGGAGATCTCATGGCGAATTCCACCATCTGGTGGTTGATGGCAGGCGGGGCCATCGCGCTCGAACTGCTGTCGGGCTCCATCTATCTGCTGCTGATCGGCGCGGCCTTCGCGGCTGCCGCCATCTCGGCGCACCTGGGCCTGGGCCTGCCGGGGCAGTTCGTGGTGGCGGCGGCCGTCGGTGCCGGCGCGGTCGCACTCTGGTACGCCACGCATCGCAAGGGCCCCGGCGACATCCGCACCGAGGCCAGCCGCGACCTGAACCTGGACGTGGGCGAGAACATCCACGTCGAGGCGTGGAACCCCGACGGCACCGCAACCGTGCGCTACCGCGGCGCGCAATGGACCGTCGTGGCACGCGCCGGCAACATGCCTTCGCCCGGGCTGCACCGCGTGGCGGAAGTGGTCGGCAACCGGCTGGTCGTCGACAAGGTCTGATCATCAACAGCAACGAAACCGAGAAAAAGGAACAAGCACATGGAAGTCGCAGTCGTCATATTCGCCATCGCGGTCATCTTCATCTGGCAGTCGATCAAGTTCGTGCCCCAGCAAAACGCGTGGGTCCGCGAGCGCCTGGGCAAATACCACAGCACCATGACACCGGGGCCGAACTTCCTCATTCCCTTCATCGACAAGGTGGCCTACAAGCACAGCCTGAAGGAAATTCCGCTGGACGTGCCCAGCCAGATCTGCATCACGCGCGACAACACGCAGCTGCAGGTGGACGGCATCCTGTACTTCCAGGTCACCGACCCGATGCGCGCGAGCTACGGCTCGTCCAACTACATCGTGGCGGTGACGCAGCTCGCCCAGACCTCGCTGCGCAGCGTGATCGGCAAGCTGGAGCTGGACAAGACCTTCGAGGAGCGCGACATCATCAACGCCCAGGTGGTCGCGGCGATCGACGAGGCGGCGCTCAACTGGGGCGTGAAGGTGCTGCGCTACGAGATCAAGGATCTGACGCCGCCGGCCGAGATCCTGCGTTCCATGCAGGCGCAGATCACCGCCGAACGGGAGAAGCGCGCGCTGATCGCCGCCTCCGAAGGCCGCCGCCAGGAGCAGATCAACATCGCCACCGGCGAGCGCGAGGCCTTCATCGCGCGCTCTGAAGGCGAGAAGCAGGCGCAGATCAACAACGCCCAGGGCGAGGCGGCCGCCATCCTCGCGGTGGCGGAAGCCACCGCGGGCGCCATCGAGCGCGTCGCCGCCGCCATCCGCCAGCCCGGCGGCGAGCAGGCGGTGCAGCTCAAGGTGGCCGAGCGCGCGGTCGACGCCTACGGCAAGGTCGCGGCGGATGCCACCTCCACCCTCATCGTGCCGAGCAACATGACCGAAACCGCGGCCCTCATCGCCTCGGCCATGCGCATGGTGCAGGCCGGCAAAAGCACGCCGCCGGCAGGTTAGAATAGCGGGCTCACGGAGCGGTGGATGAGTGGTTTAAGTCGCACGCCTGGAAAGCGTGTGTGGGTTCATAGCCCACCGCGGGTTCGAATCCCGCCTGCTCCGCCAGAAATCGGTTTTTAGACGTCCGCTAGCGTCCAGAATCCACGCAAGAATGCCTCGTTTCCCCAGGGAAATGAGGCTTTTTTGTTTGCGAACGTCCACGAGCGTGCGCTTGCAGCCGGCGATTTCTGTTGGTATTGTTGTTGGTATCGGCGAACTACCGTGTTGGTATCGCCCATACCAACGGAGTGACGATGGCACTGACCACCACGACCGTCCAGGCGGCCAAGGGAAAAGAGAAGGCGTACAAGCTGTCCGACGCCCGGGGTCTGTATCTATTCGTTACTCCGCCAGGCTCGAAGCTCTGGCGATGGGCCTATCGCTACGAGGGCAGGCAAAAGCTGATGGCGTTGGGAAGCTTCCCCGACGTCTCTCTGGCGCAGGCTCGCGGTGCTGTTGATGAAGGGCGCAAGCAGTTGGCTTCGGGCATCGACCCGATGGTTCAACGAAAGTCCAATAAGGCGGCCCGCCAGTTTGCGGTCGAGAACTCTTTCGCGAGCGCGGCGCGGCGATGGTGGCAAAGCTGGCGCGCTGCGCGCACCTCACATCACGCCGACTACGTGCTGCGACGTCTGGAGGCTGACGTGTTCCCCGCGATCGGCAACCGGCCTGTGTCGGAGATCGAGGCCCCTGACCTGGTACGCATGGCCAAGGCCATCGAGGCGCGCGGGGCAGTCGATATTGCGAAGCGCGCCTTGCAGACCTGCAGCCAGATCTTCCGATACGCCATCGCCCATGGTTTGGCATCGCGCAACCCGGCAACGGAGATCCGTCCCAGTGACGTGCTACGGTCGCGCAAGAAAGAGAACTACGCACGGGTCGAAGGAAGGGAGCTGCCCGAGTTGATGCGTCACATCGAGGCCTACCATGGCTCCGCTGTGACCCGGCTGGCGCTGAAGTTGCTGGCAATGACGTTCGTGCGTACCACTGAGCTGATTGCCGCTCGCTGGGAGGAGTTCGATCTTGACGCTGCCCGCTGGGACATCCCTGGCGAGCGCATGAAGATGCGGGTCCCCCATACCGTGCCGCTGTCGAGGCAAGCGGTCACCGTTTTGCGGACCTTGCACATTCTCTCGGGACATGGTGCCCTGCTCTTTCCGGGCGAACGCGATCACGAGAAACCGATGAGCAACAACACGATCCTCGGGGCACTGGCGCGCATGGGCTATAAGCACCGGATGACAGGCCACGGCTTCCGGGGCGTCGCGTCAACGCTGTTGCATGAGATGGGCTTCGAGCACGCCCACATCGAAATTCAGCTCGCGCATCAAGAGCGCAACAGCGTCAGCGCGTCCTACAACCATGCGACGTACCTGGCTCCGCGAGCCAAGATGATGCAGGCTTGGAGCGACTACCTTGATCGCTGTGTCAACGGCAAGGCGCTTCCGTTCAAGCAGAAGTATGCGTGACAGCGGGCCGCGCCGCAGGCACGTGCGATGGCTTGCATGCAGATCATCAAGTCCACCGCCGTCAGCGCCGCCGTATGTAGGCAGCGTACAGGCTTGAATGCGTATCGCGCAGGTGCTTTCGCCGCTCGATCACCTCGTGGTGACGGCCCTGGCGCTCCAGGCGAAGGAGTTCGACCATCAAACGCATCGCCCGCTCGGGCGCACTGTCGAGCGAAGGCCTAGCGCTACCTACGAGGCCGGCCAGGCCGGGCTTCTCGGTCAGCACCCAGGCCGGAAACCATGCGAAGTCAGTCGCATCGCCCTCACCCTCGAAACTGGCATCGAACTGTGCTTGCAATTTTTCGAACGAAGCGTCGCCAAGCCGGCTTGCCAGATCGCGGCAGCGTGCGGGAGCGAGCCACGCCAGCTCGGCCAGTAGGGGCCAGGTCGCATCAAGTCCTTCGAGTCGGAAGCTTGCCTCGGCCATCCAGCCAAGCGGCGCCGGAATGCGGCGCCACGACTCGATGCGCGCCACCGCTTCGGCCGCCCTTTGCCAGTCACAGGCCCGCAACCACAAGGGTGCCGCGTGTTCTTCGCTGCGGTCGGAGCGATATGGCAAGCGCGAGGCACGCTCCGCCATGTCCCGCCACAGCGGCGCGACCCAGTTGACCCCGCCCTGCTCGCCAAATACCCGTTGAGCCGAAGGTTCGATCTCGATGGCCAGCAAGCGCCGAGCATCGCGAACGGCATCGTAGCCGACGAACGGCGGTCCACTGGTGGGCGGCTCCAGGGCACCGATCAACACCCCACAAGGCAGCAACATATCGTCGCGCGGGAACTCGTCTCTGAGAGTGCGCCAGGCCGACCGGGCCGAGGACGCATCGCGCTGCTGGAGGGCGCCGACGACATCGTTGCGCAGCATCACGTCGCGGCTGTGATCGAAGATATCGAGTTGTAGGTCTTGCATGGTTGGGGCCACACGGCAGCAGTCAGCCCCAGGGAGATTAGCAGACAGGCGTTGGTGGCCTGTCTGCAAACGGGCGATCAGCGGCGTGCATCGGCATCGAGGCGCTGCGCGATCCAGGCCTGGACGGCGGCTTCCGACCACGAGGTTGCGCGCGGTCCCAGTTTGACCGACTGCGGAAACGCGCCGCGCTGCATCTGCTCATAGATCGCAGAGCGCCGCAGCCCTGTGAGCCGCTGAACCTCTGGCATCCGCAATAGCCTGTCGGCGCCTCGTTGTGGAGTGAAGGCAGCCGCCGCCTCGGTACTCAGTAGCGCAAGGGCTTCACGCAAGAGATAGGCCGTTTGATGGGCCCGCTCATCCGCCGCACCCGTGCCAAACGGACTGCTCGATCCATCCAATGCAGTCGCGAGTCTTTTTTGTGCTGAGGATCGCATGTGAAATTCCTTCGGGCTTGCGCGCCGGCATCCATTGCCGGCATCGGATGTCCGTAGCGTGCCGGCGATGTTCGTGGGCATCAACCCCATCCAGCGCACTGAGGCGTAGCGTAGCAAGGGCTGGCGGGATGACAGACAACGCCGAAGCTCCAGCGCTCGAAGTGCCGGGCTGCGAGAAGCCCAGCCATTTCGTCAAGGTCAGCGGGAATCCCGGGTCGTCACATAGCCGCCGCTCGCCTGTGGAATGACTGTGACGGCGATGCCTTGCCGCCTGCACCAGGCCTCGATCACCCACAGCACCGCTCCTGCCCCAGGGTGGCTCGAACCGCCGCGTTCCACAAACTGACCCTGCCTCGTTTCCACGTACATCAAGTCATGCAACGTTGTCCCAGGCGTTGGCCTTCCTGCTCATGGACATCGTGATTGACCTTGCATCGATTCCGCATACATCAAGTTATGCAGCCAAACGGGTTTTCTCCCATGCGACAGGGGCAAGGAAGCCGTTGGCCGAGTGCAGGCTCTGACGGGTGTCCTAGCCTGTACGATTTCCAACGGCCAGCCCCCGCTGCTCATTGGGGCGCAGCCTGTAGAGGCTGCAGCGATGCGTTGCAAGCGCTCGCAATGGTCTTCGGCGATACGCCCCACTCCAGGGCCCACTCCCGGGCATCCCCTTGCGTCGCTGGCGGCGTTGGTACGACTGGTGGAGTAGCACTGAAGCGTGGCGCGGGCGCGGGCTGAGTGATGCCGTCTACGTCAATGAAACTCGCGCGCGAAACATGATGCGGATGACTCGCCGCCTCGCATGGTGCGAGCACCGGTGCGAAGCAGCTGTCGGTCCCTTCGAGTGCTCGACACCATTCATCGCGCGTACGCGACGCGAAGATACTGGCGAGGCGCTGGCGCAACACTGGCCAACCCGCGCGGTCGTCGAATGCCGGCAGAGCCTCAACGTCCGCGCCGGCGGCGCGAAGCTTGTCGACCAGGACCTTCTGGAACTTCTTCTCGATCGGAGCCACGGAAACATATGCGTCATCCGCACAGCGATAAACGTCATAAAAGGGCGCACCGGAATCGAGCAGATTTGTACCACGTGCTCCTGTGTGCATGCCGGCGGCGTAAAGACCGTGGAACGGCGTCATGAGCGCATTGACGCCGTCGATCATTGCGGCATCCACCACCTGACCTTTTCCACACGTGCGCGCGTGGAGTATCGCGGCCAGCATCCCCATGGCCAGAAGCATTGCGCCGCCTGCATAGTCGCCCAGGAGATTCAGCGGTGGCGTGGGTGGTTGGTCCTTGCGGCCCATCGCATGAAGTGCGCCCGTCAACGCGATGTAGTTGAGGTCGTGGCCGGCAGCATGGGCCAATGGTCCCTCCTGACCGAAACCGGTGACACGGCCGTAGACCAGGGAGGGATTGCCTTGCAGGCAGACCGCAGGACCCAACCCCAGGCGTTCCATCGTTTGCGGGCGAAACCCTTCGATCAGCGCGTCGGCGCGACTCACCAGCTCGCGGGCAAGCCGCAGGCCTTCGGCACTCTTCAAATCCAGCTTGATCGTGCGCTTGCCCCTCAACACGAGGTCGAACCGTGGTGGCCGCTCTATCCCGAGACCACTCGGCTTCCTGCGATCGATCCGAATCACGCGGGCGCCAAGGTCTGCCAGCAACATGCCGCACAGCGGCCCTGGCCCGACACCGGCGAATTCGACGATGCGCAACCCTGCCAGCGGTCCGGTGGGCACCGTGGTCGGACCATCTCCCGAATGCGCTCCTTCAGAGTTCGGATGTGAGTCCACGACTTCTCCTTTGCGTTGCACGATGCTGCAGTTGGATCAGAGCCGCTCGATGATCGTCACATTGGCCATCCCCCCGGCTTCGCACATGGTCTGGAGTCCATAGCGGCCGCCACGCTGCGCCAGCGCATAAATGAGCGTCGTCATCAGCCTGGTACCCGACGCGCCCAGGGGATGGCCCAAGGCAATTGCACCCCCATTGACGTTAAGGCGCTCCGGATCGGCGCCCGTGGCCTGGAGCCACGCCAGTGGCACCGGGGCAAATGCCTCGTTGACTTCGAAGCAGTCGATCTCCTCGATGCGCAGACCCGCCTTCTTCAGCGCGGTCCGGGTTGCCGGGATGGGCGCCTCCAGCATGATGACCGGTTCATGTCCGAGCACGCTCAGATGGTGCACGCGCGCCAGCGGTCGCAGGCCCAGTGCCTTGAGGCCCCGCTCGTTCACCACGAGCACACCGGCGGCACCGTCGCAGATCTGGCTTGAGGTCGCCGCGGTGACGGCGCCGCCCTCGGTCAGCAATTTCACGCCGGAGATCGCTTCGAGGGAAGTATCGAAACGGATACCTTCGTCGACGGTATGCACCTCGGCGTCTCCGTTGCCACCAGCGCATTTGGCGACGACCGGCAGGATCTCGTGCCTGAAGTGATTGGCCTGCGTTGCAACAGTAGCCCGCCGATGGCTCCCTAACGCGAATCGGTCCAGCTGGTCCTTGTCCAGGCCGTACTTACGGACCATCATTTCCGCACCTGAGAACTGACTGAACTCGATGCCGGGATAGCGCTCCCGCATTCGCGGGCTCATGTAGAAGCCCATTCCATTCTTGCGCGGCAGTTCACTGGCGGTGAACATCGGCACTCGACTCATGCTCTCCACGCCAGCGGCAATGACGCAATCCATCGTGCCAGACATGACGGCCTGCGCAGCGAAGTGCAGGGCCTGTTGCGATGAGCCGCATTGCCGATCGATTGATGTCCCTGGCACGGATTCCGGCAGCCCGGACGCCAGCACTGCACTGCGCGCGATGTTGCTCGACTGCTCGCCTACCTGGCTGACACAGCCGAGCAGGACGTCTTCGACCGCGGCCGGATCGATGCCAGCGCGGTCCACCAAGCCGTCCAGGATACGGGCAGCCAGATCGGCGGGATGCCATCCCGACAAGCGGCCGTTGCGGCGGCCTCCGGCCGTGCGCATTGCAGCGACGATAAATGCTTCGGGCATTGCAGCGACCTCTGGGTTGGATGAATGGACCGCCCGGCTCGAATCAGAGTGCCTGCGCGTACATGGCGTACGCATCCGACAACGAGACCTCTCGCACGTTGTTCACCAGCAACCGAGTCTGGTTCATCGCATCGGTAGCCAAGCGCGCCAGGTCGGCCTCCGCAACTCCAACTTGCGAGAGTCGAGTGGGCAATCCCAACTCGCCGCCCAGGGCTGCCATATAGCGGCCGAAGGCTTCCGCCTTGTCGGACTCGTTGCCACCGGCTCCCGGCCGAACGATGCCGTGCAGGTGGGCGTACATGGCCGATCCGGCAGCCTGGTTGAAACCGAGCACCGGCCCCAGCATCAGTGCGTTGGACAGGCCGTGCGAGACATGGAACAGCGCGCCGACCGGATAGGCCAGCGCGTGAACGGCACCAACCGGGGCATTGGCGAAGGCCATCCCGGCCAAGCAGGCGCCGAGCATCAGGTTTCCACGTGCCTGTCGGTCGGTGCCATCGCGGCAGGCCTTGACCAACGAGCCCGACAGAAGCCTCAGCGCCTCGCACGCGAAGAGATCCGACATGGGATTTTTCAGCCGCTTGCTCGTGAATGCCTCGATCGCGTGCACCATGGCATCGATACCGGTCGAGGCAGTGATCAGGGCGGGCAAGCCGAGCGTCAGCTCGGCATCCAGCAGTGCGAGATCAGGCAAAAGCAACTCGGACACCACGCCCTTTTTTTTGCCTTCGCCTGTGGTTACGATGGAGATCGGCGTGACTTCGGAGCCCGTGCCGGCCGTGGTCGGCACGAGTACCAGCGGCAACCTGGGCCCACGCGCATTGTCGACACCATAGACTGCGGACAATTCTTCGCCGCTTCCTGCCAGTAACGCAGCCAGCTTGGCCACATCGAGGGAACTCCCCCCACCGAAGCCCACGACGCAGTCTGCGCTGGCTTCGCGCGCCGCGGCGAGTGCGGCGAGGACGACATGCGCCGGTGGATCGGCTTCAACGCCCGAAAAGACGGCGAACGTCAGGTCTGGCTGCCGAGCGAAGCCGGCAAGCAGGGGGTCGAGGAGGTCCGTGCGGAGCACGCCCGAATCCGTCACAACAAGAGCTCGCCGGCACCCCATCGTCGCGACCCGGTCTGCTAAGCGATCGATCCCGCCCTGTTCCACGACAATGGATCGGGTGGTGTTGAAGGTGAAGTTGGCCATCGGGAGGACCTGGGTTTAGCGCATGCCCATCCGGATCGCTCCATCGAGCCGAATGACTTCGCCGTTGAGCATCTCGTTGTGGAATACATGCCGTACGAGGGAGGCAAAATCGCGCGGCTCGCCCAGGCGCGAGGGAAACGGCACCGATGCAGCGAGACCATGCCGGACCTCTTCCGGCAAATCCATCAGTAGGGGTGTGGCAAAAACCCCTGGGGCGATCGTCACGCACCTGATCGCGCTCTTCGCGAGATCACGGGCAAGCGGCAGTGTCATGCCGACAATGCCGGCCTTGGATGCGGCGTAAGCGGCCTGCCCAATCTGGCCATCGAACGCCGCGACCGAGGCCGTGTTCACGATCACTCCACGCTCACCGGAAGGAGTAGGGTTCAGTTGCGCCATCACTTGCGCACCCAGCCGAATCATGTTGAATGTGCCGACCAAGTTGACGCGCACGATGCGCTCGAAGGTGTCTAGGGAATGGGGACCTAACTTGCCGATCACACGCTCTGGTCCGGCGATGCCCGCGCAGTTGACCAAGCCGCGGAAGTCACCGTTCGACTTCGCAATGTCGAACACGCGCCTCGCATCGGCTTCGGAGGTGATGTCGCATGCCTCGAACGACTGGCCCAGATCGCGAGCCAACGCATGGCCGCGGTCGACGTCGCGATCCGCAATGATCGCCTTAGCGCCGAACTCACTCAGCATGCGGACGACACCTGCACCGAGGCCTGAGGCCCCTCCTGTTACGACGAAGGTCTGTTGCGCGGTAAATTCCAAGGTGTTATCTCAGTGACTTGTTGTGATGGAAAGGCACGGGTTGGTGTGTTCACACCACGCCGCTCGCCCTCAGCGTTGCCAGGCGCTCCGCGCCCATACCCGGCAGCTTGCCGAGCACCTCGTCGTTGTGTTCACCCAGGGTCGGCGGAGCGACTTCATAGGTGATTGGATTGCCCGTCATCCGCATCGGGCTTGCAAGCAGAGGGATCTCCCCCAGGCGAGGATGAAAGGAGCGCGTCACATTGCCGCGAGCGACCACCTGAGGATCCTCGAACACTTCCTTCATGTTCTTGATGGGCGCACAGGGAACGCCCCGCTCCTCCAGGATCGCAACCCAGTGCGCCGACGTACGGGAAGCCAGGATCGGGGAGATGATCTGATCCAGCTGAGCGGCGTTGTGCACGCGCCTGGCGGACGTCACGAAGCGCTCGTCACCCGGCAGATCGCCGCGGCCGAGTTCAGCGCACAGCTTGGTAAATTGGCGATCGTTGCCGACCAGCACTACGATGGATCCGTCGGAGGCCTCGAATTTACCGCTCGGGTACGTCACCGGGTTGGAGTTTCCAACGCGCTGCGGCACGATGCCGGAGGCGAGGTAGTTCACACCGAAGTACGACAGCGACGACACTTCGACATCGAGCAACGAAAGATCGATGTACTGCCCTTTGCCGGTCGTGTCGCGCTGGCGCAGGGCCGCAAGCACCGCCAGCGCACCATAGATCCCTGTCATGAAGTCGATGACTGGAACGCCCGCGCGCAACGGGCCGGCCCCCGGCAATCCATCGCGCTCTCCGGTAACGCTCATCAGGCCGCCAATCGCCTGGATGATGGTGTCGTACCCCGCGCGGGCGCTGTAGGGACCGGTCTGGCCGAAGCCGGTGACGGAACAATAGACGATGTCCGGGTTGATTTCGCTGATCTGTTCGTAACCCAGTCCGTACCGTGACAGCGTACCGGTCTTGTAGTTCTCGATCAGCACGTCGGCATCCACAATCAGGTCACGCGCGAGCTTGGCCCCCTCGGGATGGGCGAAGTCAATGGTCACCGACTTCTTTCCCCGGTTCGCCGCGCAGAATGGTGCGGAGAGCCGCTCGCCGGCGGACTCGAATGACGGCTCCCAGCTTCGGCTGTCGTCGCCCTCGCGGGGGCGCTCGATCTTGATGACTTCCGCACCCAGGTCCGCAAGGTGCTGGGCAGCCAGGGGACCTGCCAGGAGCCGGGCCATGTCGATCACGCGAACACCATCCAGGGGCCGCACGGCCCTGACGTGGTCTTTCATGTCGCCGGGCGTACCGGCGGTGCCTCCATGTGGCATCGGATGCTCTCGTAAGTGAAGTGAACGGCAGCGCGAGGACGTCAGATCGTCACGCCGCTGGCCTTGATGATGGGTGTCCAGCGGGCGATCTCGGCGGCGATAAACCGTGACGAGCGGGCCGGGTCCGCATCCGCGACCGGCTCGATGCCCATTTTCGACAATGATTCAGCCAGCCTCGGATCCAACATCACCTTGCGGGTCGCTTCGGTCAATCGATTCACGATAACTTCAGGCACCGCAGCAGGCATTGCGACGTGGTTGACTGTCACGGCGGAGGAGTCCGCAACGCCGGACTCGATCGTGGTGGGAATGCCGGGCGCGCTGGCGGAGCGACGCTCTCCGAGCGTGGCCAGGATCCTCAATCTGCCCGCCTGGTGCTGCGGCAGCGCTGTGCCGAAAGTGTCGAACAGGAAGTCGATCTGCCCGGACATCAAGGCCACCTGGGCCGGGTTGGTGCCCTGGAACGGCACATGCAGCGCGTCGAAGCCGGCTCGCAGCTTGAGGAGCTCGCCGGAGAGATGATTGATGCTGCCCGGCCCAGCGGATCCGAAGGTGTACTTGCCGGGAGCACCACGAACCAGTTTCAGGAAGTCCTGGAAATTCTGCGCCGGCAGGTCGGGGCGTACCGCCAGGACGAGAGGAACGACGCCAACCACGAACAACGTGAAGTCTTTCAACGGATCGTAGGGTGCCTGGCGAAGCATCAGCGGGCTCGTCACATGAGAGGATGAGGTCCCGAACAGCAACGTGTACCCATCCGGAAGTGCCTTGGCCACGACGCCCGCACCCAACGTCGTGCCGGCGCCGGCCCGGTTCTCGACAACCACCGGCTGACCGAGCAAGTCGTGAAGCCGCTCCGCATACTGCCGGGCGAACACATCTGTCGGTCCGCCGGCGGGCGCAGGTACGACCAGCTTGACCACCCGGTTCGGGAACGTGTTCTGGGCACGTGTCGCGGTGGCAAATGCGCCGATTGCGGCCACAGCCAGCAGCGCCTGACGTCTACGCATGTGTGTCTCCTGGTTATTCGTTGGATCGCGAGCGGAAGCGCCTTAGATCGACACGCCGGCAGCCTTGACAATCGGCGCCCAGCGAGAGATTTCCGATGCCACGAACCGCGCCGAGCGCACAGGATCGGCATCCGCGATGGGCTCGATGCCCATCTTGGTCAGGGCGTCCAGCATTGTCGGGGCGGCCATGACCCTCCTCGTCGCATCCACCAACCGGTTCACCACGCGGGTCGGCACAGCAGACGGCATCGCCAGGAAGTTGACGGTCACGACCGAAGAGTCCTGCACGCCGGACTCGATCGTGGTGGGAATATCGGGCGCACCCGCCGATCTGCGCTCGCCGAGCGTGGCGATGATCTTCAGCTTGCCTGCCTGCTGCTGGGGCGACGCAGACGCGAAGGTGTCGAACAGGAAGTCGATCTGCCCGCCCATTAGGGCCACCTGCGCCGGGTTTGTTCCCTGGAAGGGCACATGCAGGGCATCGACGCCGGCGCGCATCTTCAGCAACTCACCGGCAAGGTGGTTGATGCTGCCCACGCCTCCCGATCCGTAGCTGTACTTGCCAGGATCGGCGCGCAGCATTTTCAGGAAGTCGGCGAAGTTCTGCGCCGGGAGCCCGGGGCGCACCACCAGGACCAGGGGCAGGACCCCGATATTGATCAGGGTAAAGTCCTTCAGTGGGTCGTAGGGTGGTTGGCGTAGCATCAGCGGGCTCGTCACATGCGATGACGACGAGCCGAACAGCAGGGTGTAGCCGTCCGCAGGCGACTTAGCCACTGCATTGGAGCCAACGGTCCCTCCTGCCCCGGTCCTGTTTTCGACCACAACGGACTGTCCCAGTATCTCGCCCACCCTTTCTGCATACCGACGGGCCAGGACATCGGTCGGCCCCCCCGCGGAGTACGGCACAACGAGCTTCATCGGGCGATTTGGGTACGCCTCCTGCGCACGGGATGTAGCAGGAACGAGGACAACCGCGGCGCCGGATACCGCGCCCTGCAGGATCTTTCTTCTCAACATGTGATGTCTCCTATTTTTCTGTAGATACGTTCGCAGTGCTTCCGCCGGGCACTACCGGCGCCGGACTAGGCGGATGACCATGCGGGAGTACGCGATTCCAGGAATGCCGCGACGCCTTCACGGGCATCCCCCGACAGCAGCCCGAAGCTGATGCTCTGTACGGCGCTGTCGATCCCGGCGCGCAGGCCGGCGTCCTCGCATTGCCAGATGAACTCTTTCGTCCGCCGCTGTGCGTCGGGGCTGCCGCGGTACAGTGCGGCGCAAAGCCGGTCGAGCTCGTCCTCGAGTGCCGCGTTCGGAACGGCGCGCGTGGCCAGGCCCATGTCCACCGCTTCCTGCATCGGAACCCGGCGTCCCGTCAGGAGCAGGTCCATCGCCTGCTTCCTGGCGACGCCACGTATCAGTGCCATCACGGCTGGCGATGGCGGAACGCCGCGATGCATTTCCGGATAGCAGATGAAGGCGTCCTGCTCGCCGAGCACCAGATCGCACCAGCTCGCCACCGTGGCGCCAGCGCCGAACGCGTAGCGCTCGATGACTGCCACGGTCGGCTTCGCGCAGTAGTAGACAACCTCGTTCAGACGGCGAAGCCTCTGGTAGGTTTCCTCCGCTGTGCTGACCCGCGAAGACTGGAGGGCCAGCAAGTCCCGCAGTTCACGGCCGGCGCAAAAGATTCCGCCGGCCCCGCGCAGCACGACCACACGGCAGGCCGGGTCGAGCGAGCATGCACCAAACAGGTCGATCAGCTGGTCGATCAGTTGGTTGTTCAGTGCATTCCGGTGCGCCTGGTTGTCGATGTAGATCGTCGTTGTTCCGTACTTGCCCGCTTCCGCGAATGCCCTGCCAGCCTGGGTCGTCTCCGACATCTTGATTCCTTGTAAGTCCGTTTGCCATCAGAAGGCGGCAGTCGCCGCATCGAGACTCGACGGCTGCGCATGTGAAGCCTCGGTTTTTGGTATCTTGCGGTGTCCCCTGCGAGTCGTCCAATCTCTTTTCGACACCCGCTCGATTCCATTTCGGAATCGTCATTTGGAGGTGAACTTGGAACTTAAAACGCTGCGCAGCTTCGTCGTCCTGGCAGAGGAGTTGCATTTCGGCCGAGCCGCCGCGCGGCTGCACATTACGCAACCTCCCTTGAGCAAGCAGATTGCCCAACTCGAAAGCGAGCTGGGTACACGCCTATTCGACCGCGGCGCTCATGGCGTGCAGCGCACCGCCGCGGGCGACGCATTGGTCGTGGAGGCCCGGCAGATCCTGGCACAGGCGGAACGAGCCGCGATGATCGTTGGCCGCGCAGCCCAGGGAGAGTTCGCTACGGTGCGAATAGGGTTCAACGCATCAGTTCTGTTCATGGGCATCGAACGCCTCATACAGGCTCAGCGTGTCCAGCTTCCCCGCCTGACGTGCAACTGGAAAGAGATGGGCACGTCTGAGCAACTCGATGAACTTCGCAGGGGTGGGATAGATCTTGGTTTCGCCCAACCGCCACGGCATCTTCAGGGATTGGCGTCGTTCGAGTTCGGCCGCCCGAAGATGATGGTTGCATTGCCAGTATCGCATCGGCTTGCAAAGCGCCGCTCGGTTTCATTGAGCTCGTTGGCCGAGGATGATTTTGTGATCGTGGCTCGCGATCTTGCGCCAGGCTATTTCGACCTGACCATCAGTGCGTGCGTCGCAGCTGGATTCAATCCCCGCCTAAGCCACTATGCGCGTCATTTGCTCACAGTACTAGGACTTGTTGCAAAGACCGGGGGAGTGGCGTTGGTGCCCCGCACGCTTGCAGGCGCTTCCATTCAGGGGGCGGAAGTCAGGCCACTTCAGGGTGCGCAGCCTGAACTTTCGTATTCCATTGTCTGGAATCCAGAGAGCCCACTCACCGTGTTGCCGCGCTTGCTGGATCTGTTTGGAGTGCCTCAAAATTGTGCACTATGGACGCCAGCGACTAAGGAATCAATGCTGCGCTGAAGTTGCTGCGGACAGTTCGCACGGAGGAGCGATGACGATGAGCCCAATCCCCGTCTGTGCGCGCTAGATCCAATGTGTAGAAACACATGGGATGCGTGGGGCGCGAATCCGTTTTTAGCATAGACGCCCAAGGTTCTCGATCAGTAATTTCATCTGAACAACCTCGCCCCACTCGAGATCCTCCATGACGACGACGGCGGAAGCCGGATCACCTCCATAGGGCAAAACATGGATGTCGAACTTCTCATCGACATCGTCGAACTCCACCTTGACCTTCGCACGTCTCAGTGATGCGTTGCGCGCCTCCCTGGTACCGAAGAACTGGCCCATCGCGATTGACCTGACTGGCTTTTTCCAACCCAAGTTGAAGGAGAGACTTCAAACTTGGAAAGGATTTGGAAGATGCCCAGAAGGAGATTCAAGACAGGGCAGATCATTGCCAAGCTTCGCCAGATCGAGGTGGTGGTGGGCAGCGGCAAGACGGTGCAGTTGGCCTGCAAGGAGGCCGAGATCACCGAACAGAGCTACTACTGCTGGCGCAAGGAGTACGGAGGCCTGCAGCACGATCAGGCCAAGCGCTTCAAGGAGATGGAGCGAGAGAACGCAAGGCTCAAGCGCTTGGTGGCCGATCTGAGCCTGGACAACGCGATGCTCAAGGAGCTGTCCTCGGGAAACTGGTAAGCCCCGAGCGACGTAAGCGCGCGGTGATCCCGTCTTGAGCGCAGGCCTTGTGTCCATGACGATGGTGTCCACCAAGGATTGATCTGACCCCCGAAACCTGGGCGAATTCGAGGATTCGAAGTGACCAGGTACACAGAGAAACAGAAGCTTGCGGCCGTCACGGCCTACAGAAAGGGCGCTGGCGGCTTGCGTGCCACCGCCAATGCGCACGGTGTAGGCGTTGATTCGCTGAGGGCGTGGATAGCCGCATACGAGGCCAATGGGAAGGCGGGTCTGGTGGCAAAGAGGCGCGTCAACTACGATCTGGACCTCAAGCTCGAGGTCCTGCGTCGGATGCAGGATGAAGGTCTGTCGTGCAGGCAAGCCGCGACCCTCTTCAACATCCGGCGCCTCGACCAAGTAGCGGAGTGGAGCCGGCTGTACGCCGTTCATGGCGCGGCGGCTCTGCAGCCTGGCTGGAAGAGGGAACAGACGAGGATGAGCAAGCCGCCGAGCAGGCGCGATGACCGCGAGGCGGTGACAAGTGACCAACGCAGTCGCGAAGAGTTGCTACGCGATCTTCAGCAGTTGCGCACGGAGAATGCTTACCTAAAAAAAGTGCAGGCCTTGGCTCGAACCAAGCCGCGCTCAGCGCCCGTGAAAGGACGTTGATCGTGCTCGAGTTGAGGCCGCACTTCCCTCTCGCCGATCTGCTGCGCGCGGCCGAGCTGGCGCGCAGTAGCTTCTACTACCAGCAGAAGGCTCTCCGAACAGGTGACAAGCACTGCGATCTGAAAGCGAAGATCCGCGAGATTTTCAACCGTCACAAAGGCCGATATGGCTATCGACGGGTCACCACTGAGCTGCGACAGCAAGGTTTCGTCGTCAACCACAAGACAGTCCAGAAGCTGATGGTCGAGATGCAGCTGAAGTCGCTAGTTCGCCCAAAGCGCTACAAGGCCTTTGATGGCGCGGCTTCTGAGACGGCCCCGGACCGCCTGGAGCGCGACTTCACGGCTGACTAGCCCAACAAGAAGTGGGTGACCGATGTGACCGAGTTCAAGGTGAACAATCAAAAGCTTTACTTGTCGCCGGTGATGGATCTCTACAACCGCGAGATCGTGTCGTACGAGATTGCAGAGCGTCCGCTGCCGATCATGATCAAGAACATGCTCACCAAGGCGTTCAAGCGGCTCGACTCAGGCCAGCGACCGATCCTGCATTCGGACCAAGGGTGGCAATACCGCATGCTCGCGTTCCGCCAACGCCTGCATCAAAGCGGGGTCATCCAAAGCATGTCGCGGAAGGGCAACTGCTATGACAACGCAGCCATGGAGAGCTTCTTCGGAACGTTGAAGTGCGAGCTGTTCCACCTCGGCAAGTTCGAAAGCACCGAGACGTTGAAAAGCGCCCTTCACGACTACATTCGCTACTACAACGTAGATCGAATCAAGCTCGGGCTCGGAGGCCTGAGCCCAGTGGGATACAGGATGCAGGCCGCTGCGGCGCCTGCATGAGAACAAAACTGTCCAAGGTTTGGGGGTCGGTTCAACTTAGGTGGACACGTGGACACTTCTGTTTTGGAGCCGCCATGGCGCCCACTGCGGCATGATCGCGCCCACTTGTAGCAGAGAGATCAATCGGCTCCTCGTGCCGCTGAGATCCCCTTCTTCGCTTTCGTATTGCCGCGCTACCCTATTCCGGCAGCATCCCCGCCGCGTCGATCGCCTTCTTCCACTTGGCTGCCTCGGCGAGCTGGTACCTGCCGAGCTCAGCGGGTGTCGTCGTAAAGATTTCCGCGCCGGAGCTCTTGTAGAAACCGGTGGCTGCGGGCGAGCGAGCCGCGGTGATCAGGATCTTGTTGAGCTTGTCGACGATGGCTGGCGGCGTACCGGCGGGTGCGTAGATGGCGTTCCACCACGGCAACGCCTCATAGTTGGCGATGCCGGCTTCGCGCATAGTGGGAACGTCCGGCAAGTCAGGCGAGCGGTTGCGGCCTGTGACACCCAGGGCGCGCAGTTGGCCGCTGCGCACGTACGGCGCGCCGACGGCGGTGTCGGCAATCATCATCTTCACCTGGCCAGACAACAGGTCCACCACCGCCAACGAGTTGCTCTTGTACGGAATGTGTAGCAGCTTTGTACCGGTGGAATTGGCGAACATTTCAGACGCGATGCGCGTAGACGCGTTGCCGCTGGCAAACGAAACCGAGTCTGGCTCCTTCTTCGCCAGCGTTACCAGTTCGAGCACGTTCTGCACCGGCAACGACGGATGCACGAGCAGCACCAGATCGCCGCGGCTCACGCCGGTAATGGGCGCGAAATCCTTTACCGGGTCGTAGGGCAGCTGCTTCATGAGGAACGCATTGCCGGCGTGCGTGGACGTAGTCGCCAGCAGCAGCGTGTAGCCGTCCGCCGGCTGCTGAGCGACGTAGGCACTGCCGATGGCACCGTTGGCACCGACCTTGTTCTCCACTACGACGGGCTTTCCCGTCTGCTCGGTGATGGACACCGCCATTGCGCGCGCCAGTTGATCGCCCGCGCCACCAGCGCCGAACGGCACGACGATGCGGATCGGTTTGTTAGGGAAGTCGGCGGCGTAGTCCGCAGCCGCTGCGCCAGTGACGGTCGAGACGGCCACCAGCACTGCAAAAAGTTTATTCAACATGATCGATACCCCTCCTGGTTCTTTGTTCGTTCAAGCGTCAGGCGGCCAGAGTGGGCCGAAGCTCGACGCACCCGATGCCCGGGAAGTCCGCGGTGACGTGGCGGCACGTGCCCCAGGCGCGCACGCCTGTCCAAGAGCCGGTCGTCACTATCTGGCCTGCGCGCAGGTGGAGCTCGCGCGCGGCCAGATGATTGGCCAGCCAGCACACGAGCGGCATGAGGCGGGTGGCGAGGTTGCCGCCCACGCGTTCCAGAGCCACGCTGCCATCTGCGGTCACTTTCACCGGCTGCGAGGCGCAATCGACCTCGCGGTAACCCGCACCGGGTTGCCCGACAAGTAAGCCGCCACAACCCAGGCCGTCGGCTAGGTTGGCCAGCAGTTCCGAGTTCGTTGTCGGCGCGGCAAAGCGCGGTGCCAGCAGTTCCACGGCGGCACTGGTGCCGCCGATGGCGGCGATGACTTCATCTTCCGTATAGGGCCGCGCACGCGGCGGCAGGTCACGCGTGAACGTATAGGCGACTTCGCATTCAAATTCGGTGTCGGGCGCGATCTCGAACGGAAGCGGATGCTTGTCGTTCCAAAACACGCTGGCGAACACCGGAGCACAGTTGGGCTCGGGCGCGCGGGCGCCGCCCACCTTCCACCCTGCCACTGCGCCGGACTGGCGGATAAGTGCATCCTGCAGCGCGTAAGCCTCCTGCGCATTGGCCGGCATGGCATCGGAGCCGACAACCTCGGCCGCCGTCGGCAACGCACGGCTGGGCGTATCCGCGGGCGCGGCCCTAAGGCTGATCCGGTGCGCCAGCAGCGCAGCGGCCGCGTCTCCTGTTTTTTTCTTGTCCATGCTGATACGGTCCAACGTAATGAAGCAATTTGCACTTTAGGCTCCCGCGTGCACCTGCGCTAGCGCCTTTAGCGCAATACGTGTTCGGTTTTCGTGAATACGGCCTCTACCACCCGGACGGCCACGCTGGGCGCTAGCGGCATGCCATCCCGCATTTGACCGGGAGCCCCTGATGCGGCGTAGTCGACGTTGATCGTTCGTGGCACGGGTTGCGGGTCGGGCCTGCAATGACATGCAGGGTGCGCGCTCGCCATCTAGTGGCTCAGCATCTTCCCTGGGTTCATCAACGACCGCGGGTCGAGGGCTCGCTTGATCGCGCGCATCAACTTGAGCTCCACATCAGATTTGTAGCGCTCGGATTCGTCGCGCCGCAGCACGCCGAGTCCATGCTCGGCGGAGATAGAACCGCCGCGCCGCGCGACGCCGTCGTGGACAAGCGCATTTAGCGCAGGCTCGGCGGCGGCGAAGGTCGAGTCTTCGGGCTCGCCCGCGGCACGGGCCGGGGGCGAGAGGTTGTAGTGCAGGTTGCCGTCACCCAAGTGTCCGAACACGACCAGCCGGAACGCCGGAAACTGTTCGAGCACCGCCCGCCCCATATCCTCGATGAACGCAGCGATGCTCGAAGTCGGCAGAGAGATGTCGTGCTTGATAGTCTTGCCCTGCGCACCTTGCGCTTCGGAAATGTTCTCGCGCAAGGCCCACAGCGCGTTGAACTGCGCAAGCGACTGAGACAACGCGGCATCGGTGGCCAGACCCTGCTCCAGTGCCTCGGCGAGCACGTCCTGCAACGACTCTTCCGCGCGCTCCTGCGTGCCTGAGCCCGACAGCTCCATCAGCACGTACCAATCCGACCGTCCAGCCAGCGGGGTGGACGAGCCCGGCACATGATGCTGCACAAACTCAAGACAGGTGTGCGAGAAGAGTTCGAACGCAGTGAGGCCAGCCGCCAGATGGCGTCTGGCCAAGTCCAGCAGCCGTGTGGCAGCGGCCACATCGGACACCGCGACCAACGCATTCAGACGTACCGGGGGCACCGGGAACAACTTGAGCACGGCGGCGGTGATGATGCCAAGCGTGCCTTCGGAGCCGATGAACAAATTGCGGAGGTCGTAGCCGGTGTTGTCCTTGCGCAGGCCGCGCAGGCCGCTCCAGATTTCGCCATCGGGAGTGACAACTTCCAGCCCCAAGCAAAGCTCGCGCGCGTTGCCGAAGCGCAGCACCTGCACGCCGCCGGCATTGGTGGCCAGGTTGCCGCCGATAGTACAGGTGCCCTGGGCCGCCAGGCTGAGCGGGAACAGGCGATCCGCCTGCTGGGCAGCCTCGCGCACCTGGCCAAGCGTGCAGCCGGCCTCGACAGTAATGGTGTCATTGGCGAGGTCAACAGCGCGCACGCGCTTGAGGCGGGTCAGCGACAGCACCAGCGCGCGGCCGGATTCGTCGGGCACGGAGCCGCCGGACAGGCCGGTATTGCCGCCCTGCGGAACGATGGGCACGGCGTGCTCATGGCACCAGCGCACGACGCGCGCAACGTCTTCGGTGGTGTCGGGCATCGCCACCGCGATGGCCCGCCCCCGCCACTTGCGCCTCCAGTCGACGAGGAATGGATCCATCTCCTCCGGCTCGGTGAGCCACCGGCCTGAGAAATCGGGCCGCGCCACGCCTCCACAAGACGCGCCAAAGCCGGCATCTCCGCGATCGCTCACGACGCCTTCCGCGCGTCGGCGAGTAACACGTCAGCAAACTCTTTCCAATTGGCATCCTTGGCCAAGTCAGCGAATAGGCCTTCGCGCGCCTTGTCCGCGACCCACTGCTGTTTGCCGGCGATGGCGGAGGTCATGAAGGGCTTGAAGCCGGCTTCGAGCACCGTGTTGGCCGACTCGCGCATTTCCTCGGCGCGGCGCTTGCCATGCTGCACGACGCGGGTGAAAAAGTACGAGCCCTGCCTGGTCCAGTCGATGCTGGGAAAGGTTTCTTGCAGCGTGGGCAGCACGTGGTCCTCCACGCCATAGGCGCGCGCGGTGGTGTAGCTCTCGATGACAAGGGCCTCCAGGCCCTTGATCATCACGCTGCGGCACATCTTGATGGCGCTGGCTACGCCGAGCTGGTCGCTGACCGGCTTGGCGTCCATTCCCCAGTTCGAGAGCATGGCGGCGAGCTGGGCGGCCCTGGCACCGCCCAGCAGCATCGGCACGCGGATGCCGTACGGCGGCACGGACGTCATGACGCCCGCTTCCACATACTGCCCGCCCGCGCCGTCGATCAGCGCGGCCGCTTTCCGCTTGGTGCCGGGCGATGCGGAATTCAGGTCGAGGAACAATGCGCCGGGGCGGATGTGCTTCATGACGGCCTGCGCCACCGCCAGGGTGTTGGATGCCGTCACGGCGGAGATGACCAGGTCGGCATCCGCGCAGGCTTCGGCCACGCCGGATGCCGCCTTCACACCGTCGTCTTTCGCGTTGTCCTTCTTTTCCTGCGCGCCTTGCCCGTCAAACAGCAGGTCCCAGGCGCTGATGGCGCCCACACCACTTTGACCCAGCAGGCCCCGCGCGAAGATGCCCCCTACTTCGCCATAGCCAATGATGGCGATGTTGATGTTGATGTTGTTCATGTTATTTCAGACTCTTTGCATTGATCGTGGTACGGCGTCAGATGACGGGGGTGAGCACGGGCTGGCCGGCGAAGAAGGCCTGCGCGTTGGCGATGGCCTTGTCGACCGACGCCTGCATCGCCTCGGGCGAGCGTCCCGCGATGTGCGGCGTCAGCACCACGTTGGGCAGGCCGACCAAGTCCTGCGGCGCCTTTGGCTCGCTTTCATACACGTCGAGCCCGGCCGACGACAGGGCGCCAGTTTTCAGCGCCGCGGCCAGAGCCTGCGTGTCCACCACGCTGCCCCGGGCTATATTCACCAGCGTGCCTTGCGGACCGAGTGCCGCGATGACTTCCGCGTTGATCATGTGCTTAGTCGCGGCGCCGCCGGGCGTGGCGACGATGAGGTAGTCGCACCAGTGCGCTAGCTCCAGCGCGCTCTCGAAGAAGCGGAAAGGCACGTCGTCCTTGCGGCTGCGGGTGAAGTAGCCCACCTCCAGGTCAAAGCCCAGGGCTCGCTTGGCCAACTGGCGCCCGATCATGCCCAGGCCGATGATGCCGAGCTTCTTGCCTGAGACATTGGGCGTGTAGAAGTCCATCTGGTCGCGCCACAAGCCCTCGCGCACACCCTTGTCCAGCTGCACGAGGCCACGCACAGCCGCCAGCAGCAGGCCGAAGGCATGATCAGCCACGCAACCGTCGTTGGTGCCGGCGCCATTGGTCACGGTGAGGCCACGAGCCTTGGCCGCGGCCAGGTCCACCGCTTCGTAGCCGACGCCCAGCGCACATACCAACTCAAGCTTGGGCATGGCGTCCATCTCGGCGGCCGTCAGGCCGATGGCGCCGATGGTCAGCACTGCGCGGAAACGACCCCCATGATCACGCAGAGCAGCCTCCTTTTGCGCCGCTGTCGGGGCGTACACAACTTCATAAAGGGCGGACAACTGCTGGACGTAAGCGTCCTGCAGGGGACAGATCATCAGCAGCGGAATGGGAGCTTCGTTTGGCATGGGTGTGACGTCGGACAGGAATGTGAAAGGGTAGAGAAACTCAGTTGTCCAGCGTCAAGTTCCTTTCAGTCACAACCTTGCGGTAACTCTCGAATTCTTCCTTGATCTGCTGCCCGAACTGCTCCGGCGTGTTAGCCACCGCGATCGCGCCCACGTCAGCGATGCGCTTCAGCACGGCCGGATCTTCCATTGCCTTGCGAGTGGCCGCGTTGATGCGGTCCACCAGCTCGCGCGGCATGCCTTTAGGGCCGGCGATGCCGAAGTAGGCCATACGGTTCATTGCGGGCATGCCCAACTCCTCGAAGGTCGGCACGTTGGGCATGTCAGACAGGCGTTTGGGCGCCGCCACCGCGATGGGGATCAGCTTGCCGGTCTGGATGAAGGGCAGAGACGACGGCAGATTGCCAAACAGAATGGTCACTTGGCCCGCCACGGTGTCGGTGAGCATGGCGCCCTCACCGCGGTAGGGAATGTGCGTCATCACGGTGTCGGTCAAGCTTTTGAACAGCTCCATCTGGAGGTGCGAAATCGAGCCCGTGCCGCCGGATACATGCGAGTGCTTGCCGGGGCTACGCTTGAGCTCCTCCACGAAGGCCTTGTAGTTGTGACCCGGGAAAGAGGGATGGACTACCAGCACGTTCGGGGTCGCCGCGATGTTAATGATCGGCGTGAAGTCGGTTACAGGGTTGTACGGCGTCTTGGGGTTGATGGCTGGGTTGGCTGCCGTCGTAGACACGGTGGCCATGCCTAGCGTGTAGCCGTCGGGCGTGGCGCGCGCGAGCTCGACCGAGCCAACGGTGCCTCCCCCGCCCGCCTTGTTATCCACGACAAGCGGCTGGCCGAGCGCCTTGCCCAGCGGCTCGCTCATCACGCGGGCGACAATGTCGGTCGTGCCGCCGGTGGTAAACGGCACGATCAGCCGCACGGGCTTGTTCGGGTAGGCGCCCCGGACCTGACTGAGAGCGGGCGTGGCCAAAACGGTGGTGGCCAGGGTAATGGCGATGAGTCTGCGGGTTGCTTGCATGTCTCTTGTCTCCTTCGGCTTTCTGAAATGAATCGTGTCGTGGCAGTGATCAGTTCATCACCATGCCGCCGTCGATGACGAGGTTCTGGCCGGTGAACATCTGCGAGTCGGGGCCCATCAGGAACGCAACTGCACCGACCACGTCGGACGGGTGCATGTCGCGGTGAATGGCGCGTTGCTTGCGTATGTCGGCGCGCTGGGCATCGCGATTGGTGCGGTCGCTCAGAATGCCGTCGCTCAGCGTGAGGCCGGGCGACACGGCGTTGACGCGGACGTCCCACTCGCCGAATTCGCGAGCCAGCGCGCGCGTCATTCCCAGCACGGCGGACTTGCTCGCCACGTAGTGCAGCAACAGCGGGTTTCCCTTGAGCACGGTGGCCGACGACAGGTTAACGATGGAGCCTGCTCCGGCCTGACGCATGTGCGGCGCCACGCTGCGGCAACAATTGAAAACGCCTTCGACGTTGACTTGGAACACGCGGCGCCACTCCTCCATGGGAATTTCTTCGAACGGCTGCTTGCGCAGCGTCGTGTAGAGCGCAGCGTTGTTGACGAGGCCGTAAATGCCACCGTGGATGGCGGATGCGCCAGCCATCATTTTTTCTACGCCGTCGGCATTGCTCACGTCGACGTCCAATCCGACCGCCCCGTTACCCAGGCGCGCCGCCGCATCGGCGGCACCATGCAGGTCGGCCACGGCAATGGTGTAGCCGGACTCAGCCAGCCGCTCGGCGATGCTAAAGCCGATGCCCTGCGCGCCGCCGGTGACCACGATGGTCTGGGGTTTTTTGATCTTGGGGATCATGGGGTCGTTCATGGTGAAGAGTCGATGAAAGATTGGATGCGGTGCGCGACGTTTGCGTTCACCGCACCGTGCGGCATACGGCCCTGCGCGACGGCCTCAGCCTGCTCAATGGTGTCCAGCGTCTGCCGCGCGCGGGCCTGGGCCGTCGTCGCACCAATGTGCTGCGTGACTACCACGTCCGGCCGTGCCAGGAAGCGGGCCGCGGGCTTCTGATCGGCCGCGCTGCCGACGTCGAGCGCCGCGCCGGCCAGATGGCCGCTGTCCAGCGCACGCTCCAGCGCATCCTCGACGACTAGCTCGCCGCGCGACAGGTTGACGAAGAAGGCACCCCGCCGCATTGCGGACAGCGTGCGTTCGTTGAAGAGGTGGCGTGTGTGCGCGTTGGCCGCCGCCAGGCAGACCACGAAATCCGACTGCCGCAGCACCTCGTTCAGCGGCAACAGGTCCACGTCGGCCGCGGCAAGCAGTGGGTCGTGGGCCACCGTGCGCATGCCAAAGGCCTGTGCCAGCGCGTTCATGCGTCGCGCGATGCCGCCGTAGCCGACAAAGCCTAGCATCGCACCCGACAGCTCCCGGCCCTGCGCCGGCGCCACACCATGGCCGCCGTTCGGACCCAGCCGGTGGCGGGTGATGCCGCGCGCCAAGTCCACAAGGACGCCCATGCCCAGCTCGGCCACCGCGTTGAAGAAGCCTGGCGTGACGCGCGTGACTAGGATGCCTTGTCGAGCAGCCTCCTCGAGGTCGATGGTGCTGATGTCTACGGCCGCGCGGACGAACGCCAGCAGTTCCGGCATCGCCTTCAGCGCCGCGGCGTCGCATGGCGTGGAGCGATAGCCGATGACAAGGTCGCAGCCCGCGGCCGCTTCAGCCAGAGCTGCGCCGGTGAGGACCGCGTAGCCGGGATTGCGCACCACGCACACGCTGCGCTTCAGGCGTGCCAAGGTGTCCGGCGGCCAAGCGCCGGCGAACTCCTGCGCGGTATATGCCAGGAATACTTTTAGCCGGCGACGGCCGGACGCGACACCACTCATGCTCATGGGCTGCTCACGCGGTCGCGTAGAGGCGCCGAGGGTTGTCCACAAGCAGCCGCTGTAGGACGGCCGGGTCATCCGTATAGTGGGGTAGCAGGTCCACCAACTTGCCGTCGTTCGGGATTTCGCGCACGTTGGGGTGCGGCCAGTCACTGCCCCAGAGCACGCGGTGGGGCGCAGCCTCCAGCAGGCGGCGCGCGGTCGGCACGACGTCCACATAGGGCACATCGCCTGTGGACAGTGTTGCCGAGATGCGCTCAGGGCCGCTGATCTTGACCCATCCGTGTTCGTTCTTCACCAGCGCCAGCAGCGCCTCGAGCGCCGGCGAATCCTGGCCTTGTTCCACCATCACGCGGCCGAAGTGGTCGATGACGAAGGGAACTGGCAAATTTTCCAGGAAGGGGCGGTGCACGGCCAGGTCGGCCGAGTCCATGTAGAACTGCAGGTGCCAGCCCAGAGGCGCCAGCCGCTCAGCCAAGCGCGATAGGGCGCCGCTGTCGGGCACCTGGCCCAAATGCCGCGCGAAATTGAAGCGCACGCCGCGCACGCCGCCGGCATGCAGCTTTTCGAGTTCGGCTGTGCTGACGTCAAGCGGCACGAGCGCGATGCCGCGGTTCTTCTCAGCGTTGCGCGCAATGGCGTCCAGCATGGCGCTGTTGTCAAAGCCGTGCACGGTGGCCTGCACGAACACCACATGCTCGACACCCAGCAAGCGGTGCAGCGCCTGCAGCGTTTCTGCCGACGCGTCGTCGGGCGTATAGGTGCGCACATGGGCGAACGGGAAGCGCGCGGCTGGGCCGTATACGTGCACATGGGTATCCCACGCACCCTTGGGCAACTGAAAGGTGGGCCTGCTTGGGTTCAGCATGGGGGGCGGCACGTGTTTCACGGTGTTTTTTCTCTCGTTTCCGGTTGACGTTGACAGTGGCGGCGACTGTAGTGGCGCGCGGCGTGCTGGGCTAGAGCCCTGACTCCAACAGGTGTTCGATAGAATTGAACGCCACTCCACCAAGACAGGACGAGCAAAGGATTCCACGATGGAGCTACGCCAGTTGCGCTACTTCGTGCGCGTCGTCGACATGCGTAGCATGGGGCGCGCTGCTGCCGACCTGGACATCGTGACATCGACGCTGAGCCAGCAGATCAGTAGCCTAGAAGGCGAGCTTTCCACGCGGCTCCTGCAGCGACTGTCCACGGGCGTGCTGCCGACCGAAGCCGGACTCGATTTCTACCGCCAGGCGCAGCTTATTCTTCGCCAAGTGGAAGCTGCGACGCGCATCGCGCAGACGGGGCGCCTGTCGGGCGACGTCAGCGTCGGCCTGTCGCCAACCACCTCCTCTGTCATCGCCGTGCCGCTCATCCGCGCCATGCGCGAGCGCTATTCCAACGTGCGCCTGCGCATCGTAGAAGGCCTGTCCGGCCACGTCACGGCGCTGCTCAACTCGCGTCAGGTCGACCTGGCTATCGTGTTCGGCGTGGAGTCGGCGCGGCGCTTGAGCGTGCAGCCTCTGCTGGACGAGGCGCTATTCCTCATCGGTGCGGCTGACTTGGCCGGCATGCCCGACGGTGAAACGGTGCGGCTGGAGGCCCTGGGCAGCCTGCCGCTCATCTTGCCCAGCGAGGTGGCCGGCTCGCTGCGCTCCATGGTTTCAACCGCCCTGCGCAGCGCGTCGGTCGAACCCAACATCGTTGCCGAGGTAGACGGCCTGGCTACGCTGTTCGACGTTGTTCGCGCCGGGATGGGCGCGACTATCCACCCGGCGTCCGCACTCGGGAGGTTGAAAGACGAGGCGCTTAGAACCGTACGCATCGCCGACCCGCATCCGCGCCGGCGCAACCTCCTGGCCAGCTTGTCTGACGACGAACTTTCTCCGGCCGGCCTGGCCACGCGCGTGGTACTCGCAGATGTGGTGCGGCAATTGGTGGCCGATGGAGCTTGGCGCGGTGCAACGCTCATCAATTCGATAAAGGTTTAAAGCTAGGTAGGGTAAACGCCTCCAGTAGCGCATTGGCACTTCATGAACTCCGTGCGGGCGTGGTCGCATGGTCTCCATCGGCGACTCGACCGCTGATGCGTATGCGTCCGGTGATCCCGTCTTGAGTCTGCGCTGGGAGCAAAGGATGCTCAGCTTCGCGGCGCGACACTCGGGCGGATGTCGTGGAGCTAAGCTAAGGCGCCAATAGAGAGCGGAGCATCTGCACAAATCGCTGGGCCGGCTCGCCGAGCGCGTGCCCTTGACGCATATGCAACAACAGGCTGCGCTCTACAACCGGATCTTCCAGACGTCGAGCCACGAGTGCTTCGGGTTGTGGGTAGCCGCGCACTAGGTAGCCCGGCAACACAGCCACGCCCAGCCCCTGCGAGATCATCGCCAGCGCGGTATGCAGGAAAGTCACCTCGTAGTCCGGAGCCTGAGCCAAGCCTGTGGCTGAAAGCGCCTCGCCAATCTGGCGCTGCAGCGGCGCGCCCTTGGTCAGCCGGATGATGTGCTGCCCGGCCAGGTTCGACCAGGTCACGCGAGGCAGCGACGCGAGCAACGAATCACTACGGCACACGACGGTGAGACAGTCGACAACCAGCGGCAATACCTCCAGGGTTTCGGGTCCCGTTTCGAAGAAGCCGATGCTGAATTCCACCCGCTCGGTCAAAACCTGGTCGATCAGGCTTGCCTCAGCCGAGTCGTGCATCACCACACGGACGTCGGGCATCTCCGCCTTGAAGGCCGCCACCGCAGCGGGCACCACGGTGGAGGCCAATGCAGGGGTGCAGCTGAAGGCGAGTTGCGACCGAGCGCCGGACGCGTGGCCAGTCATTGCACTCTGCAACCGCGCCACGTCTTCAAGGATCTCCTTGGTGATGGCATAGGCCTCATCGGCCGCCGCTGTCGGTCGCAGCGCGCGCGGCAAGCGCTCGAACAGCTGCACACCCAATGAATCCTCGAGCTGGCGGATGAGCACGCTCATGGCGGATTGCGTGACGTGCACCGCCTCAGCTGCGTGCGTGAGATTGCGCAGCCGATAGGCTTCAGCGAATGCGCGAAGCTGACGAAGTGAGACGCTCATGGGTGCCCTCGATTATGTCAGTCAGGGTTATCCCGGGGCATCGCAGACAGGCATGAGCAAACGCGATAGAGCCATCGGAAACATTCGATTTTCGCCGCCGGATCTCATCCCTAGACTTCATCTCCGGAGACAAGCGATGAAACCAGAAGACAACCACACCCTCACCACGGTGGAACCCGGCTCGCCGATGAACCGGCTCTGCAAGCACTACTGGCTGCCCGCATGCCTGAGCCGCGACGTGGTCACCGGTGGAGACCCCTTTCGCGTGCGCCTGCTGGGCGAAGACTACGTGGCCTTTCGCGATGCGACGGATCGCGTGGGCATCCTGGATGAACTCTGCCCTCACCGCCGCGCGTCGCTGATGCTGGGCCGCGTGCACGACGATGCCATCGAATGCATCTACCACGGCTGGCGCTTCGACACCGCCGGTGCCACAACCGTCATGCCCAACTGTGACGAGCCCGGGCTCAGGCAGCGCTACCGCGCCATCGCCCATCCCGTGCAGGAAGCCGGCGGGCTGATCTGGGTCTACCTGGGCACGCTGGACGCGCAGGGCAACCCGCCGCCCTTTCCCCTGCATCGATGGATGATCGCGCCCGACACCCACAAGCATCCGCGCATCGTGGCGTCGCACTCGAACTTCGTGCAGGTGATGGAAGGCCTGCTCGATTCCTCGCATCTTGCGGTGTTGCACCAGGACTCGCTGCCGCGCCCCGATGGCACGGTGAAGGTGGTCAACGAGACCATGCGCCCCGCGTCACGCTTCACTGGCGTGATGTCGGCCAAGGCGCCGAGGCTGGAAGTCGAGGACACCACCTTCGGCATCTATGCAGCCGCCGTGCGCGAGATCGTCTCGCGCGAAGGCCAAGCGCAGCTCGACGTTCGTATCACCGCCTACGTCGCGCCCTTCACCGTCTACGTCGCCAACGGCAACGTCACGCTGATGTGCGTGCCGGTCGACACGCGGACGACCTATCTCTACATCATCTATTGGGACCCCGACCGCCCGTTCGGATTGCCGCCGTACAGCGACGACATCGAGGAAGGCACGGGCACGCGCCCCGACGTCGCGGCTCGCTACGGTTTCACGCGCGAAACGCTTGGCGCGCCCGGCACTGCGACCCGCGCCAACAACTGGCTCCAGGACCGCGAGGCCATGCGCCGCGGCGAGACCTTCTCGGGCCTGCCACCTTTCTCGATGGAGGATATCGCGTGCACCACGTCCATGGGCGAGGTGTCGGACCGGCAGGAGATGCTGCTGCCCGCCGACCTCGCGATCGTGCGGATGCGACGCTACCTTCTCAACGCCGCACGCTCGGTGGCCGATGGCGGCGAGGCGCCGCATTTCGAAGATGCCGCGCTGGCGGGCAATATCGGCGCCATCTTCGCGCAGTTGCCGCAGGACGCCCGCTGGCAGGACCTGCTGCCCTCCAGGGAGGCTGCCGGTGCAGATGCCTGACTATGGACTGCTGGGCCGCAGCGACATGGATGGCGATCACGGTCGTCTGTTTATGCGGCTGGCCGCTCTGGAAGGCTGCAGCGATGTCGACCTTTCCGCACGGCTAAGCGAGTTCGCCGCCGAGGCGCGGGCGCACTTCGACCATGAGGACCGCCTGATGGCGGACGGCGACTTTCCCACTCGCGATTGCCATCTGCAGGAGCACGCCGCCGTACTCGCCTCGCTGGCTGACGTTCAGGTGCTTCTGGCTGCGGGCAATACCAATATCGTACGCCACCTCGTGCGCGAATTGCGCCACTGGCTGCCCGAACACATCGGCGCGCTCGACCACGCGCTCGCCCAGTGGCTGTTCCGCAGGGAGACCGGCGGCGCGCGGCTGGTGCTGCATCCTGCCCGACGGGCCCGTGCCGCAAGCGTGGCAGAAACCTGACCATGGCCCTGCCCCTCGTTCCCAACTTCCCTGCCGCGATGCGCCTGGAAGGCCGCACCTTCCTGGTACTGGGCACCGGCCTCGGCCTGGGCCGGCACATCGCACATGCGCTGCGACAGTTCGGCGCCGCCATCTTCTGCTGCGACAGCGAAGCCGCCGCGGCCGAGCAGGTTGCTTTCGAAGTCAGCGGCACGCCGCTGCATGCCCAGGCCACCTCGGCATTGCAACTGCAGGAACTGCTGGGCGCAATGACTCGCAACGGCACCACACTCGACGGCGTGATCGATCTTCTGGACGGCGCACGCGCTGCAGCCTGCGCCGAGCGCGCGAGGGCCGCGAGCCAACATTGCGCCCAGCAGGGTGGCGGGACGGTCTTGCTGGTCGCCAGGGGCGGCAACCTGGCGGCAGCCGAGGGGAGCTTTGCCGCGGTCGTTGCCGAGCTGGCGCAGGAGTACGCGGACGACGGGGTTCGAGTGAACGGCTTGGTTCCCGCAGCGCCGTCCGAAACCGGGGCGGCCGGCCTTGTGGCCTTCCTTTCCGGCGAGCTTGGCAGGTCGGTATCAGGCCAAGTCCTGCTTGCCGGCGCCACCGACACCGAGGCCTTCGCATGACGACAGCCCGCGAGATGCGCGTTCGGGCCGTGCGCTACGAAGCCGAAGGCGTGCTGTCCTTCGAGCTGTGGCCGCTGGAGCCCCGCATGCTGTCGCCGGTCGAGGCCGGCGCGCACATCGACCTGAAGCTGGGCAATGGTTTGCTGCGCAGCTACTCGCTATGCAATGCACCAGGCGAGACCCATCGCTATGTCGTCGGCGTAGCCTTCGATCCGGCAAGTCGTGGCGGTTCGCGCTACATGCATGAGCAACTGCGGCCCGGCGACCGCGTGAAGGTGATCGGTCCACGCAATCACTTCGCGCTCGACGAATCCGCGTCGCACACGGTGCTCGTGGCTGGTGGCGTCGGAATCACGCCGCTGTGGGCGATGGCGCAGCGCCTTCAGTCCCTGGGCCGCTCGTGGCGGCTTCACTACGCTGCTCGCTCGGCGACACATGCGGCGTTCGTGGAGGACCTGCGCCAGTTGGCACCCCACGCCGTTCGCATGCATTTCGACGACGAGTGCGGTGGCCGGCTGCTGGACATCCGCGCCATCGTCGAAGCCAGTCCGCCAGGCACGCACTTCTATTGTTGCGGCCCTGTGCCGATGCTGCGTGCCTTTGAAGAGGCCACCACGCACCTGCCGCGCGAACAAGTGCACCTGGAGTACTTCAAGGCACCGGAGCCGCCGCCTGCGGCCACCGATGCGGCGCAGAGCTTCGAGGTCGAGCTCGCACGCACGGGGCGCGTCCTGCAGGTCGGGCCCGGTCGCTCGATCCTGGACGAGATGCTCGGTGTCGGCATCGAAGTGCCCTACTCCTGCATGGAAGGCATCTGCGGCTCCTGCGAAATCAAGCTGCTTGCCGGCGAGGCCGACCACCGCGACATGGTGCTATCGGACTCGCAAAAGAAAGCTGGCAACTCGATCATGGTCTGCTGCTCGGGCGCCCGCTCGCCCCGGCTGGTGCTTGACGCCTAGCGACCTTATTCACCCACGAGAGGACATTCATGCTGACCAAGGAACAAAACGAACTGCTGACCCGTGTCGGCAAGGGCACACCCATGGGCACGATGATGCGGCGTTTCTGGCACCCTTTTGCACTGTCTCGAGAACTGCCCCATCCGGACAGCGATCCGCTGCGCGTGCGCCTCCTGGGCGAGAACTTCGTCGCCTTCCGCGACACCGAGGGTAAGGTCGGACTGCTGGACGAACTGTGCCTACACCGTGGCGCCTCCATGGCGCTGGGCCGCGTCGAGGACGGCGGCATCCGATGCCTCTACCACGGCTGGAAGTTCGCGGTCGACGGCACACTGACAGAAACACCTAACCATGCCGACCCGCGCGTGAAGGAACGACTCAAGGCCAATGCCTACCCGGTGCGCGAACAGTCGGGGCTGGTGTGGGCCTACATCGGTCCCAAGGAGCACGAGCCGCCGTTCCGTACCTTCGCCTTCGACACCGTGCCCGAGGCGAACCGGATCGTCTTCCGGCTCAACGTGCATGCCAACTACCTGCAGATGTGGGAGGGCGGCACGGACAGCTCCCACGTGGGCATCCTGCACAGCAACGTCACACGGCCCGGCTGGCTGGAGCAGAGCGCGCGTGAACTCCAACCCGACGACATCACCGACATGATCAATGAGGCATGGGACGATACGTCGCCCAAGCTGGAGATCGAGAACACTGCGTTCGGCTTCCACTACGCGGGCATCCGCAGGCTCGGCCCCGAGGCGGGCGCTTTGTCCAACGCGCGACTGGTGCCGCTGTTCATGCCCAACGGGCGGATCATCGAGTTTCCGGACTTCTACACCACGGTGTTCGACGTGCCGGTGGACGACGAGCACACGGCAAGCTTCCTGATCGACGCGAGCGACGCGAGGCCGTTGGACCTCGCCAACCGGCTCAAGCGCTCCGGCCTCCAGGAAGAGCGCTTCTACAAGGACGGCCGGTTCATGGCCACATTCGACGACAAGTTCTGGCAGGACCGCGAGGCCATGCGCGAACGACGGAGCTGGAGCGGTTTCCACGGCATCACGCAGGAAGACGCGGTGATCTCCACCTCCATGGGGCCGATCTACGACCGTAGTACCGAGCACCTGGTGTCCGCCGACGCGGCGATCGTGCGGCTGCGCCAGCGGCTGATGGACGCGGTGCGCATGAGCGAGGCCGGGGAGCCGCCGCTGGGTTCGCAGATCGCCGACATGACGCACATGCGCGGCTTCGACCTGAATCTGCGCGAAGGCGAGACCTGGCGCGACCATGCGAGCCACCATGCCAACCACTACACGGCAGGCAGGTGAAAGCGCATGAACAGGCCCGGGCTGTCGCGGCCCTGGGCGCACGATTCGATGACGCGGTGCTCACGGCCACGCGTGCGCTCTATGCGCCGCATGTCGGGCGGCCCGATGGCGTGACGATCGAGCGCGACCTGCCCTACGGCTCGCATGATCGCCACCGCATCGACTTGTTCAAGGCCGAGGGAGCACCTGCCGGCCAACGCCTGCCGGTCGTGCTGTTCGTGCACGGCGGCGGGTTCGTCGCGGGCGACAAGCTCGGCGCACCGCCCTTCTACACTAACGTCGGCAAGTACTTCGCGTCGCACGGCTATCTGGCCGCGACGATGAACTACCGGCTTGCGCCAGCGTATGGATGGCCCGCGGGCAGCGAGGATGTAGCGGAAGCGGTGGACTGGCTCGCGGAGCACGCGGCACATCGCGGCGGCGATGCATCGCGGCTGCATGTCATCGGCCAATCGGCCGGCGCGTGCCACGTAGCGGGCTATCTGTTCGACCCGGCCCTGAGCCGCCGCGCCGTTGCACATGTGCGTGCCGCCGCACTGATGAGCGGCTTCTACCAGGCCATCGCACCACTGCAGCCCGGCCAGCAAGCGTACTTCGGTAAGGACGCAACGCAGTACCCACTCCGTTCGCCAATTCGCCACGTCGAGCACGGTGCGGTGCCGTTGCTGCTGACTCTGGCGCAGTTCGACCCACCCGGTCTCGCCAGCCAGACGCTGGCACTGGCGACCGCCTGCACCCGTGCCCTCGGTCAGTGCCCTCCGCTGACTTGGCTCGAAGGCCACAACCACGTGTCGACCGTCATGAGCCTGGGCACCGACCAGGACGATGTCGGCCGGCTGCTACGCGACTTCTTCAACAAGGACACATTTCAATGACCAAGCATCGGATTGCCGTCATCCCCGGCGACGGCATCGGCAAGGAAGTCATGCCCGAAGGCGTGCGCTGCGTGGACGCCGCTGCGCGGCGCTTCGGCATCGATCTCGAATGGCAGTGGTTCGACTTCTCGAGCTACGATTACTACCAGAAGCACGGCACGATGCTGCCCAAGGACTGGTTCGAGATCCTCGGCGGCTTCGACGCGATTTACTTCGGCGCGGTCGGCTGGCCGCAGGGCATTGCCGATCACGTGTCGCTGTGGGGCTCGCTCATGCTGTTCCGCCGGCAGTTCGACCAGTACGTGAACCTCCGTCCGGTCAAGACCATGCCCGGCATCCCCTGCCCGCTGGCGGGCCGCGGCCCAGGCGACATCGACTTCGTGGTGGTACGCGAGAACACCGAGGGCGAATACTCCAGCCTCGGCGGCCGCATGTTCGAGGGCACCGAACGCGAGGTGGTGATCCAGAGCAACCTCATGACCCGCACCGGGGTGGACCGCATCCAGCGTTTCGCGTTCGAACTGGCGCAGCGCCGAACGAAGCGGCACGTGACCTCGGCCACGAAGTCCAATGGCATTGCCATCAGCATGCCGTACTGGGATGAGCGTTTCGCGGCGATGGCCGCTCAGCACCCGGGCATCCGCACCGATCAGTACCACATCGACATCCTCACCGCTCATTTCGTGCAGCATCCGGACTGGTTCGACGTCGTGGTGGCGAGCAACCTGTTCGGGGACATCCTGTCCGACCTCGGGCCAGCCTGCGCCGGGACGATCGGCATCGCGCCGTCGGCCAACATCAATCCCGAGCGCAAGTTTCCGAGCCTGTTCGAACCGGTGCATGGCTCGGCGCCCGACATCGCGGGCAAGGGTATCGCCAACCCGATCGGCCAGATCTGGAGCGGCGCACTCATGCTCGACCATCTGGGGCATGCCGAAGCCTCGGCGGCGCTGGCGGGCGCGTTCGAGGCCGTTCTCGCTGCCGGCCGCGACCACGCGCCGCTGACGCGCGACATGGGCGGCACCGGCAACACCCGTGACCTGGGCGAGGCAATCGCCGCACAGGTCGCAACAGCCGAGAGGCAACCCGTCGCCGCATAGTCGCGCGACACCGGGCTTCCTCGTCCCGAGCCACGATTCACAGCCACAAAGAAGGAGACAGCCATGAACCCATGCATTCAACGCCGTGCCCTGTTGCTCGGAGCCACCGCCGTGTCGGTGCTGCCCGCGGACCTAGTCCGCGCGCAGAGCGACTATCCCAACAAGCCGATCAGGATGCTGATGCCCAGCCCGGCCGGCAGCACCTTCGACACCATCGGGCGCGCCGCGTCCATCGAAGCGGAGAAGCGCCTCGGCCAGCCGATCGTCATGGACTACAAGACCGGTGCGGGGGGCACACCGAGCTTCGTGCAGGCCAGAAACGCACCACCCGACGGCTACACGCTAGTGATCCTTTCGCTGAGCACGGTGCGACAGCCGCTGCTGGAGAACGTCGGCTACGAAGGTGTCAAGGACTTCACCTGGATTGCAAGCCTGGCCGAGATCAACTTCGGCATCCTGGTGCCGGCGGATTCGCCGTTCAAGACCTGGTCGGACTTGGTGGCCTACGGCAAGGCCAATCCGCAGAAGGTGTCGTATGGCGCACCGTCCGGCCTGGGCAACAGCGCGCATATCTTCACATCCGAAATCGCCGCCAAGGAGAAGGTGGAATGGACGCCGGTGCCCTTCCGCGCCAGCAGCGACACCATGAACGCGCTGCTCGCCGGGCAGCTGACCTTCTCGACCGACACGCTCATTTCCGCCACGCCGCTGGTGCAGGGCGGCAAACTGCGTTTCCTGGCGATGGCGACCAACCAGCGCGTCAAGGCGTTTCCCGATGTGCCGACCATGCGCGAGCTGGGCTACGCGGTGTCGATCGAGAGCCCCATCGGCGTGGGTGGCCCACCCGGCATGAGCCCCGCGGTGGTCAAGAAGGTGCAAGACGCATTCAAGTTCGCGACCGAGCAGCCGTCGTTCATCGCCTTGCTGGAGAAATCAACCCAGCGCCCCTGGTACATGGACGCCACCGAATTCCGCAAGTTCGCGGAGCGCGCCGAAGCCGAGCAGCGCGAATTGCTGACCAAGTACGGTATCGGCAAGAAGGCATTGAGCGCGCGATGAAGCAAGCCGCAAGCACGGCGCTGACACGCCGCGGGGTGATGCAGCTTTCCGCGGGCGCCGTCTCGCTACTGGCCGTGCCGGCCTTTGCACAGATGGCCGGCGACTATCCCAACCGTCCGATCCGCCTGCTGGTGGGTGGCCCGCCCGGCGGCACCGAGGACGCGATCGCCCGCGCTGTCGGCACCCACTGCGAACGCATCGTCGGCCAGCCCTTCGTCATCGAAAGCCGCTCGGGCGCGGGCGGCACGCCCGCCTACCTCGCGCTCAAGCGTTCGCCGCCCGATGGCTACACGCTCGCGCTGCTGTCGCTGAGCACCTTGCGGCAGCCCATCATGCAGGACGTGGGTTACGACGGGGTCAAAGACTTCACGTACATCTCGTGCATGACCGACGTGATCTTCTGCGTGGTGGTGCCCGCGAGTTCGCCGTTCAAGACTTTCAAGGACCTGATCGCCTATGCGAAACAGAAGCCGCAGGAAGTGTCGTTCGGCGCGCCGGCCGGAACGGGCAACAGCGCCCACCTCTTCGGCGAGGAGATGGCCGCGCGCGAAGGCGTGAAGTGGACCGTGGTGCCCTATCGCGGTAGCAGCGACACCATGACCGCGCTGCTGGGCGGCCAGCTCACGTTCTCGGTCGACACGCTGGTCTCGGCCGCGCCGATGCACAGCGCGGGCAAGGTGCGCATTCTCGCTTTCGCTACGGACATGGCGCCGGCCGGCTGGAGCGACATCCCGACGATGAAGGATCTGGGCTACAACCTGACCATCGACACCTTCTACGGTATCGGCGGGCCGGCGAACCTGGATGCGCGCGCGCTCGCGCGACTCGATCAGGCGCTGAAGGCGACCACCGAAATGGCATCGTTCAAGGAACTGCTGGCCCGCACCTCACAGCGTCCGCACTACATGGATCACAAGGCGTTCACCACATTCGTGGCCACCGCGGAGGCGCGGCAGCGCGATGTGCTCACGCGCTATGGCCTCGCCAGGCAGTGAGGATCCAGACATGCGACTGAAGGACCGCAGGATCCTCATCACCGGCGGCGCGTCGGGCATCGGCCTCGAAACCGCCGCGCTGTTCCGCGAACAGGGTGCGAACGTCGCGATCCTGGACCGCAATCCCGATGCGCTGACGCGGGCTGCAGCGCGCCTACCAGCCGTCGTGGTGCTCGAAGCGGATGTGGCCGATGAGGACTCGGTGAATGCCGCCGTGGCCGTCGCCGCTCAGCGCCTGGGTGGCATGGATGGCGTTGTCAACTGCGCCGGTATCGGCACTCGCAGAACCTTCGACGAGACCACGCTCGCGATCATGCGCAATGACATCGCGATCAATCTGCTCGGGCCGTTCCTGATCGCCAAGGCGGCCGTGCCGCATCTGCGACACGCGGGTGGCGGCACCATCGTCAACACCGCATCAGGGATCGCGCTGCGGCCCACACCGGGCAAGGTGGCGTACGGCGCATCCAAGGGCGGGCTGATCGTGATGACAAAGGCCATGGCCATCGATCTGGCAGCAGACAACATCCGCGTCAACGTCATATGCCCCGGCATCATCGACACGCCGCTGATCGCCAGCGACGCGAACGGACCGACCTATACCCCGGAGCAACTCAAGTCCCTGATGGACCGCCGATTGATCCGCCGCTTCGGCATGGCACGCGAAGTGGCGGACGCCATGCTCTACCTGACCTCGCACGAGTCGTCGTACGTCACCGCCACCGTGCTCGCGGTGGACGGCGGCGGCACCATGCACTGAACCTCTCATGAATCCGAGTTCCGACCCCACCCTCATCCCTCGCTATGCCGACATGCTGCGCCTGGACGGCCTCGGTTTCGTCGTCCTCGGCGCCGGCCAGGGCATCGGCGAGCAGATGTCGCACGCGCTGGCACAGTGCGGCGCCGATCTGCTGTGCGTCGACTTCGATGCTGCACGGGCCGAGGCCGTGGCCGCGGTGACCGGCGGGCGAGCCTGCGTGGCCGACGTCACCCGCGCCGAAGACATGCAACGGGTCTTCGAGGCTGCGCGCCAGCAGTTCGGCACGCACCTCAAGGGCGTCGTGGACGTGGTCGGCATGCCGCTGGGCGGCGGGCTTGCGACCATGGACACGGCGCAGTGGCAGCGCCAGTTCGACCTGGTGGTGGGCCATGCCTGGCTGGCGCTGCAACAGGCGGTTTCGGCGATGCACGACACCGGCGGCGGCTCGCTGGTCTTCATCGGTTCGATGGCGGGCGCCATTCCGCGCAGCGGCGCGCTGCTGGCCTATGGCGCGGCCAAGGCGGCATTGCATCATCTCGTGAAGAGTGCCGCGCAGGAGTTCGCGAGCGCGGGCATCCGCGTCAATGCGGTGGCGCCAGGCCTCACGCGCACGCCACGGCTTCACGATGCCAACCCCGATGCGTTCTGGCAGGCGCAGGCGGCACAGATCCCGCTAGGCCGCGAAGCGTTGCCGGCCGACATCGCAGCGGCGGTGCTGTTCCTCTCGACGCCGATGGCCCGACACATCACCGGCAACGTGCTGATGGTGGACGGCGGCGCCAGCCTCGGCCCGGCAGCCCAACTCGGCATTGCGAAGTCGGGCCCTTCTGGCGCGAGATGAAGTTCCCCCATCTGTTCAGCCCCATCGACATCGGCACGGTCCGGCTGAAGAACCGGATCGTCATGGCGCCCATGGAAACCCACCTGGGGCACGCCGACGGATCGGTATCCCGCGAGATGATCGCCTACTACCGCGAACGCGCGCTGGGCGGCGCCAGCATGATCATCGTGGAATACACCTGCGTCGACGGCACCGACGGGTTCAGTTCGTGGTCACCGCAGTTGCGGCTGGACGGCACCGCCTATCGCGCCGGCCACGCGAAGCTCACACACGCGATCCGGTTGGCGGGCGCGAAGACCTGCATCGAACTGAGCCATGCCGGTCGCCAGACTCGGGAAGACGTCATCGGACGACAGCCGGTGTCGCCCAGTGCCGTACCGCTCAGGGCGCGGCAGTTCGTCACCCATCCCCGCGCGTTGACCGAGCAGGAGATCGAGCGGATCATCCAGCGGTTCGCAACGGCAGCGAGCTATGCCGTCGCCGCGGGTTACGACGCCGTCATGCTGCACGGTGCCCATGGCTACCTGTTGCACCAGTTCCTCTCGCCGCGCGTCAACAGGCGGGACGATGCCTGGGGTGGTGACCTGGAGCGAAGGTCCCGGTTCGCGATCGAGGTGATCCGCGCGGTCAGGCAGGCCATCGGCGATCGGCCGCTGCTCTACCGCATGTCCGTTGCCGACTATCTCGAGGACGGATTGACGATCGAGGATTCGGAGTGCATCGCCCCGCTGCTTCGCGATGCGGGGGTGGATGCATTCGACATTTCCCACGGCTCTCTCGAAGCGGTCGACGTCATCGTGGAGCCGATGGATGTTCCGGAAGGCGCGCGCCTGTCGCTCGCTCGGCGGATCCGGTCGGCCGCCGGAAAGCCCGTCATCTGTGCGGGCGTCATGCGGTCGCCGGAGAAAGCCGATGCGGCCATCGCGGAGGGGCTCACCGATGTCGTTTCGCTGGGACGCGCATTGCTCGCCGATCCCTTCTGGCCGGCCAAGGCCAGAGCCGGCGCGTCCGCGGACATCCGGCCCTGCACCTCGTGCAACTGGTGCGTGAAGGAGGCCCTGTCGAACCGATCGATCGGCTGCGCGGAGAACCCGCGGTGCGGCCACGAGACCGACTCACCCATCGCGCGGTTCGGCGAGGGCCGCGAAGCCATCGTTGTCGGCGCAGGCCCCGGAGGCATGGCGGCAGCGCTGATGCTGGATCAGGCTGGCTTCTCCGTGGAGCTCATCGAACAACGCGCTTCCCTCGGCGGGAACCTGATCGCATCCGCCACGCCTCCGGGAAAGGAGAAGCTCTTCTGGTATCGCGATTTCCTCGTCCGCCGGCTGGAGAAGACGCGAATCACAGTTCGGCTCAACACAAAGGCGGACGCGGCGATGGTCGTGGCACGCCGGCCCGATGCAGTGATCATCGCCTGCGGCGCACAATTGGCACCCATCGAACTGGTACGCGGAGGCAGCCTCCCGGTCGATGCGGCATACCGCGTCCTCCTGGGCGATGTCGACCTCCCTCGCGGCACCGCGGGGCTTCCGGTGATCATCCATGGCGGCGGCGAGACTGGCGCGGAGACTGCGGAGTTTCTTTCTTCCAAAGGCCATCACGTCGCGCTCGTGACGCGGTCTGGAAGGGAAAGCATCGCCCGAAATGCGGATCGATCGTACAGGCTGCATCTGTTAGAGCGGCTCTACAGGAATCCGCTGGTCCGCATAGTCGACCATACGCAGGTGCTCGGTTATGGCAATGCGGAGATCACCATCACAACCAACGCCGAAGGATTCTCCACCCTGCCTGCGTGCGCTCTATTGCTGGCCCATGGACTGAGGCCCGACCGAACACTGACCAGTGCGCTTGTCGACACAGGGCTTCCCGTCATCAGCATCGGCGACGCGCATTCGGTCGCCAGAATCGGCGAGGCCGTGCGGGATGCCTATCAAGCGGTCCATCATCTGCGCCGCATCATGGACAATGAAGAGATGCTTGCTTGCTAAGCCTCGGCGATCGTCGCGCCCAATGCTCATCCCGCGTCCTCGAAACGCATCAGCGCGATCGTGCACACTGTGAAAGTACAGTCAGTTGGTCCAATCCGCCTGAGTAGCCTGAGCAATGATGACCAGAGCTCGAATCGCGAGATCATTCCCGGAATCGATGCTCAGCTAGCAGCGTCTAAACTACGGAGACAAGGGATTGGGCTTCCCCCGGTTTCCCGGACGCCTTGCTTAGCCCTTTAAGCGCTGCCCAGCATGTGGCAGCGCATTTTGGGATTGGCTTCGCTGTGCTGCGCGACACCCTCCCTGCTTGGTGGGAGTCGAGCGTGGTCGCGGAGGCCGCGGGTGAAACTTCGCAAGCAAGCACAGGCCCGGCACGCGGAGCGCAGGATGCCGGAGATGATCCCTGTCTTCCCTTGGTTTTTCCACTGGTCCGCCACGCCCGCCGCAGCGTAGGGTGCGGGATCGCGACATCGCGACCGATCTGACCCAGGAGGGCTTCGTGCGCGTGTATGCTGCCGAGCGAGGCGGCATCGCCATCCGTGACCCGCGCGCGCTGCTCTACAAGACGGCGCGCAACCTCCTCACCGACGGATATCGCCGCGGCGGAACGCGGGTTCAGCCAGACGCCCTGGAGCAGGAGCGCCTCGGGCAATGACCTTGCCGGTCGCCGGATCGAATGCATCAAAAGTCTTTCCTGATCACGCGTCCTCATTCATCCCTGTTCGTCCTAGGCTTGCCCACGGCACCAGGCTGACTGCACGCTATCTGGCAGAATGAAGGATCCGCAGACACGGGCACGCGCTCTCCCTCCGGCGGTTGGGCTCGAATAGAGTCGCCTATCATTCCATCTGAGGCTGCGTTGGGAAGCGATGCACATGCTCGACCAACAGCTTGCTGACTTCTTCGCTAGCCTCGTCAGTCAGGAAGTGGCCGACATCGTTTAGCACGGCAAAGCGATACTGGCCAGCGACGAACCTCGCAGTTTCCTCTGCAGCCAAGCGGCCCACCGTCTCGTCGCCATCCCCCCAAACATACAGGGTTGGGACGCTGACCGGACCAATGTCCGCAACTAGTCCGACGTTTGCCCGGTACCACGCCAGCGCAGCTTCCATGGCGCCGGGCGTGTTCAGGATCCGGACGTATTCATCAATCGTAGCGCTGGAAACACCAGCTTCCTCGAACTTTCGGCGCAGGCGCGCACAGCCATTGGTCAGAAAGATCGCCGCCGTGCCAGGATCGAGGAAGATTCGGTGATGGCGTGACCGGTGCCTCTGATCCCCATCCGGCGCGTCGAGGGCGATAGCAAAGGCCTCCGGATGCGGGCGTGAGAGCACGGTGAGCGAAGCGATGCGTTCCGGATGGCGGGCGGCCACGCCCCACGCCACATGGCCTCCCCAATCATGGCCAACCAGATGGAACCGTTTCCCGGCCCGGCCACAACCCGCCACAATTTCGAGGACGTCGTCAATCAATCGATCGTAGGCATAGTGCTCGAGCTCGCCCGGATCAGGCCTGGCGCCACGGGAGTAGCCACGCTGGTCTGGCGCAACGGCGCGATATCCCAGGCCAGCGAGCGAGGCGACCTGCCGTTGCCAAGCATGTTTCGACTGCGGAAACCCGTGCAGGAAGATCACGAGTTCACCGCTACGTGGCCCACCGGCCAACGCATCGAACTCCTGCCCTGACGCCGTCCTGATCGTCACTATTTCGTTCATTCTTCCTAGACCGCGCAGTCACGCCGGGTTGATCGCGTCGTACCCCGCCAGCAACTCGGTGCCATTACGCGAAAACAGCGCGTTGCCCGCGGCGATGTCGATTCGCCTTGCCGCGCCAGCGCCCGCGCCAACGGGATCAGCGCCGCTGGAAACCGCGGCCGCCTGCCTCTTGAACAAGCGGCGGGCCATCGCGATGCCAGCGTCGATGCCGGACAAGTGTTCTTCGGAGTGCAGCGAAATGTCGCCCTGCCCTTTTTGCGCCACGTAATCCGTTTGCCAAAGCTGGTGATCCTCAAGCGACCACTCCAAGAACGGCCGGCCATGGCTGGGGCCCCAATCGTCCTGCAGCATGCCGATCGACTGGAGGTTGGCCAGTTGGTTCGTCGTGTCGTCGACACGGAACAGCCGGAAGTGGCGAAAGCTAGTGTCGTCCTCCGGGACGATCCAGCCGATGCTCGAGCGGCCCATGTCGTCGTCGGTCACGCCCGGCGTGCAATGCATGTTCGGCATGATCACCTGGCTAACCCGCTGGTGCAGTGTCCCGTCCGGCAGGCGCCGGTGCTGGATGGCGCGCACGCCATCGCCCGTGTACTCGAACTTCACCTCCGGCAGGATGCCCAGATTCTGCGTGAACTGCGGTCCGTTGATCGAGTAGTGCGTGACGACCACGTGGAATGGATCCATGAAGTTGTCGAACGTCTGCCACCAGTTAAAGTCCGACTTGGCCGCGATCTTCGGATGCGGGCCATTCGGACCCGAGGTGTTCAGGAAAGCGACGAGCCGCTCATGCTCGCCCAGGCCTTCCTCGATCGACAGTTGAGGAAACCCAGGCTGCCGGTCCGCTGGCCCGAGGTACGCGAACACGAGTCCGAACTTCTCGACGACGGGATACCAGGGCTGGCGCACCTTGGAACGGGTTGGGCTATCGGGCTCGCAAGGGGTTTCGACGCAGCGGCCCTCGACGTCGAACATCCAGCCGTGGTAGCAGCAACGGATACCCGCATCCTCGACTTTTCCGTACAGCAGCGAAGTGCCCCGGTGGGCACAGCGCGGATAGAGTAGGCCAGCACGGCCTTGCCGGTCGCGAAACAGGATCAGTTCTTCGCCTAGGACTTTTAGGAGCCGCGGCAACACGGTCGCTTCGGTTGACAGGGCTACCGGCTGCCAGTAGCGCCTCAATAACTCGCCACCGGGTGTCCCTGGAGCCACCTGCACCAAGGCGGCATCGCTCTCCCCTCTGGTCCGGCCATGGGCACGGCCATCGAACAGCACTTGCATGGCTAATCCAGTGAAATATTGAACTGTTTGGTCAGCTTGATCCACTGCGCAGTCTCTTGTTTGATTTCCGCCAACACCTGGTCGGGGCTCGAGTCCGTTGGCGCGAGCGCGGTGCTGTCGAGACGGGCCTGGATGTCCGGCTGGCGCAACGTGGTCCGGATATCAGCGGCGATCTGGTCGCGAAGGGCCTTGGGTGTGCCGGCCGGCATGAAGATGCCCCACCAGCCCGTCAGCTCGAATTGCGGGTAGCCAGACTCCGCCAGCGTGGGAACGTCTGGAAAGAACTTGGTACGGATGGGGCCTGTTTGCGCCAGCACTCGCATGCTCCCTTCCTTCGCGCGGACGGCCGCACTGGCTGCAGAAGTGAAGGAGAAGTGCAGCCGTCCGGCCAGAATTTCCGTCAGGACTGGCCCCTCACCCTTAAACGAGAGGTGGGGAATGTCCACACCAATGGCATTCGCGAATAGCTGGCCGTAGATGTGCGTAGTGGATCCGTTGCCAAAGCTGCCATAGGCGAACTTCCCGGGGTTGGCCTTTATCGCGGCCACCAGCTCCTGCACCGTCTTGTAGGGGCTGTCCTTGGGCACGACCAGCGCGTTGTTCTGGCGGCCCAGCAGCAGCACGGGCACCAGGTCGCGAACCGGGTCATAGGGAAGATTCTTGTACAGCGCGACGTTCTGGATCAGGGCGGTGATGTGGAACAGCAGCGATTGACCGTCACCAGGCCGTCCCGCGAAGTACTGGACGCCGATGGTGCCGTTCGCGCCGGGCCGGTTGTCGATGATCACCGGCTGCCCCCAGAGCGCCTGGAGCTGCGGCGCCAGCGGGCGCATCAGCCCTTCCGTCGGGCCGCCGGCCGCATAGGGCACAGTGATCGTGACGGGCCCATTCGGCTTGAAACTTCCCTGCGCGTTAGCCTGCGTTCCCGCGGCGGCCAGCGTCAACGCCAGCACAAGTAACTTCACCATTCGCATGTTGTCTCCTTTGTTGGATGCGGGAAAGTCTAGGAGCGGCATGGGCCTTTTCCGCATCACGAATGTGATGGAGCAAAGGGGAACTACTCAGTGGCTAGAGATCGAGAACCAGCGTCGGCCCGAGCGATCCCGAGCAGCAGATCATCATCGTCTTGCCCGACTGCTTTTCCACATCGGACAAGACGATGTCCCGATGGTCCGGCGTGCCGGAGATGACGCCGACTTCGCACGTGCCGCACACACCCTGCTCGCAGGACGCCGGCACGCTGACACCGCAACCTTGCAACGTTGCAAGGATCGTCTGGCCTGGGCGCACAGCGATCTCGCGGCCGCTTCGCGCAAGCTTCAGCGTGAATCCGCCGTCGGTGGCGGCGGTCTCCTTGGGCGCGAAGTACTCGAAATGGACGCGGCCCGCATCGATGTCGGCGGACGCTGCCTGGAACGCCTCGATCATGCCGAGCGGCCCGCAGCAGTAGTAGTGGGAGCCTTCCGGCGCGCCGCGGACGATGCGCTCCATCTCGAGGCGGGGCACGCCATCCTCGTCGCTGAAGCTCATGCTGACGTGTGGCCTCAGCGACGGCGCGGACAGTTCCTCCAGCAGCGGCGCGCAGGCACGGCGCCGCGCCCGGTAGTGCAACTGCCATGGGCGTCCCAGCGCTTGCATTCTTTGCACCATGCTCCAGATGGGCGTGATTCCGATCCCGCCGGCGATCAGCACCGAGTGCGCCGCCGTCTCCTGCAAGGCGAAATGGTTGCACGGACCGGTGACCTCGAACGACATTCCCACGCGCGCCTGGTCGTGCAGCCAGTTCGAGCCGCCGCGGCTCGCCGGCTCACGCTTGATGCCGAGCACATAGCGGTGCCGCTCGGCGCAGTCGTTCATGAGGGAGTAGCTGCGCACCAACCCATTGGGCAGGCGCAGGTCCACGTGGGAGCCGGGATCGAACGGTGGCAGCGGGCGCGAATCCGCGCTGCGCAGATCGAACAGGAGCACGTCCTCGCAACCGTAGGTGATGGCATGAAGCCGCGCGGGGAATCTCTGGTCGCTGTCTGTCATCTCGAAGCTTTTCAACCGGGCCGCGCTCCCGAAGCCATGAACCCACCATCGACGGGAAGCGTCGCGCCATTCACATACGCGGCGGCATCGGAAGCCAGGTAGGCCACTGCATCGGCGATTTCTATCGCCCGGCCATACCGGCCAGCAGGGATGGCCGCCGTGTACTGAGCGCGGAAGGCAGGCGCATGCAGTTCCCTGGTCATGGGCGTGTCCACCGGACCGGGCGCAACCGCGTTCGCCGTGATGCCCATCTCGGCCAGTTCGGCCGCCATATGCCGGGTCAAGCCGATCACCGCGGCCTTGGAGGTTCCGTAGGCCGTCCGCCCGGTGCCCACGGCACGCAAGCCCGCGACCGAAGCGATGGTGATGATCCGTCCCCAGCCGCGCCGTTGCATGAGGCGGACCGCCGCTTGGCTGCAAAGCAGCGTGCCGGTGACGTTGATGTTCATGGTGGCATTCCAGTGCTCGAGCGGGTAGTCGAGGAACGGGAACGTCTTCGCGATGCCGGCGTTGTTCACGAGGATGTCGCAACGGCCATAGTCCCGCTCCAGCCGGGCGAAGGCTGCCTGGATCGAATCGGGCGATCCGACGTCAAGGTGCTGGGCGGCGGCTGTCCCGCCGGCCTCTCGAAGCCGGGCCGCGGTTTGCTCCGCACGGACGTCGTCGATATCGGCGACGATCACCCGGATGCGTTCGCGTGCAAGCCGCTCGCAGATGACTTCGCCGATGCCCACCGCGCCCCCGGTCACGACGACAATCTTCTGTTCAGTCTTTTCGTTCATCAATCACCCTTTCCCGCCTTGACGAAGAATTCCGCAGAGCCCATCTGTCCTCCCTTGAAAGTGATCTCGACACCTTCCACAAGCCGGCTTTGCAGCACGCGGCACAGTGGTGCCCCGGTCTCGACGCGGGCGCAGATTTCGACCGCGCGGATGTCGAGCGCCCGGGCGACCGAACTGGAAGTGTCGCCGCCGGAGATGGCGATGCGCCGGGGGCGCGCGGCCAGTACGCAGGCCTGCACCAGGCCAGCCAAGCTATCGGAAAGTGGGAGGGCCGGATCGCCACCCAGAGTGAATCGGACCGCCGCGATGCGTGGATCGCAAGGGCCACACGCAGAATGCATCACCACGCTGCGCCCTGCTGCCATCAAGCCGGCAACCCGCGAGGCAAGTTCGTGGACGTAGTCCGATGCACACGCAGCACCGGCGAGCCGCGGTGTGTCGATCGGCAGTTCCTCGAACCCGGCGGCGACAGCCGCTCGGATCTGCATGCCGCTCAGTGCGGAGGCGCTGCCGGAGAACGCGAACAAGGGCGCGTCCGGCTCCGGCCGGCGGACGATGGGAACGACGCCGGCATCGGACGGAAGCGCCCAGGCGAGCGCCAACGCGTGCTCCACGCCGGAGCCTCCGACCACCAGCACCGGTGCGCCGCGGCCGCGAAGCTCGAGCAGGCACTCGCCCACCGCCTTTAAATCGCCGGCATCCCATCCGTCGACGACCGCAGCGTCGAAACCGGCGTCGTGCAGGTCAACAAGGCGCAACCGGATCGCCGAAGCGCCTTTCCGCACCTCGTCGAGCACGACGTTCCCGATGTGCAGGCCACCTTGGCGAGCCACGTGCGTCGCCAGGTCGGACTCGGTCATGGGCGTGACCGGGTGCGTGCTCATGATCGGATGACGATCCAGCCGATAGACCTGCCCATTGGTGCCGGATCGCGCGAAGAGATGGCCGTACAGGCAATACCGCTGCAGGTGCGGTGTCGCCGCAACCACCGGCACGCACCCGTCCGCGACATGCGGCTTCGCGAGGGCCAGCACAGCGCCGATGCTTCCGGTCTCCGGCGAGCTGTCGAACGTCGAACAGACCTTGTAGTGCACCAGCGGCACTTGCCAAGCCGCCACCCTCTCGAACACCTTCGGGAGCTGTTCGCGCATGGCCGCCGGCGACATCGTGCGGCTGTCGCCCGCTATGCCCACCACGTCCAGCCCGGGAAACCCGCGCAACGCAACTTCGTCGGGGCTGTCGAGGAACAGCGCGCACTTCAGCCCCGCGAGACTCATCACCTCCAGTGCGTCCGTCGCACCGGTGAAATCGTCGGCATAGAACGCCAAGCGCGGCGTGCGGTCGCTCATGCCGCTCCTCCGAAAGCCTGCAAGGCCGCGCGCAACTCGGGATGCGACCGGCCGTAGTCCTCGACGGAAATGCCTGCCGCGGCCGCCTGCCACGCTTGCCGCATGCTGGTCACCCCGGCCGCGACGCCGCCGGGATGGCCGATGATCCCGCCACCGGCCAAGTGCATCAGATCCATGCATCCCAAAGCAGCGTGCGTGTCGGCCGCCTGCAGCGCCGTCTGGCCCGACGAGAACACGGGCATCAACGGCGCGGCCGACCCCCACGGAGCGAGGCACGCGCGCGCCGAGCGGATGACGGAGTCATCCGGTTCCCAGAACTTGTTGCGCAGGCCGTTAACGTGCAGGTGGTCGATGCCGGCCAGGCGCCACAGCTTCTGGTACGCCTCGAACTCAATGCCCAGCGCCGGGGAACGCGCGAACAGGCCCCACCCGTTTCGGTGCCCGTGTATCGGCAACTGGGAATGGTGCCGCAGATCCTGCACCGCGGAATGCCCTACCCAGTTGATGTTGACCATCACACACGTCCCGCCCGCCGCGACCACCTGGTCGTGCCTGCAGCGCATCTGATCCGGCGTGCCGGAGATGTTGATCGCGTACATGGGCATACGTCCCAGCCTGTCGGCATGCCGGTGCAACACCAGCATCACCTCGCGAAGGCGCGCTTCGAATGGTGCGTACGGCGGATCCGCGACGAGTTCGTCGTCCTTCAGGAAATCGATGCCGCCGGTGCACAGCACGTCGACGAGTTGCGCCGTCTGTGCAGGTGTCAAGCCGATGCTCGGTTTGATGATCGTGCCTACCAGCGGCCCTTCGGGGACGCCGGCCAATCGCCGCGTTCCGGCCACGCCGAACTGCGGCCGCGGGAAGGCGCGGATCAGGTCTTCGGGCAGATCGAGATCCAGCAGACGCAGGCCCGTGACATCGCCCAGCTCGAACAGGTTCCCGGCCACGGTGGACAGCAGCGCCGGGAGGTTCGGCCCCACGTTACCGACCGGGAACGCGATGACGATCTCTCCCTGCTGGCAAGCTGTGGCCGTGGACACGCTGCCGCGCGCGCTGGGAAGCGACGGATGCGGGATCGACTCCTTCGCCTCGACGGCCACCACGCGGGCGCGGCTGCGCTCGCGCAACTCCGCCGTCTCACCGGCAAGCGCGAGAAAGGTTCCGCTGGACTGTTCGCCCGCGATGGCCTCCGCCACCTTCAACAGGGGCGTGGGGGACTCGACCCAGTACCTGACCCGGAACTCCGGCCGATGCGTGGCGGACACGGGCGCCTGTTGCACGGAAGCAGTCAATCCAGCGACAACCCGATGCCTTGCGCCACGGCCTTGTATCGATCCATGTCCGTGCGCATCAACCTGGCCATCTCAGCGGGTGTGGAGAGTTCGATGACGTTCATCTGCTGATCCATCGACTTCTTCAGCTCAGGCGTGGCGAATGCCTTCGAGAAGCCTGCGTTCAGCGCGGCCACGTCGTCCGGCTTCATGCCGGCCGGGGCTGCGATGCCGAACCAAGCCTCCGCTTCCGCGGAGGGGAAACCGAGTTCGCCGATCGTCGGCAGGTTGGGCAGGCCGGCCAACCGCTTGCGGGACAGCACCGCCACGGGCCGCAACGCGCCCGATTGGATGAAGCCCACCGCGCCCGATGCGGAAATGACGGTGAAGGTCACGTCGCCGCTGATCACGGCGGTGACCTGGGGGCCCGTTCCGCGGTAGGGCACATGCGTGATGTTCAGCTTCGCCGCGTCGACAAACATCCGCGCCGCCAAATGCGGCGCCGCGCCGTTGCCGGGGGAAGAGTAGTTCAGCTGGCCCGGCGCGCCACGGATCAATTCGGCGAGTTCGCGGGCATCGCCCACCGGCGTCTTCTGCGGATTCACCAGCATGATCAGCGGGATCGCGCCAAGGCCGATGACCGGCGTGACGTCGTTGAGGGTGTCGTACGGCAGCTTCTTGTAGACCTGGGCGTTGATGACGTGGTTCACGCTGATGAGCGCAACCGTGTTGCCATCCGGCGCAGCCCGGACCAACTGCGTCGTCCCGGTCACTCCACCGGCACCGGACAGGTTCTCGACAACGACCGGGCGCGCCAGCGTTTTGGTCAGCACAGGTTGCGCGGCGCGCGCAATCAGGTCCATGCCCGACGCCGGCGCCGTCGGCACGATCAGCCGCAAGGGCGCGGCGATGGGTTGGGCCAAGGCGGGCAAGGCCATAGCAGCTAGAGAAGCGAGCATCAGCTCGCGGCGGCTTGCGGAATGTTCCATTCTTGTCTCCTGGGATTGTTCTGGATGGCCTACATTGCCGCGCCGCCGTCCACGTTGTAGACGTGGCCGGTGACGAACGACGCGTTCGCGGAGCCGAGGAACGCAATCACCGCGGCGATCTCGCCGGGCTCGGCGGCGCGCCCGATCGGGGTGGCCGCAAGAATGCGGTCCATGGTGCCGGCGGGCTTGCTCTCCAGCTGCCGGCGCACGAAGTTTGTCAACGTGAACGCAGGCGCCACCGCGTTCACGCGTATGCCCTCCGTCGCGAACTCTCGGGCCAAGGCCTTCGTCAGCGCGATCACAGCGCCCTTGGAAGTCGCATAGGCGGCCGTACCGAGGAAACCGCCGCCGCGCTGCGCGGCAACTGAGCTCACGTTGACGATCGCGCCGCTGCACTGGCGCCGCATGACGGGCACCACGGCCTGGCAACAGAGCCAGGCACCAGTGCTGTTGACGCGCATCACCCGCTCGAACTCGTCCAGCGCGATGTCCAGGAACGCTTTCGCGCTCTCGACCCCGGCGTTGTTCACCAGCACGTCGATGCGCCCCCATCGCGCCAGTATCGCGGCGACGGCCTCGGCGACCGAGTCGGCCTGGCCCACGTCGACGGCAAGCGCCACGGCGTCGTGTCCTTCATGGCGCAAGCGCGCAGCCACATCCTCCGCCACGTCGAGCCGCGCATCTGCCACCACGACATGCATGCCATCGCGGGCTAAGCGGATCGACGTCGCCGCGCCGATACCTCCGGCCGCACCGGTCACGATTGCCACGGGCGCCGCGGTCATGCAGGAACCCTCGGTACCACGTCGAAATTGCCCGAGCGGATCCTCACCAAGGCGGCTTCTTCCGTGAACGCCACACCGGCCGGGTTGCCGCCGTCCATCACGACCTTGATCTGCTGGCGCATCAGGCGCCGGAGCATCGCAATGCCCTGGTCGCTGGTGGCAAGGTGCTCGTCCGAATGCAAATTGACCGGCCCCTGACTGGCCTGCGCCTCGTAGTCGCCCGGATAGTCCTGCTTCTCCGACTCGGACGCCTCCGTCCACAGCTTTCCGTTGTGCATACGCACGCCGGCAAACCGCCCGGGCTTCGTGCAGGCGTTCGCAAAGAACACCCGGAAGTGCGTGTCGTCCACCGCCAGGTGCCAGCCGATCATGCGGCCTCGGCGAGCATCGAGGTCGAGCCCGGGGATGGCGGAGACGTTAGGAAGCAGCGCCGAATTCACGCGTACCACCTCGCGGCCATCGTCCAGCGTGCGGTGCGCGTGGTAGATGACGCCGGTGCCGATGGACTCGAACTCGACCTTGGGCATCACGCTGAACTCGGGTGCAAACTGCACGCCGCTGAAGGTGGAATGTAGGACCTGCACATGGTACGGGTCGACGATGTTTTCCCAGTTCTGCAGCCAGTGGAACGGCACCACCGGATCCGCGACCGGCGCGGCATAGCCGCCATAGCCGCTGCCATCGACCTCGATGAACTCGCCCGGCGCGAGATCCTCCAGGGAGTCGTAGCGGGGAAGGACGGGCCTGCGATCCGGCGGTCCCATGTACGCAAACACCAAGCCATACCGTTCTTCCACCGGATACCAGGGTTGCCGCGCCGCCTGGCGGTTGCGCCCGCCATCCGGTTCGCATGGCTGGTTCAGGCACGCGCCCTCGACGCTGAACAACCAGCCGTGGTAGCAACAGCGCACGCCTTCGTCCTCCACGCGCCCGAAGAACAGGGAGCTGCCGCGGTGCATGCAGCGCTCGTACAGCAGGCCGGCACGTCCCCTACCATCGCGGAACAGCACGAGGTCTTCGCCCAGAATGCGGACGCGTTGAGGACGCGCCGTGACCTCGGCGGAAACACCGACGGGCTGCCAGTACCTGCGCAGGTACTCTCCGCAAGGCGTGCCCGGGCCGACGCCGGTAATCAACGACTCTGCGTGGGCGGCAGGACGTCCGTAGGCGCTGCCCGTCGTGTCGGCGGGCGCGGGCGCTGCGTGTCCATGGATGGGAATGATCTTCATCGTTGGCTGACTCGCTTGATGTGTTTGTGCAGCCAACTTTAGGAGCCTGCGCGCTATAGTCGCCATCACATTCTTGATGCCCTCAGGGGCTTTCCCCTATGACTGCAAGTGGCAACGTCAAATCGGCCGAGCGCGTGATGGCCGTGCTGGAACTGTTCGCCGAGCGGCAGGCGCCGGCCTCCGTGCTGGAGGTCAGCCGGGAGCTGAACCTGCCGCAATCAAGCACGTCGATGTTGCTCGCGACGCTGGAGCGGCTCGGCTACTTGTCCATCGACTCCGATGACGGGGGATTCCGACCGACGCTGCGCGTCATGCTGCTTGGGCACTGGCTGCATGATTGGCTCTTCGGAGAGGGAACGCTAGTCTCCGCCGTCGACGAATTGCGCCGCCGCACCGGCGAGACGGTGCTGATCGGCATCCGACAGGGTCTGTACGTGCGATCCATCCTAGCGTTGCGCGGCACGCGACCCGGCGCGATGCGAATCCGCCCGGGTGTGCTGTACCCACTCGCGATGTCGTCGATGGGAAAGATCTTCCTGACCCTGGACAGCGATTCCGAAGTGCGGCGAAGCGCGGAAGCCACGAACTTACTGCCGAACCTGAAATCGGCGCCGATCGACGCCAACGCGCTGGTCGCAGAAGTCCGGGCGTGCAGGGTGCATGGCTGGTCGGAAAGCGACGACTGGCCCTTGTCCGGGCGCGGCGCGATCGCGACGCTGCTCCCACGAGTGGCCAGCCAACCCCAGATGGCAATCGCGATGGGCATGAACATGAGCGAACTGCTGCACAACAGGAACGGCTTGCTCGAAGAGCTCATGGGAGTTGTTCAGCGCCTGCGCGCTGCCCCCGGGGATTCGTAGTTGAGTAGTTCTGGAGTCCGATCAACCCGAGATGAAGATCGGGCCGATGAAGAAGAGATACACCGAGGAAGATCATTGGCTTCCTGCGTGAGGCCGATGCCGGATTGCCGGTCAAGGAACTGTGCAGGAAGCATGGCTTCAGCAAGCCGAGCTACTACGCCTGGAAGGCCAAATTCGGCGGCATGAACGTGTCGGACGCCCAGCGGCTGAAGGCGCTGGAGGCCGAGAGCACGAAGCTGAAGAAGCCGCTGGCCAACTCCATGCTCGAGATCGACGCGATGCGCGAAGTGCTCAAGGGAAAATAGTGGCCGTGGCGGCGCGCCGCGAGGTCGTGCGGCAGTTGCAGGAACGAGGTTTGAGCGAACGCCAGGCTTTGAGGCTGGTGAGCAAGAGCGCCGGCACCCTGCGCTACCAACCCCGTGACGATGGCAACGGCCGGCTGCGCGAGCACCTGAAGGACCTCGCCGGCCAGTACCGCCGCCACGGCTACCGGATGCTGCACAGCCGCCTGCGCATCGAGGGCTGGGCGATCAACGTCAAGCACACCTACCGAGTCTACCGCGCCCATCGCCTGCCGGCGGCGCCGAACCTTCTGGATCGGCGCTTCAATGGCTGGCAGCCAGATCAAGCGTGGGCGGCGGACAACAAGCTGATCTTTGCCCATCACACCGCACTGATCGGCCGGACAAGTCCACCAACCATGCCCGCGAGATCGTTGACCGCCTCTCAACCTATTGAGACCTCACAGCTGTCCGGCCTTGACGTTGTCCTTGGCGGCCCGCGCAGCCTGCCGGAAATGCTCGGCCAGCGGGCTCAGATGCCCGGGATCGAACAGCAGCGCGAGCCCGGTACGGAATCGCGAATTCTTCTCAAGCTGCCGAAACACCACGCGATGAGCCACTCGACCGACTATGCACTGCGGTACCAGTGCGATTCCCGATCCAATCTCCACCATTGCGAGCACGGTGGCCATCTGCGTGGCCTGGTGCCAGGAGACGCGCGGCATGATGCCGCGGGCCTGGAAGCCTTGCAGCATCAGGTTGCGCAGCGCTGGCGAATGCTCCTTTGGCGGCACCAGTAGCGGCTCATTCGCCAGCGCCGCCAACGATAGTGACTTGCGGACGGCGAGCGGATGCCCAATCGGCAGCGCGACGCAGTAGCCATCTTCGTCGACGATCTCCAGCTCCAGGCCAGGATACTGCTCGAGTGGATAGCGCACCACGCCCAGGTCCAGGCTGCGGTTGCGCAGGCCCTCGACAATCCGTTCAGTGATGGACTCATATAGCTCCACCTCGATGTCCGGGTAGCTGCGCTGGAGCTGGTTCAACGCTTGCGGCACCAGTCGGTAGGCGGCGGTACCGACGAAGGCCAGACGCAGCGTACCGGCTTCGCCTGCGCCCGCCTGACGCACCAGCAACTGAAGCCCCTCAATCCGCCGCAGGATCTGTACCGCTTCCGGCAGCAGCAACCGGCCGGCTTCGGTGAGTTCCACGCCGCGCCGGCCCCGCACGAACAGCTCTACGCCCAACTGCTCTTCTAGCCGCGCAATGGACACAGACAGCGCCGGCTGCGCGATGTGCAGATGTTCGGCGGCGCGGCGGAAGTTCAGTTCGGTCGCGACCATGCAGAAGTGGCGCAGAGCCTTGGGACTCATGGCAGATGGAGGTGCAAGAGTTAACACTTTCATTATCACAGGTGCAATACAAACTATTGGCATCGTTTAGCCTACCCGCCTAAGCTGTTGCGACCAGCCCCGAGCGGGCCGAGAAACACCGATGACGGAGACTGCATGAGCAAATGCGCCCTGGCCTACGTGGCCGGCGCCTACGAGCATCCGCTGCGCCACGCGCCGGATCGTTCCGTGGCCCAACTGCACGCCGAATGTGCGCGCGGTGCGCTGGCCGACGCCGGTCTGAGCCTGACCGACGTGGACGGCTATTTCTGCGCCGGCGACGCCGGCCTCGGTCCGGCTTACATGGTGGACTACCTCAACCTGCGGCTGCGCCACGTGGACGGCACCGAAATCGGCGGCGGCTCCTACCTTGCACAGATCGGCCATGCGGCACACGCGATCGCCGCCGGCAAGTGCTCGGTGGCGCTGATCACGCTGGCCGGTCGCCCGCGCAGCGCCGGGCAGGCCACCGGCACCGAGCCGCGCATCCCCGGCCCCGACCGGCCATCGGCACCGTGGGATGCGTCGCACGGTTGGACCATCGGCGCGATGTACGGCATGTTCGCCCGGCGGCACATGCACGAATACGGGACCACTAGCGAACAGCTTGCCTGGGTGAAGGTGGCGGCCTCGCATCACGCCCAACATAACCCGAATGCGTTGCTGCGCAAGGTCTACACGGTCGAGGACGTGCTGAACTCGCCGATGGTGGCCGACCCGTTGCATCGGCTGGACTGCTGCGTCATCACCGACGGCGGCGGCGCGCTGGTGATCGTGGGTCCCGAGGTAGCGCGCAGCCTGCGCCGCCCGCGGGTCAAGGTGATCGGCCACGGAGAGACGATCCGCACCAACAACGGCGGCCATCACGAGGACATGCTGTTCACCGGCGCGGCCCGTTCGGCGCCGGCAGCCTTCGCGCAGGCTGGCGTGACACCCGCTGACATCAAGTACGCCTCAATCTACGACAACTTCACGATCATGGTGATCATGCAGCTGGAAGACCTGGGCTTCTGCGCCAAGGGCCAGGGCGGGCGCTTCGTCGCGGACGGCAACCTGCTCTCCGGTGTCGGCAGGTTGCCCTTCAACACCGACGGCGGCGGCCTGTGCAACAACCATCCGGCCAACCGCGGCGGCATGACCAAGGCCATCGAAGCGGTGCGGCAGCTGCGCGGCGAAGCGCATCCGGCGGTGCAGGTGAAGAACTGTGACCTGGCACTCGCCGCAGGACCCGGCGGTGTCTACGGCGTCGGCCACTCGCATTGCACAGTGATCTTCGAGCGGGAGAACTGAACGATGCAAGCAAGCGATGAGGCGCTCGACTGGCGCGCCGATCCCTACGCCCTCGAATACCCCGAAACGGCGGCGTTCTGGGAGGCGGCGCAGGCCGGCACCCTGCTGCTGCCGCAGTGCGCGCAGTGCGGACGCCATCACTGGCACCCCCGGGCCTTCTGTCCTTTGTGCGGCGCGCCCGAGCCGTGTTGGACGCGCGCCAGCGGCCGTGCGGTCGTCTACAGCTACAGCGTGGTGCGGACCGACCTACCGTACGTGGTGGCCTACGTGAAGCTCGCGGAAGGGCCGCTGATGCTCACCCGCATTGTCGAGTGCGACCTGGACAGCGTCTGCATCGGCCAGCCCGTCGTTGCGCGCATGCGCCCCGCGCCCCAGGGGCGGTGCCTCCCCGTGTTCGTTCCCGACCCACAGAAAGAGTAGAGACATGCCATCCACAGCCTCCCTCAACCGCCGGGCCTTCGCTATCGGCGCCAGCGCATTCGGCCTCGGCGGCATGGCGCGCGCCGCCACCTACCCCCAGCAGCGCGTGGCCATGATCGTTCCCTTCCCCGCAGGGACCGCGGTGGACGTTGTGGGCCGGTTCATCGCGTCCAAGCTCGGGCAGCAGTGGAACCAGGCCGTGACGGTGGAAAACCGCGCGGGGGCCGACGGCGTGATCGGCACCCGGGCGGTGAAGCTGGCGCCGGCGGATGGGCAGACCATCCTCTACACGGGCCCACCCTTCCTGTTCGCTTCACTCTTCAGTCCCGACGCGGGCTACGACCCCTTCCAGGACTTCGTGCCTGCGGCGCGGGTCACGGCGCCCGTGTACATGCTCGCCGCCAACCCTTCGACGCCCTTCAACTCCTTCAAAGACATGGTCGAGGCCGCCCGGCGCCGCGGCACGAAGCTGGACGTGGGCACGGCCGGGTCCCACAGCGCCGCCACGGTCTCGGGCATGGCCAAGGCGGCGGGCATCGACGTCAACATCGTCCACTACAAGGCCACCGGCCAGCTCATCAACGACGGCATCGCGGGCCATGTCCCGCTGGTCCTGTCCGCACTGGGCTCTCTCAACCCGCTGACTCGCGAGCAGAAGCTCAGGGCGCTGGCCGTCAGCGGTCCCAAGCGCTCCATCATCGCGCCCGAGGTTCCGACGGCGATGGAAGCGGGCGCAACCGGCTTTTCCGTGGTGTCCTGGAACGGGGCGTTCGTGCGCACGGGCACGCCCGAGAGCGTCGTCGTGGCGATCACCGAGGGCATCCGCAAGGCCACGCACGAGCCCGACTTCCTGGAGTTCTGCCGCGTGCAGGGCCTGGAGCCCGCCTTCGAGGACGGCAAGCAGTGGGGCAAGGATCTACCGGCAGAGCGCACCTACCTGGCCGAGCTGATGAAGCAGAGCGGCGTCCTGCAAGGCAAGTAATGCACCAAGACAGATGGCCCACCGTCGACGTGGAGGCGGAACTCGGCGATCTCCGCCAGTGGACAACCGCTCGAGTGCTCGCCCGGCGTGCCGAGCTGAATTCCTCGTCCGTGTTCCTGTGCTACGCACCCGACGGACGAAGCTACACCTTCGCCGATCTGCACAGTCGCACCAACGGCATCGCACGGGCGCTGATGCAGGCCGGCATCGGGAAGGGCGACCACGTCGCCATCGTCTCGCCGAACTGCCCCGAATGGCTGCTCGGCAACTTCGCGCTCGGGAAGATCGGCGCGGTGGCGGTGCCGATCAACACCACCGCCAAGGCGACGCTGCTGGAGTACTACCTGTCCCATGCGGATTGCGTCGCCGCGGTGGTCGCCGATGCCTGCCTCGAGGAATTCGCGCCCGTCGCGAGTCGGCTGCCGAAGCTGCGCCAGGTCTTCGTCATCGGAGCGCAGGAGCGTGCGCGCGAGCTGCTCGCCTCCCCCACCCTCGCCGTGGCGGCGTTCCCGGCGGACGCCACCAGCGCGGAGCCGGTCGACGGCGACGTGCGCTCCGGCGACCTCGCCTACCTGCTCTTCACCTCAGGAACTACCGGCCCGTCCAAGGCCATCATGGTGACGCACGGCGCCGCCTGGTTCTGGGGCAAGCACAGCGTGCGGCACCGCTACTTCCTGCCGGACGACGTGGACTACGTCTGCATGCCGCTGTTCCATGCGAATGCGCTGCTGCTGAGCACCACCACCGCGCTGATGGTGGGTTCGTCGGTGGTGCTGGACGAGCGCTTCTCCGCCTCGCGCTTCTGGGACCGCATCCGCCAGTACGGCGCGACGCGCTTCAACGCGATCGGCGCCATCGCCAACTTCCTGTGGTCGAAGCCACCCTCGCCTGCCGACCGCGACCACAAGGTGCGGGTCTGTGCGCTGGCGCCGCCGCCGCCCTTTGTGCACGGGTTCATGGAGCGCTTCGGCGTACGCGTGATCAGCGGCTATGCCCTGAGCGACTACGGCTTCGGCTGCGCCATCCCGCTCGACGCGCCGCCGGAGAAGTCGTTCAGCCTCGGAAAGGTCTGCGAAGGCGTGTCCATGCGGGTGGTCGACGAGGACGATTTCGAGCTGCCCGCCGGCCAGGTCGGTGAGATCGTGATGCGCATGGAGCAGCCCGGCTCGGCGCCGACGGGATACTACAAGATGCCCGAGGCCACCGTGGCGGCCTGGCGCAACATGTGGTTCCACACCGGCGATCGCGGCTACTTCGACGCCGAGGGCTATCTGTACCTCACCGACCGCAAGAAGGACGTGATCCGGCGCCGCGGCGAGAACATCTCCGCCTACGAAGTGGAGTCCGTGATCGCCATGCACGACGCCGTGCTGCAAGTGGCCGTCTACCCGATCAGCTCGGAACACAGCGAGGACGAGGTCGCGGCATCGGTTGTCCTGCGAGACGGCATGCAGATGACGCCGCAGGAACTGGTGGCCTTCTGCCAGGAGGGCATGAGCGGGCACATGGTTCCCCGCTATCTGGAATTCGTTCCCGAACTCCCCCTGACCCCGACCAACAAAGTGGAGAAATACAAGGTGAAGCAGCGGGCCGAGGCGAACCGGAATCTGCTGTGGGACCGGGAACGGCTCTGAAGACCCGGATCAAGCACGCACGCATCAAGGAGGCACGCACATGCTGGATCGATTAAAGGGAAAGGTCGCCATCGTCACCGGCGGCGGCACTGTGGGCGGCGGCATCGGCAACGGCAAGGCCAGCGCCATCGTCTATGCGCGCGAAGGCGCGCGGGTGCTCGTCGTCGATGCCGATGCCGAGGCCGCGGCGGAGACCCGCCGGCACATCGAGGGCGATGGCGGGCAGGCGATCGACATCGTGGCCGACGTGTCGAAGTCCGACGACTGCCGGCGGCTGGCGGATGCGTGCATACAGGCCTGGGGCCGCATCGACATCCTGCACAACAACGTGGGCACCACCTCCTCCGGCACCCCTGTCGACCTGGCGGAAGAGGAATGGGACCGCGTGATAAACGTGAACGTCAAGAGCATGTTCCTGACCGCCAAGTTCGTGCTGCCGCACATGGAGCGCCAGCGCAGCGGCTCCATCATCAACATCTCGTCGATCAATGGCGTGCGGTCCACCCGGTTCGCCAAGACCGCGTACGCCACCTCCAAAGGCGCCGTGAACGCGCTCACGCGCGAGATCGCCAACCAGTACGCGACCAAGGGCATCCGCGCCAATGTGATCCTGGTCGGCATGATCAAGTCGCCGATGGTGGCGCGGCTCGCGCTCCAGCAGTACGGCGGCGACCTCGAGACGATGTGGAAGACTCGCGACGCGATGACCGCCACCGGCCGGCAGGGCGAAGCCTGGGACGTCGCCAACGCGGCGCTGTTCCTCGCCTCGGACGAGTCCTCCTACGTCAACGGCGCGATGCTGCCCGTGGACGGCGGGACCATCAATGCCATCTCTGCGGGCTGAACGCCCTCCTACCTCTGCAAGGCAAGCCATGACACGCCATCCATCGCCGACCCGTCGCACGCTGCTGGCCGCGCTCGCCTCGCTGGCGGCGACATCGCCCGGCTGGGCCCAGAGTTATCCGAGCAAGCCGATCCGGCTGGTGCTGCCCGTCGGCAGCGGCAACGCCACCGACTCCATGGCCCGGGCGGTCGCGGAACGCATTAGGGAGATCGGCGGCCAGCCCACCGTGGTAGAGAACCGGCCTGGCGGCGACCTGCTGATCGCTACCAACGACGTCATGAACGCGCCGCCGGACGGACACTCCGTCCTGTTGGTCAGCCCGGGCAGCCTGGCGATCAGCCCGCTGTTCGTCCCCACCTGGCCGTACAAGCCGCAGGACATCAAGCCGCTGGCGTTCGTGTCCAAGCATGCCACCGTGCTGGTGACCTCGGGCGAATCGAAGCTGCGCTCCTTCGCCGACCTGACGGCTGCGGCGCAGACCCCAGCCGGCGTCAACGTCGGCACCTACGGCCCCACGTTCCGGCTCGGGCTGGCCTACATCGCCAACCGCACCCGCTCCACGCTCGTCAACATACCCTACAAGGCCGTGACACAACTGCTGACGGACGTGGCTGCGGGCAGCACGACGGCCGGCCTGGTGGAGGTGGCCAGCACGGCGGAATTGATCGTCTCCGGCCGGCTTCGCGCGCTCGCAGTAACCGGCAAGCAGAGGGACAAGGCCCTGCCCCAGGTCCCCACGCTCAAGGAACTGCTCGCCGATGACGTCGAAGTCGTCAGCTGGATCGGCTTCGGAGTCCCGGCCCAGACGCCGGCTCCCATTCAGCGCGAGGCCGAGGCCCTGCTGCTCAAGGCCGTGCGGCATCCGGCCGTGCGGCAGTTGGTCGACCGCCTGCCCGGCGCGGAGTTCGTCGGCGGGGACGGCAGGCAGTTCGAAGCATGGGTGGCCTCGGAGACGGATCGTTTCCGGGCCATGAAAAACAGCGGTTTCACCCTCCAGTAAGGGACAGACACGCCATGGAAAGATACGAATTCATCGTCCTCGTCAATCCGGTCGAAGGCATGGAGGAGCCGTTCAACGAGTGGTACATGAGCACGCACCTGCCGGACGTGCTGAAAGTGCCCGGCTTCGTCTCGGCCCAACGCTTCGAGCTCGCGGATGCGCAGACGCGAAAGGCAAATCCGCCCTACCCGTGGAAGTACATGACGGTCTTCCAGCTTGCGACCGACGACCTGCAGGGCAGCCTGGACGAACTGATGGCCCGCGCGCACACGCCGGCCATGCAGATGTCGCCGGCGCTCGGCGACCGGATGGCCTTCGCGTTCAAGCCGATCACGGGTGTGATTGACCGCCCGAAGGATTGATCACGGCAGCCGTTCCTCAGCTCACGGTTGGCGTCGTGCCGCCATTCATCCACAGGCTGGTCTCCGTGATCCTCGGCGGGCGCTCCTAGATTATTGCTATGAACTCCGTCCTCACGGATCTACCCCTGGCCGGCATACCCGCCGAAGACGAGGCGTTGCGTCCGCAGGTGCGTGCCTTCCTCGCCAAAGCGCTGCGCGATCTGCCTGCCGACATACGTTGCCGCAGTTGGCTCGGCTTCGACCTGCAGTTCAGTCGCGCGCTCGCGCATGAAGGCTGGGTCGGGCTAGTCCTGCCGCGCGAATACGGCGGCGGCGGCCGCAGCAGCTTCGCGCGCTTCGTGCTCAATGAGGAACTGCTGGCCGCCGGCGCCCCCGTCGCAGCGCACTGGATCGCGGACCGCCAGACAGCCCCATTGATCCTGCATTACGGGACGCCTGCCCAACGCGAATTTTTCCTGCCACTCATCGCCAGGGCCGAGATCGTTTTCTGCATCGGGATGAGCGAGCCGGACACCGGCTCCGATCTGGCAAGCGTGCGCACGAACGCGATGCGTACTGACCGGGGATGGCTATTGAACGGTCGTAAGATCTGGACGACCAACGCGCATCGGGCCGACTACATGCTGGCCCTGGTTCGCACCTCCGGCAGCGGTGAGGACCGACACCGGGGCCTGTCGCAAGTGCTCGTCGACATGAAGCTGCCCGGCGTCAGTGTGCGTCCGCTGCGCGACATCGCCGGCGACACGCACTTCAACGAAGTGCTGTTCGAGGATGTCGAACTGACCGCCGATGCGGTGGTCGGGGAGGAGGGAGCTGGCTGGCGGCAGGTGACGGCTGAACTCGCGCTGGAGCGCAGCGGTCCCGAACGGCTCTACTCCAGCATCGTGCTTGCGGATGCCTGGCTGGCCGAGGTTCGCGCAAGCGCGGACGCGGAACATCCCTTCATCCTGGCCACGGCAGGGCGCATCGCGGGCCGGCTGGCCGTCCTGAGGGCGATGTCGCTGGCCATCGCAGCCAAGCTCGATCGCGGCGAGCGGCCCGACCTAGAGGCCGCGCTCGTCAAGGACCTCGGCACGGAGTTCGAACAGGCCCTGCCGGAATGGATCCGCGAGGCATTGGATGCGGTGCCGCAGATGACGCCCGCCCCCGCCTTGCTGCGCAGCCTCGTTTACCTGACTCAGATCTCGCCCACCTTTTCGCTGCGTGGCGGCACTCGCCAGATCATGCGCGGGATCATCGCACGCGGCCTCGGATTGCGCTGAACTCCATGACCAACTCTATTTCCCGACAGTTCGAGCGGGCGCTGGGCACGCTCTGCACCAACGATCGCATCCGCGCTGTGGAGGCGGGTATCGACCACGCCGTCCTATGGTCCGAGGTCGATGCGCTGGGCTTCACCGATGCACTGGTGCCCGAGGCGCAAGGCGGCGCTGGCCTATCCCTCGGACAGTGTGGCCCGCTCCTCGTCGCGGCCGGGCGTGCCGGTCTCGGCCACCCTTTCGGTGAAACAATGGTCGCGCGCGCCCTACTGGCCCGCGCGGGTCACGACCCGGGCCAAGACTGCGTTGCGCTGTCCCGTGCCGCGCCCCGCGACGACGAGGCCGTGGTATGCCGTGAAGTACCCGGAGCAAAATTGAGCCGCCAAGTCCTGGTGCATTGGCGTGGCGAGTGGCTGCTGCTGCCGATGGCAGCGGTGCGGCAGGAGCCGAGCAGCTATCGGCCGAACGCATCGGCCACCCTGTACTGGGAGTCGGCCAGCCAAGCCAGTGCGCGCTGGGATGCGACTGGCCCATCCGCGGCGACACTTTGTAACGCGATATACGCGGCTGCAATGGCGGGCGCCATGGAACGCGTACTGGATCTCAGCGTGCGTTACGCCGGTGACCGCCGCCAATTCGGCCGCCCCATCGCCCAATTCCAGGCGGTGCAGCAGGACCTCGCTGTGCTCGCCGAACAGGCCGCGTCCGCTGCGATCGCCGCCCGGATCGGCTGTGCGACGGACGGGCTCGAGCCGGAAGAGTTGCCGGCAGCAGTCGCCAAGTTGCGGGCCAGCGAAGCCGCGCTTCGCGTTGCCTCGCTAGCGCACGCGGTGCACGGCGCTATCGGGATCACCGAGGAACACGTGCTGGGGCTCTTCACCACGCGTTTGCACGAGTGGCGCGCCAGCGCCGGCACCGAACTGACTTGCGCCCGCACTATTGGCGGTGCCGCGCTTCGCAGCCCGGAGGGGTTCTCCGAGTTCATGCGTGCCGCGCTCGCGCCTACGCCCCTCGCAGAGGACTGACATGAGCACACGCGCAGGCATCAAGGTGGTTGCCCTAGCGGGCAGCGATGTGCCACGCGTCGAACACCACGGGCCGGTCAAAGTCGACGGATTCCGCCAGCCCGCGCCGACGCCACGCTTCAGCGCCCCCTAAGCGCCTACCACACCAGGTCTGGGGCGCCCAATGGCGTTGCAGCGCTGGAAAGCTGGAAGCCCCACCATTGCCCCACGGCTTGGCAACAACTCTGCAGGACCAAAGGACGAACTCGTGACTACCAATGCATCCCAGGCACCCGGCCCACTGGCCGGCGTGCGCATCATCGACCTCACCACCGTGCTCATGGGGCCTTTCGCCACCCAGATTCTGGGCGACTACGGCGCCGACGTGATCAAGATCGAGGCACCTGGCGGCGACGGTGTGCGCGGGGTCGGTCCGCGACGCAATCCCGGCATGGCGGCCATCTTCCTCCACGCGAACCGCAGCAAGCGCAGCCTTGTGCTCGACCTCAAGCAGCCCGCCGGCCGCGAGGCGCTGCTGCGGCTGGCGGCGCACGCCGATGTGTTGGTCTATAACGTGCGGCCGCAGGCGATGGCACGGCTGGGCCTGACGTACGCAGACCTTGCAGCGGTGAACCCGAAGATTATCTTCGTCGGCGCCTACGGCTACAGTCAACGTGGCCCGTATGCGGCCAAGCCGGCATACGACGACCTAATCCAGGGTGCCGTGGGGCTGCCAGCACTCTCGGTCCAGGCGGGTAGCGACGTGCCGCGCTACGCACCGAGTCCGCTCGCCGACCGCATCTGCGGCCTGGCCGTGGTGAACGCCATCGTCGCAGCCCTGTTCTGGCGGGAGCGCACCGGCGAGGGCCAGTCGGTCGAGGTGCCGATGTTCGAGACCATGGCTCAGTTCACACTGTCAGACCACATGTGCGGACGGACCTTCGAGCCGCCGGTCGGCCCGACGGGCTACGCGCGCGCGCTGGACGCGAACCGCCGGCCCTACGCCACCCGGGACGGCCACCTGTGCGTACTCCTCTACAACGACAAGCAATGGCAGGCCTTCTTCCAGCTGATCGGCCGCGAGGAGGTGATGCGGGACGCGCGCTTCTCGACGATCGACGCGCGCACGCGCCACATCGACGAGCTCTATCGCATGCTCGCCGAGATCATGAAGACCCGGACCACGGCCGAGTGGACCCATCTGCTGGAAGCCGTCGACATCCCGGTGATGCCGATGCACAGCATTGATTCTCTGATGGAGGACCCGCACTTGCAGGCGGTGGGCTTCCTCCAGCCCGTGGAGCACCCAACTGAGGGGACTCTGCTGCAGATCGGCATCCCGTCGACATGGTCCAAGTCGCAGCCCGTGGTGACGCGGCATGCGCCTCGCGCAGGCGAGCATAGCCGAGAGGTGCTGGCGGAAGCCGGCTATGGCGAGGAGGAAATCGAGGCCCTCGCGGCCTCGGGGGTCACTACGTTGCCATGTCGCGGCTGAACACGTGTAGACGCCATCGCATCGCACGCCCGTGTGCAGCGCTCAGGCCGGGCAGCGCGCCAGCCGCACTGGCGTGTAGGTCATCACTGCCTCGCCGCGCTGGTTGACCACATCCACCTGGTAGCGCACCACGCCCCGCCCCGGCTTGGAGGTGGATCGAGTCTCCAGCACCTCGCACTCGACGTGGAGGGTGTCTCCCACCACCGTCGGGCCCTTCATCGTGAGCGTGGCCTCCAGGAAAGCGAGGCCGACCGCCTCCATCGTCGCCTTGGCCAGGCCCTCGGCGAAGGCGTAGACCATCGCGCCCGGCACCACGCGGCGGGCAAGCACCATTCCTTCCAGGTCGGTCGGGTCGGTGCTGGTGAACAGGGGCTCGGTCAGCCAGCTGGCGTTGATGAAATTGACGAGGTCGGCCTCGGTGATAGTCCGTCCGTGGGTACGCCAACGGACGCCGGGTTTGAGTTCATCCCATTGCAGAGCGTGGTCGAGCAGCTTCATTTCACTCCGGTTCATGTCGAGGTCGGCTTCAGGAGACGTACCGCCATTGGAGCAGTGTGTACGGCGGGCTGGCGTCGCGGTGGTGTTCGAACACCCCCTCAACCTCGGCGCCGATGTGCACCTTCTGCATCGGATCGCCCAGCAGGTTGCCGAGCATGCGCACACCGCCGGCGCCCGGCAGTTCGACCAGCACCACCACGTAGGGCTCGCTGCCCTTCAGACAGGGGTGCACTGGATGCCAGACGCGCTCCCAGCTGAAGATGCGCCCGCGCGGCACCACCTCGTCCCAGGCGGGATCCAGCGCATGGCAGCCGTGGCAGATCCACTCGGGGCCGTGCTGCCAAGTGCCGCAGACGCAGCAGTGCTGCACCATCACGCGGCTGTCCTTCAGTCCGTTCCAGAACGGCGCGGACAGCCCGTCGACTTCCGGGACCGGGATCGGAAGCCCGCGCGGCAGGTAGCCGCCTTCGTTCTTGTCGTTCACAGCAGTAGCGTTCACAGCGCGGCCTCCGAGCCCAGCATCAGGTTGCTGACGGGCGTCACCATGGGCCCGCCGATGACGAGCGCCACGTCGTTGCGGGGCGCCTGCGCGGTGGAGGTGCCGCGCACCTGGCGCACCGCCTCCAGCACCAGTTCGAAACCGTGCATATAACACTCGGCCAGGTTGCCGCCGCTGGTGTTCAGCGGCAGCCCGCCCGAGGGAGCCAGCAGGTTCTCGAGCCGGAGGAATTCATTGGCCTCCTCGGGATGGAAGAAGCCGTGCTCGGCCAGCGACATCAGCACGCCGCCCGTGAAGTTCTCATAGCACTGCACCACGCCGACGTCCTGCGGACCCAGGCCCGCCATCCGGTACATGTCGGGCGCGACCGTGGAGAAGCTGGAGCTCCCGTAGTTCGGCGAGTTGTGCGGAACCGCGCCGACCCGGTGGTCCGAGCCGCAAGCCGCGCCCAGGATGTAGACCGGTTTGTTCGGGAAATCCTTGGCCCGCTCAGCCGGCACCATGATCACTGCGGCCGCCCCGTCGTTCTCCATGCAGCAGTCGAACAGGTGGAAGGGCTCGACGATCCACCGCGAGTCGTCGTACTTCTGCTCGGTCAGCGGCTTGCCGTGCATGACGGCGCGCGGATTCTTCTGCGCATGGTGGTAGGAGGCCATCGCGATCGCGCGCAGAGCCTCCTGCTTCACGCCGTGCTGGTGCATGAAGCGCGTGACCTTCATGGCCAACTTCTGGGCCGGCGAGAGCACCCCGTAAGGCGCCTGCCAGGCCATGTCGCCCGAGATCGTGGAAGCGGTGGGCGCCAAGCCGAAGCGCCCGAACTGCCCCTGCGCCAGGGCGCGGAAAGCCACCGCGCAGTCGGCCAGGCCGGAGGCGACCGCCGCGGCGCCGTTGGCCACCGCCGCGCAATTGCCGCCGCCGCCCCCACCCCACTGCATGGTGGCGGTGCGAAGCTGCTTTGTGCCGAGTGCGGCGGCCAGTCGAGATGGATCCTGCCGGTCATTGCTGTACGAGGCCCAGCCGTCAATCTCGCGCGGGTCCAGCGCTGCATCCTTGCAGGCGGCCAGGACCGCCTTCAGGGCCAACTTGAATTCCGCATCCGGCGACTGGCCGTGCCGGTGGTAGTCGGTTTCGCCGATGCCGACGATGGCGACCTTGCCGCGCAGGCTGCGCTCGGTGATGGACCCGGCGTTCGGGCGGCGTCGTGATGGTTCCTGCATGGGCTCGAATGTAGGCTTTCAGACCTTCGCTATCCAATATTGATTTTTTTGGCTGCGATAATACTTTGCGATCAGCTTCCGAGGCCGAACAAGTGGATCTCAAGCAACTGCGCCAGTTCGTCATCCTGTCCGAAACCCTGAACTTCCGGCGCGCCGCGCAGGGCCTGCACATCGCGCAGCCGGCGCTCTCAGTGTCGGTGCGCAAGCTGGAAGAGGACCTCGGCGTTCGGCTGTTCGACCGCGGACGGCGCGGGGTCTCGCTCACCAGCGCCGGCGCCGCTGCATTGCCGGAGGCGTACTTGGCACTGGAACATGTCGCCAAGATGCGCGAGCAGGCGCGAGCGGGTTCCGAAGGCGAAGTCGGCACCGTCAGGCTGGCATTCATCGGCACGGCGACCTACGAGTTCCTGCCGCGGGCCCTGTCGACCTTCCGCGCGAAGCATCCCGGCCTGCAGGTCGAACTGAATGAACTGACGACCAGCCTTATCTGCAACGGCGTGGCGCAGCGCACGTTCGACATCGGCATCGTGCGCTACCCGATGACGCCGCCGTCCGACATGAGCATGGAGCCGGTCGAGCGCGACCGCTACTGCCTCTTCCTGCCGCCGGGACACCGGCTCGCCAAACGCAAGCGGCTGTCGTTGCGCGACGTCGCTGACGAAGCGTTCGTCTTTCCCTCCGGGGCCCAGTCCCCCGCCATGCACGGTTCGATCATGGCCGCCTGCCAGGCCGCCGGCTTCGTGCCCCGCATCGCCCAGGAAGCGGTCCAGATCCAAACGGTGATCGGCCTGGTGCAAAGCGGCCTAGGTATCGCCCTGCTGCCGTCCGTCATCGCCCGCAGCGTGGGCAACCGCGTCGAGGCCCGGCCGCTGTCCGACAGCGATGGCGTGCTGACCGGACTCGCCCTGCTCTTTCCGACCCGCAATCTGTCGCGCGCCGCGCGGCATTTCAAGGAGACGGCATTGGGGCTGGCGAAGCTCGCTCCCGGCTCGCGCTAGCCGCCCGGCGCCCGTGCGCGCCACGCCGCCAGCGCGGCGGCGACGTCGTGGCTGGGCTCGGCCTGCGGCGGGCGCGGCCGCCCGGAGACGGTGCGGCTGAAGCGCGGAGCTGGCGCCGGCTGCACGATGCCGTCGATCTCGACGAAGGTGTCGCGCTCCCTCATATGTGGATGCCCGGACGCCTCGCGAAAGGACAGCACCGGCGCAAAGCAGACGTCCGTGCCCTCCAGCAGCGCGCACCATTCGGTGCGCGTGCGCGCCTTGAAGCGGTCGGCGAGACGCCGGCGCAACCGCGGCCAGGAGGCTCGGTCTTCCTGCTCGCCGAGCGCCGCCGGCTCCAGTTCCAGAACCTCGACGAGCTGGCGGTAGAAGCGCGCCTCGATCGGGCCGATCGAGATCCACTCGTGGTCCAGGCATTCGTACACGTCATAGAAGGGTGCGCCGGAATCCAGGGTGTTGGTGCCACGCTCGGCGTTCCAGAGCCCCGCCGCGTGCAGGCCGTGGAACACCGTGGCCATTGAGCTGGTTCCGTCGACGATCGCGGCGTCGACCACTTGGCCCTGCCCCGAGCCGCGCGCCTCGAGCAGCGCGGCGAGCACGCCCATCGCTAGGTACAGCGCCCCGCCGCTGAAGTCGCCGGCCAGGGCGAGCGGGATCGACGGCGGCTGGCCCGCGCGGCCCATGGCATGCAGCACCCCGGTCAGCGCGATGTAGTTGATGTCGTGCCCCGCGGCCTGCGCTAGCGGTCCGGTCTGTCCCCATCCCGTGACGCGGCCGTAGACAAGGCGCCGATTGCGTGCCAAGCACACCTCGGGTCCCAGGCCCAGCCGCTCCGTCACTCCAGGCCGGAAGCCTTCGATCAAGGCATCGGCGCCCTCAACGAACTGCAGCACCTGCTCGACGGCGTCCGGCTGCTTGAGGTCCAGGGCGACTCTATCGCGGTTGCGCAGCACCAGGTTGTATTTCGGCGGCCGCCGCACACCCAGTTCGACCGCCTCCGCGCGGTCGATGCGCAGCACCGTGGCGCCCATGTCCGCCAGCAGCATCGCCGCCATCGGACCCGGGCCGACGCTGGCCAGCTCGACGATCCTGATCCCTTTCAATGGTCCCATGTCCATTCCTGCCTTCAAATCGAGGGAACGCTGTTGCCACCAATCGACGCGAGAACCTCGGCGCGATGCGCGTCCAGCGAGGGCGGAGGCCGCACCGGCAACGCCGGGCCGCGGTCGTAAACCACCGGGTTGCGCACGGTGACGAAGGTCCGCCCGTCCCACGGGGTCTCCTGCTTCAGATCCAGGTGTCGCGCCAGGTCCGTCTCCAGTACCTCGCCGCAGTCGTACACGGGCGAGTGCGGCACGTCGTGGGCCTGCAGCCGGCGGCACCACTCGTCAAGGTCCTGCGCCTTGAAGACCGAGTCCAGCGCGCGGAGCACGTCGGCATGGCGCGCGACGCGGACAGCTCGCGTCGGGAAAGCTTCGAGCAGGTGGGGATGCCCGGTCGCGCGAACCAGGTTCTCCCAGAACTTGGTCGGGGACGATAGATGCAGCGCGATCCGCCGCCCGTCGCGGCAGGTCAGCACATGGGCCTGTGAGGTGATCGGCCGCGTTTGCGCATCCAAGCGCTCGCCGTCGGAATAGAAGTGCGTGAACGCATCGACGTTGAAGTGCGCCATTGCACCGACCATCGACACCTCGACGCGCCGTCCGCGGCCGGTGCGGCTTCGCTCGTGCAGGGCGCCGAGGATGCCGTAGGCGGCGTACATGCCGGTGACCGAATCGGCCATCGCCGGGCCGAGCACGCGCGGGTCGTCCGGCGCCAGCGTCAGGTGCAGGTAGCCGCTGGCCGCCTGCGCCACTGTGTCGTAGCAGGGCCGGGTGGCGTCGGGCCCCTCGGCGCCGAAGCCGCTGATGGCGCAGTAGATCAGCCGCGGGTTGGTCGCCATCAGGCGCTCGCATCCTGCGTTCAGCTTCTCGGCTGCGCCCGGTCGGAAGTTCTGGATGAACACGTCGGCCTGCGCGATCAGAGCATCGAACCGGGCCAGGTCGTTCGCGGCCGTCGTGTCCAGCGCGATGCTCAGCTTATTTCGGTTGAAGGCCTGGAAGTTCGCGCCGCACAGGCTCCCATCGGCACCGACGCGGAAGGGATCGCCGGTCCCCGGCCTCTCGACCTTCACCACCTCGGCACCCAGGTCGGCCAGCAGCACTCCGGCGGCGGGGCCGGTGATGAACGTTCCCAGTTCGACAACGCGCACGTCGCGCAGGACGCCATCCCTGTGCGGGCGAGACTGTTCATCGATCATTTCTTTCCTCATGAAGAAGCGGGCCTCAACGCGTCACGGCCTTGACCTGCCCGCTGCTGAAGGCGGCAAGCCGTTCCTCGTGCTCCGGCGTGTGGTGCGCCAATGCCTGGAAGGCCGCGGACAGCTCCAGCAGCGTGTCCAGGCGCGCGTGTTCACCCTCGCGCAGCAAGCGCTTGGTCATGCGCAACGCCAGCCCCGGATGCGCTGCGATCTCCTGCGCCAGGGCCAGGGCGGTGGGCAGCAGCGCCTGGGGCTCTACCACCTGCGACACCAGGCCGTCCTCGAGCGCCTGGGCGGCATCGATGGCGCGGCCGGTGAAGGCCAGCTCGGCGGCCCGCGAGCGGCCCACCAACGGCGGCAGCAGCCACGCGCCGCCGTCGCCAGGAACCAGCCCCAGCTTGATGAAGCTGCAAGCGAACTTCGCGTTGCTGCTGGCGATGCGGATGTCGCACATGCACGCCAAGTCCATGCCGGCACCGATCGCATGTCCGTTGACGGCCGCGATGGTCGGCACCTCCAGCTCGTACAGGGCGCGCGGCAACTGCTGGATGCCGTCGCGATAGGCGTGGCGCGACAGCACCGGCTGGCCCAGCCCAGCCCCGACCTGCTCACGCAGCTTCCTGACGTTGCCGCCGGACGAGAACGCACTGCCGACCCCGGTGAGTACCACGGCGCGCACCTCGCGATTAACATTGATTTGCGAGAATGCCGCCAGCAGCGCCTCGATCGCGTCGGGGTCGGACACCGCGTTGTGCGTCTGCGGCCGGTTCATCGTCAGGATGAAGACATCCCCGTTGCGCGTCGTTTCCAGGAAAGGGGTCATGGCTCTCACTCCGGCTGCACACCGGCATTGCGCGCGGCGGTGGTCCAGCGCTTGATCTCGGAACGCAGGAAGGCCTCGAACTCCGCCGGCGCGGAGGTCTGCAGCTCGACGCCCTGGGCGGCGTACTGGCGTACCATCTCCGGGTCGCTGACGATGGCGTTGATCTCCTTGTTTAGTCTGGCGACGATGGGCCGGGGCGTGGCCGCCGGCAGCAGCACACAGTGCCAGGTACTGGCATCGAACCCGGGCAGCACCGATTCCGCCACGGTGGACACCTCCGGCAGCACGCCTGCGCGCTGCTTGCCGGTGATCGCGATCGCGCGCACGCGCTTATCGCGCACGAACGGCAACGCTGTGCTCATCGCATCCAGCGCGAAATGGATCCGGCCGCCGATCACGTCGGTCACCGCCGGCGCGGTGCCCTTGTACGGCACGTGCACGGCGCGGGTCCCGCTTTGCTGCAGCATCAGCTCGACGGCGAGGTGCGTGATGTTGCCGATGCCGCCCGAGCCGTAGCTGCAGGTGCCGGAATTGGCCTTGAGGTACTGCACCAGCTGCCGCGCGTTGGTCACTTCCGCGGGCAGCGCCGGCCCCGCCACGAGCATGAGCGGGATCGAGGCCGGCATCGCCACCGGCGCGAAATCGGTCGCCGGGTCATAGCCCATTTTCTTGTAGAGCGCGGGCGTTACGGCGATGCCCGACGAGTGGTACAGCGCCGTGTAGCCGTCGGCTGGCGCCTTGGCGACAAACTCGCTGCCCAGGTTACCGCCGACGCCCAGCTTGTTCTCGATTACGACGGGCTGTCCGAGCGCTGCATTCAGGCGCGCTCCGATCACCCGTGCCATCACGTCCGTGGGTCCACCCGCGGCATAAGGCAGGATCAGCCGCAGCGGCTTGCTTGGCCACTCGGCGGGGTTGGCCCATGTCCAGGGAGTGGCGGAAAGGCTGGCTAGGGCCGCGATCATGCGACGGCGTTGGTCGTTCATGGATGTCTCCGATTGGTTGTAGGATGCCTAGCTCGCAATGCATGCTTTAAGGCTGGGTCAGCTTGCAGTCCAGCCGCCGTCCACCCCCCATGACTGGCCGGTGACGTAACTGGATGCTTGGGACGCCAGGAACAGGCAGGCGCCGACGAGCTCGTGCGGCTTGCCGTACCTGGCCATGGGCGTGTGGTGCAGGACCATCGACGAGAGCCGGTCGTTGGCCCGCAGGCCCGCGGTGAGGTCCGTCTCGAAGTAGCCGGGCGCCACGCAGTTCACCCGGATGCCCTTGGCGGCCCAGTCCACGGCGAGCGAACGCGTGAGGGCTTCCACACCTCCCTTGGCGGCGCAGTACGCGGCGGTGCGCGGAAGCCCCGACTTCGCGGCGACCGAACTGATGTTGATGATGCTGCCGCCGCCGTGCTCGAGCATCTGGCGCCCGAAGATCTGGCAGCCCAGGAACACGCCGGTGAGGTTGACGTCGATCACCTCCTGCCACTGCGAGAGCTGCGTGGCTTCGGGGCGCAGGTACCAGGGGTTAATGCCGGCGTTGTTGACCAGCACGTCGACCCGCCCGTGCCGGACCGCGACCTCGTCGGCGAACCGGGTAAAGCCTGGCTCGTCCGCGACGTCGCAAACGTAGCCGTGCACGCTGGGCCCCATGGCGGCCGCGGCTTCCCGGACGCTCTCCGTCCGCCCGGTGATGGCCACGGTGGCGCCGGCGTCGGAGAATCCCTGCGCGATGGACCGTCCCAGGCCACGGCCGCCGCCCGTCACGACGACCACCCGCGAGCGCAGATCCAAGAGACCGCTCGTCATGCGCCCACCTTGTCCGCGAGCCGGCGCGCGATGCTCCATCGGTGCACCTCCGAAGGGCCATCGTAGACACGGAAGGCGCGCGTGTCCCGGAAGATCCGCTCGACCTCGGTATCGCCGGTCAGGCCCAGGCCGCCGAGCACCTGGACGCAGCGGTCAGCGACCCGGTGGATGGCCTCCGAGGCGTGGACCTTCACCATGCTGCTCTCCATGCTCGCGCGCGCGCCCTGGTCGAGCAGCCAGGTGGCATGCCAGACGCCGAGCCGGACGGTGTGGATGTCGATCTCGTTGTCGGCGAGCATGAAGCCGACGCCCTCGTGACGGACGATCGGCTGCCCGAAGGCGAGCCGGCGGGTGGCGTGCTCGACGGCGATGTCATGGGCGCGCCGCGCCGCCCCGAGCCAGCGCATGCAGTGGGTCAAGCGCGCGGGGACCAGCCGCACCTGGGCGTAGCGGAGCCCCTGGCCGACATTGCCCAGCATGTCCGTGGCCGGCACTCGTAGGTCGCGCAGGTGGACCTCCGCATGGCCGCCGGTGAAACTCGAGTCCATGCTGTCGAGCAGGCGGTCGATGTGGAAGCCTTCGTGGGGCAGGTCCACCAGGAACATCGTGGCCCCGACGTCCTTGCCGTCGACGATAGCGCGCGCCATCACGATGGCGAAACCCGCTCCATCGGCCCCTGTGATCAGCCACTTGCGGCCGTTGATGACGAAGTCGTCCCCCTCGCGCACGGCGGTGGTCTGTAGCGCCGCGGGGTCCGACCCCGCTCCGGGCGCCGGCTCCGTCATGCAGAAGCAGGACCTCGTCGTCGCGGCAGCGAGCGGGCGCAGGTAGCGCTCCTTCTGCGGCGGTGTGCCGACCGCATCGAGCAGGTGCATGTTGCCCTCGTCCGGAGCCGCCAAGTTCATCGCGACCGGTCCCAACATCGAGTAACCCGCCTCCTCGAACACGACGGCGCGCTCCTGGTGGCTCAATCCCAGTCCGCCCCATGCTTGCGACACGTGGGGGCTGAGTAGGGCGGCGCCACGGGCCAGATCGTTCATCTGCTCGCGCAGGCCGTCGGTGGGGCCATGCACGGTCCGGCGGGCATCGCGCTCCAGCGGGATGATCTTGTCGGCGATGAACGCGCTCGTGCGATCACGCAGATCCTGCATCCGGGGCGTCAGGGAGAAATCCATGAGGGTCCTCTAAAAATATCGGTCGTGCGCCATGTCCGCGGCGAAATCGAGCAGCTCGTCGGCCAGCATGCCGAATCCGGCATAGCGCTGGTCGCGCATGGCCCCGGACCGATGGAGCCTGTGGAGCTGGTGGAACACCACGCCCAGCTTGAACATCGCCAGCACGCGGTACACCTTGAAATCGCGCAGCGACCGGTTCGTGCCCGCGCTGTAGGCGCGCGCGGCCTCCTCCCGGCTCATGAAGCCGGGCCGGGCGGTCGGCATCTGGGCCAGCCGGTGCATGCACGGGGGATCGTCCGGCTCGCTCCAGTAGCTGAGCAGCGTGGCCAGGTCGAACAGCGCATCCCCGCGGGTTCCCATGTCCCAGTCCAGCACTGCGACGGGCTTCATCGTCGCCGCGTCGAGCAACAGGTTGTCGAGCTTGAAGTCGTTGTGCAGCAGCGTGATCTCGCCGGTGAGGCCCACGGTGTGCCGCTCCAACCACTCGGCCAACCCGGCCATCGACTTCGGCACGTTCTCGCAGGCCAGCGCCCCTCGCCGGATCCAGCCCTTCGCCGCCCGTGCCATAAAGTGGTCCGGCTTGCCAAGCGTGTCTAGGCCGACGGCCGCGCAATCCACGCCGTGGATGGCGACCAGTCCATCGACAAGCATCCGCGAGATCGCGCGTCCCGATGCCGGCGTCTCGGGGAAGGGTGCCAGGCTGTCGCCGCGCACCGCGACGCCGGGCCGGTACTCCAGCAGCTGGAAGGGAACGCCGGCCACCGCGAGGTCGGTGCAGAGGTGGTAGCTGCGCGGCGCCAGCGGCAATGCCCGCCAGAGCGAATGCAGGATGCGATGTTCGCGCTCCATGTCGTGCGCGCCCGGCGGCAGGTCGCCGGGTGGCGGGCGGCGCAGCACGGCCCACTCCGGTCCGTTCGCATCGGCCGGCGTACCCGACAGCCGCACCAGGTAGTTCAGGTTGGCCAATCCGCCCTCGAAGCGCCGTGGATCGAATCCCTGGTCCAGCTCGAAGCCGTGCCCGGCGAGATGGCGCGCGATCCCGGGCCAGTTGTGTGGTTCTGCCTGCACGAGGAACCCTCTCAGGCGGCCGGCTGATCGGCCGCGCCGGCCATCGCCACGTAGCGGTCGCGCAGCTCGCGCTTGAGGACCTTGCCGATCTCGCTGCGCGGGAGCTGGTCGATGAAATGCAGCGCGGAGACGCGCTGGGTCTTGCCCACCGACCCGTTGAGCCAGGCCATCATCTCTTGCTCGTGCGTGCCTTGCGGCTCGCCGCGCCGGACGACGAATGCGACCGGCGTCTCGCCCCAGCGCTCGGAAGGAACACCCACGACGGCGGCCTCGGCGACGGCCGGATGCCCGCGCAGCACCGCTTCCACGTCGCTGGGGTACACGTTGAAGCCGCCGCTGATGATCATGTCCTTCTTGCGGTCGACGATCTCCAGGAAACCGTCCTCGTCGAAGCGGCCGATGTCGCCGCTGCGCAGGAACCGCCGCCCCGCGGGGTCGAACCATTCCATGTCGCGCATGCGTGCGGGATCCTGGCCGTGGTAGGCGTCCATCATGGTGTCGGAGCGGCCGACGATCTCGCCCAGCCCGCCTTGCTCCACCTCGCGACCTTCGGTATCGACGATCCGGATGTCGTTGCCGGCGGACGGTTTGCCCACGGTGTGCAGCTTGTGGGGGTGTTCATGGGCCAGCAGTACGGTGCTGCCGGTCCCCTCTGACGATCCGTAGAACTCAATCAGTCCGCCGGGCCACCGGGCCAGGACCTCGGCCTTGAGCGAGGCCGCGAACGGCGCGCCCATGCAGAACTTGAGCGCGAACGACGAGAGGTCGTGGGCGTCGAGGTCCGGCAGGGCCATGATGTTCCTATACTGGGCCGGAACGAGCATGGTGTGAGTGGCGCGCAGCGATGCGGCCAGCGCGACGAAGCGCTTCACATCGAACTTGGGCATGAGGGCAACGGTGCCTCCGGCCAGCAACGCCGAGAAGAAGGTGAAGAGCGTCGCGTTCGAGTACAGCGGCGTCGCAACCATCAGGACCATCTCCGGGCCGTACCCGAAGGACGACGACAGGCGGACGGACTGGATGAAGCGGCGCTCATGGGAATGCAGGATGCCCTTGGGCAGGCCCGTCGTCCCGGACGAATAGATGATGTTGAACGCCCACTGCGGCTCGATGTCCACCGGCGTCGGCACCGTCCCGGCAGGCATCAACCACCGGCCCAGCGGCATCCCGGCCGCGTCGTCGTCCATCGTGATGCAGGTGCGGGCCCGGCCCTGGCCTTCGAGCAGCGCGGCGGTGCTCCGGTCGATGAAGACTAGGCGTGCACGCGCGTTGTCGAGCATACCGGCCAACTGGTCCGCGGTGGAGGATCCCGTCATCGGGGCCACCACCACGCCGGCGCGCAGGGCGCCCAGGAACACGGCGACATAGGCGAAAGAGGTGGCCGCGCAGATGCCAATGACGTCGCCGGGACCCAGTCCCTCACGCTGCAGCGAAGCGGCGACGCGGTCGGTGAGCGCGTCGAGTTGGGCGTAGCTCAGTTCGGCATCGCTGCAGACCAAGGCCCGGTGGTCGGGGGTGGCGCGGGCGTGGCGGCGAAGGTACCCGGTGATCGGCTGGAAGCCATCAGTCACGTTGGTTCGTTCCGTCATCTGATGCTCAACGCCCCTGGACGCTCTGCTCCGCCGCGATCTGCTTGACGATGTCGCGCAGCCGGTCGGTATCCCTGGCCATGATGCTGGAGATGTCCTGCGCCGACGCGGTCATGATCTCGAACGTGTCGAGTTTGGCGACGGCCGCTTGCATCTCCTTGGTGGCGAGCGCTTTCTGAAGCTGCGCTTCGAGTGTCCCCAGGATGGGCGCCGGGGTGCCGGCGCGGACGGCGAGCGCCGTCCAGAGAGGCCAGTCGAAGTTCACGCCGCTCTCCCGGAGCGTCGGCACTTGCGGGAGTTGCGGCAGGCGACGAGGCGATGCGCACGCCAGCACCCGCAGCTTGTTGGCCGTCGCCATTCCCGCCACGCCACTCGCCGGAACGAATGCGGCGTCGAGGATTCCACCGCCGATGTCCGTGAGCAATTGGGACGAGGTGCTGTACGGCACATGCCGGAGGGTGACGCCCAGCTCGCGGCCCAGCACGGCACCTCCGATGCGGAAGCTGAGTCCGGAGGTCCCGATCGCCACCGCGTTCTTTTCCTTCCGCGCCGCGGCCGCGAACTCCTCGAAAGAGCCGAACTTGGAGTTCGGCCCGGTGACCAGCACATTCCAGAACTGTGCAACGCCACCAATCATGCGAAGGTCTTCCACCGCATAGGGAAGGTCATTTCGCAGCAATGGGTTGAACACCAGCGGCTGCGGCCCGAGCAGCAGCATCGTGTGGCCGTCGGGAGGCGCCGAGAGCAAGGCCTGCATCGCGATCAAGCCATCCGCACCCGGCTTGTTATCCACCACCACCGGCTGGCGGGTGATGGGGGTCAGTTGCTCGCCCAGGTGACGCATCAGCACGTCTCCGGGGCTGCCGGCACCGACAGGGACCACGATGCGCTGCGCCTTCGTGGGGAACTGCTGCGCGCGGACCAAGCCACCGAAGGCCAGGGCCGGTGCCGCGAGCATGGAAACGGCTTGTCGCCGGGTCAGGCCTGCTGTCATGTCTGTCTCCTTTTGTGTGTGAGGTTCTCAAGGCCGCGAGCGGGCAGCCGGGTCCGGCGTGCCGGCGGCGACCGCGAGCTTGGGCACGCGAAGCACGGTCGATTCCATGCAGCTTTGCAGTCCCAGCTCGCCGTTCCCGCGCCCGATGCCCGATTCCTTCCATCCGCCGAAGGGGATGTCGGCCTCGAGCACCGCGTGGTCGTTCACCCAGACCGTGCCGGCTTCCAGTTGCGCCGCCACCGATGCCGCGCGCCGGGGGTCGGACGACCAGACGGAGGCGCCCAGGCCGAACCGCGTCGAGTTGGCGCGCCGGACCGCATCGGCGAGGACGGTGTAGCGCAAGACCGGCACCACGGGGCCGAACTGCTCCTCGCGGACCAGCCTGGCGCCGTCGTCGATGTCGCCCACGATCGTGGGCGCGATGAAGTAGCCGGGCCGCTCGAGCGGCTTGCCGCCGGCAACGATCCGCACGCCCGCAGTGGCGGCGGTCTCCTCGACGAGGGCCCGGACGTAGTCGAACTGCATCCGGTTCTGCAGGGGCCCCAACTGGGTCCCGGGCTCCAGGCCGTTGCCGACCTTCATCCCACGCGCCAGCCGGCCCAGGGCTTGCACCATCGGTTCGTAGATGCCGTCCGGCACGTAGATCCGCTTAACCGCCATGCAGACCTGGCCGCAGTTCCACAGCGCCTTGGAGATCAGGCGCTGGGCGACCGCCTCCACGTCCACGTCGTCCAGCACGATGGCGGGATCGTTGCCGCCGAGCTCGAGCCCGACCCGCTTGAGGGTGCCCGCGGCCGCGGCCATCACCAGCTTGCCGGTGCGCACCGACCCGGTGAACGAGACCCGGTCCACGTCGGGATGCTCGCTCAGCCACTGGCCGAGCGGGTCCCTTCCGGCGATCACGTTCAGCACGCCCGGCGGGAAGATCGACGCGGCCAGCTCACCGATCCGGAGTGTGGTCAGCGGCGTGTAGGGCGACGGCTTGGCGACAACGGTGTTCCCGCTCTGGAGCAGCGGCCCCGCTCTCAGCGCAAAGAGGTTGACCGGCACGTTCCAGGGCGAGATCACCGCGGCCACGCCGCACGGCCGGTAATGCTCCTCGATGCGTTCGCGGTCGTTCTCCCTCAGGATCCTCGGACGCAGTTGCTGCCGGCTGTAGGCACGGAAGTTGTCGATGGCCCGCTGCAGTTCCGCCTGCGCGTCTGGCAGCGGCTTGCCCTGCTCGCGCGTGAGCAGACCCGCGAGCCCATCCCGCTCGGCGTCGATGGCGGCCGCGAACCGCTGCAGGTACGTGCCGCGCTCGTTCCAGCTCAGGCTGCTCCATGACGGGAAGGCATTCCGGGCCGCCCTGACAGCCATGTTCAGCTGTTCCTGATCAGCGTTCGGCGCCTGGGCGAACGCGAGACCGGTACTCGGGTCGATCACCTCGAAATGCCCGCTGCTGCGGACACGCGCTCCACCGATGCAGTGCGCGAAGGTGTCGGCCGTTCGAGCGGCTGGTCCGGTGAAACGAGGGATGGCGTCCTGCATGCCACGAACTGTATTGATCTAGGGCAAATCGATCCAATATCGATTTGTTCCTCTGTGATAAATCATCGTTATCGCACTGTCTCGATCCCGAAAACGCGAAAGGGGCCATGACCGCTCAAGGCTCTCGGCCGGCGGGGAAAGGTCCGTGGACCACCGCGGACTACGTCTTCGGGGAGGCGTCCTCTGGGTTGATTCCGAGCGCCACCAGGAACCGTGCGACCGTGTTGTAGCTGGCGAACGCCGCAGTGATCTCAAGCAGCTCGGTCGTGTCGAAGCGTGATCGCAGCTGCGCGAACAGCGGCTCGTCCACCTTCACGTGGAGCGTCATCTGCGCGGCATAGCGGGCCACCAGGGCCTCGCCGGCCGAGAGCGGTGCGCCTGTCCCGGGTTGCCCGGGATCGGCAGGAACGCGAGCAGCGCGCCCAGCACCGCCTGCTCACCGCCTGCCGCCAGGTAGTCTGGTGCGTGGTGGTGGTACTCGTAGTGCGCGCCCGTGAGCAGGGCCACCGTGCAGATGCCGAGCTCGCGCCCAGTCCGGTGTGGACATTCCCCATGCAGTTGTTTCAGCCGCACGCGAGCGGCTCGTTCCAGAGCAGGGCCCGGTCGAGGTTCAGCAGCGCGCCGCCGCGCCGCTCCAGGAGCGTCTGCACCAGGTCGTCAGGCTGCGGCTTGCTCTCGGGAGTCCAGGAAACGAGCTTTGCGCGGACGGCGGCGACTTCGTGCTGGATTCTTCCGATCCTGGCTTTCTGCCCGACCTGACCGAAGCGCTCGCGGCCACGGGCGCCATGGTCGGTTTCGACGCCATCGGTGGCGGCCGACTGGCCGGCGATATCCTCTGCTGCATGGAGGCCGCACTCAACCGCCATGCTGCGGAATTCGATCGCTTCGGATCGAAGACGATGAAGAGGATGTTCGTCTACGGCGGGCTGAACGGCACCGCCATCGAACTGCCCCAGGCGATGGGCAAGGCATGGACCGTGTCCGGATGGCTGCTGACGAACTTCCTCGCCGAGATCGGCCCGATGCGAGAGGCCGCGCTCAAGGCGCGCGTCGCTGCCGATATCCGCACCGTGTTCGCGAGCCACTACGGCCGGCGGTTGTCGCTCGACGGCATGCTCGATGCGCGCGAGAGGTCGCCGGCTATCTCGCGCGGAGCACGGGGCGCAAGTACCTCGTGCCGCCGCAGGGTGACAGCCTCGATTGAAACTGTACGATCGGTTCGATCGAGGCTTTCGAGGAGAGACTGAGCGGCACTCGTGCGGAGGACGCCAGCAACGGCGTCGACTGGAAAGACTTCATCGCCGTGTATCGGGCCGCGGCGAGTGCTGGTACAACGCGGCGATGGAAAGCTTCTTCTCGACGTTGAAGACTGAGCGCTGCACGCGCAGCGTCTACCGCACGAGAGAAGAAGCCGGACCGATGTGTTCGACTACATCGAGCGGTTTGACCCGTTCAGAGAACACTCAAAACTGAACTACCTCAGCCCGGTTCAATTCGAGCAACAACGCTTAGCGTATCGATCACTCCGGGGTCCACATTGTTGATGCGAATGCCATGCGGCCCCGCCTCCAATGCAAGTGCGTGGATCATTGCAGCAAACCCCGCCTTGCGTGGCGGCCTTGCGCATCTGCCGCTCGATCTCGTCGATGCCCGGCACCCGCGGAGGTGAGAGGGCTCGATGCAACGCACGCTGCTTTACTTCACGCGCTCCCACACGATGCGCACCTCGGCACCCTCCGGGCGCTTGAAGTACTCGGTCATGCGGTCGCCTTCGACGAGCAGCCTCAGGTCGTTGCGGGTGCGCGTGTTGCCGACCCAGTTGGGAAAGGTTGCGCCCTCCACGCGGTTGCCGGCGAACTCGCCGCGCTCATCCACCGTGTAGCGCCCGAACATGCCGATGCTGCTGGCCATTGCCAGCCGGTTCTCGGCGTCCGTGCCCTGCCCGCGCGCGTTGTTGGCGAACTTCGGCACGCGCGGGTCGGTGAGAACCTGGATGTAGGTGAGCTCTGGGGTGAACACAAGCCAGCCGTGCGGGTTCGGCCCATACACGGGCTGGTTCGCGCCTTGCGGATCGAGCACGGCAGAAACCATCTTCCAGGTGCCCACCAGGCGGTTGTAGGCCTGCGCGAAGGCGGGCGAGGCGGCCAGGCCGGTCATGGCAAGGCCGGCGAGAAGCGCGGCCAGATGTCTCTTCTTCATGATGAACCTTTCATCGAATGGGTCGGTTTACCGTGTGCCGTGAGCAGGTCGAGCGCCACGTCGACGATCATGTCTTCCTGTCCGCCGACCATGCGGCGGCGCCCGAGCTCCACCAGAATGTCCACGGTCTTCAGGCCGTAGCGAGCGGCCGCCGCCTCGCTGTGCCGCAGGAAGCTGCTGTAGACGCCCGCGAAGCCCAGGGCCAGCGTCTCGCGGTCGACGCGCACCGGCCGGTCCTGCAGGGGCCGCACGATGTCGTCCGCGGCGTCCATGAGCCGGTAGAGGTCGCAGCCGTGCTGCCATCCGAGCCGCTCGGCCGCCGCGATGAAGACTTCCAGCGGCGCATTGCCCGCGCCCGCGCCCATGCCTGCCAGGCTCGCGTCGATGCGGTCGCAGCCCTCCTCCACGGCGACGATGGAGTTGGCGACGCCCAGGCTGAGGTTGTGGTGGGCGTGCATGCCGGTCTGGGTCTGGGGCCGCAGCACGTCCTTGAGCGCGCGAAAGCGGTCGCGCACGTCCTGCATGCCCAGCGCGCCGCCCGAATCGACCACGTAGACGCACGTGGCGCCATAGGCTTCCATGAGCCGGGCCTGCGCGGCCAGTTCGGATGGCGTGGTCATGTGGCTCATCATGAGGAAGCCGATGGTGTCCATGCCAAGCTGGCGCGCCGCCTCGATGTGCTGGCGCGACACGTCGGCCTCGGTGCAGTGCGTGGCCACGCGCACGATGCGCGCGCCGGCCGCGTGGGCCGCGCGCAGGTCGTGCACGGTGGCAATGCCCGGCAGCAGCAGCGTGGCCACCTGGGCATGCCGCACCGTGCCCGCCACGGCCTCGATCCATTCGAGGTCGGTGTGGGCGCCGAAGCCATAGTTGAACGACGAGCCGGAGAGGCCGTCGCCGTGCGCCACCTCGATGGAATCGACGCGCGCCTCGTCCAGCGCGCGGGCGATGCGGCGCACGTCGTCCACCGAGTATTGGTGGCGGATCGCGTGGCTGCCGTCGCGCAGGGTGACGTCGGAGATGTAGAGCTTCTTCTCGTGGGCATGGGCCATGGCGTTCGTTCCCTTCAGGCCTGCAGCGCCAGTCGCTGGCGCGCAGCGATGGACTCCGCCGCGCGCAACGCGGCACTGGTCATGATGTCGAGGTTGCCGGCGTAGGCAGGCAGGTAGTGGGCCGCGCCCTCCACCTCCAGGAAGATCGAGGTCTTCAGTCCTGTGAACCGATCGCCCTGGCCCGGGATGCGGATTGGGCGCGCCGCGTCGATGCGCTCGAACTGCACGCGCTGCTTGAGCCGGTAGCCCGGCACGTATTCCTGCACGCGTTTCACCATGGCCTGCACCGATGCTTCCACCCGGCCGGGCTCGGCCTCCTCGCTCAGCGTGTAGACGGTGTCGCGCATGATGAGCGGCGGCTCGGCCGGGTTGAGCACGATGATGGCCTTGCCGCGCTCGGCGCCGCCCACCTGCACGATCGCACGAGACGTGGTCTCGGTGAACTCGTCGATGTTGGCGCGCGTGCCGGGGCCGGCACTGCGGCTGGCAATGCTGGCGACGATCTCCGCGTAGCGCACTCGCGCCACCTGCGCCACGGCCGCCACCATGGGAATGGTGGCCTGGCCACCACAGGTGACCATGTTGAGGTTGGCGGCATCCGGGTGCGCGTCGCCGTTGACGACCGGCACGCAGTACGGCCCGATGGCGGCGGGCGTGAGGTCGATCATGCGCAGCCCCGGCCTGCACCCGCGCAGGAACGCATCGTTGCGCACGTGGGCCGTGGCTGAGGTGGCGTCGAAGACGATGTCGATGTCGCCAAAGACCGGCATCCGCGCCAAGCCTTCGACGCCCTCGTGCGTGGTCGCTACTCCCAGGCGCCCGGCACGGGTCAGGCCGTCGGAGGCCGCGTCGATGCCGACCATGGCCGCCAACTCGAGGTGGCGGCCGTGCCGCAGGATCTTGATCATCAGGTCCGTGCCGATGTTGCCGCTGCCGATGACGGCGGCCTTGAGCTTGTTCATGGAGTACAGGGGTTGGAGTTCGAGAAAGGGCGCGCAGGGGCTCAGGGTGCGACGTGGAAACCCACGTGCCCGAGCCCGTCCATGTCCATGGAGACGTACTGCCCGGGCGCGATCCACTCGGCTGGCGTGGCGCCGCCGGCCATGACGATCCAGCCCGCCTGCAGCGGTTCGCCGGCATCGGCCGACAGGCGCGCCGCGGCCACCAGCGAGCGCAGCGGATGGCCCAGAATGGCGGCCGTGGAGCCCACGTGCAGCACGCGACCGTTGATGGCCATTGCCAGGCCGCGGTTGGCGAGATCCTGGCGCGGGCTGTTCCAGGCGCCGACCACGTAGCCGCTGGACGATGCGTTGTCCGCGATCACATCGGTCAGTCCGAAGCGGAAGTCTCGGTAGCGCGAATCGATGATCTCCAGCGCCGGCGCCACGGCCTCCACCGCTGCCAGGGCCTCGGCGGCGGTGACCTGGCGCGGCAGCGCACGCCCGAGCAGGAATGCCAGTTCGGGCTCCACGCGCGGCCGGATGAAGGACGAGTAGGACACGGCCGCGCCCTCCTCGACATGCATGCCGCTCGTCAGGCGCCCCCAGATCAGGTCGTCGATGCCCATCTGGGCCATCTTGGCGCGGCTGGTGAAGCCCATCTTCACGCCGGTCCGGGTTTCGCCGCGTTCGAGGCGCCGGCGGATGACGCCGGCCTGGATGGCGTACGCCGCGTGCAGCGACAGGTGCTGGTCGGGGTCGATCTGCTCGACACAACGGGCGCCCTGCTGCGCGTCGTCCAGCAGGCGCGCCAGGCTGTCGGTGTCGCTCATTGCGGTCTCCCTTCATCCGCGCTGCCTTCGAAGGCGATCTTCACGCTGCCCAGGCCGTCGATACGCGCCTCGAACACGTCGGTCGCCGACACCGCCACCATGGGGCCGAGCGCGCCGGACAGCACCAGCTCGCCGGCCATCAGCGGCGTGCCCAGCGCGGACATGGTCCGCGCCAGCCACACCAGCGCATTGACTGGATGACCAAGGCAGGCTGCGCCGGCGCCGGTGGACACCGGCTCTCCCAGCCGCATCATGACCATGCCGCACAGGCGCAGGTCGACGTCGGCGAGCCTGCGGGGCGTGCCGCCCAGCACGAAGGCACTGGAGGAAGCGTTGTCGGCAACGGTGTCGACGAAGCCGATGTCCCAGGCCGCGATGCGGCTGCCGACGATCTCCAGCGCGGGCAGCACGTACTCCACCGCGCGCAGTACATCGATGTGCGAGGAGTTGGGCATGGCGAGGTCGCGGCCGAGCATGAACGCGACCTCTGCCTCGACCTTGGGCTGGTGCAACGAGGCCAGCACGATGGCCTCGCCGTCGCCCCAGCCCATGTCGTCGAACAGCACGCCGAAGTCGGGTTGGTCCACGCCCAGCTGCCGCTGCACGGTCGGCGCCGTCAGGCCGATCTTGCATCCCACGCGGCGCCGACCTTCGGCCAGCCGCCGCTGCGTGTTGGCGTGCTGGATGGCATAGGCCGATGCGGCATCGAGCGAGGGATAGCGCTCGCGCAGCGGCGCGATGAACTCCCCGGTGCGCGCGGCATCGCGCAGCGAGGCTGCGGCCTCCTGGATCTGGTCGGGCGTCACGGCGGTTCAGGCTTCGGCACGCGTCCGGCCCTGCGCGAGCTCGGCGTCGAAGCGCCAGCCCATGCCCTCGATCTTGTGGCGCACCTCGTCGCCGAATTCGCTGGCCAGCTTCTCACCCAGCGCGGGCTGGTACTGCACGTCGGACGAGAGGTCCTGGTTGGCGCCCTGGATCAGCACCAGCAGCAGCGCGTCCTCGGTACCGCAATTGCGGAACGCGCGCATCACGCGCGGCGGCACCGAGATCATGTCGAACTCCTCCAGGCGCACCATGTGGTCGCCACCATCGCCCCATGTGATCTCGAAGCAGCCGCGCAGCGTCATGAAGGTCTCGATGGTGCGCGCGTGCGAATGCAGCTCGGGCCCCTGGCCGGCCGGGCACTTGGCGATGTTGACCACCAAACCGTCGGCACCGGCGATACCCGGGCTCTGGTTGGAGCCGCTGAGGCCTTCGGGCCCCATGTAGAGGTAGAGCGACTTGGCCGCGATGGTGGCGACGGCCTCGGGCGGAATGCCGGCGTTCTGTTCGAACCGCGACTGCTTGGGGCGGATGGTCTGCCAGCGCACCACGCGCTTTTGCATCTGCTCCTCGGTTGGATTGATTGTGGTCACGCATCACCTCTCGGTCGGTTGTTGGTCTCACTGAATTTATGAGAGGCATCCGGCGCGCGCCATGCTCCGCAATTGATGGCTGGATAGACAGGCGTGAATGAGCGCGCCGGCGCTTCGATGCTCCAATCTGGGCATGTCCACCATCACCACGCCACCAGCTTCCCTCGAGGTGTTCCGCGACGGCCACCGCGTGCCGACCGACCTCTGGCAGTGCGAGACACCTCCGCGCGCCATCCTGCTCGCCTGCCACGGCGGCAGCGGTCACAAGCGGTCGCGCGCCATCGTCGCGATCGCCGAGGCTGCAGTGCCGCTCGGCCTGGCGGTGCTGGCCATCGACGGCCCGGTGCACGGCGAGCGGCGCGCAGACGGCGACCTGACGCCGCAGGCGGCCATCGCCGCCTTCCGGCAAGCCTGGCGCGAGGGGGTGGGCCGCGACGACGTGGCCCGCGACTTCTCGGCCGCACTCGACGTGCTCGTGGCGCGGCCGACGTACCAGGGTCTTCCGGTCGGCTACGTGGGTGTGTCGATGGGAACGGCCTATGGCCTGGCGCTGCTCGCGCGCGAGCCACGCATCGGCGCGGCGGTGATCGGACTGTGGGGCACGAACTACGCCGCGAGCGGGCACCTGGCCGCGCTGGCGCGCCAGGTGCGCTGCCCGGTGTGGTTCACGCAGCAGTGGGACGACGAGATCTTCGACCGTGCGGGCACGTTCGAACTGTTCGACGCCATCGGCTCGGAGAACAAGCGCCTGGTGGCCTACCCAGGGCCGCATCGCGAATTGGAAGGCCGACGGCTGGACGAGGCGCTGGCCTTCCTGGTGAGGCAGCTCGCCGGCTGATCCGGGCGCGCGGGCACCGCGTGCGCAGGAGCGCGCGCCCTCAGGTCATGTAGCGACCGGCATTGACGTGCAGGGTCTGTCCCGTCATGTAGCCATTCGCCACCAGCATGTGCGCAACCATGCCAACCTCGTCGGGGCGGCCCAGCCGGCCCATGGGCTGCTGGTGAGTCGGCCGGGTTGCGGCGCCCGAATACATGTCGCTTTCCACCGCCGCCGGCGCGATGGCATTCGAGGTGATGCCGTACGGCAGCAGCTGCGTGGCGTAGTAGTGGGTCAGGCCTTCCAGCCCGGCCTTGGAGGCCGCGTAGGCCGAGGACATGATGCCGCCGGTGCGCGCCGCCAGCGACGACAGGAAGATCAGCCGTCCCCACTGGCGCTCGCGCATGCCGCCGATGACCTCCTGCGTGACCAGGAAGGCCGAGGTGAGGTTGGCCGCGAGCACGCGACTCCAATGCTCCTCGGTCGCGGCGAACACGTCGCGCTGCTCGGCGATGCCGGCGTTGTTGACCAGCACCTCGACCGGCCCGAGCGTGCGCGCGACGTCCGCCACCAAGCTGCGCACCTGGGCCGCGTCGCTCACGTCGGCCGCGAAGGCCGCTGCGCGGCCACCAGCCTGCTCGATGGCGGCCACGGTGTCTGCTGCCGCCGCGGCGTTGCCCCGGTAGTTGACGGCCACGACGCAGCCGCCCTGGGCCAGGCTGAGTGCGATGGCACGCCCAAGCCCGCGCCCCCCACCCGTCACCAGCGCCACGCGCCCGGACGAACTTTCGACCTTGTATTCAGTCATGCGATCTCGCCGCTGGCGATGGCACGCCCGACGCACGGCCTGAGAAGCTGCCGGACACCGCGCCGCGCGCGCCATCGATGGTGATGCTGGCGCCGTTGATGTTGCCCGACAGCGCGGACGCCAGGAACAGGATGGTGTCCGCCACTTCGTCGGCCGTGGTCAGGCGGCCGGTGGGAATGTTGGCGCGCACCTGCGCGTCGAACTTCGCGGCGTCGGTGCTCAGCGCGCTGCGTAGTTCGGTGTAGATGCCGGCGTCGATCGCGCCGGGGCACACGGCGTTGACGCGCACGCCGTGCGGCCCCGCCTCGCCTGCCGCTGCGGCGGACAGCCCGAGAATGGCCGCCTTGGTGGCCGCATACGGCCCCATGCCCGGGCTGGGCGTGGCCGCCGCGGTGGAGCTGGTGTTGACCACCGTGCCGCGGCCGGCACGCAGCATCACCGGCAGCACGTGCTTGAGACCCAGGAAGATGCCGCGCACGTTCACGGCCAGCAGCCGGTCGAACGCCGACTCGTCGTAGTCGGCGAGCGTGGCCACCGGCCCCAGCATGCCGGCGTTGTTGACGAAGCTGTCGATGCCGCCGAAACGCTGCAAGGTTCGCTCGACGTAGGCCTGCACGGCCTCGCTGCGGCTGACGTCGGCCTGGAAGAAATCGCACTCGCCACCGCTGGCGCGAATGGCGGCCGCCACGTCGGCACCCGCCGCGTCCTGGTCCACCAACATTACGCGCGCGCCGGCCCGCGCGGCCGCGCAGCCCACAGCCGAACCGATGCCGCCCGCGCCGCCGGTGACCAGCACCGCCTTGCCCGTGAAATCAAGCATGCTCGGCCTCGACCTGTACTTCGAAGGTGTTGAGGAAATTGCACACCAGTTGGAAGAAGCCCACGGTGAACACGAAGTCCTCCAGCTGTTGCGGGCTGTACTGGGCGAGGAAGGCCTCTCGCTGGCCCGCCGGCAGGCGGTGGTCGGCCAGCAGGGCGTCGGTCCACGCGAGGATGGCGGCTTCGGCGGCCGATGGCGCCGCGCCGGCCTCTTCACGGGCTGCCGCGATGGCGGGTTCCGGCAACCCTTCCAGCCGCGCGCGCTTCGCATGATGATGTGCCGCGTATGCCGCGCCATAGACGTGACACACGCGCAGGATGGCGAGCTCGCGCAGCGGTGGTGGCAGACTGTTGTCGTGGCGCAGGCTGTCCGACAGGGCCAGGAAGCCGGCGGACTGCGCAGGCGAGTGCATCAGCATGCGGAAGACGTTGAGGGAACGCCTGCTCGCGACGGCGTCCTGCAGCGCGGGTGCCAGCGTGGCGATGTCCGGGTAGGGGACGGCCGGCGCGGCCTGGCTATTCGAGGTCAATCTTGTTCTCCACTGCGATCTTCTGGAACTTCGCCATGTCGGCCAGCGTGCGTTGGGTCAGCTCGGCCGGCGGCAGGTATTGCTGGACCAAGCCGACGTCGATGGTGGCTGCATGCACCTTGGCATCGAGCGTGACCTGTTGCACGGCCTGCTCGAGCTTCCTGACGATGGCCGGCGGCGTACCCTTGGGCGCGTAGACGGCTTGCCACCAGGTCGTCTCGTAGCCCGGCAGGCCAGCCTGGTCGACCGTGGGCAGGTCGGGAAAGCGCGGATCGCGCAGCTTGCCCGTGGTGGCCAGGGCCTTGAGCTTGCCCGCATCCACGAAAGGCTTGGCCTCGGCGATCGAGGTGCAGTTGGCGATGTTGCCCAGCACGGCCTGCAGGCCGGGCGCATTGCCGCGGAACGGCACATGATGGACCTCGATGCCCGCCATGCGCGCCAGCAACTCGTTGCTGAAATGATTGCCGCTGCCCACGCCTGCGTTGGCCATCGTCAGCTTGCCAGGGTTCTTCTTGGCGTAGTCGACGAAGCCGGCGAAGTTGTTGAACGGCATGGAAGGATGGCACACCAGAACGGTCGAGTACCAGAAGGTCTGACCCAGCGGAACGAAGTCCTTGAGGTTGTCGTAGGTCATGCCCTTGGCGACCGCCGGGTACAGGGCCTGGCTGATCGAGGTGCCGTAGAGCAGCGTGTAGCCGTCGGCGTGGGCGCGCGCCGCCTCGGCCGCGCCGATGCGGCCGCCGGCGCCGGACTTGTTCTCCACCACCACCGGCTGGCCCAGTACCTCGGCCAGCCTCTGGGCCGCCGCGCGGGCGCCAAGGTCCCAGCTGCCGCCGGCCACGGCGGGCACGATGAGGCGGATCGGCTGCGTGGGGTAGTCCGCCGCGGCCTGCGCCGAGGCCGTGCACAGGCCGAGGCCGGCCAGGGCAGCGGAAATTGCCCGCTTGAAGGGTTTCATGGTGGTCTCCATTGTGTTTGTGTTGATCATCGATGTGGCATCGGTGGCCTACACCGGCATGGCCGTGCGCAGCGCCCGCTTGAAATCCATCCAGAACGGCAGCTCGAAGCCCATGAAGCGCTGGGTCATGAGCGCGCAGGCCAGGCCGTCGCGGGGCGACAGCAACCAGTGCGTGCCGGCCAGGCCGCCCCATTCGACGTCGCCCGCCTCGCCGGCCCAGGGCGCCGCCAGGCGCGTCGTCGTCACCGAGCCGACCAGGCTGTGCGCCCGTCCGGGCACACGCGCGCCATCGGCGAGCGACTTGATCCACAGGCCGGCCTCCAGCTGGTTCTCATACACCAGGCGCAGCGTCTCGGGCCGCAGCAGCGGCGCGCCGCCGGTGGACAGCGGCGCCAACAGCTTCATCCAGTCGGGCAGCGAGGTCACCAGGCCGCCACCGGCGAACAGGCGCGGCACGGGCCGGAGGTTGGCGCTCGGATACGGCAATTGGTCCGCGCGGTTGAGCACGCGCTTCGCATGATCCTTGAGGTCACCCACGTACATGGCGGCCAGGCGCGACTGCTTGTCCTCGGGAATGAAAAAGAAGGTGTCTTGCATGCCAAGCGGATCGAAGATGCGCGTCTTGAGCACCACGTCCAGCGTCTGGCGCGTGACCACCTCCAGCAGGCGGCCGACCACGTCCGTGCCTTGCGAGTAATTCCAGTCGGAACCGGGCTGGAACAGGAGCGGCATGCGCCCGGCGACTTCGGTGGCCTGCGCCAGCGTCAGCGAAGGATCGAGCATGCCCGAGCGCGCATAGAGCTGGCCGATGGGCGCCGCCGGATCGAGAAAGGTGTAGGTCATGCCGCAGGTGTGCACCAGCAGCTGACGGATGGTCACGGGCCGCTCGGCGGGCACGGTGTCGTTCAGGTCGCGCGAGCCAGGCCGCAGCACGCGCAGGCCGCACAGCTCAGGCAGGTACTTCTCGACCGGGTCGTCGAGCTTGAAGTGGCCTTGCTCCATCAGCTGCAGCGCCGCGCAACTCAGGGCCAGCTTGGTGTTGGAGAACACGCGGAACAGATGGTCTTCGCGCAGCGGCACGCGCGCCTCGCGGTCGGCCCAGCCGAAAGTGCCGCCGCCCACCGGGCGGCCGCGCAACGACACCGCATACGAGACACCCACCAGTTTCTGCTGCTCGACCATGCGCCGCAGCGCAGCGTCGACCGCCGCCAGGTTCGGCGTCGCACCGGTGGTGCGCATCGAAGGCGCCGCGCAGCCGGCCAGTGTCGCCCCTCCCAACGCGCCAAACGAAGCCAGCGCGAGGACACATCGCCGGCTTGTTCCTGCAGTTCTTTTCAGGTCCACTCGTTGTCTCATGCCGCTCTTCGTCTTGATGTTCGTCAGAATTACAGCATTGAAGCCTGCGCCAAACCATCCGTGGCCGAGCATGCAACCATGAACGGACGCTTATGGTCCAAACGCGATTCCTAGCCCATCATTCGCCCCGCCCCATGAGCCGCATCAACGTCCAGCATCTCGAGTACCTGATCGCGCTGATCGCCGAGCGCCACGTGACACGCGCTGCCGAACGCGTGGGCGTCACGCAGCCGGCCATGTCGGCGGCGCTGGCCAAGCTGCGCGTCGTCTTCAAGGACCCGCTGCTGGTCAAGACCAGCAGCGGCATGGAGCCCACCGAGCGCGCACTGTCTCTCTCGCGGCGCGCCCGCGAGACCATCGAGCTGCTCGAGGGCGGCGCGGCCACCGAGGGGTTCAACCCCGCCACTGTGCGGGGCCACTGGCGCATCATGGCGTCGGAGGGCGTGACCAATGTGCTCGTCCCGGCCTTCATGGAACGCATGGGCGAGCAGGCGCCACACCTGACCTTCACCGTGCACCCCGGCGATGTGCGGCGCGCGGCCGAATACCTGCGTGACGGCGAACTCGAGTTCGCGCTCGGGTTCTTCCGCCACCCGGCAGCGGAACTGCGGCAGACGGCGCTCTACCAGCAACGCTTGGTGTGCATCGCACGCGCCGGCCATCCTTCGGTGCGCGGCACGCTCACGCTCGACCAGTTCCTGGCCAGCCGGCACGTGGTCTGGGGGGCGGCGCCCGTGCCCTACCCGACGCTGGAGGCGCTCATCGACGAGACGCTGGACAAATGTGGTGCCAGCCGCGATGTGGCGTTGCGCGTGGCGAGCCTGAACTCGTCCGCAGCCATCGTGACGCGCACCGACTTGCTGGCCGTGGTGCCCGAGCGCGCCGCGCGCCTGGCGCTCTCGCATGGAGAACTGCAGATCCTGCCGCTGCCCTTCGCCATCGCGCCCATGCAGATCACCATGCTCTGGCACGACCGCTGGCACCACGACGCCGTGCACGCATGGTTGCGCAGCGCCTTCCACGACCTGTCCAAGGGGCTCGAGCCGTTCTGATGCCACGACTTCCACATTTCTCCACGCGCACGACATGCCGCATCTCGTCATCCTCTACACACCCAATCTCGAACGCGAGACCGACATGACCGGGCTGTGCCAGGCACTGGCCGGCACCATGCGCGCCATTCGCGACGAGGCGGGCAAACCGGTGTTTCCTGTAGGAGGCATTCGCGTCATGGCCTACGTGGCCGCGCACCATGCGGTCGCCGACGGCGGCGCGGCGGGCCGCGTGGCCGGCACCCATCGCGGAGCTGACGGACGCGGCGACGGCGGGGACTATGCCTTCGTCTACCTCAACCTGCGCATGAACCGCGGACGCACATCCGTCGTGCAACAGGCCACCGGCGAGGCACTGCTGGCCACCGCACGCACGCACCTGGCGCCCCTTTTCGAGCAGCGCAGGCTCGGCCTCACGCTGCAGGTGGACGAGGGAACCGAAGTGTTCGATGGGAAGCAGAGCAACCTGCATCCCATGTTTGCCCAGGAGAGAGCGCCTTGAAAAGCTCGCCGGCATTTTCCACGCCTGCTCCGGCGCATCCGCGGCAACAGCACCGCCCAGTAGCAAGTGCAGAAGTCGCCGCCATAGGGTGGGTGTTCGGGCAGCTACTGGCTTTGCTACTAACTGATGAAGATCGGCTTCATCCGCCTGGTCCGGCTGCGAATCGGCCATCTGCCCGCGCTACATCCTGCCGCATCGAGCTGTCCGGTCCGATCCAATCCCCGTCGGCTGAAGAGAGGCAGAAGCCCCACAGCATAAGGTTGGCGACAGACCTTACGCAGTTGTCAACGCCGGATCTGGTCGGCACCCAGAAACGCCCCACCGTCTCATGCCTGCGCAGTCGGCCGGATGACGATGCTGCCAACATCCACCTCCGGTGGCTGATCGATGGCGAAGGCGATCGCTCGCGCAATCGCTTCGGGGGATATCGCGATGTCGTCCATCTGCTTCTTGATCGACAGCTTGACGGCTTCATCAGAGTTCGACTCCGCGAAGTTCGTCGCCACGAATCCGGGGGACACTTCCGTCACGCGAAGCGTCGGTCCGGCCTCTTGTCGCAGCGCCTCGGTGATGGTTCGCACGGCATTCTTGGTGGCCGCATAGACGCCCATGGTCGGAGATATTCTCAAACCGGCCGTCGACACGACATTCACGATGTGCCCACTGCCCTGCCGCCCGAACACCGGCAGGGCCGCCGCGATGCCATACAGCACGCCCTTGATGTTGATATCGATCATCGTGTCCCATTCATCGACGCGCAGTGCATCGAAACGGGACAGCGGGCCGATGCCCGCATTGTTGACCAGCACATCGAGGCGCCCGAAGTGATCGCAGGCGAGCCGAACCAGCGTCGTCAAATCATCGCGACGCGTGACGTCGGTAGGCCTGTATACGACCTCGCCTCCGGCGCTCTCGATTTCTGCAGCGACGTCAGCAATGGCCTTCTCGCGTCTTGCCGCGAGCACCAACTTCGCTCCGCAGGAACTCAGATGCAGCGCAGTGGCCCGACCTATTCCGCTGCTGCTGCCCGTCACAATAACGACCTTATGCTCGATTGTCATGCGCACTCCTTTTCGCCGATGGACGCACGTCAACGCGGTCGCCAGGACCGGTGGCAGTCCAGTTCGTTGTCGGGCATACAGCGGCCATGAGCCGCCTCAGCGCGGGCCGGGAATAGTAAAGCCGCCATCTATGAGTATCGATTGGCCGGTGATGAATTTCGCCTCGTCGGTACAGAGCCATAGCACCGCATCGGCGATGTCCTCCGGCGTACCCACCCGGCCGAGCGCAGCACGTGCAGCGAGCGGAGGGACGACCTCCTCTCCATGCGCGCGCAGCATCGGCGTATCGATCACTCCGGGGTTCACATTGTTGATGCGAATGCCGTGCGGCCCCGCCTCCAATGCAAGTGCGCGGATCATTGCATCCAACCCCGCCTTGCTCGCCGAATAGGCGGAAGTGCCGACGGTCGCCGCGGTCGACAGAAACGAAGAGGTGTTGACGATGGCACCGCCTCGTCCCGCCGGGATCATCACCCGGAGCACCCCCCTCGTCATCATCCACGGCCCCTTGAGGTTGATGGCGATCAGCTCGTCGAAGCTCGATTCTTCCATCTCGATGATAGGACCGCCCTGCCCCTGGATACCGGCGTTGTTGAACAGACAATCCAACCGGCCGAACCTTTCGATTGCGCCTCCAACGATCGCCTCGACGTTCTTCGCCTGCGAGACGTCACCAGCGATCACCAGCGCCTCACCACCCATCGCAAGAATAGCGTCGGCGTTGGCCCGGAGCGGCTCCTCGCGCCGCCCGACGAGCACAACCTTCGCGCCTTCGCGGGCGAAGGTGCGCGCCGCAGCCTCACCGATCCCGGTTCCCGCGCCGGTGACAATCGCGACCTTGCCGCTTAGACGATCACAACCTTTATTGTTCATTCTGATACTTTCCTAATGTTGGCATCAAGGCGATCAGCCTTTCGAAGACCGGGCAAAAGCGATCCCAGCTCTTCACACATTGATCTGCCTACCGACTACGACCCTGTATGACCCAGATGTCGCGACAGGAATTCGACGACCGCCTTGACCCGCGAGGGCCTGGGTCCCGAAGCCGGGGTCACCAAATAAAGTCCGGCTACCTTCACGTCCCACTCCGGAAGAATACGACGAAGACGACCGACCTTGAGATCCTCCGAGACCATGAAGTCCGGCATGACGCCGATCACATGGCCTGACCTGAGTAGCTCGAGCATCGCAGCGCCGATGTTCGTCCGAAATACGTGTCGCACCGGGACTGACTTTGTCTGGCCCTCGGAGTTCCTGAGGTTGAGTCGATCATAGGACGGCATGTTGGAATAGCCGAGCATGGCGTGCTTTGAGAGGTCGGCAACATCGCCGGGCGTCCCCGCGCGGGCGAGGTAGACGGGTGATGCGACGATCTGAGACCTGATCTCGCCCAACTTGCGTGCCTTCAATCGACTGTCTGCCGGCCAGCCGATACGCAAGGCCACATCGATACCATCCGCGACCAAGTCCGCTGGCGCATCAAAAAAGTCCAGGTCGAGCACCACTTCGGGAAGTTCGTCGCGAAGGCGCGGTAACAGAGGTACGAGGCGAGCAATTCCGAAGCCAAGCGGTGCTGCCATGCGTACGAGGCCACGCGGCCCGGCGGATTCATTGCGAGCGAAGTCTTCAGACGCTTGTGCGTCGTCGAGCATCGCGGTGGCGCGCGGCGCCAGCGTCTTGCCTATGGGCGTCAACGACAACCTTCTTGTCGTGCGGTGGAACAGCGTCACCCCCAGGCGTTCCTCCAGCCGACTGACAGCCTTCGAGATTGTTCCATTCGACACACCCAACGCCTCGGCAGCTGCAGAGAACGAGCGCAGTTCGGCGACCTTGGCGAACGCTACCCACCCTTCAAAATCCGGTATTTGCATACAAATGGAAAAACTGTAGTTCGATTATTTCTATTGTTGACTGAAAGCAGCAGGGATAGAGTGAATCTCTGAACACAGGAGATCACTCAATGGCAAAAATCTTGGTGCTTTACCACTCGGCCTATGGACACGTGGAAACGATGGCGAACGCAGTGGCCGAGGGTGTCCGCGAGGCAGGTGGAACCGCAGACTTACGTCGCGTCCCGGAACTCGTCCCGGAGGACGTTGCGAGGGCCTACCACTTCAAGCTCGATCAAGCCGCGCCGATTGCGAAAGTCGAGGATCTCGCGAACTACGACGGAATCATCATCGGGGCCGGCACCCGCTACGGCCGGCTGTCGTCGCAGATGGCAAGTTTTCTCGACCAGACCGGCAGCCTCTGGGCGACCGATGCACTGGTCGGAAAGATCGGCGCGGCCTTTACTTCGACGGCCACTCAGCATGGCGGCCAGGAGACCACTCTCTTCTCGATCATCACGAACATGCTGCACCTCGGCATGACGATCGTCGGCCTTGACTACGGTTTCAAGGGCATGCAGGGGGTCAACGAAGTCCTGGGTGGCTCGCCGTACGGGGCTACGACCATCGCGGGCGGTGACGGGCAGCGCATGGTCCAGGAGGAAGAGAAAGATTCTGCGCGTTACCTTGGTCGGAGGGTTGCCCTCACCGCCAGTAAGCAGTTTTCCTGATGAGGCTGGTAACCAGTAACTGGGACTCAATCATGACGACGCCCCTCAACGCCGACGCCGGTTGTAATCATCAACACCTTCAGCGTCGATCCGACGAAGGCGGACGAACTGCTGCGAGTTCTGGTCAAGGGAACTGAGCAGAGTGTCAGCAAGCGGCCCGACTTCGTTTCCGCTAACTGGCACATGGCGAAGGGCAAGAAGTACGTCACGAACTACGCGCAGTGGCGCAGCCAAGCCGACATCGATTCGATGATGGCGGATCCCGAAATCCGGAAGCAGTTGAAACAGGCGGGCGAACTGGCCGACAGCGTCAATCCGATCCTTTGTGAGCTACGTGGGACATTCAAGGCGGCGGCATGACCGCGCATTGCGTGCAGCACCCGATGACGCAGACGCGTCACGTGGCCGTTCTGCGCCGATACCTGGCGACTCAAAAAAGCAAACAGCAGGAACTCCCATGACGCCCCAGACCGAATATCTCCATTCGATCACGCGCGACAATGCGGCCAAAAACACCGATCCGCTGCGCAGCGCGTAGCAGACAGGCAACAAAAAGCCTGTGCAAGCAGGCTTTTTTGTTTGTCCGGTGTGGAAGACCTACGACGCAGTGCTGGCATATCCGGCCGCAGCCACCAGGGCGCCAGCGGGAGAGGCGCGATAGCTTTGTCCTCAGCATCCTGGCGCAATTTGTCACCCTGCCGCGACATCTCTCCACGAACAGCATCCGCCCATTGTGTAGAAACGCATGGCCACATGGGGTGCGATTTCGCATTCTTCGTTTTAAAACAAAGGGTTAGGAAATACACGCCGAGGTGCGCTCCAGCCTCTTTTGCATGGATTGGCGATCAAAGAGGCCCAAAACGCCCCAGAACACAGTTGCGATTGATTCCGACCTCGTGGGACAGCTTCGGCCTGGAGGTCACAATCGCCTGCGCTGCCGGACAGGTCGTGAAGCCAGCAGAGGCGAGGGCCTGCAAGGCCGACCATTATTGAGTATGCACTATCATTCTCATTTTTCAGCAAGTGAATGACAGGCATGACGGATACCCCTTCTCGCGCTGAGGTACGCACGCCGCAGCCGCGGCCGGTCGCGATGCTCGCGGCAACGCTGATCTTCTGTGCCTCAGCCGACGCCGAGGCGCAGCCTGAGAGCAGCTCGGCAGAGCTGGAAGCCATCACGATCACTGGCACCCGAGAGCGGGCCTATCGTTCCGTGGTAGCTCCCACCGCGAACAAAAGCGACACGACGGTCAAGGAAACGCCGTTCTCGATCCAGACCGTCACGCGCGAGCTGATCGAGGATCGCGGTGTGACCACCTTCGGGGAGGCCGTGCGCACGGTTCCGGGCCTGACCCCACAGGTCGGCTGGGGTGGCAGCAACGACCGCTTTCGCCTGCGTGGGTTCGCCACCTCGGCCAACCTCAAGAACGGCTTCCGGCGCAGCGTGTTCGCGCCGGTGGACGAACTGGTCAACATCGAGCAGATCGAAGTCCTCAAGGGGCCGGCGTCGGCTTTGTACGGCCGTTTTGAGCCCGGCGGCGTAGTCAACCTGGTCACCAAGAAGCCCCTGGATCGCGCCCGCACCAGCTTCGAGTTGACCGCAGGCAGCAAGGACTTCTACCGGGCCACGGTCGACAGTACGGGCCCGCTGAGCGAAACGCTCAGCTACCGGCTGACCGGCTCCTGGCAGGACAACAAGAGCTTCCGGGACTTCGTGGATGCACGGACCACCTTCGTCTCGCCCGTCTTCCAGTGGAAGCTCGGCGCACAGACCCGCCTGACGGCGGAACTGGAGTTCGGCCGACGCAATTCGGCTTTCGACCGGGGCTTTGGCAACAGCCCCCTGTTCCTGCGCGTGCCCATCCACAACAACTATGCGGAGCCCGATGCCCGCCTGAAGAACGACAGCGCGCTGGGTTCGCTGGTGCTGGAGCACCGGTTCGATAGCGGCTGGGACCTGCGCGCAGGGTTGCAGTCCTCGTACGCGAAGACCGACGCGCTGTGGTACCCCTACGGCTTTTCTCCCATCAGCGGCGCAGACGGCCCCGATCCGCAGGTCAACCGCCGCAAGCAGCGCAGCCTCGACAAGCAGACCGACACCTCCGTGATGGCCGAACTGTCGCGGCGCTTCGAGACCGGCGCCATCCGGCACCGGGTGCTGGTCGGCGCGGACGCGAACCGGGATGAATGGGATTTCACGGCCGATGCGAACATCGGCCCGTTCGGCTTCCCCGCCAACCTGCCGATCAGCCTGTACAACCCCGTGCACGGCAGCGTGGTGACCGATCCGCTGCGGCCCTACGACGCGTCCAACTACAAGAGCCGCAACGCGGGCCTGTACGTACAGGACGAACTCCAGCTGGGCGAACAGTGGCGGGTGCTGCTGGGTCTGCGCTATGACCGCTCGCGATCCTACGGCCGCGCGGAGTATCTTCCCGTCTCTGACACCCTTGCCCGCACCGACGATGCCTTCTCCCCGCGCGTGGGGGTCACCTGGACGCCTTCGGAGACGGCATCGTTCTATGCCAGCTGGTCCAAATCCTTCCTGACCGAGCCTTTCAGCGGCATGCTGCGCAGCGGCACCTTGCCAGCGCCCTCGCGGGGCACCCAGGTCGAGGTCGGGACCAAGCTGAGCCTGCTCGACGGCCGGCTGGAGCCAACGCTCGCCGTGTTCGACATCCGGCGGAAAAACGGCACGGTTTCGGATCCAGACGACTTCAACTACGTCATCCAGGTGGGCGAGCAGCGCAGCCGAGGCTGGGAGCTGGACATCCCGTTCACCATCTCGCCGCAGTGGCGCCTCCTGGCCAGCTACACCCATCTGAAGGCCGAGGTCAGCAAGGACAGCGACGAAAGCCTGGTCGGAAAACTGCTGGCCAACGCGCCTCGCCGCAGCGCGAGCCTGTGGTCCACCTACGACTTCTCGGGATCTGCCACCGGCCTGAGCGCAGGATTGGGCGCCATCTATGTCGGAGCGCGGCAGGCCAACACCGACAATAGCTTCGCCCTGCCCTCCTACGTGCGCTGGGACGCCAACCTGGCCTACCGCTTCGGTCCGGCGCAGCGCTACAAGCTGCAGCTGACCGTGCAGAACATCGGCGACAAGCGCTACTACGACTCTGGCGGCGCTTTCGTGCCAACCTACCCGGGTGCACCGCGCAGCTTCATGGCCACCTTCGGCATGACGCTCTGATGGGACTGGCCGCACGAGGCCTGGTCGCGGGCTACGGCCGCGCCGCTCTGCTCGGACCGCTGGATCTGAGCGTGCCGGCCGGCCGCCTGGTCTGCCTCATCGGTGCGAATGGCGCGGGCAAGTCCACGCTCATCCGCACCCTGTGCGGGATGCAGCCAACGCTCGCCGGCGAGGTCAGCATCGACGGTGTGCCCCTGGCGGCACTCTCGGCCTCCCAGCGGGCACGCAGCCTGTCCGTGGTGCTCACCGAGCGGGTGCAGGTCACGCTGATGACCGGCTATGAGCTGGCCAGCCTCGGACGCTACCCGCACATCGGCTGGAGCGGCCGGCTCGATGCCCAGGACCACGCCCTGGTACGCGCGGCGCTGGAACAGGCCGGAGCCAGTGCGCTCGCGAACCGGCTGGTGTCCGAGATGTCCGATGGCGAACGGCAGAAGGTCATGATCGCGCGGGCGCTGGCGCAGCAACCCCAGCTGCTCGTGCTCGACGAAGCGACCGCCTTCCTGGACCTGCCACGCCGGATCGAGACCATGCAGCTGCTGCTGGACCTGGCGCGCCAGCAACGGCTTGCCGTCCTGCTGTCCACCCACGACCTCGAACTCGCGCTGCGGTACGCCGACGCGCTGTGGCTCATCGACAGCGAGCGCCAGGTGCACACGGGCGCCCCCGAGGATCTCGCGCTGCGCGGGGTGCTGGGCACCACGTTCGCGGCCGACGGACTCTCCTTCGACCTCGAGCGCGGCGAACTGGTGGTGGGCCGCAACGGGCATCGGCCGATCCGGTTGGAGGGCACCGGCGTTTCTGCCACCTGGGCCCGCCGCGCCTTGCAGCGCGCAGGCTTCGCGATCCACGCACAGGCGCCCGCGACTGTCCACGCCCTCGCTGAGGGATACACCCTGGTGCCGGCCAATGGCGACCGCCAGCGCTACGAGACGCTGGGAGCACTCGTGGAAGCTCTGGACCGCCACCCCACCCGTCTAGAGGGCCAACGCACATGACCGCCATCCGCGGCGTCGCGCCCCTCGGCGTTGCAGCGCTGCTGGCCGCCTGCATGCAGATCGCGCCGCCGCCGCGCGAGCCCTGGCCGCCCATGGACGTCGGGGTGGCCGGGCCCGCGCAGAATCTGGACGCCGCCTGCGTCGCGGACTACCGCCCGGACGTCGACTATTTCCCGCAGAAGACGCGCTTTGCCCACTCCGCGCAACTGCAGGTGGAGTACGGGCCGCACTACAAGCGCGTGCGCTTCACGCCCAGCGTCGCCACCGGCGAAGTGCTCGAGTACCTCTTCGTGCAGTGCGGCACGCCCACGCCGGCGCACGGGCCGCACGTTCCGGTGGTTCAGGTGCCGGTCCAGCGCCTGGTGACCGGCAACTCCGCCATGCTGGGTGCCCTGGACGAACTCGGCCTGGTGGACCGGCTCTACGGCGCGGAGAGCACGCGCAGCGCCACCGTGCCCGCCGTGCGCGAACGCATCGCGCAAGGCCTGGTGCATGACATGTGGGGCTACGGTCACGCCTCGATCGAGTCAGTGATAGCCGTACAGGCGGACGTTTACCTGTCTTTCTATTCGGCCTACCCGCAAGGCAACATGCATCCGCGGCTGTGGGAGCTGGGCGTGCGGGCCATCCCGCAAGCGGACCACCACGAACTCCATCCCCTGGGGCGCGCGGAATGGCTCAAGCTGCTGGCGCTGCTGACGAACCGCGAGGGGCGCGGCGACGCCCAGTTCAGCGAAATCGTGACTCAGTACGAACACTGGAGGTCGATCGCCCGACAGGCCGCAACGCGCCCGCAGGTGCTGGCCGGCTTTGCGAGCAGTCGCGACACCGTCGAGACCTTCGGCGGTCGCAATCAGCGCGCGCAGATGATCCACGATGCCGGCGGCGAGTATGTCTTGGGAGATGACCCGCGGCCCAGCAGTCTGATCTATGAGCCGTTCGAAAAGGTGTACGCCAAGGGGGCCGATGCCTCTGTCTGGCTCGGCACGCTGGGCGGCCAGGCCGACCGCGAAACGCTGGTCGCAGCGAACGCGCTGCACGGCTGGTTCAGCGCCGTCGAGGAAGGACGGGTGTATGCCTGGGACCACGGCTATACAGGCGCATGGGCCTATCCCTACCAGGATCAGGGCATGACCAAGCCCCACGTCCAACTCGCCGAGGCGATCGCCGTCCTGCACCCGGAACTTGTTCCCGAAAAGCCCCCCGCCCAGTTCCTCCGCCAGTTGCCATGAACACCACCGCCCTCTCCTCTGGACCCGCGGCGTCTCCAACAGCAACCGCGCGCGGCATGCGCGTCTCCGGCTGGTTCATCACGCTCGCCGTAGCACTGGCCCTGCTGTTCGTGGCAGAGCTCTCGCTGGGCTCGGTGGCGATTCCCCTGGGCGCCATCCTGGAGATGCTCACCACCGGCTCCACCGACCAGCGCGTGTGGCAGGACATCGTGATGGGCTTCCGGCTGCCTCGCGCCCTCAATGCGCTGTGCTCGGGCGCCGCGCTGGGCGTGGCCGGGCTGCTGCTGCAAACGCTCTTTCGCAATCCGCTGGCCGACCCGTTCGTGCTGGGCATCGTGCACGGTGCGCGTCTAGGCAGCGCCGTGCTCGTTACCTTCGCCGGCGTGGTCGGCAATGCCTTCCTGCTGCGCTATGGGCTCATGGGCGACGTCGGTCTCGCGGTGGCTTCCATCTGCGGGTCGGCCGCCGTGCTGGGACTGCTGGCGCTGTTGTCACGCCACGTCGGCACCGTCACGCTGCTGATCATCGGCCTGATGCTCGGCTATCTGGCCGTCGGTCTGATCAGCGTGCTGATGCACTTCATCGACGAAACCCAGGCGCGCGCTTTCAAAGCCTGGGACGACGCCAGCTTCGCCGGGGCCACCTGGCAGCAGTTGCGCATCCTGATCCCTGGCATTGGCATCGGTCTGGCGGCCTGCACCCTGCTCGTCAAACCGCTCAACGGCCTGCTGCTCGGTGAGCGCTACGCGGCGTCCATGGGGATGCCCGTCGGACGCGTCAAGCGCGGCGCCCTCCTGGTGACGGCCTGGCTCAGCGGCCTGGTCTCGGCATTCTGCGGCCCGGTCGCGTTCCTGGGACTGGTGGCCGCGCAGATCGCCCGCGCGCTGATGCGCTGCGCGGACCACCGCGTGCTGCTGCCCGCGGCGGGCCTGGTGGGAGCGGTATTGGGCCTGGCTGCCGATCTCGTGCTGCACCTGCCATGGAGCCGCCACGTATTCCACCTCAATGCGGTCATCGGTCTGGTCGGGGCGCCCACGGCCCTGTACATGCTCTACCGCACCCGTGCGCTGCACAAGGTGGACTGAGTGAAGGGGCACGCAAGCGCCTCGCCGCACGAGCAGCGCCTGCTGCCCCGAGCAGCGGGTGGTGCTGTGAATCTTTTTCGAGAATCGACTCTCAATAGTCTGTTTCGCTGCGGGCATCACCCCCCGACCATTCGCCTTCCAGTCCATGGAAAATCCTATGCCTTCCTGCCCAACCCGCCGCGGGCCTGCGGCTCGCGCCATGGCCGCCCGTGCCATTTCCGCCCTCGCCGCCGTGCTGGCCGTCGCCCTCCCCGCCACGGCCCAGCAGCACGCCCACACCCATGGGCGCCTGGCCCTGGATGTCGCGGTCGATGCGCAGTCCATCACGCTGCAGATCGAGTCCCCGCTGGACGGTTTCCTGGGGTTCGAGCGTGCACCGCGCACCGATGCGGAACGCAAGCGGGTTTCGGACATGGTGGCTCGCCTGAATGCGGCCGACCAGCTGTTCCAGCCCGACCCCGAGGCCGGGTGCCAGTTGTCGAAGGTTGCGCTCAGCTCGGCGGTCCTGGGCCTTGGCGACGCCAAGAAGGAGGATCACGGGCACGATCACCAGCACAGCCACGCGGACAAGAAGGGCCACGACCACGCCGAGGATGAACACGCGGACATCGACGTGAACATCGTCTTCGCCTGCGCCAAGGCTGCCGAGGCCCGGTTCATCGACGTCAAGCTGTTCGAGGCCTTCAAGCGCATCCGCACCATCGACGCGCAGGTGGCCTCGTCCCAAGGGCAGTTCAAGCGCACTCTGCGGCCCAACGCACCCCGGCTGACTTTGGGTCGCTGATGGCGCCATGACGGATGCCGTCCTGGCGCTGGAGAGCCTGCGCTTCGCCTGGCCGCGCAGCAGGCAGGCCTGCCTGGACATCGAGAACTTCAGCGTCGGTCCAGGAGAGGCCGTGTTCCTGCATGGCCCCAGCGGCTGCGGCAAGAGCACCCTCCTGTCGCTGATGGCCGGCGTGCTGCTGCCCCAGCACGGCCGCGCGGCCCTGCTCGGCACCCACTGGGGCGCGCGCACTCGATGCTGCCCGTGCGCAGCGGAATCAGACCCAGCATGGCCTTGAGCAAGGTTGTCTTGCCTGCACCATTGGGCCCCACGATCGCCGTCATCGAGCCGGGTAGGAATCGCCCCGAGACGCCTTTCACCACCAGTTCCGCCCGATAGCCCAGGCTCACATTGCGCAGGACCACGGCAGCGGCCGGATTTTCGGCGTCCTGCGAGGAGTCGCCCGGATCGCTTCCCCTGTGCAGCGCATGCCTCACGATCACTGTGTGGCCCACCCGACCACGAGCAGAGCCCGGCGATCAGGCACCCTGCCCATACGCAGCGCGTAGCCGCGGAGGCCCGAAGCAAGCTCCGATTCTTTCCTCGCCTGGGTGATCCCGCTATTCGATGTACTCATCTCATTAATGATAATAGATACTCATTCTTGTAGGCGATTCCTCCTCATCCCGGCCGCTGCGACAATAGAGCCATGGAACGCTCAACCCGCCAACGCCATTCGATCCGCGCGGTCATGGAAACGGCCGGCCGTCCGCTGCTTCCCTCGGAGATCCTGGTCGAGGCCCAGCGAAATGTGCCGGCCCTCGGCCTGGCCACGGTCTACCGCAATCTCAAGCAGATGATGGAGGCGGGGGAGATCCAGTTCGTCGAGCTCCCGGGCGAGCCGCCGCGCTATGAACTGGCCGGCCACAAGCACCATCACCACTTCCGGTGCCATACCTGCCACCGGGTCTTCGACGTGCACGCCTGTCCTGGCGACATGCAGAAACTCGCGCCGCAGGGCTTCACTGTGGACGGGCACGAACTGACCTTGTACGGATCGTGCAGCGACTGCCAGCGCCCGGCGGCCAGGAAGCCACGCGCGGCCAAGCGCGCTGCTGCACATCCCGCGACCGGTGCGTCGCCCGGAAGGCGCCGGGCCACCGCTACCGCGTAGCCGGTGCGCCGGCGCCCTCCTCCGGCACGTACACAATCTCCCCGCTCTCCAGTCGGTACGCTGTGCCGACACGCTGGCCCTGGCGGCTGCCCGCAGGTGCATCCCCCGCGACATAGCGCGAGACTTTTCCGCCCTCGCGCGTGATGATCTCCATGTCCACCTTGCCCGGGTTCTTCACGACCGTGAAGTCCTTCGAGGTCAAAAGATCGGCCATCTTGAGATTGGAGACGAGCGCGATCATCAGCGCCAGCGCGAACACGAGCGCCACGTCGAAGAGGTTGATCAGGAAACCCAGCGGGTCCATCTCGTCGCTGTCGCCACCCAGCCCCCTGCGCAGCAAGGACCGCCGCCGGCTCATGGCTGCTCCCGCAGCTTGGCGCTGAGGAAGTCCAGCAGCGACAGGTCGTCCATCGCCCAGCGCTGGGCCGCCTGGTGCAGCAGGAAGCCGATGGCGCCGATCACGAGTCCCACGACGGTGGTGGCGAACGCCACCTCCATCTTGCGTGCGAGCAGGCTGATATCTCCCGCCGCCAGCGCCACCAGCGCCGGCCCGAGCGGAATCAGCGTGCCCATCAGGCCCAGCAGGGGCCCGATCCGTGTCATCGTCCGGTACAGAGCGAGCTGGCGGTCGGTCTGCAGCTCGAACCCGGTGATCACGCGTTCGTGCCAAGCCGCATCCCGCGGCGCCTGCTGCAGCGCCGTGGCGGCCTGCTGCAACGGGGCGAGGCGGCGGGCGGCCGCAGCGGACAGCGCCTCGATCGTGCGTGCCGCGTCGGGCACTCCCGGACCTTCGGGCGCCTCGGTACGGCGCTTCCAGCGGATCCTGTCGGTCCATCGCCCGTAAAAGCCTCCCACCGCGATCAATCCGCGCAGCAAGAGGTAGAGGATGGCGACCACGACCGGCACCTGCAGGGCGGCGGCGATCCACGAGAGCGTTTGTATCAGTTGTTCCATGTCTTCATTCCAAAATCGATCGCCGCTGCAGAAACCATCCCAGGCCCACGGCGGCCGCCACGAGGGCCGCGAGCACCGCCCCCTGCGTCCCGACAGCGGAAGGAAGGGGGTTGGCAGCAGCAAGCGCCGCGGGCCGGCCAGCCAGATGCCCGCGCCGACCTGCACCGCGTGCAGCGCCAGCCGCAGGTCCGAGCGCATCAACACGTCGGGCAGCGCCCGGCGCAGCCCCCACGCGCCCGCCACGAATGCCAGCGGAAACAGCACGGCGCAGCCGATGGACAGCAGCCCGAAGTCCACCCCATCGACCGAGAGCATCACGGCCACATGCGTGAAGAACAGCGTCAGGAGCAGGGATGGCGGCGGCAGCGCACCGAGCCAGCGCCACCAGCGGCCCGCCTCGGCGCGCGTTCGCGCCTGGGCCATCACGATGGCTTGCGCGCCAAAGAGCAGCGCTTCGGCCAGCAGCAGCGCTGAGAGGTCCAGGCGCCGCTCTGCGTCCGCCGCCCAGGCGCTCACAGCCGCCATGCTGGTGCGGCTCGCGGCTTCGCCCGACAGCCACAGCGCCAACGCCAGCACCACGACAAGCCCGGCCAACCCCTCTATGCGCCATTCCGCAGCCTGGGCCATGGCCAGCACGAGGCAGCAGGTGGCCAGCAGCGCCAGACCCGCGCCCGTGGCGGTCACGCTCCGGCTCCGTTGTCGGCATGCCGGCGTCGCAGCCACCAGAGCAAGGCCCCGAGCGCCGCCAGCACGGCCAACACACCGGCCGCGGGCAACGCGAATCCGCTCCAGTGCGCGGACGATGCGTCTTGCCCCGCACGCCGGCCCGCCTCGCGCGTCTGCGCGCCGCCCTCGGCCGCGGCCTCGGGCTGGCCGTCCTTACGCAGCACCACGCCCTTGCCCCTGTCGATGGTCCCGCCTTCGTTGGAGCGCTGCAGCGCATCCTCGTACGGCTGACGGTCCGCGGCATCCAGCTGCTCAGCGATGTAGGTTCGCAGTGCACGGTTGTCGTTGACGAATTCGGTACCGCTGGCCCCGAAGCGCCCCATCAGCCGCGCGTGCAGCTGTGCGACCTCGCGCAGGCGGCCGGCATCGGGCTTCCAGTAGCCCTTGCGCGCGGTCTCGAGCATCACGGCGGTCATCTCTTGCAGCGCATACGGATTGGCACGCTCGAAGAAGCCGTGCACGCCCAGGCCCTGCGCGTCGCGCACGTAGGTCTCATGCAGGGCATCCCACAGCGCCGGCGCGATCACCGAGGGCTTCATCACGTTCCAGCCGTAGACGTTGCGGAAGGTCTCGGCGAACACCTCGGCCGAGGACGCCCCTCCCTTCGACATCGCCTCGATGTAGGCCGGGTTGAGCAGGGTTGCCCGGGCCTCGACGGCGATGGCCGCGCCAGCCTCGCGCACTGTCGGGTTGGAGGGGTTGCGGAAGTCACTGAAGTAGGCGGCCGGGTCCTTGCCGGTGACCTCTCGCACCGCCAGATTCAGCCCACCCATGAACTCGTAGACATGGTCCAGCGAAATCGGCCCCCAGGTGTTGGATTCCAACGGCTGCACCACCATATCCGTGTTCGCGAGCGCGGCTTCGAAGGCTCCCGGCTGGAAGGCGCCCCACAGCTCGCCCTCGCCGAACGCGGCGCCCATGTTGCCCAGGTAGGTCCGCGCCACCTCGGCATCGCTTTGCCAGCGGTCACCCGCCTCCACCATACCCATGATGCCCGTGCCGTAGTTGCCGTTGACACCGCCGAACACGCGCAGCGCCGCGAAGCGCTGCGCATCGGCGGGCGCGGCACCCTGCTCCTTCAGCCGGCGCTCCGTCGCGCGTGAGCCTTGCGCGACCACGTTGTCCGCCTCGCGCGCCTCGGCGGCCAGGGCGACGGCCTGGTTGATCAGGTACAGGCGCGAGGCCGCCAGGTCGCGCAGCTGGCCCGAGGTCTGCACCACCACGTCGACGCGCGGCCGCCCCAGCCGCTCGCGCGGGATCAGCCGCAGGCTGGCCACCCGGCCGAAGGCATCGCGCACCGACTCCACGCCCAGCAGGTACAGGATCTGGGCGATCGCCACGCCCTCGGTGTGGATGAAGTCGCCGGCCCACAGCGTGAACGCGACCTTGGTCGGCCAGGCATCGCCATGGGCGGCGCGATGCTGCGCCAGCAGCTGGTCCGCCAGCCGCACGCCGACGGTCCATGCCTGCTCGGAGGGCGTCTTCTCGGCGTCGATCGAGAACAGGTTGCGTCCGGTCGGCAGCGCCACCGGGTTGACGATCGGATCGCCCCCGGAAGACGGCTGCGTGAAGCCGCCGGCCAGGGCGTTGGTCAGCGCGGCCAGTTCCCCGGCCGGGCTTTGCGCCAGCTGCGTCTGGTAGGCCGGCAGCGCGGCGAGCCGGTCGCGCAGAGTGAGCACCGCCTGGGCGAAGCGCCGCTCGCGTTCGCCATGCTGCGCCAATTCGCGGTCGACGGCCGCCTGCAGGCGTCCCAGCGCGGGGGCTGCAGCGCTCCGGCGGCCCTGCAGTTCGCCGGGCAACGGGGGCGCATCGCGCCAGAAACGCAGCGACTCCCGCACATTGCGCAGTTGCGCCGCATCGAGCGCCGCGACTTGCTCTGCAGGATCTCCCGACTCGGCCAGCGTCAGCGCAGGCACGTGCGCAAGCGCCGCGGCGGCCGTCGCCTCGCGCGCCTTCGTCGCCTCGGCCTCGGCGCGCTGCAGCAGCTCAGGGTCGTCCAGCCAGGCAATGACCTTGGCGCGCATCGGCGGGGCCTGCATAGCCAGCAGCAGCGCGCGCACGTCCGGGTTGGCGGCGATCTCCAGGCCGCGCGCCATCGCGGGAATGGCGCGCGCGATGGTGCGCGCCTTCTCGAGTGCCTCGGAGTCGAGGGTCCGCGTGGCATGCTGGAATTTCTGGTCGGAGCGCAGGTCGGCGAGGAAGGCCCGCTTATCCGGGTCCACCAGCGCGCGCGCCAAGTGCTGGCGCAGCGCCGGCTCGTCCGGACCCGCCTGCGCCGGCCTCCCGCCACGCGCTGGAGCGCGGGCATCTGCAAGCCCGATAAAGCCGCGGATGAGTTCGTCATCGCTTGGCTTGCGCTGCAACTGCTCCCATTGCGCCGCCCGCTGCAGTTCGCCCGGGGTGACGACGCCGGCCAGCACCTCGGCGGCGAGTGCACCACGGTCGAGTTGCGCGATCAGCGCGTCAGCGCGCGGGCGGTAATCTAAGCAATTGAAGGTCGTTCGAGCGCTCCTGCGAGGCTCATCTCTCTGCCCTGGCAGGCGGATCGGGTCAGGGATCTCCATGCTGGGGAAAACTCTGGTCGGTAGGACTGGCCGGCCGTTTCCAGGTTCTCCATGGAGGCATGCCGAAAGAACCCCGGGACGAGGGTGTACCAGCCGATGGCAATCCATCACCATGCCAGTTCCAGCACCCTGCGAGGAACACATGAGCGAAACCGGACACGAATGTCACTGCAGTTGCAGACTACCCAATGCACCCGGCACACTGCATGATGGACCCGGAGGGTTTCAGCGCGCGTCGGCGAAGTGCGCCATGACCTGGCGCCAAGCTGCCTCTGCGATGCCTCTTGCCTTCAGCCCGGTCTCTAGTGCCTGCGCGCTGGAGGCCGATCCATCCTGCGAGCGCTTGAGAATGCCCTGCAGGATGGCCGCAAGCCGGAACATGGCGTAGACGAGGCAGAACTCGTACTCAGAAGGATCCACCCGCCGCCCCGTACGCCCGCAGTAGTTGCGCAGGTACTCCTGCTCCGACGGAATGCCGGCAGGAAGCGGGGTTCTCTCTGCCATGCCGCGGAATTGCCAAGAGGTCAGCCGCCAGGGCAGTGCATGATAGGCAAAATCGGCCAACGGATGGCCGAGCGTGGACAGCTCCCAGTCAAGCACGGCCAGCACACGCGGCTCATGGGGATGGAAGATCAGATTGTCCAGGCGCAGATCGCCGTGAAAGATCCTGGTTTCATCATTCGCCGGGATGTGGGCGGGCAACCACTCGATCAGGCGGTCCATCGCCGGAATCGGCTCGGTCTCGGACGCCCGATATTGCTGGGTCCAGCGACGAATCTGGCGCTCGAAGAAGTTCCCCGGTCGGCCATAGTTTTCAAGGCCCAAGGCGCGATGGTCAAGGCTGTGCAGTGCGGCAACCACCCGGTTCATGTCGTCGTAGATAGCACGCCGCTGCGTGGCGTCCGCCTCCGGCAGTGCCGGGTCCCAGAACACGCGTCCTTCCACGTATTCCATCACGTAGAAGGGTGTGCCGATGATCTGCGGGCTTTCACAGTAGCAATGCATCCGCGCCACTGGGACATCCGTGTCCGCCAGCACTTTCACTACCTGGTACTCGCGATCGATCGCGTGCGCCGAAGGCAGTAGCGTTCCGGTCGGCTTCTTGCGCAGAACATAACGCCGTCCCCCACCATCGGTCAGCAGGTAGGTCGGATTGGACTGGCCGCCGCTGAAGCGATCGGCGTGCAGTGGCGCACGGAGACCTTCGATGCGATCTTGAAGAAATGCCACCAGCGCAGCTGTGTCGATATCGTTCGCAGCCATCACACTCAGGCGACTTCGAAAAGACCTGCGGCGCCCATGCCACCGCCCACGCACATGGTCACCACCACGTATTTCACACCGCGCCGCCGGCCTTCGATCAGTGCGTGCCCGACCAGGCGCGAACCCGTCATCCCGTACGGGTGGCCAATGGAGATGCCTCCGCCGTCAACGTTGTACCGCTGCGGGTCGATCCCAAGCCGGTCTCGACAGTACAGCGCCTGGCAGGCAAAGGCCTCGTTCAACTCCCACACGCCGATGTCATCCACCGTCAACCCGTGCTGCCTGAGCAACTTCGGAATTGCGAGCACCGGTCCGATGCCCATCTCCTCCGGCGCACATCCGGCCACCGCCATGCCCCGATACAGACCGAGGGGCAACAGCCCCCGGCGCTGCGCCACCGCCGCTTCCATCAGCAGACAGGCCGATGCACCGTCAGACAACTGGCTTGCGTTGCCCGCTGTGACACTGCCTTCTTCGATCACCGGGTTGAGCATTCCCAACCCTTCCAGCGTGGTGTCGGGCCGATTGCCCTCGTCGCGATCCAAGGTCACCGCGTGCTCGCTGACCGTGCCGGTCACCTTGTCCACGACCTTCGTTGCGATTTCGATCGGAACAATCTCCGCCTGGAAGCGTCCTTGTTCCTGCGCCTGGGCGGTGCGGCGCTGGGATTCGAGCGCGTAGACATCCTGGGCCTCACGGCTGATACCGTACTTCGCGGCGACAAACTCCGCCGTCTGCAACATGGGCATGTAGGCATGCGGCACCCGATCGATGACGCAGCAGTCCTTCTCGGCGGCAGCCCAGCCGAAGTAGTCATTCTGCACAGCACTGATGTTCTCCTGGCCGCCGGCCAAGACTACGTCCATGCCATCGACCACGATCTGCTTGGCAGCCGTGGCGATGGCCATCAGACCGGAGGCACATTGACGATCCATGGTCTGCGCTGCCACCGTCACCGGCAGGCCGGCTGCGAGCACCGCATTGCGCGCCACATTCATGCCGGCAGTGCCCGCCGCCAACACGGTGCCGAAGATCGCGTCTTCGATCTCCGCACCGTCGATGCCCGCCCGCTGCACGGCATGTCGAATGACATGACCCAGCATCGACGGGGACTTGGTATTGTTCAACGATCCCTTGTAGGCACGCCCGATGCCCGTGCGGGCGGTGGAGACGATGACCGCTTCTCTCATGCTGTGCGTTTCCAGTCCGATATGCGCCGCCCGCTGGTGGCGAGTTTTTCCAATAGGGGTGAGGCCGTCCAGTAGCCGAAGGCGTTGCCTCGCTCTCTCGCGTAGTGCGCCAAGCGCTCGACGATCACCGGCAGGCCGATCCGATCAGCCATGAAGAGCGGACCGCCCTGGTGATCGGGAAAGCCATAGCCCGCCGTCCACACCACGTCGATGTCTGCGCCACGGTAGGCAATGCCCTCTTCCAGGATCTTCGCCGCCTCATTGACCATGGAGTAGATCAGCCGCTCGGCAATCTCCTGTGCCGGAATGTCGGAGCGGCGCACGACACCATGCCTTGCAGCAAGTTCCTGTGCGATCCGATTGGTCTCCGGATCTTCCATTGCCTTCCGACCCTCGTAGCGGTAGTAGCCCGCTCCCGCCTTCTGGCCGAACCGGCCGAGTTCGAACATCCTGCGCACGAGTGCGCGGTAGCTTTTGTCAGGCGGCAAGCCACCGGCCTTACCGTACTCGATGACGGTCCTGGCGCCCACATCGATGCCCGCCATGTCCAACATGCGGCAAGGTCCCATCGCCAGGCCAAGCGCCTCCACGGCGCCATCTACCTGCGCTGGCGTCGCGCCTTCCATCATCAGGAATTCGGCTTCGCGCATGTACACCTCCGCCATGCGGTTGCCGATAAAGCCGTAGCAAACGCCCGAGACGACAGCGACCTTGCCGATGCGGCGCGCCAGATTCAGTACGGTGGCGAGCGCCTCGGGCGACGTCTTCTGGCCACGCACCACCTCCAACAGTCGCATCACGTTGGCCGGGCTGAAGAAGTGCATGCCCAGCACGTCTGCGGGCCGTCCGCTTGCCTGCGCCAATACGTCGACATCGAGCGTGGAGGTGTTCGTGGCGATGATGGCGCCGGGCCTGCATAGCTGACCGAGTCTGGCGCACACTTCTTTCTTCAACCCCATGTTCTCGAAGACCGCCTCGATCACCAGATCGCAGTCGGCCAGGGTGGTATCTGACAGCGAGCCCGTCAGAAGCGCCATACGCTGTTCCACCTGCGCGGCCGTGAGCTTGCCCTTGGCTGCGCTGGCTTCGTACAGGCCGCGAATCGCGGCAGTTGCGGCGTCCAGTGCCTGCGGGGTGGTTTCCACGAGCACCGTGGGGATGCCCGCGTTGAGAAAGTTCATCGCGATGCCACGGCCCATCGTTCCAGCGCCGAGCACCCCGACGGACTGGAACGGCCGAAGTTGCGTGTCCCGGGCCAGTCCGGGGATCTTGGCCGCCTCGCGCTGCGCGAAGAACAGATGACGCAGCGCCTTCGATTGCGGCGAGGCACGCAATTGCTCGAACAATTGCGCCTCCACCTGTTCTCCCTCCGCAAAGGGGCGCAGCGAAGCCTGCACCGCGCGTACGATCGCTGCAGCCGCAGGATATGCCGCCTGTTCGCGCGTTGCGATATCCAGCGCCTCATCGAAAACTTCAGATGCCGCGGCATCCACCGTCCGTGCGCTCAAGCGCCGCGGCACGACATCTCGAGCCAACAGTTCATGCAGATAGGCTATCGCCGCCTCTTCGAGAGACTCCTCGACGATCTTGTCGACGATGCCTGATGCCAGTGCCGCATCCGCGGGGATGCTGCGGCCCGTGGTGATGAGATCGAGCGCCCGTCTCACACCAACGAGCCGAGGCAGGCGCTGCGTGCCGAGCGAACCCGGCAGCAGTCCCAGCTTGACCTCCGGGAAGCCGAACTGCGTCCCGTGCAACGCGACGCGCCAATGGCAGGCCAGCGCCAGTTCGAGCCCGCCGCCCAGCACGGTGCCATGCAGCGCGGCGACAACCGGCCGATCCTGCGCCTCGAGGCGTGACAACACACGGTTGAAAGGCGCCGCAGAGAAGTCCGGCCGGTCGAAAGCAGCGATGTCACCGCCGGCCACGAACGTGCGGCCGGCGCAGCCAACCACCAGTGCACGCGCCGCGTCATCGCACTCGAAGGCCGCAAGCGCCTGCTCAAGCCCCAAGACGACATCGGGCGATATCGCATTCACCGGCGGGTTGTCGATGCGCAGCAGCGCGACCTCACCGCGCCGCTCCAGCGTTACCACCTTGCGCGTGCTCATTCGTCGGCCGTGAAGCCAGACGCCTGCACCACGGGGCCCCAGCGCTCGATATCGCTGCGCAGCGTGGCCTCGAACTCGCTGGAACTCATGGTCAGCGGGCGCATGCCGTAGCCGGCCAGGCGGTCCGTGAGCGCATTGCCCGAGGTGGCACGATTGAGTGCTTCCATGGTTTTCCTGACGATGTCGGCAGGTGTCTTTGCAGGTGCAAACACGCCGACCCAGGCCTGCGCCACGACATCCTTGAATCCCGACTCCACCATCGTGGGAGCCTCCGGGGCGAAGGGGTCACGCTCGTTGCCGAAGGTCCCAAGCACCCGCAGGCGGCCGGCCTTCACGAAGGCCAGCGCCTCGCCGATGGCACAGATGTTCGTGGGAATCTGCCCGCCGACCACATCCTGCAGCGCCGGAGCACCACCCTTGTAGCCAATGTGCGTCAGTTCCACCCCATGGGCCTTGCCCAGCATCAGCCCGGCAAAGTGGAAGGAGGAGCCACCTCCGGGGGATCCGAACGAGGCTCTCTTCGGATCGGCCTTGCACCACTCTAGGTAGTCCACAGGATTCTTGACGCTGGCTGGGACCAGCGGCCCCGCGCACAGGGCGATGCCCGCAAGCGCGACCGGCGCCACCGGGACCAGATCCTTCAGCGGGTCGTAGCTGAGCTTGCGGAAACTGTGGGGGTAGACCGTGAGCGCGAAGTCGGGCGTCATCAGCAGCGTGGCACCGTCGGGTTCGGCCGCCTTCACGGTATCCACCGCGATGCGGCTGGCGGCACCGGGCTTGTTCTCGACAATGAGGCCACCAGGGTAGTCCGCCCGGATCGTGTCGGCCACCATGCGTGCGATGGTGTCGGTGCCACCACCTGGGGCGAATCCTACGACGAACTTGGCGGGCTTGCTGGTGACCGCAGCATGGGTGAGGCCAGGAATACCAGCCATCGGCACCAGGGCGCCCACGGCACCAAGATTGAGGAATTGACGGCGTTGCATGATGGTTTGTCTCCTTGGTTGTGGAAATGGGGCCGCCGGCTCAGGCCACAGGCACCGTGATCGGTACGCGGGTCACCGAGCGGCTTTGCTCGGGGAGCGAAGCGCTGTGCGCAGCAGGCTCGTATTTGCGCAGTTCGAGCCTGGCGATCTGCGCGCGATGCACCTCGTCGGGGCCATCGGCAAGCCGCAGCAGACGCGCAGTCGCATAGGCACTGGCGAGCCCAGCATCGTTGTTGGTGCCGCCGCCGCCGTAGGCCTGGATTGCCCAATCCACGACCTTGCAGGCCATGGCGGGGGCGGCCACCTTGATCATGGCGATCTGTGCCTTGGCGGCCTTGTTGCCGACGGTGTCCATCATGTGGGCCGCCTGCAGGGTGAGCAGCCTCGCCTGATCGATCAGGATGCGTGACTCCGCAATGCGCTCGGACCAGAGGTCGTGATGAATGACCGGCTTGCCGAAGGCCACCCGAGTGAGCCCGCGCCTGCACATGGTTTCCAGCGCGCGTTCGGCCAGGCCGATCAGGCGCATGCAGTGATGGATGCGACCGGGACCGAGCCGCCCCTGTGCGATCTCGAAGCCGCGCCCCTCACCCAGCAGCATGTTGGACGCCGGCACCCGCACGTTCTCGAACACGACTTCGGAGGCGCGATCGGGCACACCGTAAAAACCGAACACCGCAATGGGCCGGATCACCTTGACGCCCGGCGTGTCCATCGGCACCAGGATCATGGACTGCTGACGATACCTGTCCGGGTTGTCCGGATCCGTCTTGCCCATGAAGATCGCGATCTTGCAGCGCGGGTCGGTGGCATTGGTCGTGTACCACTTGTGGCCGTTGATCACGTACTCGTCGCCGTCGCGCACGATCGAGGCCTGGATGTTCGTCGCGTCGCTGGAAGCGACAGCCGGTTCCGTCATCGCGAAGCAGGAACGGATCTCGCCCGCCAGCAGCGGCTTCAGCCAACGCTCCTTGTGCTCGGCCGTACCGTAGCGCTCCAGCACCTCCATGTTGCCGGTATCGGGGGCGGAGCAGTTGAACACCTCGGGCGCCAGGTGCGAGCGCCCCATCACCTCGCACAGCGCCGCGTATTCCAGGTTGGTGAGGCCGGCACCGTGGCCGGAATCGGGCAGGAACAGGTTCCACAGGCCCAAGGCACGAGCCTTGGGCTTCAGTTCTTCGACGATGGGATACACCGACCAGGGGCCGAGTTTTTCCGCCTCCTCGTACAACCGTCGCTCATTGGGATAGATGTGCTCGTCCATGAAGTCGCACACGCGCTGCCGCAAAGCCTGGACACGGGGGGAGGGTTCGAACATGCTGCCTCTTTCTGCCTCAATATTGGACAATCTCTTCAATTATTGCCTGACAATTTATCAAAGTATGCCAGACAAATATCAGATGGCAAGGAGTTCTCACATGCTCGATAAAATCACGCCAGAATCACCCGTCCCTCCTGTCTTCATGCCTCAGACCGTCGTCGCTCAGCGACCGCCCCCGGCTGCAGCCGGCGTGCCAAAGAAACAGCTGAGCGAGCCCGAGCGGGTCGCCGCAAGCATCACCAAAGGCCTGTTGCGGCGCGAGTACAGCGTCGGGCAGCGACTGGTGGAGGCGGAACTCACCGAAAAACTGGGCGTGAGCCGCAGCACCGTGCGCGAGGCACTGAAGATCCTGGACTCGCAAGGCGTCGTGGACATCGTTCCGCACAAGGGTGCCGTCATCCGCGGCCTCACGCTCACCGATGCGGACAACCTGCTGGCGGTGCTGGAAGTGCTCACCGGCCTGGCGGCCCGGCTTGCTGCAGAGAAGATTGATCACCGCGACAACCGGCAGCATTTCGCGGCCGCGGCGCAACCGCTGATTGCACCGAACGAAACCAACGAGTTGGACCGGATCCTCGATGAGCGGGCCCGCTTCTACCAGGCCATGTTCGACGTGGCCGATAGTGAAGACCTCAACCGCGCCATGCCGAACTGGCGCGCCCACTTGTTTCGCAACCAGTTCTACGGCTTTCTTACCAAGGGCGACTTGCGCGCTATGGTCGCGGAATACCGCCAGATCACCGAAGCCATCCTGGCAGGCGAGCCCGCCAAGGCCGAGTTGTACACCCGCCGCCACCTGCAGAAATCTCGCGAACGCGTTCTACCGTATCTGCGCTAGCCCGCGATAACGCCAGACAACTTTTCTGTAATTGTCAGGCAATCATGCTACGATGTCTTCTGTGAGCACACACAGGAGACCTCATGAGCCAGCCGCCGCGCGACCCAGCCGGTTCCGCCAGTGAGCCCAGATATGACGAAAAGTACGACTGCCGTGACGGCACCACGCTGCTGTCAGGCATCCAGGCGCTGACGCGTCTGCCTCTCGAGCAGCGCTGGCGTGACGAGCGGGCCGGTCTGAACACGGGGGGATTCATCTCGGGCTATCGCGGCTCGCCGCTGGGCACCTACGACCAGGAACTCTGGCGCATCGGTGATCGGCTGAAGGCGCTCAACGTGAAATTCCAGCCGGGCGTCAACGAGGATCTGGCGGCGACGGCCGTGTGGGGCTCGCAATACGTCAATCTCTATCCGGGCGCCAAAGTAGACGGCGTGTTCGGCATCTGGTACGGCAAGAGCCCGGGCGTGGATCGCAGCGGCGATGCCTTCCAGCACGCCAACACGGCCGGCACCGCTCCCAACGGCGGCGTGGTCGCCCTGGTGGGCGACGACCACGCAGCAAAGTCCTCTTCCCGGGCGGGACAGTCGGACTTCCAGCTCAAGGCCTGCGGCATGCCGGTCCTGTACCCGGCCAACGTACAGGAGGTGCTGGACTATGGTCTTCACGGTATCGCGATGAGCCGCTACAGCGGCTGCTGGGTGGCCCTGAAGCTGGTGACGGACGTGGTGGAAACCAGCAGCCGCGTCGACGTGAGCTCGGCACGGCTTGCCATACAGGTGCCGCCGTTGCCCACAGCACCTTTCGGTGGGCTGCACATCCGTACCAATGAGCCGCCGCTGGAAATGGAAGCTCGGCTGTACGAGCACAAGCTACCCGCCGCCCTCGCCTACGCGCGCGCCAACGGCCTCAACAATATTGTGCTGCAACCCTCGCGGCCGCGCCTGGGCATCGTCTCCGCAGGCAAGAGCTGGGGCGATGTCCGCAGTGCCCTGGCGACGCTGGGACTGGACGATGCCGCGGCGGAAGCGGCCGGCCTGCGCCTGTTGAAGCTGGGCATGACCTGGCCGATCGATCCACAGATTGTCACGGACTTCGTACAGGGCCTGGACAAGGTACTGGTTGTCGAGGAGAAGCGCCCGTTCATCGAGGAGCAGGTCAAGGCGATGCTGTGCGACCTCGATCCAGCCATGCGCGTGCGCGTGTTCGGCAAGGCACAACCGCCGGGCATGGGCAGGCCCGACGCTGGCCAGCTGCCGCTTGCCGGCGAACTCACGCCCCAGATCATCGCCCGCGCCATCGCCCATCTCGCGGGAATCGCCGTTACCGAGGCCGCACAGGCGACGCTGCCACCACCCGGACCCGTGCGCATGCCGAATTTCTGCTCGGGCTGCCCGCACAACAGCTCCACCGTTGTCCCGGAGGGCAGCCGTGCGATGGCGGGCATCGGCTGCCACGGCATGGCCATGTGGATCCGCGCGGAGAACACGAGCACCGTGACCCACATGGGCGCCGAAGGCATGTTCTGGGTGGGGCAGTCCCCCTTCACCGAAGAAAAGCATGTGTTCGTGAACATCGGCGACGGCACCTTCTACCACTCGGGCAGCCTGGCGTTGCGGCAAGCAGTTGCCGCACACATGCGCGTGACCTACAAGGTGCTGTTCAACGGCTATGTCTCCATGACCGGCGGGCAACCCCACGACGGTGACGTCACGGTGGCGCGCATCATCGACATCGCCCGAGCCGAGGGGGTCGGACACATCGTCGTGGTGGCGGACGACACCACGCGCTACGAGGATGTGACGCTCCCGCCGGGCATCGCCGTGCATCCCCGCACCGAGCTCGACGCCGTCCAACGCGAACTGCGCGATTTCGACGGCGTGTCGGTACTGATCTACGATCAGGCCTGCGCCACCGAGCGGCGGCGCCAGCGCAAGCGCAATCCTGCGCTGGACATAGCCAAGCGCACCTTCATCAATGCGGAAGTGTGCGAGGGCTGCGGCGACTGCGGAATCAAGTCCAACTGCATGTCCGTCGAGCCCCTCGAGACCGAACTGGGCCGCAAACGCCGGATCAACCAGTCCAGCTGTAACAAGGATTTCTCCTGCGTGGAGGGCTTCTGCCCCAGCTTCGTGACGGTGCATGGCGGCACGCTGAAGCGGCCAGTACGCAACAACATCGATGGCAGCCATTGGGGCCAGTTGCCAATGCCGGCGCTGCCGGACATCGGTCAAGGCTACAACGTGCTGCTGGCCGGCATCGGTGGAACGGGCATCGTGACGGTGGGTGCCATCCTGGGAGAGGCAGCTCACCTCGATGGCATCGGCACCAGCGTGCTGGACCTGACCGGCATGGCACAGAAATACGGCGCGGTCATGTCACACCTGCGGTTCATGCCTGGCACTGCCCTGCCGCCGAGCGCCCGCCTGGGCATGGGCGAAGCGGACGTGGTGATCGGCTGCGACCTGATCGTCTCCGCCGGCCAGGAGGCCCTGTCGAAAATGGCGCCCGGCCGCACCGTCGCCGTCGTGAACACCGCCCTGAATCCGACGTCGGATTTCCCGAAGATGCCCGACTGGAATCCTAGCGTGGCGCAGTTGCTCGATGGCATGCGCTCGCGCACGGGCGACGCGCTCCATCCGCTGGATGCCAGCCACCTGGCCACCGCACTCATGGGGGACGCGATCGCCATCAACATGTTCCTGCTGGGCTACGCGTGGCAGCTCGGTCGGATCCCGGTGACGCTCGCGGCGCTGCACAAGGCGGTCGAGCGCCAGGGCGTGGAGATCGAGTTCAACCGCCAGAGCTTCGAGTGGGGCCGCCGTGCGGCGGTGAATCTGAAGGCCGTAGAGGAAGTGGCCGGCAAGGCTTCAAACCGACAAGTGATCGAGTTCACGCCGCGCCAGCTGCACCGCGTCGAGGACATCGTTTCGGATCGTGCGCGCCGCCTGACCGACTACCAGGACGAAGCCTATGCGAGGCGCTACCTCACGCTGGTGGCGCAGGTACGGAAGAAGGACGACGAGCTCGGCGCCCAGGGGCGACTCGCCCGTGCGGCGGCGCGCTACTACTACAAACTCTTGGCGAACAAGGACGAGTTCGAGGTAGCACGTCTCTACAGCATCCCGGCATTCCGCCAGCAACTCGAGGCGCAGTTCGACGGAGACTACAGGCTGCACTTTCATCTGGGAGCCTGGCCGTTTGCCCAGCGGGATGGGCAGGGACATCTGAGCAAGCGCGAGGTCGGCCCGTGGATGCTGCGCGCGATGGACATGCTGCAGCGGCTGCGCTGGGTCCGCGGTACGTGGCTGGATCTCTTCCGCAACACGGCGGAACGGCGCTTCGCGCGAGAACTGCTCGCTCGGTATGAGGAGGACTTGCGACTGGTGCTCGACGCTGCTCCCGAGACGCTGGAAGAGGCCGTGGCACTTGCCAGTCTGCCCGAGAAGATTCGCGGCTATGGGCATGTGCGCGAGCAGCATGCAAAGAAGTTGGAGACCCAGCGCAGTGACCTGAGGGCACGCCTATCGCGGCTGGAACCTGAAAGGATGGCGGCATAGCCATGGATATTCAGGGAGAAGTGGCTGTCATCACCGGTGAGGACAGCGGCATCGGGGAGACGTCGCATGGATGGCAAGGAAGTCGCACATCCAATACTTTAGTCAGCGGGCCCACGCCACCAACAGCACGAATCGCATGCTCAAGCCTGTCGATGGCGGCCCAGCGCACGATGCAGCAACCATGTCGGTCCCAATGCCACCAGAAAGGTGATCATGATCACCAGAAAGCCGTCCTGGAAGGCTCGTGTGTTCGCCTGGGCCGAGATCACCTGGCCAAGGAATGAGAGGGCCGCAGAATCCTGCTGAAACTCGGGCAGGCCGGCCGCACGGACGCCATCGGCCACGCGGCCCAGAAGCGCCATCGTCGTCGAATTCCCGGCCGTCTGCGTCGCGGCCAGTGCATCGGCATGGAATTCCGTGCGCCGCTCGAGCAATACGGCCAGCAGGTTCACTCCGAATGCGCCACCCAGTTGGCGCATGAAGTTGACTGTGCCGGCCCCCTGCCCCACCAGATCACGCGGCAGCACCTTCAGCGAGCCTGCCGTCAACGACGGAAAGACAAAGCCCAGGCCGATCCGGGACAGCACGGCCCACCATGCCAGCAGCGCGAAGCTGGTGTCGATCGTCACTTGCGCCGTCAGATACGCCGACCAGGCAAAGATCACCATCCCCACGCCGACAAGCAGGCCTGCGGGCATCCGGTCGGACAAGTTCCCGGCCAGCGGAAAGATCAATACCAGCACGAACCCGGACGGCATGAGCAGCAGCCCCGCCTGGGTCGGCGTCAACCCCTGGATGGTCTGCACGAACAGCGGCAGCAGGTAGATCGACCCGAAGAGGCCGGCGCCCAGGATGAAGGAGACCAGCCCGGCAGCCGCGAACGGCAGATGCGAGAACACCTTCAGGTCGAGCATGGGCTTGTCGGTGTGCAGCTCCCAGACGACGAAGGCGCCGATGGCAAGAACCGAGATCGCGAACTGCGCCAGGATGGATGTCGAATCCCAACCCAGGCGCTGCGCGTTCGTGAGCCCGTTGAGCAGCGTGCCGAGAAACACGCACAGCAGCATCATTCCGCCCCAATCGAAGCGCGGCGCCGGCCCCGAGGCAGCGCGGGTCGGAAGGAACAGGTTGGACAGCACGACGCCGAGGACGGCGAAGGGGATGCCGAGATAGAACACGTAGTGCCAGCTGAAGGCATCGATCAGCACCCCGCCGATCCAGGGCCCGAGCGCCGGCGCCAGCACGACGCCGATGCCGAAGACGCCCATGGCCGTGCCGCGCTGATCGGACGGAAAGACCTGGAACAGCAGGATCATGGCCAGGGGCTGCACGAGGCCCGCCGCCGCGCCCTGGATCACGCGTGCGATGGTCAGCGTGTTCTCGTCGGGCGCCAGGCCTCCCAGGATGGAGCCGAGCACGAACACGATCAGCGCGGCGTTCATGCTCGTCCTCAGGCCGAAGGCCTTGTCGACCCAGTCCGTCATCAGCATGGTGGCGGTCATCGCCGCGAGGAAGCCCGTCGAGATCCACTGCGCCTGCACCTGACTGATGCCGAACGCACCCATCACGTCGGGAATGGCCACGTTGACGATCGTGGCGGAGAGCACCACCGCCAGCGTGCCAATCATCACCGTCGCCGTGGCGAGCCAGCGATAGGCGGGACCGTAGCGCAGGAACAGCGCCTCAATCGACATCGATGCGCAGCTCCACCATCATGCCGGGCCGGAGCTTTTCCTCTTGCTGTTCGATCGACAGCCGGATCGGCACGCGCTGCGTGATCTTGGTGAAGTTGCCGCTGGGGTTCGGACTGGGCAAGAGGGCGAACAGACTGGTGGTGGCTGCGCTGGCGCGCTCCACCCTGGCCTCGAAGGTCGTGCCCGGATAGGCATCGACCCGGACCCTTGCCCTGGCGCCCAGCCGCAGCCGCGCGAAATCCGTTTCCTTGACGTTGGCGTCGATCCACACGGCGTTCGGATCGTGGTACATCAGCAGGCGGCTGCCCGGCGCCACGTATTCGCCCGCATCCGTGAAGACGGCATCCACCACCCCGTCGAATTCGGCCCGGATCTCGCGCCGGCCGAGCTCGGCCTGCTTCTGCTGCAACTGCGCCTCCAGTGCGGCCTGTTGCGCATCGACCATCTCGATGCGGCGCTCCAGCACGGTCAACTGGGCCTGCTCCGAGCGAATCACGGCGAGGTTCGCACGCGCGCGATCGATGTCGGCCACCGCCAGGCGCTCCTGCTGAAGGGCCACGCCAAGATTCGCCCTGGCATCCTCGAGTTCCTGCTGCGACATCGCCTGGGAGTCGGCAAGCCGGGAGACACGTGCGAGCGTGCTGCGTGCCCTCTCGAGCGTGGCCCTGGTCGCGCCGTGGGCCGCTTCGGCGGAGGCGATCTGCGCGAGCCCTGCGGTGATCCTGCTGTCGGTCTGCGTGCGGACCATGGCCTGCTCGGCCCGCAATTGCTGCCGCTGCGCCTCGAGCCCGGCACGCTGGGCGTTCAGGGAACGTATCTCGAGTGCCGTGTCCTGCGGGTCGACGGCTGCCAGCAGCTGCCCCTTCTTCACAGGGTCGCCGGCAATCACCGGCAGCTGGATCACCCGGCCGCTGACCTCGCTGCTGACCGTGACGAGATTCGCTGCGATCCGGGAGTCGTCGACATAGATGCTGGTCCACCGATTGACCATCCACGGGACGAGCAGCGCCAGGGCACCGAGGAGCACCAGGACCAGAACGATCATACGCCGCCGCTGCCTGCGCGAGAGCCGCGCGCCTGAGCTGCCCTGCCCGGATGCGGTGCTCAATTTCCGCCCTCCTCCAGCCGATCGTCCAGTTGCTGCAGCACCCCCAGCGCGGCGGCCAACGCATCCTGATCGACATCGGCCAGCAGTTCGTGACGAAGCTGGGTACTGATGCTGGCGATCTCCTCGATCAGCGGCCCGGCTGCGGCCGTCAGATGGACGCAGCGAATTCGGCGATCGTCCTGGACCAGTCGACGCTCGATCAACCCCTGGCGCTCCAGCCCGTCGAGCAATCGCACGAGCGTCGGTCCCTCGATGTCCAGGCATTCGGCCAGCTGGTGCTGCGGCATGGGGCCCAGCCTGTTCAGGTGGAACAGGGTGTGCCAGCGCGCCTGCGTCAGGCCGAGGTGCCGCAGGCGCTCATCCAGGCGCGTGCGCCAGCGGCGGCTGACTCGCCCCAGAACCATGCCGAATTGACTCTCGATGTCCACGACATAGCATACTATCAAGTAGCATGCTATCCATTCTGGCGCAGCATCGCCGTTGGCGAGGATGTGCAGGCGGACGAAGATCTCGCCAGGGTTGGGTTTCCTGATGCCGGGTTGGAGAACGCTATACGTGCACGGCAATCTTCTGCGCGCCACGCGCGGCAAACGATGGCGCAAGCCGAGCACTTCGGTGACCTGGAACACGGTGCAGAAGCAGCGCCCGGCGATCACCTATGTCCGGTCGATCACGCTGGCGGCGGCGCCGGTCTTGACGGGAGCGGCGAGCGCTGCACGTCTAGCAGGCCCTGCGCGCTGGTGATGCCGTTGCGGCAGCGCAGGTCCGACAGGCGGATCATCGAACGCGCCTCTCATACGCTGGAACCAAATTGCTCCGCACACCCAACCAATTCATGTAGCGCATCGACCATGTGCTTCGGCACCTCTCTTGGATCCTTGTCAGGAAATGTGAGGTAGCCGATGCTCAGCGCATACAGGGGGCCGCCGCGCACGCGGACAGGCGCTCCGATGGCCGCATGCCGGCCTTCGCTGCGCAACACCAGACAGAATTTTCGTTCGGCGACTTCTCGCAATGAGCGTGCGATCTCATCGCCCACCCCCGGCCGCCAGTGCGTAGGCACGGCACGCAAGCGCGCCATCGCCCGCGCGCGCTCCGCGGGCGGCAGCCCCGCCAGCCAGCCCCGGCCAACCGATGTGCTGACGATGGGCGCGCGCATGCCCGGACCGACCTGCCGGGCCACACGCGCAGGATCTCCGTTGAAGGCTTCGAGATAGACGATGTCCATGTCGTGCGCCGTACCAAAGCCAATGATCGAATGCGTGTCGCGCGCGATGCGAACGAGGGGCTGCGATACGCACTCACGCAACTCGCTGTCGAGCATCAGTGCACGAGCCAGACTCAAGACCGGCACGCCCAGATGGTAGCCGTGCCTTCGTTCGTCGAATATCAAATAGCCCTGATCACGCAGGGTTGCCAACAGGCGTGTGACCGTCGGTTTGGACAGCCCGGTGCGCTCGGCGATGTCGCGATGCGTGAGCAGGCCACCGCCTGGCCGAAAGCATTCGAGCACGGCCACGCCGCGTTCAAGGGAGCGATTCAGTAGAGGCATCGGCACATCCGCAGCGACTGCAGACGGGCATTCTCTCATCGGTTCATTCAGTGAAACAAATCCGCCGCCCCCCGATGGCGCAGCCACCTCCTGCACGCCAACATAGGCAGCAACGGAGACATGAAGAAAGGAATGCATCCCCAAGGGTGCTCACGCACGATGTCGCAAGACTCGATCAAGCGCAAGGTTGCCATCGTCGGCGTCGGCATGACGCGCCAAGGCGAGCATGGTGACACCTCACCGCTCCTGCTGGGTGTGCAGGCCCTGCGCGAGGCGATGGCCGATGCCGGCATCGAGGACAAGCACCAGATCGATGGTGTCCTCGGTGCCAGGCAGTATGACGGCACGGGCATCGATGCCGTGGTGCTGAGCCGCACACTGGGCATCACGCCGCCATATGCCGGTGCAGTCGACTACCCCACGGCCGGGTTCACGCTGCACTACGCTGCAATGCTGATCGCCTCGGGCGCGTGCAAGCTGGTGGCCGTGGTCTACGCCCGCAATCCACCCGGATGCATGACAGCGATCTCTGGCGCGCAAGAATACGACCTACAGTATGGATTCGTCAACGCGGCCGCCGTTCATGGCCTGGCCTGGACCGCGCACATGGCAAGGTATGGCCTTACCACCGACGTGCTCGGCCGCATCGCCGTGCAGCAACGCGAACACGCGCGGCGCAACCCCCTGGCGGGCTGGCATGCGCCGCTGACGCTGGACGAGTACCGCGCCGCCCCTGCGCTGATCGCGCCGTTGCGCGAACTCGACATCTGCAAGGTGACCGCTGGCGGCGTGGCATTGCTGTTGGCCTCGCCCGACATGGCAGCCGGCTGCGCGAAGCGACCCGTAGACTTCCTGGCCATCGGCCGCGAGGCCAGCCACGGTCTGGAGCGTGGCGAGCACATGAGCTTCTTCTCGGTGCCGCAGATCGCGCCCAGGCTCTTCCAGGCCGGCGGCGTCTCCCAGTCGGACATCGACCTGATGTACGTCTACGACCCGACAACGGTCTCGGTCGCAGCCGCGCTGGAGAACTTCGGCTTCTGTCCTCCGGGCGGCTGCGAGGATTTCATTGGCGACGGCAGCACCATCGCTTTCGACGGCGTGCTACCACTCAACACCCACGGCGGGCACCTCTCCGAAGGCTACCTGGTGGGCTTCACCCATCATGTCGAGTTGGTGCGCCAGCTACGCGGTGAATGCGGCGAGCGACAGGTCAAGGACGCGAAGGTCGCACTCTACGCGGGCGGCGGTGGGGTGCGTGCGCAGTTCTATCAGTCGGCGAGCCTGTTCGCCCGGGGAGACTAGACATGCCTCAACGCTCACCGCCCCCGGCGGGCGATCGCTGCAGCGCCCACTATGCAGACGGCTTGCGCGCGCACGCCATTCTGCTCCAGCACTGTACGGAATGTGGCCACGTGCGCTATCCCGCCGCCCCGATCTGTCCGCAGTGCTGGTCGGAAAGGGCCGAATGGCGACCACACTGCAGTTGTGGTGAAGTGACGTCGTTCGTCTGGTACATGGAATCGCTGCATCCGAACTTCACCGAGATTCCCTACAACGTGACCCTCGTAAGGCTGGACGCAGGTCCGGTGGTCGTTTCGAGTTTGCCCGACGCAACGATCGATAGCCTGCGCGTAGGCGACCGCGTGCACGCGACCTTCTCCGACGAGCCCGGCGGCTTTTCGGTCCTGCTGTTCGAAAAGGATCAGGAAGCATGAGCAGGCAGATTTGGCATCGGCACGAGGTGGCGGTGGTCGGCGTGGGCGCCACGCGTCAGGGCGACCATCCCGATCGCGGGGCCTACGCATTGGGCATGGATGCCTTCAAGGCGGCGCTGGCCGACGCTGGGATAGATGACCGGCATCGCATCGACGGCGTGCTGACATCCCGCCAGCTCTCGGGAATCGATCCGATGCAGTTCTGCCGGTACGCCGGCATGAATCCCCGCGTGACCGGCGATCTGGACTATTCGACCGGCGGCTTCACGACGCAGTATGCGGCCATGCTCTTGGCCACCGGGACTTGCGAGATGGTCGCCTGCATCTATGCACGCAACTTGCCAGGCTCGACAGGCAAGCCATGCGGGGTCTACGACTACGACTTCGATCGTGGCCTGGTCAATGCCAACGCCATCTTTGCATTGGGCTGGAGCCAATACAAGGCGCGCTACGGCGCGGGGGAAGAGGTGCTGGGCTACGTCGCCGTCGCAGCACACCGGCATGCCGCACTCAATCCCATCGCCGCATGGCCGGAGCTTCTCACCATGAAGCAGTACCTGGCCGACGACTACGTTGTTTCTCCGCTGCGATCCTGGGACATTGCTCGCATCACTGCCGGTGGTGTGGCGTTGATCTTCGCGCGGCGCGAGATCGCGCAGGACTTGGCGAAGAAGCCTGTCTACTTGCATGCCGTCGGCCGCCAACAGGCTCCGCGCCTGTACGAAAACGAGGACCAACTGTTGTGCCCGGGTATGCGCTCCGCTGCTGCTCAGGTGTATAGCGCAGCGGGTATGACACCCGGAGACGTCGATCTGCTGCTCGTTTCCGATGCCAGCAGCGCGGCAGTGGTACACACGCTGGAGAACTATGGCTTTTGCGGCGAAGGCGAGGCAGGTGCGTTCATGGCCGGCGGGGGCATCGAGATCGGTGGCCGGTTGCCGGTGAACCCCAGCGGAGGCCAACTCGGCGAGGGTTATCTCGTCGGCTGGCTCCAGCATGCGGAGTTGGTGCGACAGCTGCGCGGGGAGTGCGGTGCCCGACAGGTGGCTGATGCACAGATCGCACAGTACTGCGCCACCGGCCGGCAGCGCGAGGATTTCCTTTCGAGCATCTATGTCATCGAATGAGAAAGGAACACCCATGCCAACCTCGAGCCGATCGCAGGACGCCGCCTTTCACGCCTTTCTGGCCGAGGGCACCATCCGCTTGCAGCGCTGCACAGACTGCGGCTACATGCGCCCGCCCACAGGGTTCGTCTGCCCGCAGTGCCTCAGCGAACGCTGGGATTGGTCATCCGTCGACGGCGGTGCCATCGTGGAAGGTTGCACCTGGTACATGCAGCCGTTGCATCCGCGCTTCACCGACGTTCCCTACAACGTGGCACTGGTGCGGCTCGACGAGGGTGTTCGCTTGATCGCCAGTGTCGAGGAGGTGGCGCCAGGTGAACTTCAGCCTGGCCAACGGCTGCGCGCCAAGATCGCGACCAGCCTGCAAGGCAATCCGGTTGTCGCCTTCAGGCCGGAAAAGCCGCAACGCGGCCCCAGCCGAGCAGCCCATCCAGACGACAAGGAGACACCATGAAGAGCGAAAAGGATTTCTCGGAGATCCGCCGCAGCATTCTGCGGGCTGCCGGCCTGGCAATGACTGCGACTGTCGGCATTGCTAGCGCGCAGGGCAGGTTCCCCGACAGGCCGGTGCACCTGATCGTGCCCTATGGGGCCGGAGGCACCTCAGACCTGCTGGCGCGCTATGTCGGCCAGCAGCTCGGCGAACTCTGGGGACAGCAGATGGTTGTGGAGAACCGCGCTGGCGGCGGCACCGTCATCGGTGCCTCCTCGGTCGCGCGTTCGCAGCCCAATGGCAACACGCTGCTGCTGACCAACAACACGCATGTCATCAATCCGCACCTGATGCCGAGCCTGCCGTACGACGCAATCGGGGATTTCACGCCGGTAGCAACCGTCGCCACCTCGGCCTACCTGCTGCTGCTCAACCCCTCGGTGCCGGCGAACAACTTGGGTGAATTTCTCGCACTGGCCAAGTCAAGGCCGGGCAAGCTCAACTTTGGCACACACGGCGTCGGGGGATTGACGCACCTGGCCGCTGAATTGCTCAGCGCTTCAGCGGGTATCAAGATGGAGATGGTGCAGTACAAAGGCGCGGGTCCGGCGCTCACTGGCATCCTGGGCGGCGAAGTCGACGTGTACCTGGATGCGCCCGCCACCACCCTGCCCTACATCCGGTCCGGCAAGCTGCGGGCGATCGGTATCAGCGGCCAGAGCCGCCTATCCTCACTGCCGCAGGTGCCCACGATTGCGCAGGCCGGCGTGCCGGATTTCGACGTGACCATCTGGTATGGCCTGCTCGGGCCTTCAGGCATCGCTCCCGCCGTGGTGCAAAAGATCAATGCTGACCTCAACGCCGTATTGGCGCTGCCCGAGGTGCAGCAGAAGCTCGATGGCCTGGGCGTGACACCCTTTCCCACCACCGCGCCGGAGTTCGCGCGCTGGATGCGCAGCGAACAGGACAAGTACGGCCGTATCGTCAAGAGCGCCGGCATCAAGACAAACTGAGAAGTCCACGCCGATATCCATTCATTCCCGGAGACATCTTCATGAAGAACATCGCACGATGGACCTCTCTCTTCCTGACCGCCGCCTGCATCGCGGCGAATTCTGGCATAGCGACAGCCGAGCCCTACCCGTCGCGGCCGGTGCGCCTGGTCGTGCCCTACGCCCCCGGGGGCACCTCGGACCTCCTTGCACGCTATGTCGCCCAGAAGCTCTCGGAGGCATGGAGCCAGCCGGTGATCGTGGAGAACCGCGCGGGCGCGGGCACCGTGATCGGCTCGTCGGGCGTCGCCAAGGCCTCGCCGGACGGCTACACCCTGCTCATGACGAACAACACCCACGTCATCAACCCGCAAGTCATGGCAAGCGTGCCTTATGACCCGCTGCGCGACTTCACGCCGATTGCCCGGCTTGCCTCCTCACCCTATCTGCTGCTGCTCAACCCTTCGGTGCCAGCACGCAATCTGCAGGAGTACATCGCACTGGCCAAGCGCCAACCAGGCAAGCTCAACTTCGGAACCGGCGGTCCGGCCGGCCTGACGCACCTGGGTGGAGAACTTTTCAATGCGATGGCCCAGGTCAACATCACCATGGTCCACTACAAGGGCGCAGCGCCACTCACGGCTGCGGCCCTCTCGGGTGAGATCGATGCCTACCTCGACGTACCGGCCACCACGCGGCAACTGGTGGAGGGCGGCAAATTGCGTGCCGTGGGCACCACCGGCCGCGAGCGCGTCGCGACCATGCCCGAGGTGCCCCCCGTGGCCGAGGCTGGCGTACCGGGCTTCGATGTGACGATCTCCTATGTGGTGCTGGGCCCCGCCGGCCTGCCGGCGGCCGTACGCGAAAAGATCGACAACGAGATAGGCCGGATCCTGGCGCAGCCCGAGGTACAGCAGAGACTGCAATCACTGGAGTTGACGCCTTTCCCCGGTGGCAGCGCAGAAGTCGCG